>TARA_R110000772_G_scaffold141114_7_pt1 | contig 79524 bp, 73 predicted proteins | sample TARA_R110000772 | Tara Oceans TARA_R110000772 (sample SAMEA4397948) | marine metagenome | biome: Polar Biome; feature: [SRF] surface water layer (ENVO:00010504); material: water (ENVO:00002006), including particulate matter (ENVO:01000060) such as... | depth 5 m | reverse complement strand
GAAGACGCGAGCCAGTCCCTCGCCAATACCGCCGCCGGCGCCGGTGATGATGACCACTTCAGGTGTGTGCATGTCGATGTCCTTTGCTGCAGGTCGCCGGAATATACTACTGATGCTCCGCGTGAGCCAAATTCGCTGCCGCTGTTTGCCCGGTGCAGATGATCTCGCTTGCCTGGCACGCGGTGATGGTACCGGCGGCGGCAGCCCTGTGCTAATCTGCCGCGGTGTACAGCAGAGGGCAGGACATGAAACGGCAGAGTCTTTTTCGCGCGGCGGCGCTGGGTACGCTGACGGCGCTGGTGACGGGTTGCACCTGGGTCAAGATCCCGGATGAAGCGCGTGCCCTGCCGCTGGTGGAGGCGTCCGAGGTTGCGCAGTGCAAGCGACTGGGCAACATCACCACCAACGTCGCCTGGAAAGTGGCCGGCATTGAGCGCGGTGAAAACAAGGTTCGTGTTGAACTCGACAATCTGGCGCGCGAACGCGCGCTCAGTATGGGCGGCAACGCGGTCGTGCGTGAATCCATCCACGAGGGAACGGGCGATTACACCGCCTGGCTCTGTCCCTGATCCACGTCCCCACGGGGCGTCGTTGACGCTGCCGGGGGTATCCACAGGATGACAGTCCGCAGGCCCCGGGGCAGCGCAGGCAATTATGTACCTTCAGTATTTTGGCCTCAGTGAAACGCCGTTCTCCATTGCGGTAAACCCACGTTATCTGTTTATGAGTCCGCGTCACCGCGATGCGCTGGCGCATCTGCTTTACGGCGTGGGCAGCGGCGGTGGCTTCATACTGCTCACCGGTGAGGTGGGCACCGGCAAGACCACGATCAACCGCTGCCTGCTGGAGCAGCTGCCACCCGATACCGATATCGCCATCGTGTTGAACCCGGCCTTGAACGCGCAGGAGCTACTCGCCACCGTCTGCGATGAACTCGGCATCGAGTATGACGCCAACCAGCTGTCGCTGAAGGCCTTGACCGACAGCCTGCACGCCTTTCTGCTGCGAAACCACGCGCAGGGCCGCAAGACGGTGCTGTTGATCGATGAGGCCCAGCACCTGGATTTTGAGGTGCTGGAGCAGATCCGCCTGCTCACCAACCTGGAAACACACAGCGAAAAACTCTTGCAGATCGTGCTGATCGGCCAGCCTGAGCTGGCGCAACTGCTGCAGCGTCCGGAGCTGCGTCAGCTGAATCAGCGCATCACAGCGCGATATACCCTTGCGCCCCTCAATCAGGCCGAGACGGCAGCGTATATCCGCCACCGGCTGCAGGTCGCCGGGCTGCCAGCCGGACGCGAGTTGTTTCCGCCCGAGGTAGTCCGTGGCATTCACCGCGCGACCCGCGGGATCCCCCGGTTGATCAACGTGGTGTGCGACCGCGTGCTGCTGGGCACCTACGGCCGCAATCGCACGGTGGCCGACCGGCAGGTGCTGGCCCAGGCCATTGAGGAGGTGCTGGGCGAGCCGGCCACTGGCGCACGCCGCTGGCTGCGGCTGTGGCCGTTTGCTGCGGCGGCACTGGTGCTGCTGGTCGGCGTGTGGTGGCTGGCGCGACTGAGTCAGCCCGCTGAGCCGACGCCATCGGCGGCCTCAGCACCGGCAGCCACGGCTCCGGTTGCGGCAACTGCCACGCAGCCGGGTCCGGCAGCACCACCGCCAACACAGGCAGTGGCCGCACCGGTACAGACCGAGGCGCCTGCCTGGGAGCTGTCGCCGGCGGCAGCGCTGCAAACCCTGTGGCAGTTGCAGGCGCCGGGTCCGGCGCCACCACTCGATGTGCTGTGTGACAACAGCATACGCTTTCCCCTGACTTGCCTGCGAGACAGCGCCGATACCTGGCAGGAGGTGATAGCGCTCAACCGGCCCGTCATGCTGGATCTGGTGACTGCTGATCGCTTCGCGGCCGCCGCCCTGTTCCTCGGTGAGTCGTCGGGCAATGCCCTGCTGTGGTCCGAAGCGGGCCTGAGACGTGTGCCGTTCGTGCAGCTGGCGGAGCGCTGGCGCGGCAGCTACCGATTGCTTTGGCGCCCACCCGAGGGCTTCTCGGGGCCCGTAGGCCGCTCGGACTCGGGGCCGGTCGTCGCGGATATCGCGGGGCTTTTTGCCGAGCTGGACGGGCAGGCCGAGCCGCTGGCCCGGGAAGACTACTCTCCGCTGCTGGCGGAGCGCGTGCGCCTGTTCCAGGCCAGCCAGCAGCTCAGCGCGGATGGGGTGGTCGGCGAACAGACCCTGCTGCGGCTGAACATCGCCGCAGGGCGCGACCTGACCGCGGCGGCGGCGTTGCAGCGCTTGACGGCCGGGGCTGAGGCGCAATGATTCTTCCCTCGACAGTACAGGAGCGTCTGCCGTGTCGCTGATTCTGGAAGCGCTCAACCGGGCGCGTCGCGAGCAGCAGAATGCCGCGCCGGTGCCCGGGGTGGACAGCGTCCATTTCGAGGCTGAATCGCAGCCACACCGACAGCGCTGGTTCTGGTTTCTGCTGGCGGCAGCGGGCGTTCTGGTGGTCGGCATCCTGCTTGGCGGCTATGTCACCCGGGTTGCCGGGCCTGCCCCGCAGGCTCCGCTGCAGCCGGCGACGCCGGCAGTGCCGTCGACCAGCGCATCGACCGATGTCGAAACCACAGCCGAGGCAACGGCATCCCCAGTAGCAGTTGAGGCGGTCACAGTCGTCACGCCTGCCCCTGCAGACACGGCTGCGCCTGCGACCGCGACGGCAATGCCCGGGGAGCGCGAGGCCAGCCCGGATGTGGCTGCGCTGTATGCCGGTGCCGCCCAACCGGCAACCGATGTGTCCGAGGCGCAACCAGCACCCGCCGCGGAGAACAGTGTTGCAGGCGCCGAAGACCCGCAGCCGAGAGCCGAGAACAGTGTGGATATCGCCGCCCTGGCGGCCGCCGCGGAGCAGGCGCTGGAGGATGTGCGACTTGCCGAGCACCCTGCACCTTTTCTTGCCGAGCTTTCCCAGCAGCGCAAGGACGCGGTGCCGACCCTGATGTACCTGCAGCATGACTACCGCGCGGACGGCGGCTCCAGTGTGACCATCAACGGTCAGCAGGCGTCGGCCGGGCAGTCGGTCAGCCGCGGCGTGCGGGTGGAAGAGGTGTTGCCGGACTCCGTCGTGCTCAGTCACGAGGGCGAGCAGTTCCGCCTGCGGGCACTGAACAGCTGGGTGAACCTGTAGCCGGAAACGCTGCTTCAGTCGCGGCGCGATAGCACCAGTGGCAGCAGTGCATCGCGCTCGAAATCCATGGATAGCGCATCGCGAGCGCGCTCCCAGGCAAGCTGTGAGTGGTCGTGGGCCGCCTGTTGCAGCGCCCGGTGGTCGAGTTGCGACAGGGCGGCGAAGGCTTTCTGCAGCCTGATTTGCACCGCGATATTGCCCGCCCCGTCGCGGGCAATCGGCGTGAAGACATCGTCAAGCAGATCGTGCACCGCAAGTGTCTGGAACCAGACCTGTGCCTTCGGCGCCTCGCCCTCGGCGTCCGTTTCCGCCGCCGTCGTGGCCCAGGCTGACAGTGCGCGTGTGGCACGCCCGATCACATCGATGGCGGTGCCGGCGTCATTCACCCCCGGAGATAGTGCGCGTGAGGCGATTTCCCCCAGCACGATCAGGCCGAAGCGGGGGTCATAGTCGAAGGTGCGTGCGCGGCCGAGGGAAAACGCTGCCCGGATGTGCTCGAGCACCGGCTGCGGGCAGTCGCCCCCCGCCACGCAGGCCAGCGGTGTCTGCAGGTTGGTCAGGGTACCGGGTTCCACCAGCACGAAGATCTCCAGCCCGTGCTCCGCACTGCACTGCAGCAGGGCTGCCATGTCGATGTGCTCCACGTAGCCGACACTGTTCGCCAGAACCCTGCCTGCACCGACCGGGATACGGTGTTCCACCGACTCACAGGGGCGTGCGCCGATTCCGGGAAAGCGCGCCCGCCCCACCAGCGCCCGGGTAGCGGCGTCCTCCACCCGCTCGACGGTTTCCGTCACCTTGGCCAGCTCGGAGAGGTGCTCTATCCAGCGTATCAGCGCAATGACAATCAACATGATGATCAGCACGGTAGTCAGAAACAGGACCACGTGTCCGCGCTCTCCGTATACGCCCGCATTCAGCGCCACGAGCCCGACAAGGCTGAACAGAAAGGTACCGATGAACACGCTCAGGGCGTGCCTGGAGACTTCGTTGTCCATCACCAGCGCAGTCGCGCGGGGTGACGTGCTGACCGTCACGGAGCCATGGGCGGTCACCAGCGTGGCCAGCGAAAATGTGGCGACTGCAAGCATGCTGGATGCGAGGATGTTCAGGATTCTGCCGACCGCATCCGCTGTTACCAGGTCGGACATGCCGGGAGGGATTACCGGCGTCAGCCAGATACCCAGCAACACCGAGATGAAGCCGGCGACCGTGTAGAGCAGGGCGATCAGCCACAATTTGCGCGAAACCTTGCGCTGCAGCCATTGCCAACGCTTTGTCAACCGCATGCGCCTTACCCCCTGTGTGTTATCCGGCCCCCGTGATCGCCGTAGCCGACGCGATTCACAGCGCTCCTTGATGCAGAGTACACTGCATGGAGGATCAGGGCGCGCTTTTCGCCATACTGTAGGGCCGGGGTCCGGGTTTGCAACAGGATGCGACGGATAACACTGACAGACAATCGGCTGCTGGCGGGCATCAGCGGCCGGGAGGGCCTCTCTGCCATGGAATGGACACACCACCACGCCACCATCAACGGCATCCGCATGCACTATGTCGAGCAGGGAGCCGGCATGCCGGTGGTGCTCTGCCACGGCTTTCCCCACCTCTGGTTCAGCTGGCATCGCCAGATCAGTGCACTGGCGCAGGCCGGCTATCGGGTGATTGCGCCGGATATGCGCGGTATGGGGCAGACCGACGCGCCGCTGCCGCTGCAGGCCTATGATATCGATCACATCACGGCGGACCTGGTCGGCCTGCTGGCACACATCGGCGAGCCCCGGGCGGTGTTCGCGGGCCTCGATTTCGGAGCCTTTGCCGTCTATGACCTTGCCCTGCGTCACCCGGAGCGGGTGATTGCCGTGATTGGCCTGGAGAACCCGGCCGCACCGCACAACCCGGATGAGCCGCCGCTCACCGAATACCGGCGCATGGGCGAACAGCACTTCCTGCATATCGAGTATTTCCGCGAACCGCCGCGCGCAGATCGGGAACTGGCGGCGCAGCCCCGGCGGTTTTTACACAAGGTGTTCCATACCTTGAGCGGTGCCTGCAATTACTTCGACATGTTCCGTCACCCGCCGGGTACGTCTTACATTGACGCCATGGAGGAGCCGCCAGCACTGCCCTGGCCGTGGTTGTCGGAGCTGGAGCTGGAGTTCTTTGTCGCCGAATACAGTCGCACGGGCTTTACCGGAGGGCTTAACTGGTACCGCGCATTTGATCTCAAGTGGGCCCAGCGCAAGCCGTTTGAAGCGGTGCAAAGTGCGGTGCCTGCCTATTTTCTCGGCAGCGAGCACGATGTCGACCTCGAGGGCTTTCACGGTGAAGACCCGATTGGCCAGATGCGGGCCATTTTTCCAAAGCTGCGTGCGGTGCGCATGATTCCGGGTGCCGGACACATGGTCCAGCTGGAGGCTTCGGATGCGGTAAACGAGATACTCCTCGACTACCTCGCCGATATCGTCAGTCAGGACACCCAGTTGTCGTCGTGAGCGGCGAGAACGCCGGCCACGTCAATGGATAGCGAGGTGCAGGCCCTCCTTGCCGAGCAGCGTCACCTCCTGCTCGAGTTCCCGCGCCGTGAGCGGGTGGCGCTGTAGCCACGCCGGCGGAAACTCCAGGCTGATGCCGTCCTCGTGCGCCTGTACGGCAAAGTCGGGCAGCGCCTCCAGCTGTTCGACGTACTTGAACAGCAGCGCCAGCCGGAACAGGGTGACCAGGCGCAGCAGACGCGGGCGGTCACTCTCGGCCACGGCAGCCCAGAGCGGATGGTCCAGTTTGCCACGTTGTGTGGCGGCGAGAAGCGCCATCTGCTCCTGCTCCTCCTGGGAGAACCCGGGCAGGTCGGCATTTTGCAGCAGATAGGCGGTATGGCGCTGGTAGTGCTTGTGCGAGATGGCCATGCCGATCTCGTGCGTCAGTGCCGTACGCTCCAGGAGGTCGCGGTCGGTCCTGCGCAGCGACCAGCCGTCGCGACTGGCGTTGAACAGGGTGCGCGCACGGCGGGCCATCAGCTCCCCCATGACCGTATCCACGCTGTAGCGTTGCATCAGCGCATTGATGGTGCGTTCACGCACATCCTCGTGCCCCAGACGTCCCATCAGGTCGTAGATCACGCCCTCGCGGAGTGCACCTCGTGAGGTTCGCAGCTGCGTGATGCCCAGCTCATCGAACAGGGCACTGGTAATGGCGACGCCGGCTGCGATGACGTTGCGTCTCTGGCTGCTCAACCCCTCCAGCTCAATGGCATCGAAGTGCTTGAACTGCAACAGGCGTTTTTCCAGCTTTGCCAGCGCCTTGCGTGTAATCCCGCCCTCACTCCAGCCCTGGCTGACCAGCACTGATTCAATGGCCTGCAGTGTGCCGGAAGAGCCCACACATTCCGCCCAGTGGCGTGAATGGAAATGATAGCGGATGTGGGAAACCTCAAGCCGGGCCCGCTCGTATGCCGCACGGTAGTGAGTGCGGTTTAGCTTGCCAGCGGGAAAGCAGCTGTCCGAATAGGAGACACATCCCATCTGCAGGCTTTCCAGTCGCTGTGGTTCGAACCGCTGGCCGATGATCAGCTCGGTGCTGCCGCCGCCGATATCAATCACCAGCCGCGACTGGGCGTCGTCGGCCAGCGTGTGGGCCACCCCCAGGTAAACCAGGCGTGCTTCCTCTCCGCCATACACCACATCGACCGGCGCCCCGAGAATCCGCTGGGCGGGCAGGGTGAACTCCCGGCGGTTGTCAGCCATGCGCAGGGCGTTGGTGCCGACCACGCGGATGCGCTCCGGATCGACACTGCCGAGCATTTGTGCAAAGCGAGCCAGGCAGTCCAGGCCACGTGCGATGGCGTCCGCGGACAGCCGTCCATCCACCAGCCCCGCCCCCAGCTGGACTTTCTCTGCCAGTGCCTCGACCGGACGCATTTCGCCATGTTCGACACGGGCGACGATAAGGTGAAAGGAGTTGCTGCCCAGGTCGACGGCTGCCAGCAGGCTGCCGTCGGCAAGAGGCGCTTGTACAGGTTGCGACAAGGCAGTGGTGTCCCGTGCTCGTGTTCGGAGGTGCCCATGATAGCGGATGCCCCCTGCCGGCGCACGGAGTACGCCGTGATCAGGTCAGTGCGTAGGCCACGATGAGCAGGGTGACCAAGCCAATGGCGGCGCTGGTCAGCACCACCCTCGGTGTTGTTTTCGAGAGTTCGCCCAGCGGATCTCCCCCGCCCTGTACCCGGGCGATCACCGGCCACTCGATGGCGCCGGCGAAGGCGAGGCTGCCCACGCTGGCCGCCAACAGCGCAATGCTGCAGGGTGTCTCTGCCGGGATGCTGAACATGAAGAGGGCAATCGCTACGAGGGAGCCCAGCGTGCCGGCGTAGCTCATGACCAGAAACTGGCGCGGACTGTTGTGCTTGAAATCCCAGTCGAAAGCGAATAGGGCAAGGCGGGGCGGACGCCGGTAGCGGCCCCGCGCGGCGATGGCGCCAAGGTAGTGGAACCATTCATGAACCAGGGTGCAGATGATGGCACCCGCCGCTGCGCCGCTGAGTACGCCCAGCAGCGCGGCAAGAGGCAGTGAGGAACTGCGGAACCAGTCGTTGGTCAGTGCGAATATCGCCAATAGGAATGCGCCCAGGGCAGCATGTGCAAATGCCACGATCCCGGGGTGTACGCCGCCCTTGTCGGCGACGCTGGTGTCTAGCGTGTTGTCCATGGTGCTTCCCGCTCAGGTAAGACCGATGGAGAATGTACGCGCCTCGGGGGCGTCTGGATCCGCCCCCCGGGGGGTGCTATTTACGTCCTGCGCCGGAGGGCCGCGCGGCGTACCCGCCCGGTTGGCCGCTGATGCCTGACTGGATGTTCTGGATCTTGCCGCCGGTCTTCAGGAAAGCGCGCGTTTGTTCTTCTATGGAGTTGGAGGTCTCCACCGCCGCGGGCTGCTTTTTCTTGGCGGGTGCGCGTTGTGGCTTGGCAGACATAACAGGGTCTCTTTAAGCTGGACGGCCTGCCAGTGTACCACAGCTGGTTCACGGATGCTCCGGGCTACCCGATCACCACCCGGCGTGGCACGCGCGCCGGCATGCGGGTCAGCAGTTCATAGCCTATTGTGTGTGCTTTTTCGGCGACCTCGGCAACCGGCAGGCCGTCGCCCCACAGAACCACGGGGTCGCCCAGGGCGACCCCCGGCAGGTCCGTCACGTCGATGCTGATCATGTCCATGGAGACGCGGCCCGCCAGAGACGCGCGATGGCCGTTGACCAGTACCGGCGTGCCGCTGCCCGCGCTGCGAGGGTAGCCATCCCCGTAGCCGACAGTCACGGTGGCTATGCGCGAGCTCCGTGTCGCCTGCCAGGTGGCACCGTAGCCCACCGCCTCGCCGGGTTCGATATCGCGCAGCGAGGTGACCTGCGAAACCAGCGTCATGACGGGCCGCAGCGTATCCGCCTCGGCGTGCGGGACCGCGAAGGGTGAGTTGCCCCAGAGCATAAAGCCGGGCCGTATCCAGTCGTAGTGGCTGTCGGGCCAGGCCAGTGTCGCCGGCGAGTTTGCGGCGCTGCGCGCTCCCGGGAGCGCGTGTGTGAGTTCCTCGAAGCGTGCGATTTGCTGCGGGGTTGCGGGGTGATCCAGCTGGTCGGCACAGGCGAAGTGCGTGGTCAGTACGGGCGGCCCCGCAAGCTTGCCGCAGGCCAGCAGGCGCTGGTGAAACTCGGCGACCCGCTCCGGCGCCGCACCCAGGCGATGCATGCCGGTATCCACTTTCAGCCAGCAGTGCAGCGGCTCCGGCAGCGTCGCCCGCTCCAGCCAGGCCAGCTGAGTGGCGTTCTCCACGGTCAGCCACAGCCTGTGCTGTGCGGCGAGAGGGATCTCATCGGGGTGAAAGGCACCCTGCAATAACAGAATAGGGGCGTGGATGCCCGCGTCCCGCAGTTCCAGTGCCTCTTCGAGGCAGGCGACCGCCAGGGCGTCAACCAGCGGCTCCAGTGCCCCGGCCATGGTCGTGGCGCCGTGGCCATAGGCGTTTGCCTTGACCACCGCCATCAGCCGCGAACGTGGCGCCAACCGGCGGGCGAGTGCAAGGTTGTGGCGCAGCGCCGACAGGTCCAGCCGAGCTTCGCAGGGTCTGGCCATCAGTAGTCGTACCGGTGCCTGGCAAACAGGGTTTGGGCAGCCAGCCACACATCGCCCACGCGTCCGTCGCCGACCGGCTGGTCGTCGATGGACAGCACCGGCGCCACTTCCTTGCTGGAACTGGTAAGCCAGACTTCGTCAGCGTTGCGTACTTCCTCCATGGTGATTACCCGCTCGGCCACGGGGATGCTGCTGTGACGACGCAGCATGTCGAGCAGCATGAGCCGGGTAATGCCGGGCAGTTTCTGGTGATCCAGTGGTGGCGTTGCCACTGCGCCGTTGGCGACAATGAAGACGTTGCAGGCGGCAGCTTCTGTCAGCTCGCCCGCCTGGTTGTAGAGCAGCGTTTCACCGTGGCCACGACTGTGTCCATGCTGGTAATGCATGACATTGCCCAGCAGGGCGGTCGATTTGATGTTGCAGCGTCGCCAGCGCAGATCTTCCGCTGTGGAGACGTGAAAGCAGCGAGCCGCTGCCTTGTCCGGCGCCGGGGGTGGTGCAATGTCGAAAGCGAAGGCGTAGCGGGTCGCTGTGATGTTCTCCGGGTAGGCGTGATTGCGCTGCAGGTCTGCACCGCGGCTGATATGGAAGTAGAGGCCAAGGTTGCCACCGCCATTGCGCTGCACGAGCTCTTCGGCAATGGTCCGCCATTCCGCCTCGTCCAGCGTGACTTTCAACTCGATGGCGTCAAGGCCCTGCTGCATGCGCTGCATATGTGGGCCAAAACCCACCAGCTTTCCAGCGTAGGAGGGCACCACCTCGTAGATGCCGTCGCCGAAGAGGAAGCCCCGGTCCATGGGAGAAATACGGGCTTCGCTCATGGGCAGATAATTGCCATTCAGATAGACGATACTCATAGCCGTACCTCAGCCGGGTGAAATAAAAATAGCTTCATGCTGCCGCCTCAAGAAACCCTGTTAGCGTGCGCAGCTCACGAATCACCGCCTCGCCCTCGGAGGGCGGCAGTCCGTCTTCAGTGAGCGTGTTCGCTCGCGTCACGCCGTCGACGCTGCCGCGCTCTGACAGGTAGCGCAGGGTCTCCAGGGCGGAGAATTCTGACAGCAGGTCGCGCTCTGCCCAGAGTCCCAGAAAGGCCAGCAGCCCGTAGGCGCCCCAGTTGGAGACGTCCGCCACCAGCAATTCGTCGCAGGGCGTAACCGCCACGCGAATATCAAGACCGGCGATGGCCTCGGCAATATTGCCCATGCCGATTTCGTTGCCGCCGTCGCCGATGGCAATGGTGGGGCAGTCTGCAAGGGTCAGGAAAGGGTCGAATACGCCGCACTGGGCGCTGATATCCTCCCCGCGCATATTGTAGTAGCGGCCATCGGCGGCCAGGCCCGGTCGCTCAATGCTGACAATGGCGCTGGGCTGGTTGGCTGCCAGCCAGTGGGCGGCGCTGGCCGAGCCATCATCCGCGGGGTCCCGTTCCAGTGGCAGGATACGATAGCTGCCGGCCAGTACCTGTGCCAGCGGTGTCGCGCAGGCAATCACCGGACGTGCACCGAGCGCCTGCAGGCCCTTGTACAGGGCGATGGCACCGACAGGACCATCGGTCTCGAAAGTGCCTGCTACGGGAAAGCCGGTGCCAATCAATACCGTGCCACGGATATCGTGCAGACGGCGTGCGGCGCGCAGATAATAGCCCGGGCGCAGTGCCGCGCGGGCGACCTGCATCTGCCGTGGATTGCGTGCCACCAGCAGGCTTTCAATGGCTTCACTCAGTGCCTGTTCATCCACGGTTCTCACTCCTCGGGCAGTGGCTGCAGGGGCAGGTGTTGTAGCCGCCAGTGGTGCATATGCAGGGCATTGTGCGCCGCATGGGGACTGACTGCGGCAAAGTGCACCGTGCACCCGGGGCTCAACTGGCTCATGCGGGATGCATCGATGGAGATCGCCGAACCCAGCTTGGGATAGCCGCCAATGGTCTGCCGGTCGTTCAGCAGCACAATCGGTTGGCCGTCTGCCGGCACCTGAATGGCGCCGAGGCAGATACCTTCGGAGACGATGCCCGCGATGTCGCAGTGAATCTCCGGGCCCTCCAGGCGATAGCCCATGCGATCGGCGCGTTGCGATACGGACCAGGCCGCGCTGTAAAAGCGTCGCTGTTGCAGGCGGTCGAAATGCTGCTGCTGGTAACCCGGGACCACGCGAACAGTCAGTTGCCCGGCGTAATGGGGCCTCTCGGCAGGCGGCACACACAGGCGTGGACGCCGGGTATCACTGCGGCAGGGCAGGACGTCGTCGGGTGCCAGTTTCTCACCGCGCAGTCCCCCGATGCCCTCACGCAGGACGGTCGCGGTGCTACCGAACTGCGGCACCACCTGAAAGCCATCGACCACACCGAGGTAATTTCGGCAACCCCGCTGGGGGTGGCCCAATTGCACCCGGTCGCCCCTGTGCACCCGGTGGGTGGTCCACAGGTCTGCGGGCTTTCCATTGACGAGGAGGGGGGCATCAGCACCGGTTACACAGAGCAGGGTGTCCGTGTCCACCTCCACCTCAAGGCCACCAAAACTGCATTCGAGCAGCGTGCAGTCGGCGCTGTTGCCGAGCAGCCGCTGGCAGAGCAGAAAGGCTTCCAGATCCATGGGGCCGCCTGTGGTGAGGCCCAGGTGATGCTGGCCAAAGCGCCCGCGATCCTGCAGCAGGCTGAGCACGCCGGGTTGGCGGACGCGCAGGCTCATGACAGTTCACCGCCCAGCGCCAGAAAACGCTCTCGATCAATCGGCTCGAAGCGAACCCGGTCGCCTACGGCAACCGGCATGGGCGGAGTGTGTTCTGGATCGAACAGGCGTTGCGGGCAGTTGCCAATCAGGTTCCAGCCGCCCGGCGAAACGGCGGGATAGACCGCGGTCTGGCGATCGGCGATGGCCACGGCTCCGCGCGGCACACGTTTTCGGGGTGTAGCCAGTCGCGGTGCGGCGATCCGCGGGTCGACGTGGCCGAGGTAGGCGAAGCCGGGAGCAAAGCCAATGGCATAGACGGTGTACGCGGTTGCACTGTGCAGCGCAATCACCTCCTCGATAGCGAGCCCGCACTCCCTGGCCAGCCGCTCCAGGTCTGCGCCGCTCTCGGCGCTGTAATACACCGGCAACACGATTTCCCGGCCACCCTCGGCGGCGATGGCTTCGTCAATGACCGGCTGCAGGGACTGCAGTCGCTGTGTGACGCTGAAATGGTCTGTGCGCAGGGCATCGTAAATCACCAGCAATGATGCGTAGGATGGGACGAGGTCAATCAGGTCATCGCCCAGGGTGTCGCGAGCAGCCTCCACGGCCGCTCGTACCTGTGCCGCCTCGCGCGGGCCGGCAGGTTCGTCGCCCGCCTCAGTCGCAAAGGAGATCAGGATCGCATTCTCACCGGCGTGTCGCAGCTGCATGGCTGTCATGCGCCCCCTGCAATCAGCTGCCTTATCTCCTGAATGGCGTTTACACCTTCGGGATTGTCGCCGTGTACGCAGAGCGAGTCTATGGCCAGCACCAGGGACTTACCGCCATGGGTGGTGACACTGCGGTGTTCGAGGATCTGCCGCACCTGATCCAGCATGCGCTCTCGCGTGTGCACGGCGTCGGGCAGGCGCCGGGACCGCAGGTGGCCGTCGTCGGCATAGCAACGGTCTGCGAAGGCCTCGAAGAGCAGGGTCAGGCCGAATTCCCTCGCCTCCTCGCGGTGGCTCTCCGCCTGCGGCGTCGCCTGCAGCATCAGGTCCAGCGGTCTGTGATAGCCAGCCACGCTGCGCATGACCGCTGTGCGCACAGCGCGGTCGGCCATCATGTCGTTGTACAGGGCCCCGTGGGGTTTCACGTAAGTGATCTGCAGGCCGTGGCAGGCAGCCATGCCGTCCAGTGCAGCGATCTGGTAGCGCAGGCTACTGGCCAACTCGTCCTCGCTGAGGGCCATGCTGCGACGGCCGAAGCCGACCAGGTCCGGATAGGCCGGGTGAGCGCCCACGCCTACCCCGTGTCGCGCTGCCAGCGCCAGCGTGCGGTCGATGGTCAGCGGGTCGCCGGCGTGGAAGCCGCAGGCAATGTTGGCCTGGTCGATATGGGGCATGACCGCGTCGTCCAGGCCCATACGCCAGCTTCCATAACTTTCGCCGAGATCACAGTTGAGCAACATGCAGTCGACTCCTGTCAGGGGCGTGGTCGATCAGAGTACGGCCAGCTGGCTGTTGCGCAGGTCGGTAACCAGCATGCAGCCGGGGCTGTGGGTGATTGCCAGGGGCGGTTTTGCCTGTTCCAGCGCCACCTGGGGGGTTACCCCGCAGGCCCAGAATACCGGAAGCTCGTCCGCGGCAATAGTCACCGCGTCGCCATAGTCGGGGCGGTGCAGGTCGGCAATGCCGATCAGGGACGGATCGCCGAGGTGAACCGGAGCGCCGTGCACGGCGGGGAACCGGGTGCAGATCTGGATAGCGCGTATCGCGTCCGCAGCGCGCATCGGGCGCATGCTCACCACCATATTGCCGGCAAAGGGGCCGGCCGCTGTGCAGGGCAGGGTGCTGCGGTACATTGGCACGTTGACGCCCTCCGAGACATTGCGCACTTCCAGTCCGTCCGCGAGCAGGGCCTCTTCAAAGGAAAAGGAACAGCCGAGGGCGAAGGTCACCAGGTCCGGTTGCCAGAGGGCATGCAGGTCCGCACGTTCCTCTTCGAAAACACCGTTGCGGAAGACGCGGTAACGGGGTACGTCGCTGCGGATATCGATGTCGCCGAAGCGCGGCAGGGCGGTGTCTCCCGGTGCCGCGCTGACCGCCAGCAGGGGGCAGGGCTTGGGATTGGCCTGGCAAAAACGCAGGAAATCATGCGCCCACGCCTGTGGCAGGATGACGATGTTGCACTGGACAAAGCCGGGCGCACAGCCCGAGGTGTTGCCCGTGTGCTCGCCGCCGCGAATGCGTTGGCGCAGTGCCGCAGGGGTCAGTGACGCTTGCATTGAAGTCCTCGGTTGTCAAACGGGAAAGGCGTGTGGAGCCGACGCGCTGTATCCCGGATAATGTTCACCCCATCGTTTGCATCATAGTGGATTAACCTCATGCTCGACCAGCTGTTACAGGTATTGACCCCGCGACCCGTCAGTGAGGATGTCTTTGTCGCCGACAACATGCATCCCAGGGCGCCCCGTGTCTTTGGTGGGCAAGTGTTGGCGCAGGCGCTGCAGGCGGCGGCCGCCACGGTGCGTGCCGAACGCGCGGTGCACTCGCAACACGCCTACTTCCTGCGTCCGGGTGATCCCGCCGAGGCTATCCGCCTCGAGGTGGATCGGGCGCTCGACGGCGGCAGCCTGAGCTCGCGACGCGTGGTGGCACTGCAGCGCGGCAAGCCGATACTGGTGTCTTCGGTATCCTTCCAGACAACCGGCGCCGGCGATGACTTCCAGCGCTCGGCACCTGACGTGCCGCCGCCGGAAAGCCTGCCCAGCGAACGGCAACGTGCCCTGGAATCCGGTGACATCGACGACGCGTTTCCGCTGGTGACCGGGGAGGACCTTGATGTGCGCATGCTGACGCCCGTGGACTGGCACAATCCGCACCCGCTGCCGCCGTCTCTGGCACTTTGGGTCAGGGCCAATGGTCGGGTAGACCACCCGGATTCGGTGCATGCGAGTCTGCTCGCGTATTTCTCCGACACGCTGATGATTGATGTCTGCCTCGCCGCCACCGGGCGCTCCTTCCTGCAGCAGAACCTGCAAGTGGCCAGCCTCGACCATGCCCTCTGGTTCCACGCGCCGGTACGTGCCGATGAGTGGCTGCTGCATACGGTGGAGGCGGAGCGCGTGGCGGCGGGTCGCGGCCTTGCGCACGGCCGCTTCTTCAACCGCGACGGTGTGCTCGTGGCATCCGTGTCCCAGCAGGGCCTGATGCGGCAGCGCTGATACGTTGCCACGCTGCATGCGGCGTCTTATGATGGCCCGCCACATCGCCTAGACAGCAGCAAGGATCGTGACATGCCACACCCCGCCATCACTGCCGAAACCTATCCCCACAAGCCTGCCATCATCATGGGTGGCTCTGGCGAGGTGGTCACCTATGCCGAGCTCGACGAGCGCAGCAACCAGGCGGCACAGTTGTTCCGCTCTCTGGGGCTGAAGAAGGGTGACCACATCGGCATGATGCTGGTGAACTGTCGCCAGTTTCTGGAAATCTGCTGGGGTGCGCAACGGGCCGGCCTTGTGTTCACGCCGATCAGCACCCACCTGAAGCGGGATGAAACCGCCTATATTCTGGAGAACTGCGGGGCAAAACTGTTCATTGCGTCCCACGCACTGGCAGCGGTCGCCGGCGAAATCCTTGCACTGGAGACATCGGCGATCCAGCACTTTTATATGGTGGACGGCCTTGCCGACGGCTACGAGTCATGGGATGACAGCATTGCCCTGCAGCCCGCCGAGCGCATCGTCGACGAGGCCAATGGCGTTCCCATGCTCTACTCGTCGGGCACAACCGGCAAGCCCAAAGGCGTGTTTCTGCCGCCGCCCAGTGACGATGTCAATGCGCCGCACCCGCTGGCGGGCACACTCGGGGCCGTGTTCGGCTTTGGCGAGGAAACTGTCTACCTGTCGCCGGCGCCCCTGTATCACGCCGCACCGTTGCACTACAACATGATGACGCTGTACCAGGGCGGTACTACGGTGGTCATGGAGAAGTTCGATGCGGAAGCCGCGCTGGCGCTTATCGAAGAACATCGAGCGACCCACAGCCAGTGGGTGCCGATCATGTTTGTGCGCATGCTGAAGCTGCCCGAGGAGGTACGCAAGCGCTACGACGTGAGCAGCATGCAGTTTGCGATCCACGCCGCGGCGCCCTGTCCGGTGGAGGTCAAGGAACAGATGATCGCCTGGTGGGGCGAGGTCATTGTCGAATACTACGCGGCCAGCGAGGGCATTGGCATCACCATCATCGATTCTGCGAACTGGCTTACACACAAGGGTTCTGTCGGCCCCGCCCTGGTGGGCGCGGTACACATCGTGGATGATGAGGGCAATGAATTGCCGCCCGGGGAAATCGGCACCGTCTATTTCAGCGGCGACCAGGCCCAGTTCAACTACCACAAAGAGCCGGGCAAGACTGCCGAAGCCTTCAATGAGCGCGGCTGGGCGACAACGGGCGACGTGGGCTACGTCGACAGGGATGGCTTCCTCTACCTTACGGACCGCAAGAATTTCATGATCATCAGCGGCGGTGTGAACATTTACCCGCAGGAAATCGAGAATCTGCTCATCACCCACGAGAAGGTCGCGGATGTCGCGGTGTTTGGCATTCCCAATGACGAGTTCGGTGAAGAGGTGAAAGCGGTCGTACAGCCAATGAACTGGGCGGATGCCACTGACGAGGTGGCCATCGAAATCATGGAATGGCTGCGCGAACGCATCTCCCATATCAAGCTGCCGCGCTCGCTGGATTTCCACCAGCAGCTGCCGCGCATGGACAACGGCAAGCTCTACAAGCGGCATCTGGTCGAAGAATACCGCGGGGCGCACCGTGATCTGCCGAAAACCGGGGAGAACGACACGCCTTCCTGATGGGGTGTGGCCAGAATTAACCTGTAACGCGTGTGGTCTTTGCAGTATGCTTGGGGCAAGGTCTCCGGCAACGAGGTAGCCAATGAGAACATCACGCAAACTTGCCCAACTGGAACGCCAGATGGCGAGTTGTTCATCGTACGAAGAGTGGCGTGAAGCCGCCATTGCCCATGACGAGCTGTCCGGCAAGCGCCGCTGGCGTGAGGTGGACCAGACCACGCAGTACGATTACAGCCAGATTCGCCTGCGCCTCGACCGTCTGCGCAGCCTGCGTTCCCGGCACGACTATCAGGGCCTGCTGTTCACCCTGAACGAGGGCATCCACGGCAATATGGGCGGCATGGGCCGTAGCTCGCTCTACCAGAACGCCAAATTCGGCACGAAACACCTGATTGAGCAGTATATCGACGAGGTTGCGGACTCGCTGCGTTACCTCGCCGAACTGAAAAGTGACGATGTCACGCTGCAGCAAAAGCTCGACTTCTTTTACCGCGCCAATATCTGTTTTGGCCGTTCGGCCCTGATGTTGAGCGGCGGCGGCGTGTTGGGCTTCTATCATCTTGGCGTAGTCAAGACGCTGCTCGAGCAGGGCCTGTTGCCGCGGGTGATCTCCGGCTCCAGCGCCGGTTCACTGGTCGCGGGCGTGGTCGGGTCGCATACGGATGAAGAGCTGCGGCACTTTTTTGACCCCAGCAACGTGCATTTTGAGGCGGAGCGTGAAGCGAGTGTGTTCTCACGCATGTTTTTGGGTCGCAACCCGCAGATTGACGTGCGGGATCTGGAAAACATCGTCGCCCGGCTCATCCCGGAGATCACTTTCCAGGAAGCCTATGAAAAGACCGGGCGCCAGATCAGTATTACCGTTGCGCCCGCAGAGACCCATCAGCGCTCCAGGTTGCTGAATGCCATCACGTCGCCCAACGTCTACGTGCGTTCGGCGGTGATGGCGTCCTGTGCGGTACCGGGCGTGTTCCCGCCCGTGATGCTGATGGCGAAGAACGTGCACGGAGAGGCGCAGCCCTACCTGCCCACGCGCAAATGGGTGGACGGGTCCATTGCCGATGATCTGCCGGCAAAACGACTGTCGCGGCTATACAGCACCAACCACTATATCGTCAGTATGGTGAACCCGATTGCCACCCCGTTTTTGCGCGGCAATCGCAAGAGCAATGGCCTGAGTGCCGCCCTCGGCAGTCTGGGCGTGGGTATCGGCCGGGAAGTGCTTAACTTCTACCGCGGCATGGTGCAGAAAAACGGTGACAACTGGCCGCGTTTCAACCTGTTGATGAACGGTATTCACTCACTGATCGATCAGGAGTACAGCGGCGACATCAATATTGTGCCCAGCTTCCGCTGGTACAACCCGGCGAAGATTCTTTCTCACCTGTCTGAAAAGGAATTGGTGGCACTGATGGAGGGGGGCGCGCACTCGGCATTCCCCAACATTGAGGCGATCCGCATCTGCACCAAGATCAGCCGTACCATGGAAGAGATACTGAACCGCTTTGAATACGGTGATCTGCGGCCCGACAGTGGCCAGTACCGCCGACCGCGGGCGTCGCGGCGTCGGCCACCGCCGACGCGGGCGGATCGGGAAGCTCAGCGGGAACAATTCACGGCGCTGGAGGCTGCTGCCTCGAAGCCGCCTCGCAAGGCCGCCAAGGCGCGAGTCAAGTCGCGGCGCAAGAGCCCTTCAGCCGCCCCCGGCAAGAAGGACGCGACGGGAGAGCCCGGGCGTGCGGTGGCATGATCCGGCCGCCCTGATGCGGGCCGCCGCATGAAACCCCTGGATTTCTCCCGGGAACAGAAAGAGCGTATGGCGGCGAAGGTCAAGCGCTACCTTAACGAGGAACTGCAGCAGGACATCGGCAGTTTCGATGCCGAGTTTCTGGTGGATTTCCTCGCTGAGGAGTTGGGACCGTATTTCTACAATCGCGGTCTGTCTGACGCCATGAGCCTGTTTACCGAAAAGATGGGCGAACTCGATTATCAGGTACAGGAGCTTGCCCAGGCCGAAGACTGAAACCTCAGTCGATGGCTCGCGGCGGCAGATCCGGTTTGGCGTAGGCCATGCGTCGCAGGCGTTGGGTGCTGTAGTAACTGTCCAATCCGCTGAGTGCGACGGTGCCTGCCGCGCTGATGTCTACGGAACCGTCGTCGGCAACGCAGTCATCAGGCACCTCCACCAGCACCACCTCCCCGATCAGCAGGTGCGTATCATTGATGCGCAGGTGCTGATGTTCCCGCAGCTGCAGGGCCATGCGCACGCTGGCCTCCTGCACAAAGGGCGCGGCAAACCCCTCCATCCAGTGCTCGCTCAGCCCCGTCGCTGCAAATTCCGATTGTTCTCGCGGATAGCGCGCCGCCGTCTGGTGTGCTGCCTCGATGAAGTGCTGCGCAACGTGGTTGATCGTGTAGCAGCGGGTGTCGAGGATGTTTTCCAGCGTGTGGCGTTCGACCGGGCTGGGTCGCATGATCATCGCCAGCAAGGGCGGATGAGAGCCGAGGTGCACGACCGAACTGATAATGGCGAGATTGCTGCTGCCAGCAGCGTCAGCGGTGCCCACCAGATTGGCCGGCTTGAAGCCGCTGAGCGAATTGATCAGGGCGGCGCGGTAGCGCGACGCCATGGTTGCGATGTCGTTTGCGGTGAAGCGCATGTGAACGTCCTAGTCGGGGTACAGGCGCCGGTAGCGGCGCTCTGCCCAGAAGCGGTAGATACTGTCGGCCAGTGGGCGAATCAGCGGCCAGCGCAGCCAGCGCCACAAGGGCCCCAGCCGGGTATGTTGCCAGGCCATGACATTGGCATCGATACCTGTCAGCAATTCACCGCTGGCTGTCTTCAGGTGCAGGGTTCTCAGCAGTGTCTCCCGGTCTGGAAGCCCATCTTCCTCGGCCAGGTTGTGGATGTCCTTGAGCTGGAGCTCGGCATCGCACAACTGCCCAAGTTTCGCCATTTCCCGGTTGCACAGCGGGCACTGGCCATCGTAGTAGAGCGTGTCAGGCATGCAGGGCACTCAGCGGGTTGAAAGCGTATGCCGGACAATACGCAGGTTTGGCGCCGCTGGATGCCTCGACACCGAGGCGCCAGCGCGCGGCACGGCTTAGCCTAGTGGATCAGGTCGACGGCCAGCTGTGACAGCGGTTCCACCAGGTTGCCCCTGGCGTCTGCTTCCTGACTGGAGGCGGTGCCTATCAGCGCCCGCTTCTTGATGCCCTGTACAATCGCAGCCAGGCGGAACAGCGAGAATACGAGGTAGAAATTCCAGTTCTCGATGCCTGCACGTCCGGTGCGCTCGCAGTAGCGTGCAATGTACTCCTCATCGCTGGGTATCCCCAGTGCCGCACGGTCCACACCGCCCAGGCCTTTCATTGCGCTGTCGCGGGGCAGCATCCAGGCCATGCACTGGTTGGCGAGATCGGCCAGGGGGTGGCCCAGGGTGGAGAGCTCCCAGTCCAGCAGGGCGATGACGCGCGGCTCAGTCGCGTGGAACATCATGTTGTCCAGCCGGTAGTCGCCGTGCACCAGGCTCACGGTGCCGTCATCCTCCGGCATGTTCGCAGACAGCCAGGTTATCAGGGTCTCCATGTTGGGCACGGTTCCGGTTTCCGAGGCGCGGTACTGGCGGGTCCAGCGTGCCAGTTGACGTTCAAAGTAGTTGCCCGGCTTGCCGTAGTCGGAGAGTCCTACGGCATCCACATCCACTGAGTGCAGGGCTGCCATGGTCTTGTTCATGGCATCGTAGAATGCACCGCGCTCTTCATTGCTGCCAGCCTCCGGGAGCAGCGGGTCCCAGAGGATGCGGCCCTCCATGAACTCCATGACGTAGAACATGGAGCCGATGACGGATTCGTCCTCACAGAGTACGTGGGTTCGGGGTACCGGCACGTCGGTATCCTGCAGTGCGCGGATCACACGAAACTCGCGGTCGACCGCGTGCGCAGACGGCAGCAACTCACCCGGGGGCTTGCGGCGCAACACGTAGGAGCGGCCGTCGGCGGTCAGTTTGAACGTGGGGTTCGACTGTCCGCCAGGGAACTTCTCCGCAGTCAGGCCATGCTGCATCCCGGGCAGGTAATCGGCCAGGTAAGCGGCGAGGCGTTTGGTGTCGAGTTGCTGCGAGCTCATGATATTCCCTGTCGTCATCGGTTAACGGGCTAGTCTGGCGAGGGGTAGCAGACGCTACAATGACACGGGGCGACAAAAATCTTGACCCGCGCCGACACTCGGCCGGGAGCGTTGAGCGGGCGTTCCCGTCCGGGTATGCTGCTGGCTCCTCCCGCAAACAAGTCTAACAGAGGTTTACGCGTGTACGAGCATTTGAAGCAGGCATGGCAGCAGTTGACAGCCCCCGGGCAGCCGTTTGAAGTCGAAACCGTGACGGTTCGTGGGGTGCCAATCCGCAATTATCGGCACGCGCCGCCCTCGCTGCGGGAAATCTGGTTGAGCACCGCAGGTCATGCGGACCGGGAGTATCTGGTATACGGCGGCGAGCGCTGCACCTACAGCGAAGCACACACGTTCACCGCGAGCATCGCACGCTGGATGCACGATGCCGGGGTGCGCCCGGGTGATCGTGTGGCGATTGCCATGCGCAATTTTCCCGAGTGGATGCTCGCCTACTGGGCCGTGACCTCGATGGGAGCCGTGGTCGTTGGCATGAATGCCTGGTGGGTTGCGCAGGAAATGGCCTATGCGCTGGAAGACTCGGCGCCGACGCTGCTCATCTGTGACCGTGAGCGGCTGCAGCGCTTTTCCGAAATCCGTGAGCACTTCCCCGCGCTCAACGTGGTTGCCGTGCGTCTGCAGGATGAGGCGCCGGACTGGGCCACCGACTGGACGGAGTTGGTCAATGCGGCACCGGACATGCCCGCCGTCAGCATCGATCCGGACGATGACGCCTGTATTTTCTACACCTCCGGTACCACCGGACGACCAAAGGGGGCACGCCTGACGCACCGGGGCTGTGTCGCCAATGTCATGAATGTGGCATTTATCAATACGGTACAGCCCATGGCGGCTGCGTTGGCCAGTGGCAAGCCGCCGCCGGCGCCCGGCTCCGCGCCCGCGCCCAATGCCCTGCTGGCGACACCGCTGTTTCACGTGACCGCGAATAACTGTGTTGCCCATGCCACCACGCTGGCTGGCGGCAAGCTGGTACACATGTACAAGTGGGATGCGGCCGAGGCGCTGCGCCTGATTGAAGCGGAGGCCATAAGCAGCTTCACCGGGGTGCCGATGATGGCCCGAGAAATCCTGATGCACCCGGATTTTGCCCGTCGGGACACCTCGTCACTGCTGGTGCTGGGCGGCGGAGGCGCAGCGTTGCAGCCTGATCTGGTGGAAAAAATACAGACCCGGTCGCGCGCCGCCCGGCCCAATACCGGCTACGGCATGACGGAAACCTCCGGCATCATCGCTGCGGTTTCCGCGGATTTCTTTGTCGACAAGCCAGCCAGTGTCGGGCCAGCCATGCCTACCCTGGAGGTCAAGTGCGTAGGGCCCTCCGGTGAGGACCTGGGTGTCAATGCCATTGGCGAGCTGTGGGTGCGCGGCGCGCCGGTGATCAAGGGGTATCTGAACCGGCCGGACGCGACAGCGGAGACGATCACTGAGGGTTGGCTGCATACCGGCGACATCGCCCGGATTGATGAAGCCGGCTTTATTTTTCTGGTCGACCGCGCCAAGGATATGGTGCTGCGAGGCGGCGAAAACGTCTACTGTGCGGAAGTTGAAAACGCCCTCTTTGCGCACGATGCCGTGGCGGAGTGTGTGGTGTTTGCCGTCGCCGATGAACGACTCGGCGAGGAGGTGGGCGCTGCCGTGCATCTACACCCGGGTGCGGTGCTCGACGCCACGCAGCTGCGTGCCCACTGCGCCGGTCAGCTCGCTGCGTTCAAGGTTCCCCGCCATATCTGGTTCCTGGCGGAGCCGCTGCCGAGAAACGCCAGTGGCAAGTTTCTCAAGCGGGAGCTCCGCGAGACACTGCGCGTGGAGGACGCGCAGTGATCAGCTTTCCACAAAGGCGCGCTCGATCACGTAGTGCGCCGCCTTGCCGTGGCGCGATTCGTGGAAGCCCCGTGCATTGAGCAGCGTCCCCATGTCTTTCAGCATGCTCGGGCTACCACACAGCATGAAGCGGTCGTGTTCCGGGTCAATGTCCTGCAGGCCCACATCCGCGGGTAATTTGCCATTCCCCAGCAGGTCGGTCAGGCGCCCGGTATTGCGGTAGGGTTCCCGGGTCACGGTAGGGTAGTAGGTCAGCTTGCTGCGAATCTCCTCGCCGAGGTACTCGTGTTCGGGCAACCCCCGGGTGATGGTGTCCTGGTAGGCGAGTTCGCTGGCGTTGCGACAGCCGTGGGCCAGAACGACGCGCTCAAAACGCTCGTAAATGGCAGGGTCCTTGATGATGCTGAGAAAAGGGGCCAGCCCTGTGCCGGTACCCAGCAGGTACAGGTTACGCCCGGGAAGGAGGTTGTCGAGTACCAGCGTTCCCGTCGCCTTGCTGTTGACCAGCAGTTCGTCGCCGACACGGATGTTCTGCAGGTGCGAGGTGAGTGGACCATCTGCGACCTTGATACTGAAGAACTCCAACTGGTCTTCATAGTTGGCGCTGGCCATGCTGTAGGCCCGCAGCAGGGGGCGCCCCTCCCGCTCCAGCCCAATCATGGTGAAGTGGCCGTTCTCGAAGCGGAACCCCGGGTTGCGCGTGGTCTTGAAGCTGAACAGGCGGTCCGTCCAGTGGTGTACATCGGTGACCCGTTCCCGCAGTAGCGTGGCCATTGCTGATCTCCTGCCCGTGTTGACGTGATGGCGCAACTGTAGGCGGCATTTGTATATTGGTAAAACGAGTTTTATGAATATAATATATCGGTTTTAAAGATATATGGGCGCTGCATGCGTTACACCCTGAGGCAGCTGGAGGTCTTTGTGGCCACGGCACAGCATGAAAACATCAGCCGCGCGGCCTCGGCACTGGCGATGTCCCAGTCCGCAGCCAGTGGTTCACTGCGCGAGTTCGAGCAGCAATTTGATGTGCAGTTGTTTGACCGGGTGGGCAAGCGGCTGCGCCTGAGCGAATTGGGCCGCCAGCTGCGTCCGGCGGCCGAGGAACTGCTGGCGCGCGCGGGGGCGCTGGAGCAGGCTCTGTCAGGCGAGGAGGTCAGCGGTCGCTTGCAGGTGGGGGCCACGCTCACCATTGGCAACTACCTCGCAGTACCGATGATCGCCGCCTTCCGTGCCCGCTATCCAGCGGCCGACGTGGCGCTCAGCGTTGCGAACACCGCAGCGATCGCCGACAGGGTGGCACACTATGCGCTGGATATCGGCCTGGTAGAAGGGGAACTGAGTCACCCTGACCTGAGCTGTGAACCCTGGCAGATGGATGAACTGACCGTGTTCGCCGCTCCCGGCCACCCGCTGGCGCGAAAACAGGCGCTATCGGATGACGACCTGCTGGGGCTGGACTGGATCGTGCGCGAGCCCGGTTCAGGTACCCGACAAACCTTCGACCGCGCCATGCACGGTATTTTGCCCGCGCTGCGCATTGTCCTGGAACTGCAGCATACCGAGGCTATCAAGCGCGCTGTGGAAGCGGGTCTCGGGGTGGGGTGCCTGTCGCGAATCAGTCTGGTGGAGGCCTTTGCCCGGGGTTCACTGGTTCCCTTACGCGTCCCCGGACGTGATTTCACGCGGCGCCTGCATATCGTTCTGCACCGCCAGAAGTTTCACACTGCCGCCCTGCGCCAGTGGCTGGCACTGTGCCATGAACAGGCGCAGTGAACAGCCGCCGCGAAGGCAGGTACACTAGGTGCATGTTGAACGCCGATAACAACGGGCAGGTGCCCATTGAGCCGATTGACGCGGTGCAGCGCGGGCAGGTGGTCCAGGCAACGCAGCGCTGGGTAGACCAGGCCGCGCTGCTGCTGCAGCGTTCTCTGCCGCAGCCTGTGGTCCTCTTCGACCTGCGTGGCAGCACGGCTGGCATGTTCCGTGTACAGCGCGGGCTGTGCAGCATCCGCTACAACCCGTGGATCTTTGCCAGGCATTTTCAGGAGAACCTGCAACACACCGTGCCTCATGAGGTCGCTCATTACGCGGTGCATGTGCACTACCCGAACCGGCGCCTGAAACCACATGGACCACAGTGGCGGCGCATGATGCAGCTCTTCGGCGTGCCGCCGAAGGTGACCTTCGACCTGGCGCTGGACGGGGTGCCGATGCGCCGCCAGCAGCGCCATCCCTACCACTGCGGCTGTCGTGAGCACGCGGTCTCGACGGTGCGCCACAACCGCATGCGCGAGGGGCGCGCCCGCTATTTGTGCCGCTATTGCAAGGGTTTGCTGATACCGGTTGGCCAGTAGCGCCGCATCAGTCCACGGTGATGGCGAGCTCGACGCCGCTGAAAGGTTCTGCGGTGTCACTGTTCTCCGCCGGCACGATCTCCAGTCGCAACGCATCGACGCCTGTCTGCAGCAAGAAGTCCCGCGTCGTGGCGGCGCGCTGCTGCGCGAGTTGCACCAGTGCCGCGTCAGGTACTGGCCACTGGTCGCGGACGATGCGCGCCTGTTGTAATACGGACGGTGCGTCTGCCGTCTCTCCGTTCGGGGGAGGCAGCGCAAGCCCGCCATAGAGATCGCGTATTGTATCTTCCCAGGCTCGCGTGCGGTCGCGGATGTCTTCGACGGCCAGGCCGGCCTCAAGCAGGGCGGCGTCGAACAGCTGGCGCTGTAACTGCGTGCGATCGCTGTCCAGTTCCAGGCGGCCGCTAATCTGCAAGTGCAATTCCGGCCTTTGCTGCATGGCGGCGGCGAGGTCTCGCAGCTTGCCCTCGCCATGTGTGTCCAACGCGCTGCTGCCAGCGGCGTAATCCACGGTGTCCAGATCCTCGCTGCTGCCCACGAGGTTCGCAAGCAGGGCGAAGGGCGCGGTAACCGCTTTGGTCAGCAGGTTGACAAAGGCGCCGGCAATGACGCTGCCCAGGCTGAACTGGGGGTTGTTGACATCGCCGCTGACGGGCACGGCGATATCGATAACCCCGTTGCTGTCGGTAAGCAGGGCAATCCCCAGTCGCAGGGGCAGATCCATCGCCTTGCTGCTGTCCACCCGTTCCCCCAGTTGCAATTGCTTGATGACGATCTGGTTGTTGCCCTGTAGACGGTCATCCTCCAGGCCGTACTGCAGGTCAGCGGTCATCACGCCATCTTCGATCGCGTAACCGGCATAGGTGCCCGAGTAGGGCGTCAGGCGCGACATGTCCAGGCCCCGGAAGTGCAGGGCGAGGTCGAGTGCAGGCGGGCTCTGTAACGGCCTCGCCGTGCCCTCAAGCGTTACCGGTGCATAGCCGTCCACCGAGCCCTTAAGGTCCACTGTCAGTGCCTGGCCGGGGCGGGTGCTGAGGTTGCTGAGCGTGCCATCCAGGTCGCCAATCACCGCGCGGAAGCGAATGGGCAGCGACTCGTCGAGGAAATCCAGCGTGCTGTTGGCTACAAAGATCGCCGGCAGGTCAGCTGTCCATGCGGCTTCGGGCTCGGCCGCCGCGACGGCTTCCCCCCCGTCTTGCGGCGCGTCCCCATCCGGTGCCTCTGCGCTGTTCGCAGCGTTCTCAGCGAGCAGGCGCTGCAGGTTGATCTGTCCATCCTCCTCAATGTGTAACTGGCCTTCGTAGCCTTCGATGTGGAGTTCGGCAAGGTTGACGCTGCGTGCCTCAGGCTGCACCGCCAGACCGGTCCAGGAAACGCTGTCCCAGCGGGTCAGCGCATTTTCCGCACCGCGCAGGCGCATGGAGAAATCGCTGACAGCCCCGTCCGCAGTGATACTCTCGGGAAAGAAGTTCAGCAGCTGTACGGTGCCGCTGGTGCGCGCCTCGCCGCTGCTGATCCGGGCCTGCAGGACATCGGGGAGATTGGGGGCGAACCAGGCCAGGGGGAGCGCCTCCAGGGCGAAGGCGATATCCCCGGAGCCGTCGCCTGCATGCAGTGCACCCGCGAGGTCGACACGGGCCGCGTCATTGACCTTAAGTGACAGGGTCAGCGCCGAAGGCGCGGTAGCGGGCCAGTGCAGGTTCCGCAGTTCGGCGGTGACAGGTGTAAAGCGCAGCAGCGCCGGGTCGGTGAACTCGCTGCGCCAGCGCAGTTCGCCCTGCTGCAGGGCGGCGAGTTTGAGCCGCAGTGTCCAACCCATCTCTGTCGGTTCGGCGGGCGCTTGCGGCGTGGTGCCCGGGGCCTGCTCCGCAGCGACGGGCAGCAGCATGTCGGTCAGGCTGACACGGTTCCCTTCGCTCCAGCCCTCGACCGTCAGTCCGTTGATGCCAAGCCTGTCCAGGGTGACTGTCTGCGGTGTGCTGTCTACGGCAACGCCGGTCACCTGAAGGGTTTGCAGTGTGATCCCTGTGTCCGGCAGCTGCGCCACCTGTTCGGGCGCGAGGGTGATGTCGCTGAGTGTCAGGGCGCCGCCCGCTACGGTGTAGCGCAGTGCCTCCGACCAGTCCACCGTGTAGTCGAGCCCCAGGTCAAGCTGTCCGCTGTGCAGCTCGAAGGCTACCCAGGGTCCGGCAAACCGCAGCGCGGGTCGCAGGTCGATGTGCTTCAGTTGCAGGTGGCCGCTGCTCTGCCCGGCGGGGATGGACAGTTCGCCCTCCCAGCGCAGCTCGCCGCCACCCTCGGTGCCGGCGCGCAGTTGGTAGGGCTGGCCCCCTGGCTTCACCGTCGACAGATCCGTTATCGCGAAGCTGAATCCGTCCAGGTGCGTGCTGTAGGTATCAGGGTGCAGGTGATCGGTTACCGCGATGCGTGTGGCGTCGAGGGACAGCTCTCCGATGGTGATGCCGGGCAGCGCAGTGTCCTTTTCCGCCGGCTCGCTATCGCTGTTCTGTGGCAGGAAGTCGGCGATGTTCAGCGCGCCGCCTGCCTGCCGTCTCAGATGCAGGTCGAGACCGTCCAGGGCGACGCCATCCAGCACCAGGCCACGCCCGGCCAGTGAGGCCAGTGACAGATTTACCTCGGCATGACTGAAGGCCAGAAATGGACCACCCTCCGGCTCGCTGAGTGTCGCTTCGCGCACCTCGACAGCGAGCGTAAAGGGGTTGAAGAGAATCAGTTCGGTACCCAGTTGTCGACCGTAGTGATCCTGCAGGAATCGGTGCGGCAGGATGTTGAGTGCCGGCAGTACAATCAGCACGCTGCAGGCTAGATACACGACCCAGGCAAACAACAGCCCTTTCACGACGCGGTACACGGATTGACCTCCAGAAGTCATGGTCGGCTGCCTACTATACGGCAATTGCGACTGTGATCGCAGGGTGCGCCTAGAGGCCCTTGCGGTAGGTGTAGGGCGTCAGGCCGGTCCAGCTCTTGAATGCGCGGATAAACGCACTGGCCTCGGAGAAACCCGAGCGGTGGGCAATTTCCTCAATCGAGATGCCCTGTTTGCCGAGATAGTGCAGCGCCGTGTCGCGCCGCAGCTGGTTCTTGATGTCCTTGAAGGTGGTGCCCTCGGCGGAGAGTCGACGCCGCAGTGTCTGCGGGTGAATATCCAGGATCTCGGCAACGGTGCTCAACTCTGGCATTTCGTGCAGGCTGTGGCGGATCTGGTCGCGAACCCGCGCAGTCCAGCTGTTGCGCGGGAAATCCTGGGTGAGCATCATCAGTGCCGGGTGCCGCAGATAGTGACGCAGTCCCTGCTCAGACTGTGTGATGCGCTTTTCCATCAGGTTCGCCGAGAACACCAGTTCACAGTGTTCGGCCTCGAAGTGAACCGGATTGGCGAGGAACATGTGCCGATAGTCTTCTGGGCGTGCTGCGGGCGGGTAACTCAGGTTGACTGCCTGGATCGGCAGGTGCTCCTGCACCAGCCAGCTGCCGAACCGGTGGGCATTGAACAGCATGAGCTCCACGGGCCAGGGCTCCAGCGCGGTGGTGCCATGCGCCTGCAGACGCAGCTGAACTGCGTCCGCCTCTTCGATAAAACCGGGCCAGGGCGACGAGTCGAACAGCTGGAAAAAGCGGCAGTAGCGATTCAGAGCCTGCCCCAGCGTTTCGCAGCCGATCACCGCATGGCACATCATGGACCATGTGCCGATGGGCAGCCGGCGCGAGGAATAGCCGAGGGATTCATCCTGCATGGCGAGCATGGTACTCACCTGAAGGTCGGCGTAGCGCTCGATGGAAATGCGCGCACCTTCCTCGAGCAGCAGTCGCGGAGAGATGCGATTCTTGCGCAGCAGCTCCATCGGGTCGAGCCCAATCGCCACCGCGTTGCGCAGCACTGCACGCGCAAAGTACACCGAGATCGACAGGTCACGCATCAGGCGGGCCTGCCATTGCGCGAGATCTGCATCGGTTTGTGCTCGACAGCCGCCACGCGATTACGCCCGGTGTGCTTGGCGAGCGTCAGCGCCCGTCGAGCGTCGGCGCAGAGTTGTTCCAGCGTGCCTTCGGCCCGTGTGTCGGCGACGCCCAGGCTCACGGTCAGGGGTATGGGGTGCTCATCGACATGCAGCCCTGAGGTGGCAAGGTGCTGCTGGATGCGCTCGGCCAGCCTGCGGGCCGAGTCGAGGGTGGAGTTGGGCAGGACAGCGAGGAAGGTGTCGTCGTCGTAGCGGGCAATGGCGTCGCTGGCGCGACATTCCGCCTCAAGACAGCGCGCCACCTGCTGCAGTGCCCGGTCGCCAGCGCCGTCACCGAAATTATTGTTCAGCTGGCGCATGTGGTCGATGTTCAGCATGATCGCCGCGGTGGGCTGCCCGTGTCGGGCAGCGCTCGCCAGGGTGACGTGCAGTGCGCTTTCCAGACCGCGTCGATTGAGCAGCCGGGTCAAAGGGTCGAGTGTATTCATGCGTCGCAGTTGCGCTTGCTGTTCCAGCAGAACCGCAGCGAGATAGCCCAGGACAATGAGCACGTGCGCGGCCCCCAGCAGTGTCGCGGCAGTACCGCCAAACGGCTGGGGTGTTCCGGTGTGCAGCTGGCGCAAGGACTCGAGCATTGCAAGGCACAGGAGGAGCCCGGCCACGGCGACCAGCGCGTCCCCCGCATTGCGTTCGCGCCAGCTGCGCCGCGCATGCAGCACAGCCAGTGCACCGCCGAGGAGGATGCTGCTTGCAGCATAGACCTGCGCGGAGCGCGGTGGCGCCAGCGCCAGCACACCCAGGCTGCTGGCAGCGACCAGCAGCCCGAGCAGCACGCGGCCGGTGCCCGCAGCACTGCGCGACATACCGGCGAGAAGCAGCAGGCTGCTGCTCAGCAGTGATGCGACAAAGGGGACGGACGGCGGCACAGAGAACGCCGTGAGACCGGTCACTGCTGCGGCTGCGCCGGCGAACAGTGCCAGCAGGAAATAGAGGGTGAACAGCCCCAGCCCTGCGGGGGGTGGCCTAACACCACTCAACACGTGCAGAATGAACAACTGGGACCCGACCAGCGCAAACATTGCGCCGTAGTGCAGGGCGTTGATGGTATCGAACAGGCTACTCGTCATGTCGGGCTAGGGCTCGGCCGCAGAGGGCTGTCAGTTTAAGTCAATAAAATTGTCTGCACGGGTCATTGTTGCTCTGTTCCATGCTCACCATACTGCGGTGTTGTTCCTGTAACTACCAGAGGCAATTGATCATGTTGCAACGCGATTTCACGGACGAGCAGATCATGTTCCGTGATGCCTACCGCAAGTTCCTCGCTGCGGAGATTGTGCCACATATGGAGGCCTGGCGAGAGGCAGGCATTGTCGACCGTTCTGCTTTCCGCAAGGCCGGTGAGAAGGGCTTTCTGATGGTGTGGCCGGAAGAGAAGTATGGCGGCATGGGAGACCCGGACTTCCGCTTCGAGCAGATCATCATTGAGGAGGCGGCCTACGCGCGTACGGGGGACTGGTACAGCACGCTGCACAGTCGGTTGGTTGGACCCTACTTCACCCGTTTCGGCAATGAGGAGCAGTGCCAGCGTTTTCTGCCGCGCTGCGTGAGTGGAGAGTGCATTCTCGCTGTTGCCATGACCGAGCCCGACGCCGGCAGCGATCTGGCCGGCATGCGCTCCAGCGCGGTGGAGCATGATGATCACTGGGTGCTGAACGGTTCCAAGACGTATATTTCCAACGGCATCAACGCCGATGTGGTGATTGTTGCCGCAAAAACCGATCCCGAAAACAATCCCCATCACATGACTCTGTTTCTCGTTGAACGGGGTATGGAGGGCTTTGAGCGTGGGCGCAACCTGAAGAAGATGGGCCTGAAGGCGCAGGATACCGCCGAGCTGTTCTTCAACGATGTCAAGGTGCCGAAGGCCAATGTCCTGGGCGAGCCTGGCAAGGGGTTTATCTACCTGATGGAGGGGCTGGCGGAGGAGCGCCTGATCGGAGCCTGTGGCTACCTGTCGGCGGCGCAGCTCTCCTGGGATCTGACCGCAGAGTTCGTGCGCGAGCGCAAGGCTTTTGGCAAGCCGCTGGCGGCGTTCCAGAATACCCAGTTCAAACTGGCGGAAATGCGTACACAGCTCGATATTGCACAGATTTTTGTCGACCAGTGCGTGCGCGCGTTTAATAATGGCGCGCTGACGGCTGTGGACGCTGCCAAGGCCAAGCTGGTTACCAGTGAGTTGCAGGTTGCCGCTGCGGACCTCGGTGTGCAGCTGCACGGCGGGGCCGGGTATATGGATGAATACCCGATCAGCCGCCAGTGCACGGATGCCAAGATCTCGACGATATACGCAGGCAGCTCCGAGGTGATGAAGATCATCATCAGCCGTGACTGTCTCTCGGACAACTACACGCCGTTCAACACGCGGAATTTCTGATCACAGCAACACTGACTATATCGAGCAGGAGAACATCATGGATTTGAAAGGAAAAGTAGCCATCGTTACCGGCGGTGCGTCCGGTCTTGGCCGGGCCACAGTCGAAGCCTACGTGGCAAAAGGCGTCAAGGTCGCCATTTTCGACCTGAATGAAGCCAACGCGCAGGAGGTGATCAGCGCCCTCGGAGCCGACAACGTCGCCTTCTGGAGTGTCAACGTAGCCGATGAAGACTCGGTGCGTGAGGCGGTGGCGGGCGTTGTCGACACCTTCGGCGCGGTGCACATCTGCAACAATTATGCCGGTATCGGCAGCGCCTGCAAAACCCTGGGCAAGAATGGGCCCTTCCCGCTGGACCAGTTCCTGCCGGTGATCAACGTGAATCTGGTGGGCACCTTCAATGTCGCCCGCTATGCCGCCGAGCAGATGGCAAAGAACGCGCCGGTGAACGGCGACGACGGCCGGGGTGTCATTATCAATACGGCGTCTATCGCGGCGATGGAGGGTCAGGTTGGCCAGCTGGCCTACAGTGCCAGCAAGGGCGGTATTGTTGGTATGACGCTGCCCATGGCGCGCGACCTTGCGAGTTACGGAATCCGGGTAAACACTATCGTGCCGGGCCTGATCCACACGCCGTTGTTCGAAAGCCTGCCGGAAGCGGCCTACAATTCACTGGCCAGCAGTGTCTGTTACCCGCGTCGCCTTGGTCGCGCGGAGGAGATTGCGCACCTGTCGGTTTTCATCGCCGAGAACGACTACGTCAATGGCGAATGCATCCGCTTGGATGGCGCCATCCGCATGCAGCCGCGCTAGGGGGGCGTCACCATGGGACCTTTGAACGGATTTACCGTAATCGAACTGGCCGGCATCGGCCCTGCCCCAATGGGTGGCATGATGCTGGCCGACATGGGTGCCGAGGTGATTCGCATTGAGCGTGCCAATGCTGCCGATCTGAAGCAGTTGAAAGACGTCAGTGCCCGGGGCAAGAAGTCCGTCGTGCTGAACCTCAAGCAGGCGGAAGGCGTCGAGACGCTGTTGCGCATGGTTGAGAATGCGGATGTCGTCATCGACCCCTATCGCCCCGGAGTCTGCGAAAAGCTCGGCATCGGGCCGGATGCCTGCATGGCGCGCAATCCCCGTCTGGTGTTTGCACGCATGACCGGCTGGGGGCAGGACGGGCCACTGGCACGCGCTGCAGGGCACGACATCAATTATATCTCCCTCACCGGGGCACTCTTTGCCACCGGCCGTCGCAACGAAAAGCCGGTGCCGCCGCTGAATCTGGTCGGCGACATGGGTGGTGGCGGCATGCTGCTGGTGAACGGTGTGCTGGCGGCTCTGCTGGAGGCGGCCAATTCGGGCAAGGGTCAGGTGATTGACGTGGCGATGGTCGACGGCGCGGCGCAGTTGATGTGGATGTTCCACGGCTTTGAAGCGGTTGGTGCCTGGGATGCCTCCCAGCGCGAGGCCAACCTGCTGGACGGCGCAGCCCATTTTTACGACACCTACGAGTGTGCCGATGGTCGCTACATCTCCCTGGGTTCGATTGAGCCGCAGTTCTACGCGTTGCTGATGCAGCTCGCTGAGCTGCCCGAAGCGGACTTTGCGAACCAGCACGACGCGGCGCGCTGGCCAGAGATGACAGAAAAGCTGGCGGCGATCATCAAGCAGAAAACACAGGCCGAGTGGTGTGAACTGATGGAGGGCACTGACGTGTGCTTTGCGCCGGTACTGTCCTTCACGGAGGCACCCAGTCACCCGGCCAACGTCGCCCGAAACACCTACATTGAGGTGGATGGCGTCACCCAGCCGGCCCCGGCGCCGCGTTTCAGTCGCACGCCGTCCAGCGTTGCGCACGGGCCGCGTGCCCTGGGCGAGGATACGGCTGCTACACTGGCCGCCATGGGATTCGCCGAGAGTGAGATTCGCGCACTACGTGACGCAGGCACTATTGGCTGAAACTGAGGGCAATGAGGAAATAAGCATGGCGAATTATGAAACAGTGACGGTGGAGCGCTTCGACCAGGTTGCCCTGGTCAGCCTGAACCGTCCGGATAACCTGAATGCGTTCAACGCGGCGCTGCGGCGCGACATACTGCTGGCGGTCAACGAAGTGAATGCGGACCCGGGTATCCGCGTCGCCGTGCTGACCGGCGCCGGGCGGGCGTTCTCGGCGGGTGCAGACCTGGGTGAAGTGACTGGCGCAGATTTCGATGTAGAGCACCAGCTCAACAGCGAATACAAGCCGGTGCTGCTGGCCATCCACGAAGCGCCGATACCCTGGATCAGCGCCGTCAATGGCGCTGCGGCAGGTGTGGGCAGCGCGTTCGCCATGGGCTGCGATCTTACCGTGATGGCCGAAAACGCCTACGTGTATCAGGCCTTCGCGGCCATCAGCCTGGTCCCCGATGGCGGTGCCACCTGGCATCTGGTCAGGACGCTGGGTCGCAAGCGCGCCTACGAGCTGATTGTCACCGGCGAGAAACTGGCCGCGCAGCGCTGTCGTGAACTCGGGTTGTGTAACCGCGTGGTCGCTGCGGATGCCCTGGTCGCGGAGGCACTCGCCTGGGCGCAGGAACTCGCTGCCAAGGCCCCGCTGGCCCTGCGGTATGCCAAGGAATCCCTGAATTTTGCGCTGGAGCAGGATCTGTCGGCGACCATATCCGAAGAGGCCCGCTTGCAGAAAATCTGCATTGGCAGCGCCGATGCAAAAGAGGGTGTCGAAGCCTTCATTGGGAAGCGCGCACCTGTCTGGCAGGGCAAGTAGGCGGGGCCGCGTGCCCGCCGTCACCGCATGACGGAAGAGCTGCGCCCCGAGCTACAGGCGCTGCGCGAGCGTCTGCTGCGCACCCAGGACGAATACCGCGCCGAGGCGCGGACCCGGCGGCATGCCGCAGGGTATCGCACGGCTCGCGAAAACCTCCGTGATCTGGTCGACGACGACAGCTTTCAGGAATATGGGCAACTGGCGGTGGCGGCGCAGCGCACCCGGCGCGACTATCTGGAGCTGCAAAGCAGCACCGCTGGCGATGGCATTATCACCGGCACCGCAACCATCAACGCGGCCCAGGTGGGGATGCAGGCAGCTCGCGCTGCGGTCGTGATCAACGACTACGCAGTTCTGGCAGGTACCCAGGGTTTCTTCCATCACCGCAAGCTGGACCGCCTGTGTGAACTTGCCGAGCAGCACCGCCTGCCGGTGGTCATGTTCACCGAGGGAGGGGGTGGCCGTCCCGGTGACACCGATGTGCTGACACACATTGCCGGGCTGCATGTGGAGTCCTTTGCAACCTGGGCGCGACTGGCCGGCCGGGTGCCGCGAATCGCAGTCAACAACGGCTATTGCTTTGCCGGTAACGCGGCGCTTTTTGGCTGTGCCGACTTCACCATCGCCACGCGCTCATCCTGGATTGGCATGGCCGGGCCGGCCATGATCGAGGGCGGTGGACTGGGCAAGGTCGCCGCCACCGACATCGGCCCGCTGGAGGAGCAGTTAAAAAACGGCGTTGTGGATATTCCCGCCGATAACGAGGCGCATGCCACCGCCCTGGCCAGGCAGCTGCTGGGGTATTTCCAGGGGCCAGTGCGCGAGTGGTCCTGCGTCGACCAGAGCGCGTTGCGCGCTGCCGTGCCCGACGACCGGCGCTGGGCCTACCCGGTGCGCAAGGTCATCGAGACGCTGGCGGACAGTGGGTCGTTCCTCGAATTGCGTCGCGTCTACGGGCGCAGCATCATCACCGGATTCATCCGGCTCGAGGGTCTGCCGGTCGCGCTGATTGCCAACGACTGTCAGCAGCTGGGTGGAGCGGTGGATGCCGAATCGGCGGAAAAAGCGGCTCGTTTTCTGGGCGTGTGCGATGCCTTTGGCCTGCCGGTATTGTCGCTGACGGATACCCCGGGGTTCATGGTGGGGCCGGCGAGCGAACGGCAGGCAGCGGTGCGCCGCATGTCCTCGCTGTTTACCACCGGGGCCCGTTTGCAGGTGCCGGTGGTGGCGGTTTTCCTGCGCAAGGGCTACGGGCTGGGTGCCATGGCCATGACCGGGGGCAGCTTCCTGGCGCCCGTCTACGCCGCTGCCTGGCCCACGGGGGAGTTCGGTGGCATGGGGCTCGAAGGCGCAGTGCGCCTGGGCTACCGGAAGGAATTGGAGGCGGTGAAAGATCCCGCCGAGCGCGAGCAGCTGTTCGAGCAACTGCTGGCGAAAATGTACGAGGCCGGCAAAGCTACGGAAGCCGCATCGTTTCTGGAGATTGACGCGGTTATCGACCCGGCGGATACCCGGGCTGAAGTATTGCGTGCCCTGCGGACCGCGGGCATCTGTCCGTCGCCTGGCGTCTTCGGGCCAGCGGCGCCATAAACCCTGTTTTCACACGACTTGGAGAAGACCCATGCAGAACCTGTTTAACGTCAGTGGAAAAGTGGCCGTCGTCACCGGCGGTTCGCGCGGTATAGGTGCCATGATTGCCGAGGGCTTCGTGGCTAACGGTGTTAAAACCTATATCACAGCGCGCAAGGCGGAGGAGCTTGAAGCCACCGCGGAGCGCCTGTCCGCACAGGGGGAGTGTATTGCGATCCCCTCGGACCTCTCCACCCTGTCGGGGATTACCGCGTTTGCCGCGGCGCTGAGAGAGCGGGAGCCTGCGGTACATATTCTGGTCAACAACGCCGGGGCAACCTGGGGCGCTGCCATCGACGAATTTCCGGAGAGTGGTTGGGACAAGGTGATGGACCTGAATGTCAAATCAATCTTCTTTCTCACCCAGCAAATGCTGCCGCTGCTGCGCGCCGGGCGCCGCGACGACGACCCGGCCCGCGTGATCAATATCGGTTCGGTGAACGGGATTACCAATGCCCACGGCAATAACTACGGCTACAGCGCAAGCAAGGCGGCGGTCCACCACCTGACCCGGCAACTGGGTGCCGACCTGGCCAAAGAGGGTATCAACGTCAACGCCATTGCTCCCGGACTGTTCCCGAGCAAGATGACGGCGCACCTGCTGCCGCATGAGGCGGAGCTGGTGCAGAGCTTTCCGATCAGCCGCATGGGGTCCGCGGAGGATGCGGCGGGCACCGCGATCTACCTCAGTTCCCGGGCCGCTGCCTGGGTGACCGGCCACGTGTTGGTGCTGGATGGTGGTCTGGTTGCGGACGCCTGAGGTGCCCGCCGCCGTTACGCTGCGCGTTCCGGCGGCAGGGTAAGGCGCCCGAATTCACTCCGCAGTCGAGTTCGCGTAGAGCGTCACCCACTCGGTCAGCAGGCGCACGCCGTAGCCCGTCGCGCCGGTCAGGGGCGGTTTGCTGGTGGCGTCATAGCGGCCATTCCCGGCCATATCGACATGCACCCAGGGCGTGTCGCCGGCAAATTGCTGCAGGAAAACCGCGCCCGCCTGTGCGCCGGGGGAGCCCGTGTTGCGGATGTCAGCCACTGTGCTCTCAATGATTTTTTCATACGGCCCCAGCGGCAGGCGCCACACCCGTTCACGGGTCAACTCGCCTGCCTGGGTCACGCTGTCGACGAGTGCATCGTCGGTGCTGAAGACTGCGGCGTAGTCCCGGCCGAGGGCACGGACCTTGGAGCCGGTCAGTGTGGCGATGTCGGCGATAACCCGTGGCTTGAATTTTTCCCGCGCGTACCAGATACCATCCGCGAGCACGAGGCGCCCCTCGGCGTCCGTGTTGGCGATTTCGATGGTGATACCGCTAGCGGATGTCACCACATCACCGGGCAATTGTGCAGTGCCCGACACCGCGTTCTGTGACAGCGGCATTATGCCGACCACGTTCACCGGCGCGCGCTGGCGCGCCAGCGCCTCCAGGGTACCCGCCACTGCCGCGGCACCGGCCTTGTCACCGGTCATGGCGAGCAGGGATTCAGCATCCAGCTTCAGGTTGTAACCGCCGCTGTCGAAGGTGATGCCCTTGCCGACCAGCGCGATCGGTGCGTCCTTGCTGCCACGCCACTGCGCGATCAGCAGGTGGGAGCCGTGCTGGCTGCCGCGGCTGACGCCGTACAGTGCTTCCATGCCCTCCTGCAGAATCTGCTTGGGTGTCAGCACGGTGATTGTTATCCCGAGGGGCTCGAGACGCTGCCTGACATGGTCTGCGAAGGCGGCGGGGTAGCCGTCACTGCCCGGGAGGTTGGTCAGTTCCCGGGCGGTAAAGACGCCCTCCGCAAGGGCCCGCAGCTGCGCATAGCGCGCCTCGGCCGCTTGTGGGTCGGACACCAGCCAATGATAGGTCTGTGCCGGACGCGGCTCCGGTGCAGACTTGTAGCGGTCAAAGCGGTAGTTCGCCAGGTCAGCGCCGTGTGCCACGGCAGCGACCAGGGCGCTGTGACTGTCATTCTGCGGGAGCAGCCCGGTGTTGACCGCCACGGTGCTTGAAGGTCGCGTCGCCAGGTGCAGTGCCAGGGCCGCGCCGACGGACTCCGCATCTGCCCGTTGCAGCGCCGCGCCGTCGCCCACTCCCAGGGCAATCAGTCGCTTCGCGTTCATTCCCGCGGGAGCGAGCACTTCGAACTGTTCGCCGAGGGCACCGGTAAACGCCTGGGCCTCTACCGCGCGTTGAAACTGGGCCACCGTCTCTGCCGACCCTACGGCGGGCGCAGCGGGGCTGCTGTCGGTAGACAGTGGCACCAGCACCACCACAGTGTCCGCCTCGGCGGGCGGTGTCGCGCTGAACAGGTTCTGTGTCTGCAGATAGTCGGCCTGTGCAACAAAGGCGACGAGCAGCAGGCCGACGGCTGCGCTGTAGCGAAGCATAGTCTTCATGGTGGGAGAATCCTCCTTGGTGTCAGGTGGTGATGATCAGGCGCAGTGCCTGTAGTTGCAGGCTGGCATGGGCGATGTGCAGTGCCGATTCCTCAATCCGGTAGGCGAGGTGGTCCAGTTCTTCCTGTCGGATGGACGGGTTCACCGCGCGAAGGGCCTGCAGTCGCTCCAGCTCGGCGCCCAGTTCTGCACGCATCTGTTGCTCGGCGTCGGCGAGCAGTGGAGCAAGGCGCTCGGTCGCCAGGCGGCTGGCGAGTAGCATCTTGTTGTCCACTTCCTGCTGCACCTGCTTGATGATCGCAAGGGCCGTGCTCTTGTTGACGCGTTCGACCAGGCCGTTGAGGCGCTCGTGCGGTACCAGTGCTGCCAGGTCCTTGCCGCGTGCATCGACCAGCAGGCGCAGGGGAGACAGGGACAGGAAGCGTTCCAGCTGCAGACTGCGGGGCGCGACACAATTGACGGTAAACACACACTCCAGCAGCATGGTGCCCGGGGCGATGCCCTTGAGTTTGATAGTACCCAGGGCGGCGTTGCCCAGTTCGGTGGAGCGCACCATGTCCATCGCCTCCACCAGCATCGGGTGCTCCCAGGTGAGGAAGGCCATATCCTCGCGCGCCAGAGCCTTGCTCCGTGAAAAGGTGACGGTGGTGCCATCCTCCTGCAGGTGCGGGAAGTGACCTGTCAGCATATGGTCCGTTGGACGCAGCACCAGGGCGCGGTCCGAGTGATGCTCGTGTTCCACACCATAGGCCTCACACAGGAGTTCGAGGTACTGTTGCAGCTCGTCGCCGGCCTCCTGGCTGCTGATTTCGGTAATCAATTCGCCGGCCACCTCGGCCTTGCAGGAGTTGCGCTCCAGCAGCCGGTCGCGCCCCTCCCGCAGCTCCCGTCGTGTCTCCAGGGTGAAGGCCGCGGTATCGGCGATCAGCGATTCCAGGCTGTCGTCCGGTTTCTGCAACAGCGGCAGCAGGCGCGATGCGAAGCGGTCGAAAATCATGGTGCCCGCGGAGCAGCTTTCCCGGAACAGGTTCAGGCCCCGGTCATACCACTCCAGCAGTACCTCCTGGGCGCTGTCGGCCAGATACGGCACGTGAATCTGTACATCCTGGGCCTGGCCGATGCGGTCGAGACGGCCGATACGCTGTTCCAGCAGGTCGGGATTGAGCGGCAGGTCGAACAGGATCAGGTGGTGGGCAAACTGGAAGTTGCGCCCCTCGCTGCCAATTTCCGAACAAACCAGGGTCTGTGCGCCGGCGGATTCGTCGGCGAAGTAGGCTGCGGCCCGGTCCCGCTCGATGATGGACAGGCCCTCATAGAACGCCGCGGAGCGGATGCCCGCGCGCAGGTGCAGATGATGCTCCAGCGTCACGGCTGTTTGCGCCCGGGCGCAAATCACCAGCACCTTTGCCGGGCGCAGGGCTTTCAGGGTTTGCTCCAGCCAGGCCACGCGGGGGTCGAACCCCACCCAGCTGTCATCGTGGTAGGGGGCTTCGGGGTGCAGTGCCTCGGCAAGGTCGCTGTTGGCATGACGGTACGGATCGGGTTGCTGCAGCGGGTAGCGGTGCAGCACGCGTTGGGGAAAGCCGCTGATGGCAGCGCGCGTGTTGCGGAACATCACCCGCCCGGTGCCGTGGCGATCGAGAATCTGTTCGATCAGCGTGTCGGCGGGTGCATCCGGGTCCAGCCCTGCGGGCAGGTCAGCCGGTCGCTCGCCGCGTTCCAGGCTCAGGGTGAGGTCGCTCCAGCGACGGTACTGCTGCTCTTCCTCGCGGAAAGCCTCGAGCGAGTGAAAGCGCTCCGGGTCCAGCAGTTGCAGGCGCGCGAAGTGGCTCTCCAGACCGACCTGCTCAGGTGTGGCGGTGAGCAGCAGAAGCCCCGGATTCTGGCGTGCCAGTGCGGCCACGAAACGGTAGTCCTCACCGGGTTGCTCCGGGGACCAGTGCAGGTGATGCGCCTCGTCCACGACCACCAGGTCCCAGTCCGCCTGCAACGCCTGCAGTTGTCGCGCTTGCGAGTCCCGGAACAGGTCGAGGCTGCACAGCACGAGCTGCTCCGCCTCGAAAGGATTCTCCCCATCGGCTTCCATGAGTGGGTCTTCGTCCAGCAGCCCCAGTGGATCCGAGGTGTCCAGACGCTGGGCATCGAACAGGGAGAAATGCAGGTTGAAGCGACGCAGCATCTCTACCAGCCACTGGTGCAGCAGCGTTTGCGGCACCAGCACCAGCACCCGCGAAGCTCTGCCCGTAAGCAGCTGCTGGTGCAGGATCATGCCGGCTTCAATGGTTTTGCCCAGACCGACTTCATCGGCCAGCAGCACCCGCGGGGAGTAGCGCTGCCCCACTTCGTTCGCGATATACACCTGGTGCGGCAGCAGGCTGGTGCGGGAACCCATCAGCCCCCGTGCGCGGGAGCGCTGTAGCCGGTCGATATGCGAGAGGGTGGCCACCCGCAGGGCGAAGTCACTGGTTTTGTCGAAGTGGCCGTTCAACAGGCGCTGCTGCGGCGTCGTAATCTGTACGAAAGGGTCAAGTTCCAGTTCGGAGACCGTCAGCTCTGCATTGTGGTGATCAGTGCCGGTGTAGAGCAGCAGTCCGGCGCTCTCGGTGACCGCCGTCACCGCCAGCTCGCTGCCGTGCACGGTCGAAATGTGGTCGCCCACCTTGAAGCGCAACCGGGTCAGCGGTGCGCTGTCTGCAGCGTAGGTGCGCTCCTCACCCACCGCCGGAAAACTCAGTGTGACGCGTCGCGGTTCGACCTCGACGATGATCCCCAGACCCAGCTGCGCATCGGCATGGCTGACCCAGCGTTGACCTACGATGTATTCCATGGCGTCCCGTATGCTGCAGGGCCCCTGGTTTCGGCCCGTAAAAGACGCCTAGTCTACCATCGACGGGCAGCCGGGTTGAGGCTTGCGGCGCTTCTGCGCCGAAATTGCCGCGTTTATGCCCGCTCTTCGGGGAAAAACAGCGCCAGACTGTTGCGATAGGCGGCCTGCAGCAGAGTCTCGACGGGCACATCCAGCACGCTGGCCACGCGTTCAGCGATGAAGGGCAGGTAGAACGGGGCGTTGGGCCTGCCCCGGTAAGGCACCGGGGTCAGGTAGGGTGCGTCGGTTTCCAGCACCAGTTGCTCCAGCGGCGTTGTGGTGACCACGGCGCGCACGTTGTCGGCGCTGTTGAAGGTGGTGATCCCGTTAAATCCCAGCATGAAACCGGCCTCCAGGCAGAACTCGGCCAATGGCAGCCCCGAGGTAAAACTGTGGATCACGCCCTTGCGCCGCAGCTGCGGTGCGTACTCGGCAAGAATGTCACGGGTATCTTCATCGGCGTCACGGGTGTGTATAACGACCGGCAGGTCCAGGTCCGCGGCCAGGGCGAGCTGTGCGGCAAACACCTTTCGCTGCACGCTTCGGTCGGCGTGGTCGTAGTAATAATCCAGGCCGATTTCCCCGATTGCCACGATCCTTGCGTCCTGTGCCTGCTCACGAATCCTGGCTGCCACGCGGGCATTGAAGCCCTCGGCTTCGTGAGGATGAATTCCCTGGGTGCCCCATATGTCGGGCGCCCTGCGGGTTAAAGCGAGCACGCGGTCCAGGTTGTCCGCAGAGACGGCAATGGTCACGATGCGCTCAACGCCGACACTGCGGGCGCGCAGCAGGGTGTCCTGCAGTGCCTCCGGTTCGAGGTAGTCGAGATGGCAGTGGGTCTCGATCAGCGGGGTGGCGAATAGCGGTATGTCGCGGCGCTTGCTGTTACCCATGCGACCTCCGGGTACGGGTTTGCGGCGCCCGCGTGGGTCGCCTGGCGAGTGCGGGTCCGCCGCCGCTGCTGTCCGGCGCGCGTGTTTCCAGTTCGGTGATGGTGTCCGTGATCTGCTCCCACAGCCATTGGTGCAGGGGTGACTGATCCGTGCGGCGGTGCGCCACCAGCATGTAGTTCAACGTGTAATCACTGCCCGGCGGTGTCGGCAGCGCAACGATGCCGCTGGTGATGTGGGTGTTCTGCAGCACATAGGCCGGGCCCGGCAGGAAATAGTCAGTGCTGCGCAGCACCTCCATCGCCGTCATCAGATGCGAGGTTTCCAGCGATCCCTGCAGGGGGCTGCGTACGCGCATGAACGCATCCGAACTGCGCGCCAGCTCGGCCTGCTCCAGGTCGGGGATATAAACGCGGATCAGCGGAAAACTGGCCAGCCGGTCCCAACTGATCTCACCCTGGGTCAGAGGGTGTCCTGCGCGCACCAGAATCGCGGTGGGCGCGCTCACCAGTTGCTGCACCCGAAAGTCCGCTGGGTAGTGAGACTGAGCGATGTGGATTGCAAAATCCAGACTACCGGTCGCCAGCGCCTCAAGCTGATGCTCAAGGCGCGTGATCGTGCGTATGGAGAGCCTCGGCGCCAGCCGATGCAGCCGCTGGATAAATTCCGGGAGCAGCGCGATACCCACGTACTCGGAGAGGGCCACGGTGATTTCGCCCGTGTAGGTGTAGGGGTCAAAGCGCGAGCCCGAAACCAGTCGGTTGATATCGTCCAGTACGCCGCCCAGTTCTGCCGCCAGCTCCAGCGCGCGCGGTGTGGGTTGCATGCCGCGCTGGCTGCGCGTGAACAGGGGGTCGCCAAACAGGCTGCGCAGGCGACTCAGGGTTTTGCTCATGGCCGGTTGTGTAATGTGCAGCCGTTCCGCGGCCCGCGATACACTGCGTTCCTCGAGCAGTGCGTGCAGGGCCACCAGCAGATTCAGGTCGGTTTTGTGCAGATTAAGGGTGTCCACCGCTCAATTATGAATCATTTTCATGACAAACATAAGAAAAATACATTGGATATATATTGAGAGGCTACCTATTCTACTCCCATGTCATGAGCGTTTCCGTCGACAGCGACGGCGGCGACCATCCAGGTCCAGCAAGTGATAGTTTCAAACCCGCCGTCTGGCGGGTTTTTTTTGCCTGCGCGCTGCCGATTGCCGTCCTGTCGCAGGCAATACCGCGCGGGCCAGCGCCTGACAGGCGTCCTCCAGGCAGTCCCGGTAGTGATCGGGATCTGGCAGCATGGCGCGGTCAGCGAGTACCGAGACGGTAACTTTGCCGCAATAGCTGAACACCATGTGAAAGATGCCCATACCGGGTGTGAGTACACCGAGCCCGTAGTAGTCCATCAGGCGTGCCCCCGCACAGTACAGGGGCTGGTCGGGTCCGGCGACGTTGGAGACCACGGTCGACACGTTGACCGGGAGGTAGCTGGAGAGATGATTGCGCGCCCAGAAATTCGCGACCGGGCGGGTCAGTGCCGGGGTGAACACCCCAGCGAGTTTCAGCATGTCGACCAGCGGGCTGACGCTACCGGCTTTCTGCACATCCAGCGAGCTGTGGTGAATGGCCTGCAACTGGGCTGCCGGGTCGGCGATATCGGTATGCAGGCAGGTGAACACGGAACCGACCTGGTTGTGATCTTCAGTGGACGCCCGACGGGCGCGCATGTTGATGGGAATCGCGGCGGATAGCGCGGCGTCGGGGGCCTCGCCACACTGCTCGAGATAGCGCTGCAGGGCACCGCCGACCACGGCCAGGGCAACATCATTGAGCTTGACGCCGGCGGCATCCTTGATCGTCTTGAAGTCCTGCAGTTTGAATTCAGCGGCGGTGAATACCCGGTGCGGACTCACCGGTGCGTTGAAGCGCGTTTTGGGGGCCTGCATGTCCAGGCCGGGATAGTCGCCCTTGACCACTCCCGCCGCGTAGCGTGCCAGCTGCAATGAGTTGCTCGCGGCGCCACTGACGACGCCGGCCACATTCTTGATCCCGTTGACGGTAGCGCGGGACAGCAACTCCGCCATGCCGGGTGTGATATCCACGAGGCGCGGTACCGGCTCGGGACTGGCGGCATGGTCCGGGGACGGCACCAGGTCGTGTATCAGCGCGGCGATGCTGTTGCCGCCCATGCCGTCCACCAGCGAGTGATGGATCTTGATCATCACCGCGAAACTGCCCTTGGGCAGTCCGGGAATGCGATCCAGACCCTCGATGATATACGCTTCCCAGAGCGGCTTGGACATGTCCAGCGGACGGGAGTGCAGGCGGGCTACCTGGATACAGAGCTGGCGCCAGTCTCCCGGACTGGGCAGCGCGATATGCCGCAGGTGGAACTCCACATCGAAGCGCTCGTCCTTGACCCAGTAGGGACGATCCAGGCCGCCGGGTACCTGCACCAACCGGGTGCGGAACAGGGGCTGGTTGTCCAGCCGGCGTTCAAACGTGGCAATGACCTGTTTGAAGCGAACCTTGCCGCCCGGCGCTGTCGAAGGGTCATAGATACCCAGGCTGGCAATGTGCTGCGGCGTGTTGCCCCGTTCGAGGTTGATGAAGGCCGCGTCCAGAATACCTAGCTGTTTCATCGTGGGCTCCGGTTTGCCGGCTGAGGACTTATGGAAGATGTGTCTGCGTGGAAGCCGTTATATCATCATTGATTCGGATGCTCTAGCGAGATCCGCAGGACGTGCGAGGTAGCGAGGTAGGCGATGAGGCAGGAGGGGTCTGCAGTGGTCCGGGAATGGTTGCCCGTGCTTTGTGTCGTGCTGCTGGGGGTAGCGCCGGTTGCTGTGGTCAATGCCGCTCCCGGCGCCAGCTATGGCCATGATTTCATCCTCGCCGGCAAGGCATGGCCCGATGAGGCGCCGGTTGCACGCCGCGTGGATGTCGCCGTGGTCAATGCTCCCGAGTCGGCGGCTCTGCAGCGTCAGCGGCTCGATGAACTGGAGATGCAGCAGGGGCCCTATGCCCCCGCTCTGACGGAGCCACTCGCCGACCTGGGGCGCAGCCTGTCCCGGTCCGGGGATAGTGTCGGCGCGGCGCGCGCCTTCAACCGCGCCCTGCACGTGCTGCGTGTGAATGAGGGATTGTACAGCGACAATCAGCTGCCGCTGGTCCGCGAGCTGTTTTCTGTGCATCGCCGCCTGGGCGACTGGCGCGCGCTGGACGCGCGCTATGACTACTACTTCCGCTTGCTGGGCGGCGCGGGCGAGCAGCCCGACGCGCGCGCGGCAGCGGAGTACTTTCGCTGGCAGCGCGAGGCCCTGCGGCGCGGACTGGACGCCAGCGACCACCGGCGCCTGGTGCAACTCTATGAGACCAACGAACAGCTGTTGACCGCGGCCCGTGACACACTGCCCGCGGAGCAGCGCTGGCTGCTCATCGACAGTCAGCTGCGCAATCTGTACCTGATACAGGCCCAGGCCCGCCCCGACGCTTTTTCTTCGCGCAGCGACGGCCCAGTGGGTTTCGGGTTTCGCCAAGAGCCGCTGCAGGAGCTGGATGTTTATGAGCAGCGGCTGATTACCCTTCAGCGTCTTGCGGAGGGCCGTGGCACGGAACTGCTGGTTGAGTTCATTGCAGCACAGGATGTAGGCGATGAGGCGCTGCGTGCCCGCGCCTGGCTCGCACTCGCTGACTGGCGCCAGTGGAACGGTGCACAGGGCGATGCGCTGGAGGATTACCGCGCCGTGGCAGCGCACCTGCAGGCGACCGGTCAGCGGGCACGGCTCGAGGAGTGGTTCGGCAGTCCGGTGGAATTACCTGACAACGGCGCCTTTCTGCGCGACCCGGGTGAGGGCGGTGTGCTGGTCAGCGCCCGCTACAGCATCAATGAGCGGGGCGTGGCCCGGGATGTCGAAACCGAAGCCTACGACGAGGCCGACAAGGGTTTCGCCATGCGGCTCTACCGCGGCTTGCTGAGAACCCGCTTCCGCCCGCGCCTGGAGGAAGGCGTGCCGGTTGCCAGCACCGACGTTGAGCGGAGCTACCGCTACCTCGACCCTGAAGCCATCAGGCGTTTTCGAGCACCATGAGCGCACCGCGCGCTTCAACACTGCCGCGGCAGCGCCAGGGCAGAAGCTCGGCGCAGTGCCGATCCACGCAGCCCTGTGCCATCTCGAGGAACGTCGAACGCTCGGGGTCGGCAATGACAATGGTCTTCACGCCGGCCTTCACGGCGCGATTGACCAGGTTGGTCACCGGGCGCACCAATTCATCCCAGAAACACACATCAGCAGCCAGCAACAGGTCGTAGCCCGCGAGCTCCCGGGTGCTGATCTGCTCGAAACGTTTGACCTGGTGACGCGTGCTGACCCCGTTCAGGGCGGCCACCGCCTCGAGGTAGGGGAAGACGTCCGGGTCTGCATCCAGTGAGGTGACGTCGCTGCCCAGTCTTGAGGCGCACCAGATGCCGGCAATGCCCCAGCCGCAGCCGACGTCCAGCACCCGGGCGGCGTGTGCCGGTGGGTGTTTCTGCAAATAGTCCAGCAGCAGGCAGCTGGACTTCCACAACTTGTTGCCATGAATGCTTGGCAGGTTGCCGCGGCGGCGAACGCGGCGTATTGCCGGATGCGCAGCGGTGGGCATGATCATGCCGCGAAAGCGGCGTTCGGTGCGCGGACCCCCGCTGTTTGCCGCCACCTCAGTGCGACCGTTCCAGCAGTTCCACATCCTCAGCCTGTGGGCCCTTGTCGCTGGCGGCGGTGTGGAAGGCCACGCGCTCACCGTCGCGCAGGCTGCGGCGGCCCTCGCCGCGAATTGACCGGAAGTGCACAAACACCTCCCGACCATCGTCACAGGTGATGAAGCCAAAGCCCTTGGCGCTGTTGAACCATTTGACAGTGCCCTGTTCGCGGTTGCCCGTGGACGGCCGGGCCGCACGCCGTGGTTTTTCCTGCCGGTTGTTTGCAGCCTGCGGGCCTTGTGTTGCCGCCACCGGCCACAGTGCGCCCAGCAGTGCGGAACTGGTAGTGGCCACCACGAACAGTATCAGCAGGGTGGGATCCGGGAAGGGTATGCCAAGCAGGGAACTCGCCAGCGCGGTGAGTGCCAGTGCAATGAGCAGCGTGATGATCAGTTGGGGGATGAAGCGCATGGTGTTCCTCGTCAGTTAATGGATTGGCGCCAGTGATGGAGCGGCGGGCGCAATTGGCCGGCCCTGCGGCGGCTGTCGCCCCGGGCAGTCAGCGTGATACAGGTTAAACCGAAAGCTTTGCGTGGGGCCTTGAGCGACAGCCTTTGCAATTCAGAGCTTTTGTACGTCCTCGGCCTGGAGGCCCTTGGGACCCTCCACCAGGCTGAACTCTACAGTCTGACCCTCATTGAGAGTGCGGTACCCCTCGCCCTGGATGGAGCGGAAGTGCACGAACACGTCTTCGCTGCCTTCCTCGCGGGTTATAAAGCCGAACCCCTTGGCGTTGTTGAACCACTTCACCGTGCCACTTACACGTTCATTCATACCCCTTTCCTCGGTATTTCCTGCCACTTTTTATTATGCCCGGCGCATGTCTGCGACGGGTTCTGAATGCTTGCACCGAGTGTGTGCGTTACAGCTGCGCGATATATTCGGCTTGCCCGCGCAGCTTGTGCAGCGCCTGATCCAGCGCTGCCAGTTTTTCCCGTTCCTTGTCGACCACATCCTGCGGTGCCCGGTCAACAAAGTTACTGTTGCCCAGTTTGCCCTGCAGTCGGCCGCGCTCCTTCTCGAGCTTTTCCACCTCACGGCCCAGTCTGGCCAACTCGGCATCGCGGTCAATAAGCCCGGCAAGCGGTACCAGAAGTTCCAGCTCTCCCACCAGTCCCGTGGCGGCAACCGGTGCCTGGGCATCGGCATCCAGCCATTCAATGCTGTCCAGCCGGGCGAGCTTCTTCAGGAAACCGGCGTTGTTCCGCAGCCGCTCGCGATCCAGATCGCTCCCGTTGCGACACATCAGCTCCAGACCCCGGCCCGGCGGCACGTTCATTTCTCCCCGGATGTTGCGAATGCCGACAATCACCGCTTTGAGCCATTCTATCTCCGCATTCGCGGCACTGTCCACGGCGCCGGCATCACTCTCCGGCCAGGGCTGCAGCATGATACTGGGACCGGTAATGCCTGCCAGTGGCGCGGCGCGTTGCCATATCTCCTCGGTGATAAACGGCATGAAGGGGTGCAGCAATCGCAGCCAGGTTTCCAGCACGGTGATCAGGGTGTGGCGCGTTCCCCGCAGCTGCTCGGGTGCCGCCTGCTCGTCCCAGAGCACCGGTTTCGACAGTTCCAGATACCAGTCGCAGTACTCGTTCCAGATGAACTCGTAGAGCGCCTGGCTGGCGAGATCGAAGCGGTACTGATTGATTGCATTCGCTACCGCACCCGCCGTCTCCTGCAGGCGTGAGAGAATCCAGCGGTCTGCGAGGCTGAGTTGCAGGGGCAGGCTCGCGTCAGTGCCGCAGTCCTGCCCCTCGCAGTTCATCAGCACGTAGCGCGCCGCGTTCCAGATCTTGTTGCAGAAGTTGCGATAGCCTTCAATGCGGCCTATGTCGAACTTGATGTCACGGCCGGTGGAGGCCAGCGAGCAGAAGGTGAAGCGCAGCGCATCAGTGCCGTAGGCGGCCAGACCTTCGGGGAACTCGGCGCGTGTCTGCTGCTCGATTTTTTTCGCCAGTTGCGGTTGCATCATGCCCTGGGTGCGCTTGGCCACCAGCGGCTCGAGCTCGATGCCGTCGATCAGGTCGATCGGGTCCAGTACGTTGCCCTTCGACTTGGACATTTTCTGGCCCTGGGAGTCGCGCACCAGGCCGTGTACATACACGGTCCTGAATGGCACCTGCGGGCTGCCGTCCGGGTGTTTGAGAAAATGCAGGGTGAGCATGATCATCCGCGCCACCCAGAAAAAGATGATATCGAATCCGGTCACCAGCACATTGGTGGGGTGGAAGGTGCGCAGCTCCTCGGTATCCTCGGGCCAGCCCAGCGTGGAGAAGGTCCATAGCGCCGAGCTGAACCAGGTGTCCAGCACGTCCTCGTCCTGCAGCAGTTCGGTACCTGTGTCCAGGGCGTATTTTTCCCGGACTTCGGCTTCATTGCGTCCAACGTAGACCTTGCCGTGTGTGTCGTACCAGGCCGGAATGCGGTGCCCCCACCAGAGCTGTCGGCTGATGCACCAGTCCTGGATGTCGCGCATCCAGGCGAAATACATGTTCTCGTACTGTTTGGGCACAAACTGGATACTGCCGTCTTCAACAGCGCCGATGGCGGGCTTCGCCAAGTCTGCCACCTTGACGTACCATTGGTCGGTAAGCCATGGCTCCACCACGGCACCGGAGCGGTCACCGCGAGGTACCTTGAGGGTGTGGGGCTCGATTTTCTCCAGCAGTCCCAGCGCTTCGAACTCGGCGACGATGGCCTTTCGCGCCTCGAAACGCTCCATGCCTGCGTACGCCGCGGGTGCCTGCTCGCCATGCTGGGCGGCGTAGCCCTCAAAGGTGAGTACGGTGAACTCGCCGAGAACGTGCGCATTGCGGTCGAAGATATTGATCAACGGCAGGTTGTGGCGTTTGCCGACTTCATAGTCGTTAAAGTCGTGTGCCGGGGTGATTTTGACACATCCGGAACCGAACGCCGGGTCCACATAGTCGTCGGCGATAATAGGCACCAGGCGCCCGGTCACGGGGAGGCGCAACTGTTTACCGATCAGGTGCTGGTAGCGCGGGTCCTCCGGATGCACGGCGACCGCGCTGTCGCCGAGCATGGTTTCAGGCCGTGTGGTGGCGACGACCAGATGCCCTGCCTCGCCCTCCAGTGGATAGCGGAAATGCCAGAGTGAACCCTGTTCTTCTTCATTCAGCACCTCCAGATCGGAGATGGCGGTGTTGAAAACCGGATCCCAGTTCACCAGGCGCTTGCCACGGTAGATGAGGCCCTGGTCATACAGCTGTACAAAGACTTCGCCGACCGCTGCGGAGAGACCGGGGTCCATAGTGAACCGTTCGCGGCTCCAGTCAACCGAGGAGCCGAGGCGCCGGATCTGGCGGGTTATGTTGCCACCGGATTCCGCCTTCCACTCCCAGACTTTCCCCAGGAAGGCTTCGCGGCCCAGATCGTGGCGCGACACACCGTCTGCCGCCAGCTGGCGCTCCACGACCATTTGCGTTGCGATACCTGCGTGGTCGGTGCCGACCTGCCACAGGGTATTGTCGCCGCACATCCGATGGTAGCGCACGAGGCAGTCCATGATGGCGTTGTTGAAGCCGTGCCCCATATGCAGGCTGCCGGTGACATTCGGCGGTGGGATCATGATGCTGTAGCTGCGGTCGCCGCCACCGGGCTTGAAATACCCCTGTTGTTCCCAGTGGTCGTACCAGCGGGATTCTATTGCGGCAGGTTGGAAAGTCTTGTCCATCGCGTCAGCTGTCCGGGTGCGAAAAGCGCAGGATTATACGCCGCTGAGGTCGTGCTTTTCCAATTGGTAACCTCGGGCTTTGTAAAAGCGCCAGGAATCCCGCAGCGCTGCGAGACTGGCATCGTCCTGGGTCACCACTTCGGCGACCCGGTGGAAACGGGCGAAAAATGCCGGCACCTGAAGCTGCAGGTTGATCAACAGGTCATCGTGCCCGGCAGGCTCTTCGCCCCAGCCGATTGCCACAAGGTCGGAGCCGGGGTCGCCGGCCAGCCCATGGGGGAGGAAACTGCTGGGCCGAAACCCCCAGAGCAGGGTGTCCAGTGCCCGCGCCTGATCCTGGTCGCGGGCGTGGATGTAGATGCGGTGTCCGCGCTGAAACGCCTTGTCGGCGAGGCGGGCGGCGACCTGCAGGCGACGTGCCTCGCCGGCCTGCTGGATCACGTAGAACCCGACCCGGGTCATGTCAGCCTGCAGCCCGATCCTGCAGGTAGCGGGTAAGCATCGCGACGGGACGCCCGGTGGCCCCCTTGGGCGCGCTGTTCCAGGCGGAGCCGGCGATGTCCAGGTGCGCCCAGGGGTAGCCCTCGGCGAACGCGGCGAGGAAGCAGGCGGCGGTGATTGAGCCGCCCTCGGGTCCGCCGATGTTGGCGAGGTCCGCAAAGTTGCTGTTGAGCTGTTTGCGGTAATCCTCCCACAGTGGCATGCGCCAGCCGCGGTCGTGGGTGGCTGTCCCGGCTTGCAGCAACTGCTCGGCCAGCGCGTCGTTGTTGGCATAGACCGCCGAGGCATGGGAGCCCAGCGCGACGACGCAGGCACCGGTCAGGGTTGCGATGTCGATGACGGCGGCGGGCTTGAGGCGACGGGCGAAGGTGAGCGCGTCGCACAGGACCAGGCGGCCTTCGGCATCGGTATTGAGAATCTCGATGGTGGTTCCCGACATGCTCTTGACCACATCGCCCGGCTTGGTGGCCCGGCCGCTGGGCATGTTCTCTGCCGCGGCGATGATGCCGGTGACGTTCAGCGGCAGCGCCATGTCAATAACCGCCTGCAGGGTGCCCAGCACACTTGCCGCCCCGCACATGTCGTACTTCATCTCATCCATCTTCGCCCCGGGTTTGATGGAAATGCCGCCGGAATCGAAGGTAATGCCCTTGCCCACCAGTACCTGGGGCGCGCTGCCCGACTTGCCGCCCCGGTACTCGATGACAATCAGCTTGGCGGGCTCGTCGCTGCCGGCAGACACCGACAGCAACGAGCCCATACCCAGCTCGCGCATCTTCTTTTCCTCCAGCACCTGGGTGCGCACTTTGCTGTTACCGCGGGACAGCTTGCGCGCCTCGCTGGCCAGATAGGTCGGCGTACAGATGTTGCCCGGGAGGTTGCCCAGCTCACGAGTGTAGTTGATTCCCCGGCCCAGCGCTGCGCCCTGGTCCAGCGCCGTCTGCGCCTTCTGGCTGGACAGGCCCTTGCCGGGATTGACCGCCAGTTTCTTCAGCGCAAGGGGATCCTTGGGCTTGGACAGGGTGCGCGTGTAGCGGTAGCTGCCAACCGTGATGGTGCGCGCGACCAGTTCCAGCAGCCAGGCGCCCTCTACGTTGTCGCCGAGCATATCGGCAGCATGCAGCAGCGCCTCGGTTGTACTGCAGGCGTTCAGAGCGGTGCTCAGCCCCTGCACAGCGTCACGCGCGACCGCCGGGTTGAACTGTGCGCGCTCGCCGCAGCCCAGCAGCATCACGCGCTCGGCATTGCCGATTCCGGGCAGCATGTGGGTTTCCCCCGGCTTGCCTTTGAAGTCGCCGAGTTTGAGTGCGGCGCGCAGCGTGCCGGCGCTGTCCAGGGCCTCCGCGGTCGCGGACAGCTCATTGCCGAACACGGCGACAATGGCGCAGCGGGTTTTTGTCTTGGCCGGGTCAGCGCTGGCGCGGGCGGTAGTAAAGGTGAGTGTGCTCATCATCGGTGCCTGCTAGTTTTCGTGGGCGGGGAAAAGAGCGCTAGTGTATGATGTACGGCGAAGAAACTGAACCTTTGGCGGCGGCCCCGATCAGGTGCCTGCCGCCTTGCAACCTGGGCCCGCATGAAAATCCTGGCGTATCTGACCCGCGATGTCCTGCAACACACTGTTGCGGTGAGCTTTACACTGCTGGTGATCATTTTCAGCGGACGCTTCGTCAAATACCTCGCCGAAGCAGCGGTGGGCAACCTCGCCGGCGATATTCTGCTGCCGGTGATGTTCTTTCGCCTGCCCGGTTTCCTTGAACTGATTCTCCCCCTGGGCCTGTTTCTCGGCATATTGATGGCCTATGGCAGGCTGTATGTGGAGAGTGAAATGGTGGTGCTTTCGGCCTGTGGCGTCAGCCCCACGCGGCTGGCCGGCTACACGCTGGTGTCGGCGCTGCTGGTGATGGCCCTGGTAGCCCTGCTCAGCCTGTTGGTGACGCCGCTGGGGGCGGCCCGCTCATCGGCGCTGCTGGATGATCCGGAAACATCCCAGGGCTTGCAAACGCTGGCTGCAGGCCGCTTCCAGAACCGCAAGTCAAGCGGCGTGGTCAGCTATGCCGAGCGCATCGATCCGGACAGCGGTGTGATGCATTCCGTGTTTCTGTCGCAGCAGTCGGCAGCAGCGGGTGGAGGTACCCGGTTGACCATCACCGTGGCCGCAGAGGCCGAAATTGTGCTCGACCCCGAGACCGGGGCGCGCTACCTGGAGTTGCGCGATGGTTACCGCTACAGCGGGCAGCCCGGCGAGCTTGACTACGAGGTGGTGGAGTTCGAGCGCTTTGGCGAGCGTATTCCCGAACCGGAGGGCGGTATTCGCAGTGTCCCGCGGGTCGATGCGCGGCCCACCCGGGCGCTGCTTGACTCGACCGTTGCGGAGGAGCGGGCTGCGCTGCACTGGCGCCTGTCACTGCCGGTCACCGTGCCCATCGTGGCCATCATCGCGCTCGCCCTCAGCCGCACGGATCACCGGCGCGGTCGCTACATCAAGATGGCACCCGCCTTCGCCCTGTACCTCATTTACCTGGTCTTGCTGACCAAGGCGCGTTCGGCCATGGAGGAGGGCGCGGGCCCTCTGGTGTTCTGGGCGGTGCATCTGCTGTACGCCACGCTCGCCCTGGTGCTGCTCTACGGTGACACCCTGCGCCGACGCCTGCGCAGCGCCCGTTCCCGGGGAGGCGTCGATGCGCCTGCTTGACTGGTACATCGGGCGGACATTGCTCGCCTCCATTTTCCTGGTGCTGCTGGTCATTGTGGGCATCGACGTGGTTTCCGTGTTCATCGATGAATCCGGCAACCTCAGCGAAACCTACACGTTCCTGGAAGTGTCGCGCTATGTCCTGCTGACGATCCCCGGTCGCCTCTATGAATTCATACCTTCCGCAGCACTGATTGGAAGCCTGGTCGGCCTTGGGCAACTGGCGACGGCCAGCGAGCTCACTGTCATGCGCGGTGCAGGTGTATCGATCGCGCGCCTGGTTGTGGTGGTCATGAAGTACGCCCTGTTGGTGGCGCTGGCGGGATTCACGCTGGGGGAGGTGGTGGCGCCGCCTGCCGAGCAACTGGCCGAGAGCCGTCGTGCGCTGGCGCAAAGCGCGCCCGGCGGGCTCGCCGGCCGCTACGGCATCTGGAACCGCGAAGGCGATTCCTACCTGTACTTCAACGCGGTGGAGAGTGAGACCTCCCTGCGTGGGGTGTTGCTGGTGCAGTTGGATGAGCGACGGCGCATGGTGTCGTCACTTGCCGCGCCGCGTGCCCGCTTTGCCGGCGACCACTGGGTGCTGGAGGACGTGGTAAAAACCGATTTCAGTAGTTGGGCGACGACCCGTACACGCGCCGAGACCCTGCGCTGGGACACGGGTATCACACCACAACTACTGACTATGGAAGTCGTTTCCCCGGAACGTTTGCCACTGATTGATCTGCAGCGCTATAGCCTCTACCTGCAGCAGCAGGGTCTGGATGCCGATGACTTCGAACTCGCCATGTGGCGCAAGTTGCTGCAACCCGCCTCCATTGCCGGATTGGTGCTGGTCGCGATCGCGTTTATTTTCGGCCCGCTGCGCGACGGTACCCTGGGTTTGCGAATATTTGCCGGCGTGCTCGTTGGCGTGACCTTCCAGATCGGCGAAGACCTGCTGGGTCCCGCCAGCCTTGTGTTCGGTTTCCCGCCGCTCTACGCCGCACTGGCGCCTGTGCTGTTGTGTATTGGCGCAGGGGTGGTGCTGCTCCTGCGGACCCGTTGAGAAGCCTGGGCTGACGGCCTATTTCTTCGCCTTGGGCAGCAACTGGAGTCGGGTGCCGCTCAGGGTGTCGTGCCAGTAGCGCCCCTGTTTGTCGAACAGGCACCACCAATAGCCCAGACCTGCGGGCAGCAGCGACACCAGTGTGGCTGCGCAGCGCAGCAGGCAGCGCCCGGTGCCGGGAATTTGGCCCTGCTCGTCGACGAGTTTAATCCGCCAGGCCTGCATACCCAGTGTCTGTCCCCCCTTGCGCCAGAACAGGGTAAAGAACACTGCCACACAGCAGACGCTCAGCAACTGCACGATGTGCGGATTCATCTGGTAGTAGTCGACGCCTTCCTCGACGCCCAGCACCCACATTTCCACAGCACTGGCCAGGGCAACGGTGACCCCGATCAGCGGAATCACCAGCAGGGTGTCGTAGAGCAATGCGGCGAGCCTGCGCAGTAGCGAAGGGGGCGCAATCGGTTCCTGTTCGGGCATGCTGGCTCCTGCTGAATTCAAGGCGCGGAGAGTCTAGCACCGCGCGCGCATTACCGGATTGTAAATTGTTCCGCCGCGCCCCGCAGTGCTACATTGCGGCATCAATCAGGCAGGGGATGGACAAATGAACGTGCTGCTGGTGGAGGACGACCGCGCGGTGGCCGATTTTATTGTGTCGGAGCTGCAGGAAGCCGGGCATACCTGTACCCACTGTGCTGACGGTGAGTCAGGTCTAGCGGCTGCGCGTAGCGGCCAGCACGATGTGCTGGTGGTCGACCGCATGCTGCCGCGGCTGGACGGACTGGCCCTGCTGCGCCTGCTGCGCGAGGAGGGGCAGCGCACGCCGGTGCTGCTCTTGAGCGCTCTGGGCAGCGTCGACGACCGGGTGCAGGGCCTGCACTGTGGCGCCGACGATTATCTCGTAAAGCCGTTTGCCATGGCGGAATTGCTGGCGCGCCTGGAAATCCTGGCGCGACACGCGCGGGAGCTGGGTGGCGAAGTGGCAACACGTCTTCAGGTTGCTGACCTGGAGATGGACCTGCTCAGCCAGGAGGTACGGCGTCAGGGCGAGCTGATCAGCCTGCAACCGCGTGAGTACAAGTTGCTGGAGTATCTCATGCGCCACGAGGGGCAGGTGGTGACCCGCGCCATGTTGCTGGAGCATGTATGGGGGTATCACTTCGACCCGCAAACCAATGTGATCGATGTGCACGTGTCCCGCCTGCGGCAGAAAATCGACCGCGATTTTTCGCCCCAGCTGCTGACCACCGTACGCGGTGCCGGATACACGCTGGGCGCGGTATAGATGATCATGCGGGTCCTGGATGTCGTCAAGAGCCTGACTTTCCGCTATATCGCCAAGTATGTCACGGCGCTCAGTGCCACGGTGTTTCTGCTCCTTGCGGTACTCTACGGCTATTTCAGTTACGGCTACTTCAGCGAGCTCCGGTCGTCCATCCTCGATGAACTGGAAACCCTGCAAGTTGTGTACGCGGGGCAACAGCTGCGGGGCGTGGAGCAGTATCTGGAGGACCAGCGCAACCTGCCGACCATTGGGCGCTTCAATTACCTGATTGTCGACGGGGATGGCAACAAGATTGCCGGCGATCTGGCGCAGACGCCGCGCTACCGTGAATTTTCCGGTGGCTGGCTCGGCTTTCAGCTGGCGCTACTGAACTGGGGCGAGCCGGTAGATGTTGATTTCCTTGCCCGGCGGGCGCAGCTGGGTGGCGGGGTCAATGCGCTGGTCGCGCGTAATTACGCCGATGCGATCGCCAGTGGTGGTCTGGTCTTCAACACCCTGTTCAGGGCCATGATCGCCACCCTGTTGCTGGGGATCGTGGGCGGGTTTTTCAGTGCCGCTACCACGCTGCACCGGTTTGAGCGTTTGAACAGTGAGCTGTCGAGCATTGTGCGCGGAAACTTTTCCCAGCGCCTTACGGTGGCGGGAAAGCACGGTTACCCGCGGGAGCTGGCGCGGGCGATGAACCAGATGCTGGATCAGATCGGATCATTGATGCAGGGCGTGCGCCTGGTCTCCGACAACATCGCACACGACCTGCGCACACCGCTGACGCGAATCCGCAATCAGTTGAGCCAGCTGCGACAGCGGCTGGACGCCACGGGGCAGGACGAGGTGGATCGTATCATTGAAGACTGCGACAGCCTGCTCTCATCCTTCAATGCGCTGCTGCGTATCTCGGCACTGGAATCCGGCAGTCGCCCACCGGTACATGCCCAGGTGGACCTGTCCAGCGTGCTGGCCGATGTGGTGGAGTTGTATGAGCCGGTGGCGAATGAGCGCGATATCCAGCTGCGGCTATCGCTTGCGACAGGTATTTCCTGCCCGGGCGATACCGATCTGCTGTTCCAGATGTGCGCCAATCTGCTGGACAACGCCATCAAGTACACACCCGACGGCGGGCAGATCGAGGTCGGGCTTTCGCGACAGCCCGAGGGCAACGAGATTGTGGTGGCCGATTCCGGGCCGGGTATCGACCCGCTGGATCGCAAGAACGTGTTCAGGCGCTTTTTCCGCGTCGAATCCAGTCGTGGCGAGCAGCCCGGGCACGGTTTGGGCCTGAGCCTTGTGCAGGCGATCGTGCACTATCACGCCGGGCGGATCGCGCTGGATGACAACGAGCCGGGGCTGCGTGTGGAGGTTATTTTGCCGGTGGAGGATCAGCCAGGCTGATGCCGCTGGTGTCCGGTGCCGCGGCGGTGTCCCGTTTGCGGTACTGCGATTCCAGCACGTCGGCGCCGGGCGGCGCGAGACTGATCCCGGAGACGTCCACCTCGCGTGCCGCGGGTCGCGAGGTCCCTTCAAGCAGATCGCTCCCCGGCGCTGCCAGCGACAGTCCCGAGTCGGGGATCGGCGCCGCTGCCGTGTTGTGCTCCAGCGTGGGAATCGTATCGCCGACCTCGCCCAGTGTGAGGTGACTGGTGTCCGGGGGCGGAGGTGGTGGCGCACTCGGCGCGGCGAGGCGCGCACCCACCTCGGCCACATCGAGTGAGGGTGGCGAGGGAACCGCACTGGGCTTTACTGCCCGTTCTTCCGGGCGCAGTACATCGCTGCCCGGCGGAGCCAGGGTCAGGCCCGATGGAGTGTCCTGGCTCACCTGCCGGATGATCGGTTTGCCGCCGGCGCCCTCGATCGCTTCTCGATACTTGCGTGCCACATCGGCATCGCAACCCCGCTTCAACAGTTGCGGTTTGCCGCTGAACAGCTTGTCGAGGGTCTGGTCGCCAGCCTTGAACAGTCGCCCCAGGTTGCGACGCACGGTGGCCTCGTCCTGACCGTCGAGAAGTTCTCCTGCGAACATGACATCGTAGCGGATATCCATGGGTCGTCCTGCCTGCCCTTGCCTGATTTGAGTATAGGCGTTGACGGCGGGCAGACCAAGCGCCACCCGGTGGCCGGTGACATGCTGCCGCAGGCGAGTACCGCCGTGCACCGATCTCGGGTAAAATTGACCCCACAATTCTGGAGGTTTTATGTCCGTTGCAGAGCAAATTCGGGAACAGCTGGTCACCGGCCTGGCCCCTGTGCATCTGGAGGTGGTGAATGAAAGCCACATGCACAGCGTGCCCCCCAATTCAGAAACCCATTTCCGTGTCGTCCTGGTCAGCGATGCCTTCACCGGCAAACGCCAGGTAGCCCGGCACCAGCAGGTGTACGGCCTGCTGGCGGCGCAGATGCAGGGGCCGGTGCACGCGCTGGCCCTGCACACCTACTCACCCCCGGAGTGGCAGGCACGGGAGCAACCTGCACCGGCTTCACCGGATTGCCTGGGCGGGAGCAAGGCGGAGTCACGGGAGGCGCAGTCATGACGGACACTGTCGTTGCGGCGCTCTACCGCTTTGTCACCCTCGACGACTACCGTGCCCTGCGCGAGCCCCTGCTGGATGTGTGTCTGGAAGCCGGTGTCAAGGGCACTCTGCTGCTCGCCGCAGAGGGTATCAACGGTACCATTGCCGGCTCCCGGGAGGGGATTGACCGCGTGCTTGGCTGGTTGCGAAGCGACCCCCGGCTGGCCGCACTGGAGCACAAGGAATCGCTCGATGCCGCGATGCCGTTCTACCGCATGAAGGTCAAGCTGAAGCGGGAAATCGTCACCATGGGCATCGACGGTATTGATCCCAATCGTGTGGTGGGTACCTATGTGGCGCCTCGCGACTGGAATGATCTGGTCAATGACCCCGAGGTGCTGCTGCTGGACACGCGCAACCGCTATGAATACGGTATCGGCTCCTTCCGCGGCGCGGTAGACCCGCAAACCACGTCTTTTCGCGAGTTTCCAACCTACGTGCGTGAAAATCTCGACCCCGCAAAGCACCGCAAGGTGGCGATGTTCTGTACCGGCGGGATCCGCTGTGAGAAGGCGTCTGCCTTCATGCTGCAGGAAGGGTTCGAGGAGGTCTACCACCTGCAGGGCGGTATCCTCAAATACCTCGAGGAAGTGCCGGAGGCCGAGAGCACCTGGGAAGGGGAGTGCTTCGTCTTCGATAACCGGGTGGCCGTCAATCACAGGCTGGAAAAGGGCCAGTATGACCAGTGCCACGGCTGTCGCCATCCGATCACGGAGGCCGACAAGGCCTCGAGCCGCTATCAGCGCGGGGTGTGTTGTCCGCAGTGCTACGACAGCCTGACCGATGACCAGAAGGCCCGGTTTGCGGAGCGTCAGCGGCAGATGGAGCTGGCAGCGCAGCGCGGCGAGCCGCACGTGGGAGCAGCTCCGCCACTGCGGCAGCGGCGCACCGCGGCGGCTGCCGGGGAGTCCTGATCCGGCAGTCGCGGTGCCTCAGGGGTGTTGCGGGTGCGCTGGTGAAAGCCGGGCCGGCAGCGCATCCCGCACCACCGCTATGGGGACGAAGCGACTGTCCTGCAGGCCATCACCCTCCGAAATAATGCCGCTCAGGAGCGGCTCACCGTCATCGTTCAGCTGTATCACGGCGCCGCCGGAGGCCCCCTTGTGTGCCCGGCAGTCACTGTAGCCCAGCGCGGCGTTGCTGCGCGTGATGCGGCAAGCGGGGTCGTAGCTCAGGATACGGCCCCCGGCGCCGACACCCGCATCTCTGGAATAACCCGCCATCATTACGGTTTTCTCCGTATCGGCCAGCCCAGGGTGCAGCGCCAGCGCTGGAATATCCGTGCGCGCTACCGATTCCGTCAAGCGCAGCAGGGCCCAGTCAGCCGCCATGCTGCCGCCGTCCGCGACCGGGCGCGCGCTGATGATGCGTGGCGCCGGGGACCCGGGCAGGAGGGTGAAGGTAATGCGTTTGCTGAGGTCGCGGTAGGCCTCCAGGCAGTGCCAGGCGGTCACAATAAGTTCAGCCTCAGCGTTTTCGTCGGCCGTGATCAGCGTGGCACTGCACCGTTCGGTGTGGTGGCTGGCATGCCCCTGTTCGGTTTTCAGGCCGGGCACGCTGAGCTGGCCTATGGCAGACAGCCAGCGCGGTGAATCCACGGACAGTTGTCGGCGCGGGTCTTCGCCCGCCGTACTGGCGCCGATGAGCAGCGCCAGCGTCAGCGCGAGACCGCGGGCCAGGGCTTTTTTTCCAGTATGGCTCAACATGTTGGTCAGGCTTGTGCGGTGCATGCTTGGTCATCGCGATCGGGGTCAGTAGCATGGTCGGCGAATGTGGCCGGGCAAGCAAGCAGAGGTGAGTATGCAGCAGAGCAAACAGTGTATTGCGGTGGTGACAGGGGCCAGTCGGGGCGCTGGCAAGGGGATTGCACTGGCCCTGGGGGCTACCGGTGCCACCGTGTACATCACCGGCCGCAGCTGGGCCGCTGGCGAGGCCGCGTTGCCCGGTTCATTGACGGAGACGGCGCAGGCGATTGAAGCTGCGGGCGGGGTCGCAGTCCCGGTGCGCTGCGACCACAGCGTGGACGCTGAGGTAGCCGCGCTGTTCGCACGCGTGCAGCAGGAGCAGGGCCGGCTGGATATCCTCGTGAATAACGCGACCAGCCTGCATCCGGCGCTCACCGAGACCGGGCCGTTCTGGGAAAAGCCGCTGGATCTGACCACGCTCTGGGACGTGGGCATGCGCTCGCACTACACGGCAAGCTGGTATGCTGCTCCCCTGCTGCTCGCCAACGGTGAGGGGTTGATCGTCAATACGTCATCCTTCGGTGGACGCATCTACATGCACGGGCCCGCCTATGGCGCCGGCAAGGCCGCGATTGACAAGATGGCGCACGATATGGCGGTGGACTTTCGCCCGCACAATGTTGCGGTGATTTCCCTGTGGATGGGGTTGCTGCTGACCGAGCGCACGCAGCAGGTATTCGACGCCGAGCCGGACAAGTATGCGGATCTGATGGCGACCGCGGAGCACCCGGAATTCAGTGGCCGGGTGATTGCGGCCCTGTGGGCGGACCCGGAGAGAATGGCTCACAGTGGCACGGTGTGCATCGGTGCCGAACTCGGTGAGGCTTACGGTGTGCAGGACATCAACGGCAACCAGCCGCCATCACACCGCGCATTTTTCGGGCCGCCGACCACTTTCGGCGACGCGGTGGTCGAGTAGCCATACCTTAAATAGAGGATGCTGCTCGACCGCGCCTCGCGTTTAATGACCATTCGGGCGTACAGTCACCAACGACAATAGCAATAACAGGCACCAGGAGGTTCTCATGGCCACTTCATCAGCCGGCGCGATATCCGCGGCGGATACCTACAGTCTGGGTTCGGCGCGCGCCGAAGCCCTTCTCGAGGCTGCCCGCGCGCTCGGGCCCGTGCTCCGGGAGCGTTCTGCCCAGTGCCGCGCCGAACGCAAAGTGCCGGCGGCAACCATCGCCGATTTCCACGACGCAGGCTTTTTCAAGATGTTGCAGCCGGAGCAGTGGGGCGGCTACGCCATGGATCCGCAGGTCTTCTATTGCGTGGGGCTGGAGATCGCCCGGCACTGCATGTCCAGCGCTTGGGTATTGGGCGTGGTTGCGGTGCATAATTGGCAACTCGCCGTGTTTGACGACCGTGCCGCCGCGGATGTCTGGGGGGACGACCCGTCGGTGCTCATCTCGTCGTCCTACGCACCGGTAGGCAAGGTGACGCCGGTCGAGGGGGGGTATCGGCTCAGCGGTCGCTGGAGTTTTTCCTCGGGCAGCGAGCACTGCCAGTGGGCGTTTCTCGGGGCGGTGGTGCCCACGGCGGACGCGCCCTTCGACATGATGAATTACCGCACTTTCCTGGTGCCGGCGAGCGACTACGCGATTGTGGATAACTGGGACGTAGTGGGATTGCAGGGAACCGGCAGTCACGATGTGGTGGTGGACGACGTCTTCGTGCCAGAGCACCGCACGCACCGCTCCATCGACGGCTACCACTGCGACAATCCGGGCAACGCGGTCAACGACGCGCCGCTGTACCGCCTCCCGTTCATGCAGGTGTTCGTGCGCGCCGTGTGCACAGCCAGTCTCGGCGCCCTGCAGGGTTCACTTGACGATTTTGTGGAAGTGGCCAAAACGCGGCGCATCGGCCCCAATATCATGAGCGCGGATCCCGCCGTACGCCGCCTGGCAGCGGAGGTGAAAGCCTCCATTGAGGAAATGAAGCTCACGATGCTGCGTAATTTCGACGCCATGATGGCCTGCACACGCGCCGGTGAGCCTATTCCTGTGGAAGATCGGGTTCGATATCGTTACGATTCCGCTGTTGTGGCCGACCGCTGTCTCGAGCTCTCGGGGCGCATGTTGAAGGCGGCGGGCAGCGGTGGCATCCGTCTCGGAAGCGAACTGCTCGCGCGGCATCTGGATATACTGGCGAGCCAGGCGCATGTGGCCAACAATTCACTGCCTTTCGCCGACAATATGGGTGGCGTGTTGTTTGGCGAGGAAAACCGCGACTACGCGATCTGATCTCTAACAGGGGTGAACAATATGGCATACAAGGGACTGCTACCCGAGGGCAATTACGCGGACTGCGCCAACGGCTACCGCATTCACTACCTCGATGAGGGGCAGGGCGATGTGGTCGTGTTTCTGCACGGCTCCGGCCCGGGCGCGAGCGGCCACAGCAATTTCAAGGGCAACTACCCGGCACTGGTCGAGGCAGGCTATCGCTGCATCGTTCCCGACCACATCGGCTACGGTTTCTCCGACAAGCCCGACGATGTCGATCACACACTCGACTTTTTCGTGGAGTGCATCAAACAGACGCTGGATACCGTGGGCGTAGAGCGCTGCACCGTGGTCGGCAACTCGCTGGGTGGTGCGGTGGCCCTGGGGCTGGCGCTGCAGCATCCGCAACTGGTGGACAAGCTGATCCTGATGGCGCCGGGTGGCCTGAGTGAATTGCATGAATACCAGCAAATGCCCGGTATGCAGAAGGTGTTCAAGGTGTTTGGCTCCGGCGAGCCGGTAACCCACGAGGTCATGAAGGACCTGTTCGCCACTGGACTGATGTACGATCCGCGGCATGCCACCGACGAGTTGGTGAAAGAGCGTATGCAGATCATGCAGATCATGAACGGCCACGTGATGGCGAGCATGAAGATTCCGGTGCTCACCCCGCGCCTGGCGGAAATCCAGTGCCCGGTGCTGGGCTTCTGGGGCATGAATGAGAAAATGATGCCGGAGAACGGGATTCTGGCGATGGCCAAGAACCTCAAGCATATGCGGCTCATCCTGATTTCCGAGTGCGGACACTGGGTGATGGTGGAGCACGAGGACCTGTTCAATCGCGAATGTGTGGAGTTCCTGCGTCATGGATAAGGCCGGCCGCATGGCTCTGGGCGATGAGCTCTATCGCGCACTGCGCGAATTCCGTACCCTGGCGCCGCTCACCGAGCGCGCTCCGGACATCACCATTGACGATGCCTACCACATCAGTCTGCATATGCTGAACCTGCGTGTGGAGCGGGACGGGGAGCGTGTGGTGGGTAAGAAGATCGGCGTCACGAGCAAGCCCGTGCAGGACATGCTGGGGGTGTTTCAGCCCGATTTCGGCTTTCTCACCGATGCCATGGAGTTTCCGGATGGCGCCGACATTCCGGTGGCCGGGCACCTGATTCAGCCCCGCGCGGAAGGTGAGATCGCCTTTCGCCTGAAGAAGGACCTGCAGGGCCCCGGGGTGACCGAACAGGATGTCCTGGACGCCACCGAAGCGATCATGCCCTGTTTTGAAATCGTCGATTCGCGCATTCGCAACTGGGAAATCAAGATCCAGGACACGGTGGCGGACAACGCCTCCTGCGGCGTCTATGTGCTCGGCCAGAACGCGGTGGACCCGCGGGATTTCGACCTGCCCAACCTGAAGATGCGCATCTGGAAGAACGGCGAGTTCCACTCCGAGGGGCTCGGCAGTGCGGTGCAGGGCAATCCGCTGACGGCGGTGGCATGGCTGGCCAACACGCTGGGCGAGTTCGGTATCCCGTTCAAGGCCGGTGAAGTGATCCTGTCCGGCTCGCTGGCACCGCTGATCCCGGTCGTGGCCGGTGACAGCATGCGCCTGGAACTCGAGGGAATCGGTGAGTGCAGCTGCCGGTTTGTGTGATCAACTGAACACTGATGTGGAAAATGAGCAATGAGTAAGAAAATCAGGGCGGCCATTATCGGCCCCGGTAACATCGGCACCGATCTGTTGATGAAGGCGATGCGCAGTGAGGTGATTGAACCGGTCTGGATGGTGGGTGTGGATCCGGATTCGCCCGGGCTGGCGCGGGCCCGTGACATGGGTATCAAGACCACCTGTGAAGGGGTCGATGGCCTGGTACCCCACATGCGCGAAGACAATATCCAGATCTGTTTTGATGCCACCAGCGCCTATGTCCATGCGGACAACAGCCGCAAGGTGAATGCCGAGGGCGCGGTGATGGTTGACCTGACACCGGCGGCCATCGGCCCGTTCTGTGTGCCGCCGGTCAATCTCAAGGACGCCGTGGCCGAGCGGGCCATGAACGTCAACATGGTGACCTGCGGCGGGCAGGCGACCATTCCCATGGTCGCTGCGGTGAGTCGTGTGCAGGCAGTGAGCTATGGTGAGATTGTGGCAACCGTCAGCTCGCGCTCCGTGGGCCCCGGAACGCGCAAGAACATCGATGAGTTTACCCGCACCACCGCCAAGGGCGTTGAGTTGATCGGCGGCGCGCAGAAGGGCAAGGCGATTATCGTCATCAACCCCGCAGAGCCGCCGCTGATCATGCGCGACACCATCCACTGCCTGACGGTGGATGACCCGGACCAGGAGGCGATCACCCGCTCGGTGCACGAGATGGTGGCCGAGGTGCAGAAGTACGTGCCCGGTTACACCCTGAAGAACGGGCCCACCTTCGATGGCAAACGGGTGAGTATTTATATGGAAGTGGCCGGCCTCGGTGACTTCCTGCCGCGCTATGCGGGGAACCTCGACATCATGACTGCGGCCGGCTTGCGCACGGCAGAAATGTATGCCGAGGAAATACTGGCCGGTCGCTTTGTGCCGGCAGCGGCCTGAAGGGGAGAGACGCGATGAATTTACAGGGCAGGAAAATCCAGGTGCACGATATGTCGCTGCGCGATGGCATGCACCCCAAGCAGCACCAGATCACCGTGGAGCAGATGGTGGAGATCGCGGTGGCCATGGACGAGGCGGGGATTCCCTTGATCGAGGTGACCCATGGTGACGGTCTGGGGGGCGCGTCGGTGAACTACGGTTTCCCCGCGGCCAGCGACCAGGAGTACCTCACCGCGGTGTGCAAGGCGGTGAAGAAGACCCGCGTGTCCGCGCTGCTGCTGCCGGGCATCGGCACCGTGGACCACCTGAAGATGGCGGTGGACTGCGGTATTTCGACGATTCGCGTCGCCACACACTGTACGGAGGCCGATGTCTCCGAGCAGCACATCAGCATGGCGGCGCAGATCAGCGGCCTCGATACGGTGGGGTTCCTGATGATGGCCCACATGATTCCGGCGGAAGAACTGGTCGTGCAGTTGAAGCTGATGGAGTCCTACGGTGCCAACTGTGTGTACATCACCGACTCCGCGGGCTACATGCTGCCTGACGACGTCACCTCGCGCATCGCGCTGGCGCGCAAGGAGCTGAAGCCCGAGACCGAACTGGGTTTCCACGGCCACCACAATCTGGGCATGGGGATTGCCAACTCCCTTGCTGCGGTGGAGGCCGGTGCCACGCGCATTGACGGCTCCCTTGCGGGGCTGGGGGCAGGGGCAGGCAACACACCTCTGGAGGTCTTCCTCGCGGTGTGTGACCGCATGGGCGTGGAGACCGGTGTCGACCTGTTCAAGGCCATGGATGTGGCGGAAGACCTGATTGTCCCGCTGATGGACCACATGGTGCGCGTGGACCGCGATTCCCTGACCCTGGGCTGGGCCGGGGTGTACTCCAGCTTCCTGCTGTTCGCCAAGCGCAGCGCCGCCAAGTACGGTCTCTCCGCGCGGGATATTCTGGTGGAACTGGGCCGCCGTCGTACGGTGGGTGGCCAGGAAGACATGATCGAAGACCTGGCCATGGATATGGCCCGGGCCCGCGACAGCGCCTGAGTCAGCAGCGCCGCCGGCGGGCGGCGGCTGGTTGCATCCGCCGCCCGCGACTCATCCCGTCAGCCGGTTCAACCCATTCAGGGCCGCAATGCGATAGGCCTCTGCCATGGTCGGGTAATTGAAGGTGGTGGAGATAAAGTAGCGCAGGGTATTGCCGTCCCCTGCCTGTTTCATGATGGCCTGGCCGATGTGAATGATCTCGGTCGCCTCTGCGCCAAAACAGTGTATGCCGAGGATTTTCAGGGTGTCAGGGCAGAACAGGATTTTCAGCATGCCCACATCTTCCCCCGAAATCTGCCCGCGCGCGGTGTCCTTGAAGAAGGCGCGGCCCACTTCGAAGGGTACCCGGCTGTCCGTGAGCTCCCGCTCTGTCTTTCCGACAGAACTGATTTCCGGGATGGTGTAGATGCCCGTGGGTACGTCATCCACGTAGCGGGTACTCGCCTTGCCGCGGGACACCGCAGCGGCGGAACGCCCCTGGTCGTAGGCGGCGCTGGCCAGGCTGGGCCAGCCGATCACGTCGCCCACGGCGTAGATATTCGACACTGCGGTCTGGTAATGCTTGTTCACCTGCAATTGCCCGCGCTGGTCCGCGGAGAGCCCGACAGCTTCAAGATTCAGTTCATCGGTGTTGCCGGTGCGTCCGTTACACCACAGCAGGGCATCGCCGCGCAGGTGTTTCCCCGATTTCAGGTGTAGCACTACCCCGCGATCGCTCGCTTCCACGGCCTCGTATTCCTCACGATGCCTGACCATCACGCCCATATCGCGCAGATGGTAATTCAGGGCGACGGAGATCTCGTCATCCAGGAAGGCCAGCAGGTTGTCGAAGCTGTTGATGAGCTCGACCTTGACCCCCAGACCACTGAAAATCGACGCGTATTCACAGCCGATGACCCCGGCGCCATAAATGAGCAGTTTCCGCGGGGTGTGTTGCAGGTCGAGTATGGTGTCGCTGTCGTAGATGCGCGGGTGACTGAAGTCGACGTTGTCTGGCTGGTAGGGCCGGGAACCGCTGGCAATGACGATATCCGTTCCGGTAAGGCGCTCGGTGATGCCGTCGGGGCGGCGTACGGCGAGCGTGTGTGCGTCGATGAAGCTCGCTTTGCCGAGGTGCAGTTCGATGGCGTTGCGCGCATAGAATTTGCTGCGCATATCGACCTGCCGCTCAATCACGCCGGTAGCGACGGAGAGGGCCGTAGGGTAGGGTATCTGACGGCTGTGACCAATCTCGCGAAACAGCTTTCCGGTATTGAAGCGGATCAGCTGCTTGACGGCGTGGCGCAGGGCTTTGGAAGGGATGGTGCCGCGGTGCACACAGCCGCCGCCGACCAGCGGGCGGTCCTCGATGACTGCTGCCCGCTTGTCGTGCTTGGCGGCGTTCAGCGCGGCGCTCTCACCCGCCGGCCCGGAGCCGATCACCAGTACGTCAAACGTATTGTTTTTCCCCATACCCTCTGCCCTCACTCCCAGCGGCCACACCGGGCCGTGAAGGTGGAGCATTCTAGCCCGGGCGTGGGTTCAGGTAAATTCCGCAGGTGGCGGGTTAGCGGGTTTTGTCCCCCGGCTCGCCGGCCTCGGCGTTGTAGTGGTTATCCTGTCGGTCCAGTGTGCCGACGTCCAGCACGGGCGCCGCGTCGATATGCTCGGCATCCATCATCCTGGCGATGCGCTGCAGGGAGGAGATGATCATGGTTTGCTCCCACTCCTGCAGTTCGTCGAACTGGCGCTTGAACTGTTCCTGCAGCGGAATGGGTGCGCTGATCAGTACTTCCATGGCCCGGGGTGTCAGGTGGGCGTGTACCTTGCGTTTGTCGGTATCCGAGCGCTTGCGATAGACCAGACCGCGCTTTTCCAGCCGGTCGAGTATTGTGGTCACGGTCGCCTGGCTCAGGCTGATATCGGTGGCCAACTCGCCGATGGTGACTTCACCACGCTGGCGGATGGTCTGCAACAGCAGGATCTGTGGCGCCGTGAGTCCCGTGGTCTTGGCCAGATGTCGCGAATGCAGGTCGGTGGCTCGGATTACACGTCGCAGCGCGACCAGGACATCATCGATACGGGCCAACAGGAGGCTCCTCTCCGTTGCGTGAATCCACATAGTGTACCTCCGGAAGCCGCTGCGATGTTAGTGGCAGCCGCCTTGACTCTGGGAAAAATGGCAAACGTGCCGGCACACTGTAAATATTTAGTAAACAAAAAACAAAAAATTCATCAAAATGCCATAAAAAACGGCTAAAAGAGGTAAAAAGAAACTAACAGGATTTTCGTTGTGCGCTAAATTTGGTTATAATGTTTAGCGTACTAAATATTTGAGGGCAAATAGATCATGGTGAACGACCTGAGATTACGCGTGCCCACCGCGGCAGACGGCATGGCAGTGCACGAACTCATCGCAGCCTGTCCGCCGCTGGACACCAACTCCGCCTACTGCAACCTGGTCCAGTGTTCGCACTTCGCAGCGACATCAGTGGTCGCAGAGGCCGGCGGCACAGTCGCGGGCTTCATTTCCGGGCACCGTATTCCCGAACGGCCTGACACCCTGTTCGTATGGCAGGTAGCGGTGGGCGAGAGTGGCCGCGGTCGCGGACTGGCCGGGCGCATGCTCGACGCTATCGTGGACCGCCCCGGAAACGAGTGGATTCAGCATATGGAGACGACTATCACCGAAGACAACGCCGCATCATGGAAGCTGTTCGAAAGCTTTGCCGGTCGGCGCGGCGCAACGCTGGAGCGTACGGTGTGGTTCGACCGGGAACGCCATTTCAACGGCAGCCATGACAGCGAGATCCGCGCGCGCATCGGGCCGCTGTCCAGCCCGCTGCTGCGCGCCGTGGGGCGCTGACGGGGCCACAGCGCGTCCGCCGCAGAAGACGTTTTTCACCGTAACAGCACACAGATTTAACGAGAGGATGACACATGAAGATTTTTGAAGAGATTGAATCCGAAGTTCGCAGCTACGCCCGCTCCTTCCCCCGCGTATTCAACCGGGCCCAGGGCGAGTACCTGTACGATGAGGACGGTACGCAATACCTCGATTTCCTGGCCGGCGCCGGCACACTGAACTATGGCCATAACAACCCGGCCTTCAAGAAGGCGCTGCTGGATTACATCGAGGCCGACGGTATCAGCCACGGTCTCGACCTGCACACCAAGGCAAAGGCGGAGTTCCTGGAGACCTTCAACGAGAAGATCCTGAAGCCGCGCGACCTGGAGTTCGTGGTCCAGTTCACGGGTCCCACGGGCACCAACGCGGTGGAGGCCGCGCTCAAGCTGGCGCGCAACATTGCCGGCCGCGAAAACGTGATCTCTTTCACCAACGGTTTCCACGGCGTCAGCCTGGGGTCGCTGGCGGCCACGGGTAATTCACACCACCGCGGCGCCTCTGGCGTGAGTCTCAGTGGCAGCAGCCGTATGCCTTTCGACGGTTATCTCGGCGACGGTATCGACACCACAGCATATCTGGACAAGGTGCTTTCGGATTCGAGCAGTGGCATTGATGCGCCGGCTGCTGTGCTGGTGGAAACCGTGCAGGGCGAGGGTGGCATCAACGCCGCGAGCTTTGAGTGGCTGCGCAATCTGGAGGCCGTATGCCGCAAGCACGACATGCTGCTGATTGTGGACGACATCCAGGCCGGCTGCGGCCGCACCGGGACCTTCTTCAGCTTCGAGGAAGCCGGTATCAAGCCGGATATCGTCACGCTGTCGAAGTCGCTCAGCGGATATGGACTGCCCTTCGCGGTCGTATTGATCAAGCCGGAGCTCGACCAGTGGAAGCCGGGTGAGCACAACGGCACGTTCCGCGGCAACAATCTTGCGTTTGTGACCGCCAAGGCCGCGATTGACCACTTCTGGTCCGACGACACCTTCGCCAAAGAGGTGCAGGCCAAGGGGCGTTACGTCTCGGAGCGTCTGGACGCCATTGTGGCGCGGTATGGGGAGGGCAATTTCAGCACTCACGGCCGCGGCATGTTCCAGGGTATCAACTGTGTCAACGGCGAAATCGCCGGACGCATCACCCGCAAGGCCTTTGCCAAGGGTCTGATGATCGAGACCAGCGGTGCAGACGACCAGGTCGTCAAGTTCCTGTGTCCGCTGACCATCTCCAGGGAAAACCTCAAGCGAGGCATTGATATTGTCGAGCAGGCGATCGCCGAGGTGTGTGCTTCCGAAGGAGAAATCCCGGAGGTCGTGGACTTTTTCGAAGACGACTACAGCGTTTCGGACGACGACCGCTTTCGCAAAGCGAGTTGATCGCCCACGATCGCCGCGGCCGCGCAGGGCGGTGATGGACACGTACACGAACTGGAGAATTGCAGGATGATTGTAAGAGATTTGGATACGGCGGCCCGGGAAGGCCGCATGATCAAGGATCCCGCGGGTAATTGGGACAGCACACGCCTGTTGTTGAAGGATGACAACATGGGCTTTTCCTTCCACATCACGACCATTTACGCCGGCGCGGATTTCCGCATGCACTACAAGAACCACCTCGAGTCGGTGTATTGCATTTCCGGAGAGGGCGAAGTCGAAACCCTGGCCGATGGCAAGGTGTACCCGATCGCCCCGGGCACGCTCTACGTGCTCGACAAGCACGATGAACACAAGCTGCGAGCCACCAAGGAAATGAAGATGGCCTGCGTGTTCAACCCGCCGCTGCACGGCACCGAAGTGCACAACGCGGAGGGCGCCTACGAGTTGCACGCTGACCGCGTGGGGGCATGAGTCCCATGGCTGAGGTTTCAAACATAGTACAAGCGGCCGGTCCCGGTGGGCGCAGTGCGGAACTGCGCTCCGGGCGCAAGACGGGGGGATCCGTGAACACGCATACCGTGGAAAAGATTGGCGGCACGTCCATGAGCGACTACGCCGCCGTTCGTGACAGCATTGTTTTCGGCCAGCGCAATGGCGATACGCCGTACCAGCGCATTTTTGTCGTGTCCGCCTATGGTGGCATCACCAACAAGTTGCTGGAGCACAAGAAAGACGGCAAGCCCGGCGTCTACGGCCTGTTTGCCAGCAGCTTCCAGGACCGCAGCTGGGAAGAGGCGCTGGACGGCGTGCGCGACAGCATGTTTGCCATCAACGCGGAGCTGTTTGGCGAGGCGCAAGCCCTGCAGGAAGCCAACGACTTCATTGGCGAGCGCCTCGAGAACGCGCGCAAGTGCCTGGAAGATCTGCACAGTCTCTGCGGGCACGGGCACTTTTCGGTGGAAGACCACCTGGTGACGGTGCGCGAGATGCTTTCCAGTGTCGGCGAGGTGCACAGCGCCTGGAACATGGCAACGCTGTTGCGTCGCGATGGACTCAATACCCGGTTTGTCGACCTGAGCGGCTGGCAGGGTGCCGGCAGCCAGCCGCTGGACGCCTGCGTTCAACAGGCCTTTGCAGACATTGACCTCGAGACTGAACTGCCTGTCGTGACGGGTTATGCACACTGCAGCGAGGGCTTGATCACGCAGTTCGACCGCGGTTACAGCGAGATGACCTTCAGCCGTATCGCGGTTTTGACCGGCGCCCGCGAGGCGGTCATTCACAAGGAGTTCCACCTGAGCAGTGCGGATCCACGGCTGGTTGGGGAGGACAACGCGGTACCCATCGGGCGCACCAATTATGATGTAGCGGACCAGCTTGCCAATCTCGGTATGGAGGCCATTCATCCCAAGGCAGCCAAGGGGCTGCGCCAGAACGGCATTCCGCTGCGGGTCAAGAATACCTTTGAGCCAGAGCACACAGGCACCCTGATTACCGGCGATTATGTCAGTGACACCGCCTGCGTGGAGATCATTGCCGGCTGTCGCGGCGTGTATGCCCTGGAGCTTTTCGACCAGGACATGGCGGGGATCATTGCCCACTATGACACCGAGATACTGCGCTACGTGCAGCGGTTCAAGGGGCACATCGTGGGCAAGGACATCAATGCCAACACGGTCACCCACTACCTGGACGTCAACCTGAAGACGGTGAAACGCATCAAGAAAGCCCTGCAGGAGATGTTTCCAGAGGCTGAAATCCGCGAGCAGAAGGTGGCGATCGTCTCGGCCATCGGCAGCGACATGCAGGTGCCCGGCCTGCTGGCACGAACCGTCGCCGCCCTGTCCAAGCACGACATCAGTGTACTGGCAATTCACCAGTCCATGCGCCAGGTGGACATTCAGTTTATCGTCAACGACGATGACTACGAGCAGGCAATTCGCGGCCTGCACGCCACACTGGTGGAGCCGCACGACCACGGTCGCGCCATCTGTCTGGCCTCCTGACCCCCCCTGACAGCCGCGCGCAATGCGCGCGGCGTTGACCGACATCAATGCCTGTAATCCGTAGCTGCCTTAACCTGCACACAGGGTGATGGACACCCTGGTCCATATTGAGGAGTGAATGATGAAACAGGTAACAAAACTCGCCCTGGCGGCGGTTGTCGCGGGCATGGCTGTGAATGCGGCCGCCTACGAGCAAGGTGATTGGATACTGCGCGCAGGTGCCGTGACGGTGGCGCCGGACGAAGACAGTGACAGCATCGTGTTGCCCACAGCTCCACCCACCGTGCTGCCCGGTGTCTCTGTCGATAACGACACCCAGCTGAGTATCATCCCGGTTTACATGGTCACGGACAACTGGGCGATTGAAGTGCTGGCGGCGACGCCCTTTGAGCACGATATCACGGTCGACGGTGTCGGTATTCCCGCGGGTTCAATCAAGCACCTGCCGCCCACGGTCAGCATGCAGTGGTATCCGCGCGGTGGCCAGAAGGGCTGGCAGCCCTACGTCGGTGCAGGCGTGAACTACACGTTTATTTTCGACGAGAAGGTGGATCCGGCGCTTGCGGGCGCACTGAATGGCCTGCTGGGTGCCACCGAGGCCGATCTGTCGCTGGATGATTCCTTCGGCCTGGCGGCGCAGGTCGGTGTGGACATTCCGCTGTCGGACAACTGGGCCATTAATGCTGCGGTCTGGTACATCGACATCGACACCACGGCGAAGATCCGCACCGATGTCGGTACGGTGGCGTTTGATGTCGATATCGATCCCTGGGTCTACAACGTCGGTATTGCCTACCGCTTCTAGGCAGGTGCAGCGGAGGTGCGCACCCTGTGCACCTCCGCCGATTCTGCTTACCGACGGTTTCCGTTTTTTCCCGATTCAGTTTCCCGTTCCGGGCCCGTATTCAGTGATGGTGGCTGTGGTCCATGGCGTCAGGGCTTGTCTCCTGCTGCATGGCGTGGGCGCCGTGCCCCGCATGTGCCGCCGTCAGGTAGACCGTCCAGCATCCCGAGGCGATCAACAGTAACGCCAGCGCCAGCTTCAAGCCCTTGCGCCGCAGCGCCGTTTGCACGGCGCCTGCGCCGAAGCTGGTAGCGAGCATGGCCGGTAGCGTACCCAGGCCAAAAAACAGCATCATCAACGCGGACTGGCTGGCCTCCTGCGCAGTGGCTGCCCAGGCCAGGCTGCTGTAGATCAGTCCGCAGGGCATCAAACCCCAGCACAGCCCCAGCGCAGCGCCCTGGTACCAGTGGCGCAGCGGCAGCAGTGACTGTGACCAGCGCTGCACCGGCCGCCACAGGACTGCTCCACCCCGCTCCAGCCAGGTGAGCACGCGCCACCAGTCGGCAATATAGAGCCCCATGGCGATCAGCAGGATACCGGCGAGGTAGCGCAGCGCCAGCGTCCAGCCGCCTATATCGATACTGCCCGCAGCAAAGCCCAGCGCCGCCCCCAGTGCGGTGTAACTGGCGATGCGGCCAGCGTGGTAGGCGAGGGTCATGCCGGTGCTTTTTACCCCGCCGAGTTGCAGGGCCGCGGCAATGCCACCACACATGCCGAGGCAATGTCCGGCACCCGCCAGTCCCAGCGCGAAGGCACTGCCCAGTTCAGCGATCATCGCTATCCTCATTCTTGCGGTGGTTCTGCTCCTCGTCCATCAGGATGCGCGAAGCCTCCTTGTCGAGATCCTCGTATTGTCCGCTGTCGATGGCCCAGATAAGAAGGCGGATCACGATCACGCAAAACACCAGCGCAACCGGAATCAGCAGATACAGGCTTTCCATAGACGACGCTACCTCAGCGCTGCACCCGGTTCAGGCGCAGCGAGTTCATGACCACAATCAGCGAGCTGAGCGACATACCCAGCGCTGCCGCCCAGGGTGGAATATAGCCGAGTGCAGCCAAGGGTATGCCGAGGCCATTGTAGCTCAGTGCCCAGATAAAATTCTGGCGGATGACCCTGACACACTGCCGGGCCTTGGCCAGGCTGCGGGTGACGGCGTGGAGATTGTCGTCGTCGACAACAAAGTCAGCCTGCGCGCGTGCCAGGTCCGTGGCACTGGCTACGGCAAACGAGGCATCGGCGAGGCTCAGCAGTGGCGCATCATTGAGCCCATCGCCGACGGCCATGACCACCTCACCGGCCTCCTGCCAGCGCCGCACCCGCTGCATTTTGTCCTCGGGCGACAACCCCGTGGCGACGAAGTCGAACCCGAGCTGGCTGCCCAGGCGGCGACCCGCGGCGGAGCTGTCGCCGGTCAGGAGCGCCAGTGACAGGCCGGCCTCGCGCGCGGCCACTACGACCGTAGCGGCCTCGGGTCGCAGCGGGTCGGATAGCCCGAACCAGGCCAGCGGCCTGTCGCCGGCACAGAGCGCCACCCAATACAGCTCTGCGTCGGGCGGCGGTGGCAGCCCGGGTGCCAGCTCCCGACAGAAACGTTCGCTGCCCATACGATAGCGCGTACCGCGCCACAGGGCCTCCACGCCGGCGCCGGTGACGTAGCGCGGTGCGCTGAGCCCCGCAACAGCGTCCCCGCTGAACGCGTTGGCAATAGGGTGGTTGGAGTATTGTTGCAAGGCCGTGGCCACAGCGATCAGGTCCGGTTCGCGCTCGCCCGCTGTGCAGGGAATGACCGATTCCAGCTGCAACCTGCCCTGGGTAAGTGTGCCGGTTTTATCGAAGACCAGACGCTTTGCATGTGCCAGCGCTTCAATGGCGTTCTCGCCGTGTACGATGATGCCCTGCGCCCGCAGTGCACTGGCTGCAGCGGTGAGTGCGGCGGGTGTGGCCAGCGCCAGAGCGCAGGGACAGCTGACCACCAGTACCGCAAGGCAGATCCACAGCACCTGGTCGGGCGCTATCTGGCTCCAGACCACGCCGGTGACCGCGGTGATGATGAGGATGGCGCCCACGAACCAGGCGGAAAGGCGGTCTGCCATGCGGGCGAGTGCCGGCTTGGCACGCTGTGCCCGGTCCACGCTGTTCTGCAGTGCCGCCAGGCGGCTGTTTTCATAGAGCTGGTCGACGCGCAGGTCGATGCTTCCCTCGAGGTTCAGCGTGCCGGCAAATACCGAATCCCCGGGTTCGACAGTGCGCGGTACGTGTTCGCCGTTGAACGTGTCCTCGCGCACCGCACTGCTGCCTGTGACCACCGTGCCGTCGACCGCGATGATTTCACCGGCGCGCACTCTCACCGTGTCGTCGCGCTGTAGCTGTCGTCGCGACTGGCGCAGCCAGCGACCGTCCTCCTGCTGTACGAGAACCGCCAGTGGCAGGTGGCTCTCCGCATCCTGGCAGGCGATGGCATGGCGACGCCGGACGCGCTTTTCGAAGAAGCGACCGAGCAGCAGGAAAAACGTGAACATCACAACGGAATCGAAATACACCTCACCACTGCCGGTGAACGTTGCCCATACGCTGGCCACGAACGCCAGGCCAATGGCCAGCGCGACCGGGAGGTCCATCACCAGGGCGCCCTGGCGCAGGTGTCGCCACGCGGTGACGAAGAAGGGGCGTGCAGAGTAGGCGACGACAAAACTGGCGACCAGCAGGCTGACGCTGCGCAAGAGCATCTGGTATTCCTGCGCGATACCCTGCAGGTCGCCCGCGTGCAGGGCAATGCCGAACATGCCCACCTGCATCATGCCGATGCCGGCGACGGCAACTCGGCGCAGGTCGGCACGATATTCCTGCTCCAATTGTGCACGCTGTGCACTGGCCTGGAAGGGGCGCACACGGTAGCCGAGCGATTCCAATACGGCAAACAGCCGGCTGGGTTGCAGCTGCTGCGGGTCGTAGCGCACGCTGAGGCGCTGCTGCTGCAGGTTCACCTGGGCGTCGAGCAGGCCGGCTTCGCGCTGCAGGGTCTGTTCGATCAGCCAGGTGCAGGCGGCGCAGGTCACACCGCCGAGCAGCAGGCTGGCGTATTCGCTGTGATCGTTTTCACGCCGGCAGTACTGCGCGCGCAGGGCGGGGTCATCGTAGAGCAGGTATTCATCCGGTGTCGCTGCCGGGGCATCGCTGGCTGGCTTTTCACTGTAGGCGGTGCGCTGGCGGTAGAAACCGCCCATGCCACTGCCGGCTATCAGGCTGGCAACGGCGCTGCAGCCCGGGCAGCACATCGGTTGGCGGATGCCGTCGATCGCCACGGCAAAGTCGGTGCCCGGCGGCACCGGCTCGCCGCAGTGAAAGCAGGGTTGCGCGCCCGTCATGACAGGCTCACAGCGTTTCCTGGACGCCCTGTTGCAGCAGGTCGGAGGATTCCACGATGCCGTCCAGTCGCCATGTACCCTCTACACCATCCCGGAGTATCCAGTGCCAGCGTTCGGCCACCGGCGCGGGCAGGGCAGCGTTATAGACGCCTGGTCCAACCCGTTGCAGGCTCACGGTGAAATCACGGTCGGACTCAATGGGATGCGAGAGCACCAGCTCGAGTGTTGCATCGGACACCGCTCCCTCGGGCGTATGCACGGTCACCTGTCCCGGTGTCAGCATCAGGTTTGCGGTGATGCCCAGCGCCCTGGCCCGTTCCTGCCGGCCCAGTTGCTGGTTGATCGCCAGGCCGACCTTGTAGTACTCATCCACGACCAGGTCGTCGGCGTGGTTATAGGCGGTGTAGATCAGGTGCATGCTGACCACAACCACAGCGGCTGGCAGCGCAATCAGGAACCAGGGCCAGAACTGGCGGTACCAGGGCTGGGTGTCGTCGTCGGCATACCGGGGTCTGTTCATAAGGGTCTCATGAAGCGTGATTCGGAGCTGACCTGCAGGGACTCGCGGTCCGTCGCGCGTGCCGTGAATTCGATTTCGGTGCTGGGGCGAGACAGCCGCTCCGGCGCTACACGTACCCGCAGATTGATACTGCGTACTTCGCCGCCGTCCAGCGTGTGCAATGTCTCACCGATAATTTCGGCACCATCAATACCGCTGACACCAATCTCGAATTCATGCATCGACTGTTCCATATTCACCAGGCTCAGCGTGTAGATGTTCTCGATGTTGCCGTCCATGGTGGTCACGTACAGTTCGTTGCGGTCGCGGATCACCGTCATCTCCAACGGCACGCGGCTGATGACGCGGTAGCTGAACAGGCTGACCATCACCGTCAACACCAGCACGTAGCCGATCATACGTGGGCGCAGCCAGTGTGTCTTGCCACCCTGCAACTGATGTTCGCTGGTGTAGCTGATCAACCCTCGGGGGTAGGACATCTTGTCCATCACAGAGTTGCAGGCGTCTATGCACAGGGCGCAGCCGATGCATTCATACTGTAGCCCGTTGCGGATGTCGATACCGGTGGGGCAGACCTGCACGCAAAGGTTGCAGTCGATGCAGTCGCCCAGCCCCTGCGCCTTGTGGTCGGCATCGCGCTTGCGTGAACCACGGGGCTCGCCGCGGCCCGGATCATAGGAAACGATCAGGGTATCCTGGTCGAACATGACGGACTGGAAGCGCGCATAGGGGCACATGTACTTGCAGACCTGTTCGCGCATCCAACCCGCGTTGATATAGGTGGCGCAGGTGAAGAAAATCGTCCACAGCACGCCCCACTGCCCGGCCGACAGGGTCAGCAGGTCCGGAAGCAGCTCGCGAATCGGATAGAAGTAGCCGACAAAGGTCATGCCGGTCAGGAATGCCATAAACAGCCAGCCACCGTGCTTGAGGCTCTTGCGGACCACTTTCTCCAGCGACCACGGCGCTTTGTCGAGGCGCATGCGCTGGTTGCGGCTACCCTCGAAACGCTGCTCGATCCACATGAAAATGCTGGTCCACACGGTCTGCGGGCAGGTGTAACCACACCAGACGCGGCCGGCAAACACGGTCACGGCGAACAATCCGAACGCGGCAATAATCAACATGAAAGCGAGCAGGGGGAAGTCCTGGGGCCAGAAAACCAGGCCCAGGATATGAAATTTACGCTCCGGCAGGTCGAACCATACCGCCTGGCGGCCATCCCAGGACAGCCAGGGTAGCAGAAAATAACCCAGCAGCAGCGGCCAGCCGGTGTACAGCCGGATGCGCTGGAAAAAGCCCTCGATCTTGCGTGTGTAGATTTTTTCACGGCGCTGGTAGAGGTCGATCTCGCTGACTTCCGCCGGCGCGACTTCCTGCACGTCAATAAGCTGTTTGTCGTTCATACCGCGTTACCGAAGAGACATGACGCGAGGCGTCGTGATGCCGGCCTTCCGAATGGAAGGCCGGCGGAGGGGCCTAGTTGCTGAGGCTGTACACGTAGGCTGTGAGGATGTGGATTTTGTCCTCGGTCAGACTGTCGCCGAAGGCGGGCATGACGCCGTTGCGCCCCGCCCGCAGGCTGTGTGCGATCTGCTCGCGGGTGCCGCCGTACAGCCAGATGCCGTTGGTCAGGTTCGGGGCGCCGAAGATGGCGTTACCCTTGCCGTCCGGGCCGTGGCAGGCAGCACAGTACATCTGGAAGTGCTTTTCGCCCGCTGCCGCCAGCTCCGGGTCCGCGGTGCGTCCATTCAGTGACACCACGTACTCGGTGGTTTCTGCAATCCCATCATCGCCCAACACGCTGGCCCAGGCGGGCATGGCGGCACGACGCCCCTGGAGCAGGGCGGTCTTGATGGCGTCCGGTGACCCGCCCCAGAGCCAGTCGTCGTCGGTCAGGTTGGGGAAGCCATAGCGCCCCTTGCCGTCTGCACCGTGACACTGTGCACAGTTGTTGCCGAACAGGCGGGAACCCATTTTCACCACCGCGGGATCCTTGGCAATCTCCTCAACGGACATGGCCAGGTAGCGGCTGCGCATTTCACTGTAGCGTTCATCCGCAGCGGCGACTTCCTCACGGTGCTGCTCAAGCTGGGTCCAGCCGATCAGCCCGGGGTAGTTGCCCATGCCGGGGTAAACGATGAGGTAGCCGATAGCCCAGACGATGGTGATCACGAACATATAGAACCACCAGGCCGGGAGCGGATTGTCATACTCCTCGATGCCGTCGTGCGCGTGGCCTGTGGTCTGTTCGGTAGTGCCTTCA
>TARA_R110000772_G_scaffold226474_1_pt1 | contig 82467 bp, 73 predicted proteins | sample TARA_R110000772 | Tara Oceans TARA_R110000772 (sample SAMEA4397948) | marine metagenome | biome: Polar Biome; feature: [SRF] surface water layer (ENVO:00010504); material: water (ENVO:00002006), including particulate matter (ENVO:01000060) such as... | depth 5 m | reverse complement strand
CGCATAATTGGCGGCCGTAGGCAACGTGGGTTTGCCGGACGGTTACAAATCACGCAGGGCAGATGGCTATCAAACTGATTTGCACACCGGCTTTTGGCTCGATTCGGCTCGTTGGGCGGGGCCACCGACTGTACGCTTTTGTGACGCAACAGCCTTTCATACCGCATGTCCTGGTCTGGTGGTGGGCGGTCGAAAAGCCGAAGTGGATAGAGGCTGGTAGGTTTTTCTACAGTCTCAACACCTTGTTATGAGCGGCTTCCGGATTCATTGCTATTCTTTATCGCGCGGCTTTCTTGGGCGCTTCAAATATAGTGCGTGATCTGCTCCCGAGGCTCCAGTGACTGCAATTAGCTCCCAGCCCTCACGCCCCAGATTATTAAGCGCTCCCGTTTTCGCTGGATCTAGATATGCCCCCGATGACTCCAAAGTTACTTTAGTTCCGGTTGCATTACCGGCTAAAAAAACAACTTTGTACTCCCACTCTGTTGCGTAGCTATTTAGGGAGATAAATAACAGTGCGGCAGTGAATATAAGCCTTTTCATTGGACTACCTCATAAACTCATAACGCCCGCAGCAACTGCGGGTTTGTAGTCATGCGCTTGTCGCATGCATGGCATTGCTATATTCATCGCTCTAGTGTGAGCCACTGCGCTTCCTCATCGGAGTCCTCAAAGACATAAAAGAGGTGCTCTGCGTGAGGGGGCTCTTTTTCTAGCATGTCAGGCCAGATTAACTGTTTCCCCCCAAAACTCACGGCGTACGGCGCACCCATTCGCGCGAGACTTAATAGATGAACTTGGTACTCCGCAGAAAATTCAACTTTTCTTGGGGAAGGAGCATTACTAGGCCCAGGAAAAATAACCGCCCGGTCATACATCAAACAACATGGGTATACGTGCCCTGACTCAACGACTACCCCAATATCGGGCTCATAAATTTCTTCCGACATCAAATCGACGACTTTGGCACCATCTAAAGAGTAATCACACTCAAGAATTTGCTTCCTGACTGATGCCAAGGATGACTGCATGCCCCAGCTGTAACCGGCCTCTCTGAACCATGTTAGATAGGCTGCAGTAATGTATCCAACTTGGATTTCATTGATGTGTTTGGCGATTTCTGGAGAAAACTGTATCTCAATTTCTTGTCCGTGGGGGATTGATTCGACTTTTCCTGGTGGATTTCTTTTTATGGGCGCAAACACTTCTATTGCACCATCCTCCTCCGAAACAGAAACCCTTCCTGATACTGTAACTCCATTGATGGTTATGTATTTACTCTTGGTTTTTGCATGGAAGAATGTGCCTTCTGGTTTCTTAAGCACGCGTAAATACTCACCAAACCATTTATCCTGACGCTCTCCGAAACGACTATTACAACCTCGACATAGGATCGTCCACTCTTGGCCGCCAGCAGCTTCCGGAGTAATGTGCCCTGCAGTGTAGCGGTCAAAATCTTTCTCTACATGGAATTTCTTCATGCATGTAGGGCACAAAAGCCCATCGCGGAAGCTCTCTCCAAAACCGAGAAGCTCCAAGCTCAGAGACTCTGCCAACCTTTTTCGTGCGGATTTACTTGGCATAAATATAACGCCCGCAGCACGCGCGGCTTTGTAGTAGTGGAGCCTCAGGCGAAACGAAAAAGCCGTCGGCTTGCCTGCGATTGTAATAAGCTGATGGCAAAATCACCGGATCACGTTTGGCGTTGGCACAGGCTTTCCTTTACCAAACAATTCATCGCAGACTTGGCATTTTTGCGCGCTATGGTAGCTATCCGGGGTTTTCACAACCCGGCATTTCTTTTCATCCTTCTGCCAGCACCTCGGGCAGTAAGGCCCCTCTTTATTTTCTCCATCCTTTTCGAAGAAAAAAGGCTCCTCAAAAATCATATTTTCTTGTTGTTTGTACTTTGATTTGAGCTCTAATAGATCCTGCTTAAGCTCTAGATTCTCTGCGTGCAAGCCTAGATATTGTTCTTGGAGTTTCTGGATTTGAGCTTGGGCTTCCATTTGGGAGCCTTTCTTAATCAGCTCCACCACTGTACTAAACATTCCTTTTGCTTCTGAAAACGATATATCCATATTCATGTTCTCACTTTCTGTTGAAGCTTATAACAGTTTTGTTATGACGATTCGCGCCTTAAATCACTTTGCCCCATTATCAAGGAGCGGGCGTTTACGGTGGCAGAGAATTTCTAGGTAGTTCAATGATATAGCGACTTCACTATTAGCGAGCGCCGGTCAAACGAAGACTAATTCCCTTTATTTCTGCCTAATATTCCTTGCCCTGATCATATCGCGTTTTTTAGAAATTTCAATGAGTTAAGTGATTAGTCAATGTGTTAATGGGACGCACTCTCTTGTTCACTTATCTCGATAACGCGGAAGCAGCGACTGACCGCTAATGTGACGCTAGAGTCAGTCACACGGGCTATATAAGGGGGTATTCCTGTCCAGCAAAAGCCGGACATATGATGAGACAGTTGATTCACATGTAAAGCTATCGCCTGAATTTAAATCATATGGGCTATATTCAACGTTTCTGACCAACATGTAATTCAAATACTTGGACAGATTTTGGGTGAATCATCAGAACACTTCAACGTAAAGATGGTCGCATAAAAATCAATTACGTAAACGTAAATTCTCGATTTCATAGCTTACGATAATCTGATGTTTACTCAGACCGATAGCAATGCAAGTAATCGTTAGTTTCTGGCACCCCTATCTACCTCATTGATTCTTGGCAGAAAGTCAGCGGGCTCGCAGCCCAGCAGCTCTGATATTTGGTACAGCTTTTCTACAGTTATATTCACTTCACCGCGCTCAATTCTGCCCATATAGCTGCGATCCAGGCCGCATTGAAGCGCCAGTCCGTCTTGCGAGAAGCCTTTTCTGTTCCTCATAGCCCTAATTTTGGCACCCAAGGTTATTGATAAAGACGGCATACAGTCCTCAGCGATAGTTAAGGCCTGACTATCTTCTGTTGCCGCTTATATGGCCACGGACTATAATCCGCTATTTTATTTGCAGGATTAAGATGGCAAAGCGCAGTTTCGTGATTGATCAGTCGCTGTATAAAGCTCTAAACACCTTTCAGGGTGCAAACTTTACGACCGAGGCATTGAGGGATATTTACGCGTCGCAGCTGATTGAGGACGGTATTGAAGGGGTTCTTCTCAAGGACGTAAGGCTTTATGTATATGAATATATCCGAAAGATGGTGAAATCAGGTTGGGTCACTCTCTACGGAGAGAGAAAAAGGCGTGGACAGGTTTATCACTTGGGTGACTTGCCGAGTGATCTGGAGATTGAGTTAGTAGTTGGTAAATTTCATCAGCAACATCCAACCAATACAGCTGATTTGGTGGTAGATCTGCATCAGAATCCTATTGCTAGCCATGTCGGTGCGCTCCACTGTCAGCTGAAGGAACTCGAGTTAGACATGCATGCCAGTATGGGTGAGGTTGAACGATATAATCTGTTAATGTCTGAAATCCCCGAGCTACGGCCGAAACTGAAAGGCTATCTCGAGTCAGCTAGAGAGCGCAGCTCAAAGCTGATTGGACACTTCAGGGCTGTTGAAAATACGCTACATATTCTTCGGACGACTTAGCAATGTTAAGACGTTGGCAATCAGAGTGCGTTGGCAAAGCATTGGATCACTTTAACGACGGACATCGCCATTTTTTTTGTCAAGCAACGCCAGCAGCCGGAAAGACTAGGATGTCCGCAGAGTTATCAAAAAGGATGCTCGAAACAGGCATGATCGATCTTGTCGTCTGTTTTGCGCCGTCGAGGGAAGTGGTGCAGGGTTTTAGGGTGACCCTAGAGAATGTTGTTGGCGGTAAGTTTGATGGCTTATTAGGTTCCTGCGGTACAGCGCTCACATATCAAGCTATGGACTATCTAAGCGATGATTTTTGGTCGCTATTCGATAATTATCGGGTATTAGCAATCTTTGATGAGATTCACCATTGCGCGGTTCAAGAATCTGGCGTTTCAAATCTATGGGGGCAGTTAATAGTAAAAAGGGTTCAAGAAGGTGCAGCGTATACCGTTGGGCTGTCAGGGACCCCTTGGCGATCTGACGAGATGGGTATCGCTCTAGCTAGGTATTCGACGCCGGAAGGAAGGTTGATCTGCGACTTTCGCTATAGCTTGGCAGATGCTGTCGTTGAGAAAGTATGTCGGTCACCTCGGATAATACTGGTCGACAATAGCGATGTGCAGCTCACGATCTCAAACTCGGGTAACTGTCAGGTAAAAACGTTCGAAAGCATATCGAGCTTGCTAAAAGACCCAGTAGTAAGTTATCAAGACTTATTGGTTAATGAGTCGGCGCTGCGGCACATGCTGCAATTGGCAAATAATAAGTTAAGTGAACTGCGTGGAGACATGGCGGATGCCGCCGGTCTGGTAGTTGCCAGCACTATTGATCATGCTTACCAGGTGGCAGATATATTAAATGCGCTCGGTGAAAAGGCGATGGTTGTAGCTAGCGATAGCATAAATGCTCGCAATCGAATTCAGCATTTCCGAGAAGGCGGTCAACGGTGGATTGTTGCTGTTGGTATGGTGGCCGAAGGCACCGACATTCCGCGCCTCCAAGTGTGTTGTCATGCGAGTCGCATTCGAACAGAACTTCATTTTAGGCAGGTCTTAGGCAGGGTACTGCGTCGCACAGGGTGTGTCGACGTGTTTGCATGGATGTATGTTTTTGCGGAGCCTTCGCTGTCTGAGTTTGCCGCTAGAGTTGCAGAAGACCTTCCCCATGATCTTGCTGTTTTACCTGAAGTTGACTCAGAGTCAATAATTAGCGTGGAATCCCCTATAGAAATTAGTGGTAGCGACAGCCTCATTGAGGAGGAAATGGTGCCCCCCTTTGTGTCAGAGGAGTCAGAAGCTAATGAAACTGAACTGTACTTCCAGAGGGCCGAGCGCGCAATTGCATTTTCAGAACGCTTTCGCCATCAATTACTTGCTATCTTCTGAGCTTTTGCAGCTTCCGAGTGAGTGCTTTCAGCCTCCCCCTCCCTTTGTTGGGTTAACACCTTTGTGAAACGACTGTTAGCTATTTTCGAGCAGGCATTCAACCACGACTATGGCGAGCGTTGCTGTATGTCCGCTATTGACACGTTCCGGCCATAATATGGGTGAGCATGTGGCCATGATATAGGTAAAACTCTGTCTGGAACTGGAAGCCATCTCCCATAGCACGCTCATTTTGGCCAATTAATGATTTAACGAAGTGGTCAGATTATGGGTCGATCGACATACGCGATTTGGTATCATCATTTATCAAGGATAACGTATGCTGAATTATCGCGACTGCACTTATTAATTTAGGGTGAATATCGAATCTTGAATTTTGTATGCGCTAACGACTGCACAAAGAATAGAAAAGAACATTTTTAAGTGTCTTATTACTCAATCATCTGCCAATACATACGAATTTCATGGTTACATATTGTTGTCGCTATTGGTGAAGTGAACGGTGACCGCTCCAATTTTGGCTTCGGGATGATTAGCGGCGAAGCTCGCGCCTACGGCGCCTGCGATATCGAAATCGCCTTTAAAGAGCGCCGCGCTGAACCCCGCCCAGATATCCGCGGCGACATTGCCCGCAGCTATTTCTATATGGAAAAACAATACGGCTTAAAAATAAGCAAAAAGAATCGTCAACTTTATAGCGCCTGGGCAAAACAAGATCCGGTTTCCGAACAAGAATTACGCATTGCCCGGGCCAAGGCTAAGCTCATGGGCTGGGATAATTCGTTTATTGAGCTGCCCACCGTCGCGGCCAAGGTTAGGACAGTCCAATAAATTTACTTAGCCTGTGGCGGGTTATGCTCCATGACAAATCCCACGGCAGCTTCAATGGTTTTTTGCCGGGTATCTGACTTAGAGAGGAAGTGATCTTCGCCCTTTAGCTTCACAAACGTCACCGGCTTTTTCTTTTTCTTAAGGCGGCTGTACATTTTTTCGCTGTGCACAATGGGTACTCTGGTATCGTCTTCGCCATGAATTAGCAAAATCGGCGCATCGGCGCGGGCGGCGTGATGCGCTGGTGAGATGTCTTTCAGTTCATCGGCGCGTGGGCTGTCAACACCAAGATACTGCTCCACATAGCGTTCATCGTCACGTTGACGGGTGTGCACAATTGACCGCAGCCATATTGGCAGATCACTTAAGCCCGCAATAGACACCGCGCAGCGATACAGACCTTGCTGCAAAGTAACCCCCGCCAATGCAGCATAACCCCCGTAGCTCGCGCCCACGATGCAGACGCGTTTAGAGTCGATCAGCCCGGTGTCGGCAAGCGCGGCGACGCCATCGGAGAGATCGGTTTGCATTTTGCGGCCCCACTCGCCAAACCCGGCATCGCGAAATGCCACGCTGTAGTTACCCGAACCGCGAAAATTAGGCTGCAACACCACGTAACCCCGACTGGCAAAGGCCTGGGCCAACCAATCAAAACCGAGGTAGTCGCGACTCTGAGGGCCGCCATGGGGAAGTACGATCAGCGGCAAATTCTTTTTATTCGTCAAAACCGGCGTGGTCACAATGGCGGGAATAGTGAGGCCGTCGCTAGCCTTATATTGCCACATACTCGGCGTAGCCACATGGCGCGAGCGTATCTCCGGGCGGTTATAGCCAATAGGCTTAGCGTCACCCGTGGGTATATTCACATACCACCAAGTGCCAGAGTCGCCTGCGCCGTCGGTGTACACTATAAGCTTCTGCCAGTCCGCACTCATTGAAATAAAGTGCACATTGCTGTCGGGAAAGGCCTTTCTCGTGCCAACAACAATCGCCTGGTGATGTGCGTCTAACATTTCTAATTCAGGTACATCTGCTTCTTTCACGACGCCGGTGAGCAGCCCTTCAGCATCGTAATACAGGCTGACAATATTGATGTCGTCGAATAGTTCGACGGGGGCAGATTTGCCATCGACGGCTATTTCAAAAAGATGACCCGCACCGCGGGCGTCGTGCTGGTAGTACGCCACCGTGCCGGGGCTTCGACCCGGCCCAGCAAGACTGTTTGTGCCGAAGTTGTCTTTAGCACTAACTAGGACGTCTTTGCTCTTATAAGCCCGCAACTCCCATTTTGCACTGATATCATTGTAGGTTTCATATGCAAGCACATTTAGCCCCGCGCCTACGGCCCAGCCTTGGCCGTCGCGGCGCCCTCTAGCAATAATTCGACGCCTGCCACGCTCAAGTTCAATACAACTAAGATCGAAAGCATCAGCTGAGACGCTGCCGAGGGTGTCCACACATTGATACCAGCGACCGTCCGCCTTAAGTGGAGGGTGGATATGAAAGCTCGCGTTGAATACTTTTCGTGAATTTTGTAGGGGCCACTCGGCTTCGCCGGTTTTAACATTGACGATCATTAGGTTGCTAAGCTCATGCTTACCACCAAAGAAAAAACCAAGATTCTGGGTTGAACTCGCTCTGACAATAAGGTGGTCTTCGCCAGCCCAATGCAAACCTCGCACCTTCATATCATCAAGGCCATAGTTGCGCAACACGCCACTATGGATGCTAACAATGACCAGACGGCGCTGCTCACCAAGTGTTGTCACGGTGGCAAGCAGATCGCCCGATGGCGACAAGGCCATGTCTTCCACCCCCGGCAGCCTTCCGTAGGCCGAGAGCGGCGGCAGTGAGCTAGTCTCATCAGCAGCCTGCACCGGCAACGCCACTATCGCCATTATCACGACTAACAAGCAGCCTAATACTCGCAATTTTATCATCCTTGAACTCGCGTCAAACACCGTAATTCGGGCGAAAGTTTAGCGCTAAAAATAGTCGCGCGTATATACCGCTCAGCTAGATTGAGTGAGCAATTTCCCGGCGCTGAGCAAGGCCAAATTTTATCCGGTAGGCTCGGGGACTCAAGCCCGTTTTACGCTGAAATAGTCGGTTAAAGGAGCTGGTGTCGGCGTAGCCAATTCGCAACATCACCTCTTCGGTAGACAGGCTGGTAGCTTCAAATAGCTTCTTAGCGGCCTCAATACGCAGGTTTTGCAGGTAACTATTTGGGGTATCGCCAACAGCCTCTTTAAAGCGACGCATGAGGGTTCGCGAACTGATATGAAAACTTGCCGCCAAACGCGCCAAGGAAAACGCGTCGTTCAAGTTTTTTTCCATGTAATCTTGAATTTCTAGCATAAGTGAATCGCTATGCTGCTTTTGCCGAGGCAGTATGAGATACGGTGCCTGCTGCGTTAAATTAGTATCTACCAATAGGGTGCGTTCACACTGTGACGCAACTACCCTACCCATATAGCGCTCGACCATAATAAGCGCAGCCAACATCTCTGCGCCATTAGCGCCGCCGGTCAGCAGTCGACCGCCATCAACCACCAGCTGATCTGCCTTTAAGCTTATACCGGGATAGCGCTGACGAAACTGCTCAGCAAGCCACCAACTGGTGGTCGCACTGTGACCACTTAACAAACCGGTTTCAGCGAGAATAAAACTGCCGGTACAGTGGCTACAAATAATGCAATTGTTCTCATACTGTTTGACCAGCCAGTGGATAAGTTCACGTAGCGATTCCAGCTTTTTATTAAACTCCCTGCCGCCGGGGTAAGCCATTGCTGGTACCACGATAATGCTACCGGCCTCAAGGTCAATCAACGGGCTGTCAACAGCAATCCGCAGACGAGATGCCGTGGTAACCGGCGCCCCATCTTGCGACAGCGTTTGCCATTCAAACTCGCCCTCCCGCCCCTGATACTGATCCCGCCAGTGAGCATTGGCGACCATATACAAGTCCTGAGGGTTAGAAAGGCTACCGGCATAGCAGCCCTCGTAGGCAATAACGTAAACCTTGACCACCGCAAACTCCTCATTACTAAAGCTGCCAGTGTCACTATCAACACTTTTAATGTCAATAATGACACTACCCCTAGCCGTAAATTAACCCTACAGTAGACGCTCGATTTCGCTGATAAGAGTGTTTAGCACTATGAGTCTCCCCAAGCTATTGGAAAACCGCCTTCGCCTACCCGCCGTCGTAGCCCCCATGTTTTTGGCCTCTGGGCCGGAGTTAGTCATAGAAACCTGTAAGGCTGGCATGGTTGGCTCGTTTCCCGCACTGAACCAGCGCAGCAGCGAAGGCTTTGAAGAGTGGTTAGTCAGCATTAATACTGCTCTGCAAGCCCATGAGCAAGAGACTGGGGAAAAACCGGCTCCCTTTGCAGTGAACCTGATTGTGCACAAAACCAACCCTCGTCTCAGCGCCGATTTAGCGCTGTGCGTTAAACATCAGGTCCCCATTGTGATTACCTCGCTAGGCGCGGCGAAAGAAGTCATTGAATCTATTCACAGCTACGGCGGACTCGTCTTTCACGACGTAATCAATGCCCGCCACGCCCGCAAAGCAGCTGGTGCTGGTGTCGATGGTTTAATCGCCGTTAGCGCCGGTGCCGGTGGCCACGCAGGCAGCACTAACCCCTTTGCCTTAGTCGCAGAAATTCGGGAATTTTTTGATAAGACTCTATTACTGGCCGGTGCCATTTCACGGGGCAATGATATTGCCGCGGCCAAAGCCATGGGCGCCGACCTCGCTTATATGGGCACCCGTTTCATTAATACCAAAGAGAGCTTGGTACAGCCGGAATACAAGCAGATGATTGTCGACAGCGGCTCTAGCGACATTGTTTACACACCAAATATATCAGGTGTTTTCGCCAACTTTTTGATGCCCAGCATCGTCAAGGCAGGACTCGATCCCAATAAGCTAGAAGCGCCAAGCCACATCGATTTTGGCGAGGAGTTAACCACTGATGCCGACAATAAAAGTGGCGAAAAAGCCGGTGGCGCGTGGAAGGATATTTGGTCTGCTGGTCAGGGTGTGGGTGCCATTCACGACATTCCGTCAACCAAAGACCTAATTCAAAAACTGGAAGAGGAATACCGCGCCGCGACTGCGCAGTTCCGCTAAGCAAGTAACAGCTAAGAATCGCCGCCGCGCTAAATCAGGCGGCGGCGATTTTTACTGGCGCAAGAAATCGCTCTTCGGCAAGTAATTCTGCCACCCGCGCAGTCGTCTCGCCAGTGTGTTCGGCACAGCGAAAAATTCGCTGTAAGGTGTCGGCAATCGTTTCAACGTGTGCCGCCGACTTTTCAGACGAGCCTTCTGCCCGCTGGTAGTAAACATCAATAATGCCACCCGCGTTAATCACGAAGTCTGGCGCATATAGAATACCTAACTGGCGTAGCTGCTCACCCTGAATAGCATTGGCTAATTGATTGTTGGCAGCGCCAGCCACAATGCCCGCCTTAATCACGCCCACGGTTTGCTCGTCGATCACTGCTCCCATTGCACAAGGTGCCAACACATCGACATCCATACTCAGCACATCAGCAACGGCAACTGCTTTTGCACCTAATGCCTGTGCCAATTCTAAATTTGCGGCGTTAATATCCGCAATAAACACCTCAGCGCCCGCCGCGACTAGCAGCGCGGTTAAGTGACGACCCACCGAGCCCGCACCTTGAATAGCCACTCGTACCCCCTTTAAGGAATTGGCTTTATGGCGAAACGCCAAGGCCGCCTTAATACCACAAAAAACGCCCTGCGCCGTATAGGGTGAGGGGTCACCGCCAAAGCGGCTGCCGTCCATTACGCCCGAGACATAAGTTGTGCGCTCGCCAATCACTTTCATATCCGCTACGCCGGTGCCGGAATCTTCCGCAGTGATATATTGACCGTTCAGACCCGCAATAAACTCGCCCATCGCCAATAATAGCTGCCGACTCTTTTGCCTAGCGGGGTCACCAATGATTACTGCCTTGCCGCCGCCCAAGGGCAGGCCCGCCAAGGCTGATTTATAGCTCATGCCCCGCGACAGGCGCAGCACGTCTTCTAGCGCCTGTTCATCACTGCCGTAGGGATAAAATCGACAACCGCCTAAGGCTGGCCCCAAAGCGGTATTGTGCACCGCAATAATGGCGCGCAAGCCGCTATGGGCATCCTCTTTAAACGCCACCAGTTCGTGACTGTCAAAGGACGGCGAATTAAACACTGTCATTGCATTCTCCTTGTACTACTAAAGTCATTAGGCAGCGTTGCCCACATCGACTAATTGCACCACATCGCCCCGCAGCCGCCCTAGCAATTGCTGGCGACGCACACGATATTGCGCAATGGCTTGATCTTTGACGTGACCGAAGCCGCGAACCTCGTCAACTAAGCTGATAATTTCAGTAATGAGCGCCAGATTATCGGCATCGAGCTGACTAGTAAGTTCGTCTAGGTCTTGCTGAAACTCCTCGAGTAAAGCTCGTTCCGCCTTGCGCTCGGCGCTGTAGCCAAAAATATCCCAAGCACTGCCGCGCAGGCCTTTAAACTTTGCCAAGTAGCTAAACGCCGTGAACATCCACGCTGAAAACACCCGTTTTTTGGGCAAGCCGTCGCGACCACGTTTAGAGAAGATCGGCGGCGCCAAATGAAACTGCAGCTTAAAATCGCCATCGAAACTGGCTTTGAGCTTTTTCATAAACTCGCCGTCGCTGTACAGCCTCGCTACTTCGTATTCGTCTTTATAGCTCATCAGTTTATGCAGCGAGCGCGCTACCGCCGCTGTTAAGTCGCCGGCTGCGCCGCTCACCTCAAGTTCTTTGGAGCGCACTTGCTCGACCCTACGACGAAAGTCTTGAGCATAGGCAAGATCTTGGTACTTAATTAAATGCTGGTAACGGAATTCGATAATGTCATCGAGGCTTTCTAGGGGCTGCCACTGTTCTACCGCTACCCCAGCGGCGGCCATTACCGCGGCCATATTGTCGACCGCGCGGCGTCCCCACAAAAAGGCTTGCTGATTAAACTCTACCGCGACGCCATTGAGTTTAATCGCGTGCTCAATCGCTTCTGAGCTGATCGGCACATAGCCTTTCTGAAAGGCATAACCCAGCATAAAGAAGTTAGTCGCCAAACTGTCGCCCAGTAAATGGCTGGCAATTTCTGAGGCCTGAATAAAATCGACCTTGCCCTCGCCCACTTCGGTAACGATGAGCTGCTTCATGGTATCGGCGGGGAATTGGGCATCGCGGTGATAAACAAAATCGGCAGTGGTCATCTCGGTGTCGTTAATCACGGCAAAACTACGCTCAACATTGACCTTGGCAATCGCCTCGTCGGAACTCGACACCACCAAATCGCAGCCTAGTAACAGATCAGCATCACCTGCCGGAATACGCACTGCATTGATGTCTTCCTGATGATTGGCAACCCGTAAATGGCTGACCACTGGGCCGAATTTTTGCGCGAGACCAGTTTGGTTCATAGTCGCGCAGCCCTTGCCTTCAACATGGGCGGCCATGGCTAACACCGCGGTAATGGTGAGCACACCCGTGCCGCCAATACCCGTTACCACTAAATTCCACGGGGTATTTAAGCTGGGCAGGGTCGGCTCTTGTAATACCCCAAAGCCATCGGCACTGGCGGTATTCACGCTTTGCTTTTTAAGCCCGCCGCCTATCACCGACACAAAACTCGGACAGAAACCATTAACGCAGGAGTAGTCTTTATTACAGGCGCTTTGGTCGATTTGGCGCTTGCGACCCAGCTCGGTTTCTTTTGGCAATACCGACAGGCAGTTGGATTTTTTACCGCAGTCGCCACAGCCTTCGCACACCGCCTCGTTAATAAAAATACGGCGATCGGGATCGATCATAGTGCCCTTTTTGCGACGCCGACGTTTTTCTGCCGCGCAGGTTTGCTCGTAAATTAATACCGAAACCCCTTCTATTTCGCGCAGCTCTTCTTCAATACTGAGTAAGTCGTCGCGGTGATTAACGCTTAATCCCGCTTCGCTGGGCGTGTCGTATTGTTCTGGATGATCAGACACCAGCGCAATGCGCTTTATGCCCTCGCCGCGCAATTGCAAAATGAGCTGCGCCACCGACAAGCTGCCATCAATTGGTTGGCCGCCGGTCATGGCAACGGCGTCGTTATACAAAATTTTGTAGGTGATATTGACGCCTGCTGCCACGGACTGGCGAATCGCCAAGCTGCCGGAGTGAAAATACGTGCCGTCGCCGAGGTTCTGAAAAACGTGTTTATTCTCGGTAAAGGCCGCCTGCCCTACCCAGGTCACCCCTTCGCCGCCCATTTGGGTAAAGGTGATTGCGGGCCGCGAGGGCATCCAGGTACTCATATAATGGCAGCCAATGCCGCCAAGGGCGATGCTGCCCTCGGGCACTTGGGTCGAGGTATTGTGAGGGCAGCCCGAACAGTAATGAGGCGTGCGATTAATAACGCCCTGCTTATTGGCAATCGACTGCTCTTTTTGATTGTAAAAATTAAGGCGCTTTTCGATCTCTTCGCTTTTGTAAAAACGGCGAATTCGCGAGGCAATGGCGCGCGCCACCATCGCTGGGGTTAGCTCGCTGAGGTTGGGCAGCAAGTCGGCGCCGTGCTCGTCAAACTCGCCAATCACACGGGGGCGATCTTCCACCGGCCAGTTATACAATTGGCCGGTAATTTGGTCTTCAATAATCGAGCGTTTTTCCTCGACCACCAGGATTTCTTCCAGCCCCCGCGCAAACTCATGGGTGGTTTCCGGCTCCAGCGGCCAGGGCATGGCAACTTTATACACCCGCAGCCCGATGGCGGCGGCTTGTTGCTGGTCGATGCCCAAATCTTCGAGTGCCTGCAAAACATCGAGATAGGCCTTGCCGCTAGTCACAATACCGAGGCGCGCTTTGGGGCTGTCGATCACAATGCGATTGAGATTATTGGCCCGCGCAAACGCCCGCGCCGCGTAAATTTTGTATTTATTAAGGCGCTTTTCCTGCGCCAGTGGCGAGTCTGGCCAGCGAGCGTGTACGCCGTCTTCTGGCATTTCAAAGTCTTCTGGCAAAACAATGTTTACCCGATGGGCATCAATCACCGCCGATATCGCCGAATCCATATTCTCGGTGATGGCCTTAAAGCCCACCCAGCAGCCCGCATAGCGCGACAGCTCCCAGCCGAAAATACCGAGGTCTAACACCTCCTGCACATTGGCGGGCGCCAAGACTGGAATAGAAGCACCCATAAACATATGTTCTGACTGGTGCGGTAATGTCGATGACTTAGCGGCGTGGTCGTCCCCCGCCACCGCCAATACCCCACCATAGCGCGAGGTGCCCACCGCGTTGGCGTGTTTGATCACATCCATGCTGCGATCCACCCCTGGGCCCTTGCCGTACCACATGCCAAATACGCCGTCGTATTTAGCACCGGGGAATAAGCCAACTTCCTGGCTGCCGCGCACGGCCGTCGCCGCCATGTCTTCATTCACGCCGGGCACAAACTGAATATGGTGTTTATCGAGATAGGGCTTGGCCTGCCACAGTGCCTGATCGAGATTGCCCAGTGGCGAGCCGCGATAGCCAGAGATAAAGCCCGCCGTATTTAAACCGCGCTCTATGTCCCGCTGATGCTGCAGCATGGGCAGCCTAACCAAGGCCTCGATACCCGTCATATAGGCGCGAGTGCTGTCGAGGCGATACTTATCTTCGAGCGAGATAGCTAATGCAGATTTAGACAGGGCCATGGTCGATGCATCCTATTATTGACAACGTAATGTCTTTGATAAGAGTCTAGACCCAAGATAAGGAAGAATTTATCTTAAACACCGCTAACGGCAAAATATATCGACTAAATAATCCACAAAATCAGAAATATTGGTCTAAATAATGACCATCAAGACCAACAGAGCCCCAGCGTAGACACGTAGCGGTATGACACCGCGTTTATTAGCCAGAAAACAACAAAAGGGATTTAAAGAGCGCAAATCAAAACACCCGCAACGAGCTAATCGACGCGGGTGTGGTTTACACAATGATGATTAACGTCGCGTATGACCAGCCTTACCGCTAGCCTCGGACCTGTTGACGAGGAAAATTAGGCTCGCGTTTTTCAATAAAGGCCTTAAGCGCCTCACGGTGCTCGTCGCTATTACGGCAGCGCTGAAAGTTTTTAATTTCTTCAGCAATATAGCTTTCACAGCTCATTTCTTGCGCATTCTTAAGATTCGCCTTAATACACGCTAAGGCATTGGTAGGGCCTTCTGCTAAACGCGTTGCCAGCCGTTCCACGTCAGCCTCTAACTCTGAGTCCTCGCAAACCTTACTGAGCAAACCACTGGCGAAGGCCTCTTGAGCCCCATAAACCGGATTTAGTAGGCAAAACTCGCGAGCTTTACCGGCCCCCATCCATTTACTTAAGAAATAGGCCGCCGCAAAATCCCCTGAAAGGGCGATTTTGGTATGTGCATAGCTTAAGCTGGCGGTGCTATCGGCAAGTCGAAAATCGCAGGCTAGCGCCAGCGACAAGCCACCACCCATTGCCGGGCCGCGAATCATCGCTATGGTTGGTTTGGGCATTTCATGCAGCAACATCGCCGCTTCGGCGCCAACACGCAATAACACCTCAGTGGAGTATTTACGGGTATGTTCAGCGCCCAAGGCCAAGTTTTTGATGTCGGCTCCCGCGCAGAAGGCGTCACCAGAACCTTCTAGTACAACGGCGCCAACACTATCATCTTGGGCGGCTTCGCGCAGATTACGATAAAGTGTCGTAACCATGTCCTCATTTATCGCATTTTTTAGCGCAGGCCGACTCAGGGTTATGTATAAAACCCGTCCGAGCCTACGAACACCGACAGGGGCACTTTCCTTACTCATTATTTTATCCCGTATTTTGGCGATTAAACGATCTATAACGCGGAAGTTATGCTACCACTATCAGCCTTTTTTCGCCCCTCTTCAACACCCGGCAGCAAAAAGCGCGAATAAGCCTAAACGCTTAACGGCATTAGGTATAAATAAGCATCATAAACGGCTGCTCTTCTGAGTGGCGATTACCGCCTTAGCAACACGACTTAGCATAAGCCTGCACTCCGCCCACTTGCAGCCGTATTAATACGCATGGGCGCTGACAAAACTTGAAGCTCACTCATCGTAACGCCAGTTTAATGCCACGCCATAACTCACTGGTTGCGCAAGTTTGCCAACAACACCAAAATCGGTCTGAAATTGGTATATATAATACTCACTGTTCTCAAGGTTCGAGCCAAATATGGACACGTCAATATTAGAGCGATCGTGGGAATAGCTCATGCGCGCGTTGAGCTTAGTAAATGCATTTTGTTCTAGCTGATTAGCAGCATCATAGTAGTATTTAGCACTATAATAATCCGCGCTGATATTAATATTGCCGCCAGGCACAGGATGGTGCCAATTTACCCCAAATGTCGCCGACTCTTTGGGGTTTCTAACAATTGTATTGCCGCTGTAATCTTGCTCAGTTGTGTACATGCCGGCGAATTCGCCGTCTGATTCGGTATAGCCAACTGCATCAGTGAAGGTATCGTAACGCCCCTCTAGATAGCTAGCGCCCAAACTCAGCACCCATCTTGCCAAAAGACACCCTCGCCGCCCGCGCAGCTTTCACCGGGTACGCCGGTATACGCCTTATCTGCCTCGATTAATTCTGCATGGGCGTTATTATTCGACCAATAAAACTTTATCACTACGAATCCCTCTAATTTTTATCATTACCGCTAGGGAATATAATCGCAGCAATTAGCGCGACACCAAAGCTTATTTGGGTCGGAATATAGCAGGCTAATTATTACAGCTAACTTATTATTATTTATCGTTTTTATGACATTAACCAGCACTTAGAATTCGGGGCTGCCCAGCTTTACAATTAGCTATATGAGACTTGGTGAAAAAAAGCTCAGCGCCATCGAGAGCAAAAGGTCCCGCAACAATGGCTGATGTCGATAATCCGGATTATCTCGTAAGATATGATATGAAGTTTGCTCAACAGCTCTACCCATTGCGTGGGCACGCAGGTCTAAATCCGCACTGCTCATCGTCGGATAATGCCGAGCAAAAAATTCTTTCAAGAGATCCGCGCCGGCGTCGTGCTGATCTGAGTAGCTGTCATATGCCGTCCACACACCGAAATAACCACTGTGTGATTGATAAAAATCGGCATCTAAGTCAATCAGCGCAGATTGCAGTTTAATCGTAGAATCGACAATCATTGCCAAACCCTCGGCAAGCCCCATCGTGTCCCACTTGGACTCTAAGCGCGCCGACCAATCTTCAAAATGCTGCCTAATTTCATGTCGAAACACTTCCGCCTTAACGGCATCAAGGCTCGGAAAATACTAATAAATCGACGCTTTGGGCACACCAGAAACCAGCTCTAAGGAGGTTGTCCTTAGCGCCTCACTGCCTGTTTCTAAGAGAATTTTTCGCGCCGCTTGTTCAACGGCCAAAACCATGCGCCGCGAGCGCTCTTGCTTTGGCTCACGCCGCAAGCCAGCGGGGCTAGAATTATCCACGGCCATAACAAGCCATCGCCATCGCCATCATCATCCGTAGCACCTATTATCAATATTTATTTTTTAGTTAATGCTTATTTTTTGAATTATGAACGCATACCATTCTTGCCAACGTCAAGCTTGATGCAGGATTGTTTTTAAAAAATACATCAGCTGATCCGGTGCATTACTAAGGTCACTGTCATCGCCAACATCGAGACTCAAACCCACAACCAAGGCCCGGAGCAATACCGCAAGCTCGCCAAAGTTTTCAGGTTCAGCAACGCCAGCACGGCTGTACAAAGCGCTTAACATGAGGCGAACACTCTCATTCACCTCATTTAAATAGCCTCGATACTTTGCAGCGAAGTCCTTATTGCGCTTAGCGTGAAGCTGAGCCTCAATAACAAACATACCCCAATCTGCCTGCCCCAGATATCGCGCAAAACTCTCGCGCATATAATCAAGGACCGTATCGATATCTTCAGGCATTGCCAAAAACTGCCGCCACTCCTGAATCTCGCGATTGTTATAAGCTTTGAGAACATCGATCAAGATGTCCTCTTTGCTTTTATAGTTTGCGTAAAAAGCGCCTCGAGAAAAGCCCGCAGATTCGGTAATTTTATCAATTGCCGCGCCGCCAAAGCCCCATCGTGCAAATTCTTGCAGGGCTGCCGTTCTCAGCTTTTCCTGAGTAATATTGCGGCTATCTTCTCGACTAAGTCTCGTCACGCGTCTACCTTATTGAGCCAAACTAACGGTTTTTAAACGAATAAATTCATCCAAACCAGGGCGACCACCCTCTTTACCAAAGCCAGATAAACCCAAGCCACCGAAAGGTGCGTGCGCAGGAATATTGCGGCTGCCATTTATATGAACCGAGCCAGTTGTCATTGCTGCAGCAACACGGTGTGCCCGCTTTAGATCGTTGGTTTGAATATAGCCGCCGAGACCATACTGGGTACTATTGGCAATTTCAATAACCTCTTCTTCAGTACTGAATTTTTGTATTACCAATACGGGGCCAAATACTTCTTGCTGGGCAATTTCACTTTGCGGATCAACATCAGCAAAAATCGTTGGCGAAACAAAGAAGCCCTTAGCCAGATCACCACCTAAACGCTCGCCGCCAAGCACTAGGCGACCAGCACCCGCTTGCTTAGCGCGTTCCACCATTGCCAGTATACGATCGCAAGATTCTTCATTGATTATCGGACCAATAAAGGTATTTGGATCCCGCGGGTCGCCAATCGGCAGCGATTTCGCTATTGCGACGACTTTCTCGACCATTTCATCATAAACACTGTCTTGCACCAGCAAGCGCGTAGGCAGTTCACAGCCCTGACCGCTTAACAAGCCTACACTCATCATCGCTGCATGCTGGGCAGCAACATCAATATCGGCATCCGCAAATACGATATTGGCCGACTTACCACCCAACTCCATCACCGACGGCTTAAGCAGCTCGGCACACTGATGCAATATCTTGCGCGCGGTAACTGGCCCACCGGTAAAGCTGACTTTCTGCACATCGGGATGGGCAATCAAGGTCTGGGCAGACTCTACTGCACCGGGCAATATATTAATAACGCCCGGTGGAATACCGGCTTGCAGGGCCAATTGGCCAAACAGCGCGGCAACAAACGGAGTCTGTTCTGCGGGCTTAACCACAACTGTATTACCTGCGGCGAGAGCGGGAATCACCTTCATACCCAAGCTGATAAGCGGGCCATTCCAAGTAATAATTATGCCTATAACACCGTAGGGTTCTGGCAAAGTGTAAATAAATTCGTCACTCGGGAAGCTGCTAACAACCTGGCCGTCAATTTTATCAGCCCAACCCGCGTAATAGCGTGTCCACTCCTCGGCGATTCCAGCCCCGCTTGCGGCAATACTGAATGGCGTGCCGCCTTCAAGCACAGCTAAACGCTGAAATTCACTGGCATTCTCTTTAATCAGATCTGCCAAACGCGCCAGTAAAGCACCCCGTTCGCGCCCCGGCACCTGACGCCAAAGCTTAAAGGCAGCCGAGGCCGCAGCCACAGCATCCTCGGTCTCGCTTGCACCCGCCAGCGGTATCTCTGCCTGGGCCAAACCGGTGGCCGGATTGATATGTGTGTACACACCGCCAGAGGCTTTTTCAATTACTTTGTCGCCAATTAACAAGCAGCCCTTGGGGCAGGTTGAATCAAATTCGATAGTCATAATATTTTCTCTTTAAGTTCGTAGCTTAGATTCGAATGACCGTACCGCCATCGACCGGGAAAACCTGGCCATTCACAAAGGCCGCCTCGTCGCTGAGCAGGAATACACCGACTTGAGCGATCAGCTCAGGGCCAGCCACTTGGCCTGTCGCTTGGCCAGACATCTTCGCCCACTGCGCCATTTGCTCCACCGACATAATCGGCTTCATACCTTCCGTGTCGACCGTACCGGGTGCGATCGCGTTAACGCGAATATTGTCGGCGGCGAGGGAGTGCGCCAAGTTTACCGACAGTGTATTCACGCCGGCTTTAGAAACCGAGTAAATACCCGTTGCCTGCCAGCTACCAATAGACGAGGTATTCACAATGGCGCCACCGCCCTGCTTTCTCATCTCAGGTACCGCGGCCTGAGTCATATACAATACACTGTGCATATTGACTGACATAACACGCTGATAGTCATCTACAGAAAGGTCCTGCAAAGGCGGCATAAGCGCAGCACTTAACAAGCCCGCATTATTGACCAAAAAGTTTAGCTGACCAAAGGCCTTCACTGCCGCAGCAATACACTCCTTACAGGATTCAGGTGAGCCTACGTCAACCTTCACCGCAACCGCCTTACCGCCAGTAGCGGTAATACTCGCCGCAACCGACTCGGCTAGCTCAAGATTAATATCAGCCACAACAACGGCAACATCACGCTGACTAAGTAATCGTGCATAAGCGGCGCCCATACCCTGAGCGGCACCGGTAATAACTGCAACTTTTCCACTAAAACTCATAATTTTTCTCCTCACAAAGTGTATGGCCAATATGAATGAATGTATCGACCAATATGTTTACGGAATAATTGTTCTTAATAATTTTTGCTAATTGCTACCAACGTAGCTGCAAACTTTCCATTGCCATCACAGCACCGCCGCGCACTTTCGGTGTAAACCCTTCTTCAACAGAAAATGGGGGCATACGCACTAGCCACTCTTCCAAGAAAACCCGCAATTCCAAGCGCGCCAAGGTCGCTCCTGCACAATTATGGGGGCCACCATTAAAGGCCATGTGACGAAATTTTGGACGCTCTAAATCCACTAAGTTCGGATTTTCCAAGACGCGGTCATCGTTATTTGCTGCCGCTAGACTGCAGATAATTCGATCGCCAGCACGCATCTTCACGCCCTTAAATTCCACGTCGCGCGCCACGCGGCGCGGAATATTTGGAAACGAATAACGTCGCAACAACTCTTCAATCGCACTGGGAATTAACTCGGGCTTATCGCGAAGTTGCTGCTGAAATTCAGGATTTTCAGCCAAGTGTCGAATCGAAAAAGTCATCGCATTAGTGACTGTATCTAACCCCGCCAAAAACAGCAGATTGCACATTTCCAACACACGCTTGTGACTGAGTTTTTCACCACCCACCTCAGAAGCCAACAAGATACTAATGGGGTCGTCAGATGGGCTTTTAACTCGCTGACGGATCAATGATTTAAGGTAAAAACGCATACGCACAAAGGGCGGCAGGCGCTTTAGCATGGTGTCTGAAGCCAAAATGCCATTGGCCCAACTAACGAACTCCTCGTAGCGAGACTGGTCCATGTGCATCAAGCCCATAAAGGTTTTGACCGGAATCGGCACCGACACCGCAGACATAAACTCACAAGCCCCCTTGGGCTTAACATCTTCGATCAAGCCAATCGCCAGCTCACGAATCTGACTCTCTAACTGCACTACCTTCTGCGGCGACAGGAATTTCATCAGTAACATGCGGTAATGGGCGTGATCGGGGCGATCCATATCCTGCGGTGGTAACGACAAACCGAGTTTGGCAACATCAGGAGAAAACGGCGCTTTACTGCTCGAAAACAACTCTGGACTGAGCATAATTTCACGAACGTCATCCATCCGCGTCGCAATCCAGTGACCGCCATTACGGGGTGTGTAAAAAATATCAGGCGCGCTGTCGTGCAAGGCTTTATGACTAGCATGAACATCGCCGCCACGGGCTGAGTCGCTAAAAATATCGAAATCATGAATAAGACCAGCAGCAATATGCGGCGGTGCCACGCTTGGTGATTTCGATTTAAAAGGGAACATAAACTGACCTTCCGAGCAATTATTGTAATTTAGGGTAGCCGCAACTGCTTACGAGCTGTCCAGCTCAATATAGGTGAAAAGCAACCTCAAATACAATAGTGTATCTAGATATGTTAATGTATCTTAATTTTAAGACAACACTACCTAGCCTTCAAAACCCGCTGTTTAACGGCAGCAGCAACATCTAAATCCTCAACCGCAGCATTAATACGCTCCCAGCTACGATCCATACTTTCTCTGCTCTGCAAGCCTTCCCAGTTGCGTGTTAGCTGAACCGCATCCCAGCCATAAGCTAACCAGAAACGATAAATATCAAATGCTTCGTCTAAATCCAGATCAATAACCACGCCCTTCTCGCGCAGCGTCTCAATGTAGAGGGCCAATAGATCTTTCTCGTGCTGACGCCGCAACTCAATTGGCGCCCCGGTTCCGAGAAAATAGGCAACTTCGCGCAGGCCCTGGCCCCGATGTGCGATCTGCCAATCCAGCAAACCACTGCGGCCATCGTTCAGAATATAAGTATTACCAAAATGGGTATCACCGTGAACCAAGGTATGGGGCCCTTGCTCACGAACGCCAATGACCTCGTCTTCGTATTCGGTCAACACGTCCGCCAACTGACAAACTGCCTTGGCGGCCAGTTCTTTGCCATTAATAAAACGCTGCCGGAAACGCCGATGAACCGCCATCATCATTTTAAAGCCCGGCCGAGAACGCTCGCGGTCGAGCCAAGCCAACTCATTATCGAGTTTTGGCGACTCCCAGAATGCCGCATGCAGACTTGCTAACGTAACCATCATGCCGCGCAAATGCGACAACGGCGCCTCGTCAGCCAAGCTAAAGGTCTGACAACCTCGCTCAGATAAATCCTCTAACACCAATAAAAATCGTGCACCCAAGCCAATATTTGACGCGTAGACCTTTGGCGCCTCATCGCCAAGAAAATGCCGCGCGGTGCGATAAAACTGCACCTCATTCGACGCCATTTTAAGCGGCCCAACCATAAGTCGGCTGCTTGCCGTTTTGGGCGTCGACTTAACAAAAACCACACTGGGTAACCCGGCCCGCTTACCTAGCTCATTCCATTCCAAACCCAAACGCTGACGGTCAGTAGTACCAAAATCACCACCAATAAGCGACGTCGACAATAGCTCTGCACCAGCAATACCGCTGGCAAGTTGTTTTTGTAGCCAAGACTTTTTAATATCTTTAGCCCGCATTGGCCCTACACTGGGCACCCACGGCGACACGCTAGTTGCTGCGCGACCAAGCATTAGTGAGGCATCTAAGAAGGCATTATTTTTATAGGTCACACGCAACCACTCCCAACTACATCGAGCGCCGAATAAACTAGGCTGCTTTAAGTTTTTTCACTTGCTTGAGCGTGAGATTGGCCAACATATCTGGCGAGAAGAGCTGCATCATAAACATCGAAAAGCGCAGCATTCGCGTTACCGAGATACGACGCTTACCCGCCATAAGCCCCTTGTAACCTGCTTTAGCGACATCTTCGGCAGTAAACATCTTTCCTGATACAAATTTTTCTACCGCTTTGCCGGTATCGTCGTCACCCTTGGCGGTCGCCATGAATTTACTCTGGGTAGCGGGTGGGCACAGCACACTAACCTGCACACCATAGTCTGCCAACTCGGCAGCTATACCCGAGCTAAAATTATTAACATAGGCTTTAGACGCACAGTAAGCTGCCATGCCAACAGTTGGAATATAGCCAGCCATAGAACCAATATTGAGAATTTTGCCGCTACCACGGCGCTTCATATCCTCACCAAATACTCGGCACATTTGGCTCAAACCAACCACATTGAGCTTTAACATACTTTCTAGACGCTTGCCGTCTACTGCGACGTGGTCGCCAAATACACAGAAGCCCGCATTATTTACCAGCACATCAATGCTCAAGTTTTTTTGCTCACAATACGCTAGCATCTCCTCGGCAGCGCCATCTTGGGCAACATCTTTCTGAACAAGTACCGTCTCAATATTCGGAAAATCCCGCTGCAACTCAAGCGCCAAATCGTCCAGTTCGTCTTGCATTAGACTAAATACCACCAAGCGATAAGCATCCGCTGCAAACAAACGACAAAACTGACGGCCGATTCCGCTACCACCACCTGTAATTAATGCTGTCTTCACTTTTAACTACCTCAATATTTTGCAAAAAAGCTGCGAAGGAAACTCCTTCGCAGCGCAATGAGCCCCCTACTGGGAGCACCGCTAAACTTCAAATTCAGCCTCTTCCCATCGGCATGAGGCTTACAGAAATAACTGCACACAGTGGATGTGTCACTTGGCCGCAGCAAATAGGACTACTGTATTTGTTTGGCTTTAAGTAAGCGCAACACAAAAAGTAAAAAACTCGTCTAAAAATGAGTGTTTAGGCGGTTTTAGGCGTCCTACAAGGTAAAAAATTAGCGTATCGCTCAGACATCTACTATATCGTTATTTTTAGAATACTGTAAAGTAATCCTATATATGAATTAAACAATCATACTAAAGTACTGATTTTATTATATTTTTAAAATTATTACACCACAGAAACATCACCCAATAAGCTGACAGAGCAAAAAATAGTACACAATTACTTATTCGTTACATTACAATGAAACATTTAACAAAAAACGCACCACCAATGGCCAACAGCAAGACCGAACGAACAAAACTCGCGCTGTTAAAACCACAACACATGTCAAGAAACGACATTTTCAGACCAAGCAGGAATTCGAAAGCAGCGACTTTAGTCAACACGGGCAATTTGCAATGGTCCGCATCTATCGTCAATTTAAATAGAGAAATCTAACAAGCATGAGCAGTCTTCGTATAAAAATCCTCGCTACGGCTGAGCACTACCTAAAAAACCATAGCCTGGCAGATGCCCAGATCAATGCACTGTGCCAATCGGCAGGGGTATCGCGCACCTCATTTTATCGAGAGTTCAAAAATCTCGACGACATGTTCTCGTGCTTAGTCGCAAGCATGTGGGCCAATATACTCAAAGACATTATTGCCGACGTAGAGGCCATTGAAACCCCAGAAAAGCGCCTTTTTGAGTTCAGCAAGCAAGTCGCCAGCATCGCCCAGTCGCGCCGCTATTTACCCTGGGATGAAAAAAACATCACCCACGCGGTGAAATTGATGCACAAGGAAGACGGCAAGGGGCTCGCCGCCATTCTTGGCGTGGTATCGCCTTTTATGCTGCGCTGCCAACAACAAGGCGGGCTCCGCCAAGATCTGCACAGCGATGAAATCGCCGACTGGATACTAAGACAAATGTGGACGCTGATGAGCATTCCACTCCCCCCTAGTTTCGCGAACGAACCACTTGACCGCTATATACAAATTTTTATTGTTGATGCGCTCAGACCTAACACAACTACCGCAGCCAAAGCTGACGACATCAACACCAAGCTCGATCAAATATTAGACAAGCTCCGTTATCTGTAAACCAAGCCTAAGCCCCTAACAACGACGACAATGAGTACCGACTTATGAACCAGCCACACAAAGACAGCGCCATACCATTACAAGAACTGCTGCAAGCACAACGCGATAGCTTTATGAAAGACGGCTTTCCCGACGCAGCCATCAGAATCGACCGCCTCGCGCGCATCGCCGACATTCACCTGCGCTACAAAGATCAATTAATTGAAGCCTTGTCTCATGATTTCGGCCACCGCAGCCGCTTCCAGTCAACCATCACCGACGTACTCGCCAGTAGCCGCGAAGCCAAAGAAACTCAAAAAGAAGTCAATAAATGGATGCGCCCCGAAAACCGCAAAGTGCCTTTCCCCATGAATATAATGGGCTCTAAAGCACAGATTCACTTCCAGCCACTCGGTGTGATAGGCAATATGTCGCCGTGGAATTTTCCCGCGCACTTAGCGTTTTCACCTGCTATAGGTGCTATTGCCGCCGGCAATCGGGTTATGCTTAAACCTTCTGATTTAACGCCTGCAACTTCTACCGTCATAAGCACCATGGTCGCAGATGGTTTCGATCCCACCGAGATGACCGTGGTAAATGGCGACGTAAACACCGCCATTGAGTTCTCTAAGCTTGCCTTCGATCACTTGGTCTACACTGGCGGACCAGAAATTGCCAAATCGGTCATGGCTGCTGCCGCGCAAAACCTTGTACCACTGACCTTAGAACTCGGTGGCAAATGCCCAGTTATCGTCGATCAAAGCGCCAACATCCAGCAAGCTGCGCAACGCACCATGACCATGAAGGTGATGAATTCTGGGCAGCTCTGCTTGTCACCGGATTACGTGTTACTGCCAGAAACTAAGCTAGAGGAATTCCTCAGTGCAGCGACGGCTACGCTTGGCGGTTTTTTCAACTCAATCGCTAACAATGAAGACGTCACCTCGATTATTAACCAGCGCCACTACGACCGTTTGCAAGGCTACATCGACGAGGCAAAGGCCGCCAACTGCCGAGTTGAAGAATTCAATCCCGCCAACGAAGACTTTAGCAATAGCCCTCGGAAGATGCCCTTCCGCTTTGTGATCAACCCCGACGAAAGCTTAAGAGTAATTAACGATGAACTGTTTGGCCCGATACTGGTGATTAAAACTTATCGCGATTTCAATGAAACCGTGAGTTACGTCAACAGCAAACACCGGCCGCTGGCGCTGTACTGTTTCAGCAATGACAAAGCGAATATTCAAAACCTACTGCAGAACACCTGCTCTGGCGGGGTAACAATCAATGATGTAGCACAACACATTACCTGCCCAGATCTTCCTCTGGCGGGTGTTGGCAACAGCGGCATGGGTTCTTACCACGGGCACCACGGCTTCTTGCAATTCAGCCACAAAAAAGCGGTTTATCACCAGGGTTTACTGAGCATAGGCAAATATTTAGCGCCACCATCGACCGATAAAAAGCAAAAATTTGTCGACAAAATGCTGTAGTGCGAGCTACACACCCGCTATATATTTTTCAATTATGTTGTGGTGTTGCAAGACCCTGCGCCGCGCTAGCGCGGGGTCGCGGTGTAGCACCGCGTCGACGATAGCAGACTGGCTCGCCGTAATTGGCTCGGCATATTTTGCTAACTTGGCCAAGGCCTGCTTACCCTGCTCGGTGAGATAAATACTGTCTAGCAAGGCATCGTAATAGAAGTTAAGTATGGTATTGCCACCCAGATGGTTAATCGCTTTTTGGGTGGCCATCGCCGCACTGGTAAAATTCGCCTCGCCAACTAACGCCTGCTGGGTTTCAATCAAAACTGACAAAGACTTAGCGTCATCTTCAGTCAGCATTTCTGCAGCGAGGGGTATAGCTGCAAGCTCAACCGCAGCGCGCACTGCGGCAATATCGGCATAGGGCGCAGCGGTCGCATTCAAGTAATACACCACCGCCGATATCGCATTATCAGGCTTTGGCTGTCCTACTCTAAGGCCACCATCGCGCCCTTTTTGCATATAAACCAAACCCACTGTTTCCAACACCCGACACGCTTCGCGAAAGGTACTTCGGCTTACCGCATAGCGGTTCATGAGCTCAGTTTCTGTTCCCAGGCGCTCGCCATTTTCACAGCCAGTATCACGGATATCGCGATGTATCCGGTAAATCAAGCCTTCTGCCAGCTTACTATGGCTGTCATCAAACCAATCTGGATAGGCCGACACACTGTGCAACGTTGCTATTTGACTGGCCACCGATTCAGCCGTGAAATCCAAAAATCCTTGGAGATGCGTACTCGCTATTGCACTATTACCCGCAATAATTTCATTCAGCAATAAACTGAGTTTCGACCACGCCAAGGCACTATTAAGGGCAAACTCCTCGTCACTCAGCTTTTCAAAATTGACCAAATCAACAGTGACAAAAATTAAAGGCATCAAACATAAGGTAACAACGTCGTTATCGGCAATATCCATTAACTGCCGATAAAAACCAAATAATAAAACAACAAATTGCTCTCGCGGCATTCCCTGCTGGTATTGGCCCTGCAAGATCCGCAATTTAACAATATCGCGGTCGTCCAATTTCTGCAGCGCCACCCGCACTAAATCTTGTTCGAGTACCGCTCGCACCTTTAGCAGATCACTAAAGTCGGCTTGGGAAAAATCAAAATAATCTCGGAGCAAATTCACCACCAGCGACTGCTTGGGCGCTTGCACGTATATTCCACCATTAATTCCGCGCTGCGATCGCGTAATACCGAGCCACTCTAATTGGCGCAAGGCCTCGCGAAAGGTATCTCTACTAACCGAATATCGAGCGCGAAGGTCGGCCTCGCGGCCAAGCAGCTGATCGGCCGAGAGCCCGCCAGCAACAATGTCTCGCGTAATTTGCTTGGCGAGACTATGCGCCAACTTCATATCCGGAGCTGTATTAAATACCATGAGCGGTATTGCTATCCCTCTTTGTAAAAAATCGACAACGAAGCGCCTACAACCCAGACAGCCGTGGCAAGGTGGCTAAGGGAAATAGCTGCCAGCCATCTACCCGCAAAAACCGACATCGATGCTATTTATCCAACAGGCTGTGACTAATCATGGCCACGGCCTGCTGAATCTCACTCAGCCGCTTCTCCATATTATCTAAACGCTGTTCCGCAGGCTGTTTGGTGGCAGCAACGCCAAGATCATTATCGAGATTATCCTTCAAAAGCACCGGCAATAAAAATTGCCGCACTCGCCGCCGCAGGCGATGCTCGGTCCAGTCGCCCTCAGAAACCAATAACAAAAACTCGCGCATCAACCACTCGGCGACTTCCTCATTGTCGAGGCCATCACGAAGCTCACCAGATTCCCGCGCCGCCTCCAGCGATGGAATCAAAATCACCATCACCAATTCGCGGTAAACAGGTCGAATAAGGCGCAAATTCTGAGGATCATTGCCATGGGCAAAAATAGCCGCGAGCGCCTTATACTGATTGATATTCAACACCGCCTGCACGGTGTTAATCTCCATCTGCTCCGCAAAACTCTCAGCACCCGCCGACAGACGTATTGCATCTTCAACAAAAGGCCGCGCCTGCTCAGAAATCAAGGCGGCAATAATGGCGTCGCGACTACCGAAGCGCCTATACAGTGTGGCCCGCGACATCTCGGCCTCGGCGGCAATATCGTCCATCGCCACCTTGTATACGCCAAGGCGAGCCACCGCCCGCGCCGCTGCGATCAACACTTTATCCAGCCCCTCGTCGCTGCGCGGGATTGCTCCAACTACCTTCATTACCGCCCCTTGTTTTAACTTAATCGCTCAACGAACTTCGTAAACATCATAAATAAGTTTACTCATGCCTTCAGCATGACCACGCCCCACCGCCTGCACCTTATTTAGCCACATATAGCGTGGATCTGCCGTTTCAAACTTTGGCGTAATAATAATCGGCGCCGTACCGCCTTTTGAATAATCCGAGCGCCCTTCGTAGCTAATAAAAATGGTCGCGCCGTCATGGGTCTCAATTGTCGCCCGCACATCAATCATCAGCGTGCCGTCGGCACTCACCGTCGCCCAATCCCCTGCCGGGCATGGCGCACCAACCGCTTTAATTCGCGCGCCATCCCAGCTCGCCTTAGTAACATCAACCATCAAGCGAGTACCCCGCGGCCCTTCAGGAATAATGATCGGTACACCAAGCTCCAACACCACCTTGGCAAGATGCACCAGCTCAATCCCGTGCCCCTCACTGGCCTGCAATACCACTTCTGGCTCGGCGGCATTGGCGCCCTGTTTCAAGGCCGCCTCGTAACCGGAGGCATACATTGTGACATGAGATGCATCTGCCGTGGGCTCGGCTTTACTGAATTTTACCGGCATACGCTTGATACCGTTGGTGAAATTACTGCGCAGACGATCAACCTTGCCACCCAACTGTACATCTGGCAGACGGGTCACCAGCTGCTGCAACATGGCGCGCAATTCGGTGCGGGCCAAATTCGCGCCCAAGCAGCGATGAATAGCCCCGGTCGCGCCAAAGGATAAATGTTTATTGGCATTTTTGCGGAAAATATTAAAGGTATTTGGATCGTCAAATACGGCCTCGTCGCGATTGCCCGAGACATACCACATCAAGACTTTTTCACCAGCCTGAATCAACTGGCCATTAACCACATGATCCCGAGTCGCACGCCGTGCAAAACACATCGCTGGGGTGGTCAAGCGCAGCATTTCTTCTACCGCATTATTCATCAGCGAGGGATCTTCCCGCAGTTGCGCCGCCACTTCAGGATGCTCAATGAGCAGTAGCGCACCCTGCAGAAATTGGGTGCGCGTCGTCTCGTTACCCGCAGTGGCCAGTACGATAAACGTCGCACCGAGGTCGATGTCACTAAGCTGCTCGCCATCTTCCTCTGCAGCAGAAAGCATACTAAATACATCGTCGCTAGGATTAGCCCGACGGGCCATGCCCAAACGGCGAGCATAGGAAAACATCTGAAACGCGCCCATCATATTGCGCTGAGGATCAGACAGCTCTGGGTCGCTGCTGCCAAACATGGCATTGGCCCAATCAAACAATTTTTGTCGGTCGTGGGCGGGCACACCAAGAATTTCCGCAACCACTTCAATCGGTGTATAAGCTGCCATGTCGTGGAGATCACACTCACCCTTGTCGATAATCGCGTTCATCGCATCTACCGCACAGGTTTGTATCGTCTCCTCAAGCTTTTTAATCGCCTTGGGCGTAAAGGCTTTCATTATCGCCTGACGCAAAAAGGTGTGGCGCGGTGGATCACTCATAATAATCGAGTGATCAATGGTATTTTCTAAGGTCGACTGCGGCACTGGCATCGGACTGATATCGCAGCGGCTGGTAAAAACCTCAACGTTCTTTTCAATTTCTTCAATGTCTGCATAGCGAGTGATATTCCAAAAGCCGCCGTTCTCCTCATCTGGCTGCGGCTGCCACGTAATCGGCGCCTCCTTGCGCAGCAGCGCAAAGTATTCGTGGGGAACAGCCTTTTCAAAAATTTCAGGATTAGCTAGGTCGACGTCACCAACCTTCAGGGTATTACTACTCATGGCAGAGCCTCTCACCTATCAAAATGAAACAATTAGTTATTTAGTCTCATACATTGAGACATAATATTAATTTGCTGTAAAGATATAGATGATTAGCCGAATCCTAATCGCGCTCATTCACGCGGAAAAGACGCGACTTAAAGCGCGATAGATATAATCGACCGGCACAGGCGCGCAAGGAGCAGGCGTAATGAGTGTTTTGCGGTGTTCGCAGAAGAGTCTGGGGGGACTTAACTTTAGAGGTTTACTTTAGGAGCTAACGTCAGGGGCTTCACAAAGCCCCTGACGATCATTTCAAAGACGTGAACTAACTATTGCGGCTGAGCACTTCCAGAATGGTGGTGTCTTCGTAGCCGGATATCCACATGAGATAGGCGGCTTCATTATGGCTGCGCCAGTGTGCCACCGCCTTGTCTGCCTCGCCCGCTTCGATCAAATCAATCAGCTTTGCCTGTGAGCGCAGACCGGCAGCAAGAGTCTTTTGACCTGCCTCCTTATTGCGCCACTTAACTTCGGCGACGATGGCTTGATGTGCAGAGATAATCGAGGAAATAGCGCTATACATAAGGCCAAGAGGACGATTACCCGCAAGGTCAACCAAGGTACTGTGAAAATCGGCAAGAGCCCGCGAAAACGCCTGAGGGTCTTTGAGCAAAGCGGCCTCTTCAGCAGCCAAGCAAGCCCGCAACTTCGGCGGTGCGGTCTCCTGAGCATTATTGACCACCAAACGCACCAAGGCAGGCTCAGAAGCATTGCGCGCCAAATAGACTTCAGCAACGGTCACGCCCTGAGACTGCAACACCATTAAGGTATTTTCCGCAATCAGGTCTGGGCTCGGCGCATGCACTACCGCACCACCTTTGGCGCCGCGAGTAACTGATACCAGCTGCTGCGCCTCTAAAATACGGTATGCCTCACGAATCGTGGGGCGAGAAACATCAAACTGCTCCATGAGGTTAGCTTCAGCGGGCAATTGGTCACCGTCCCTAAGCTTGCCCCGTATAATCTGGTCACGAATATTACCGGCCAACAACTCAGATGCCTTGGGCACCTTAAAGCGCTTAGCGCCGCGACTATTTTTACCCTTACTCAGTTCACCAGTACGGCTAGTTACATCTGCAATTTCAATCATGTCTGCACTTCTTCCTATTACCCCTACTCAACAGAAGCGGGGCGCAACTACTAATGACGGTATTTAATCATATATATCATTTTATTTCTGTAGGCAAACCACGCATTTTAAAACTAGCTCTAAGCTAGACAAAAACGCCTCTTGTTAATCATGTATACGATTGCTATGATTAATACAATTAAGGCGACTTATCCGCCACCGATATAATTTTAATGCCGCCAGCCAAACGCCGTGGGCAATCTACAGTCATCACAACAGGATTCAAGCTCATGCAACCGAGCCTTATAGATCGCATCAATCAAGTATTAGCGCTATCTCCTAGCAGCGAGGCTTTAGAATTTCAGGGACAATGGTTCAGCTGGCAGGACATTAAAGATGCCATGTCCAGTCTAGAAGAATGCCTAGAAAAAGCGGGTTTAAGTGAAGGTGATGTTGTTGGTGTGCTTTTACGTAATCGTCCAGCTCATGTCGCAACCCTAATGCAAGTGCTGGCCTCACGACGCTGTATTGCCACGATCAACCCTTTTCAAAGCCCAGAAAAAGTCGCTCAAGATATTCGCCAATTAAATCTCAAAGTTGTCGTTTGTGATCGCGACGACTTAGTGCACACTGAATTACACGCCGCCGCCAACGACAGCGGTTCGCTGCTTTTAGAGATGCATACCGACCAGCACCTCAATATCGCGGCTATTAATGCCGACAGTGCGCCAACGGCAAAGGACTACCACCCAGCGCTGCCAAACACTGCCATTCTCATGCTGACCAGCGGCACCACTGGGCCTGCTAAACGAATCGAACTGCCCTATTCTAGCTTTACATTGTCGTTAATGGGCACACCAGGCCATTACAGCAGCCATGCCGAGATTGAAGAAATTCGCCTGAAGAGCACGCCAGCAGTACTGACCACACCTCTGGTTCATATTGGCGGTATGTTCGCGGCCATGGCAGCCGTAATCCAAGCCCGCCCGATTGTGATCTTGGAAAAATTCAGCGTTGCTGAGGTCCGCCGCGCACTTGCTGCCTATCAGCCAAAATTAATTTCGCTGCCACCTACCGCCCTGCGCATGGTTATGGATGCCGATGTGCCGGTAGAAGAACTCAGCTGTCTACTCGCTATACGCACCGGCAGCGCACCACTACCACCAAGCCTGCAAGAAGCCTTTGAAGATAAATACGGCGTGGCCTTACTCGACTCCTATGGCGCCACCGAGTTCGCTGGCGCGGTTGCCGGTTGGACCATTGGCGACCACAAAAAATTCGCCAAGCAAAAACGCGGCTCCGTAGGCCTAGCGCAACCCGGTACAAAAATTCGCGTGGTGAACGCCGAAACCGGCGAAGTGCTGTCCTCGAATACCGTCGGTGTACTGGAAGTGGTGTCTACCCAAATTGGCAGTAAAGAGTGGACGCGCACCACTGACCTCGCCGAAATTGATGACGACGGTTTTCTTTATATTCGCGGTCGCGCCGACGACGCGATTATTCGCGGCGGTTTCAAAATTCTGCCCGACGATGTCGTAAACGTGCTGCGCAGCCACGAGAAAATCAAATACGCCTGTGTAGTAGGTATACCCGATGAACGCCTTGGGCAAATCCCCGTAGCCGCCATTCAGCTGCATCACGGCGTCACCGAGATAGATTTGAACGAGGTCAAAGCCTTCCTCAAATCCAAGCTAACCTCGTATCAAGTACCAAGCGATATTAAAGTGGTAGAGGACATGCCCCGCACGCCCTCGATGAAAATTTCAAAACACGCCGTTAAAAACCTCTTCCTCGACGACGCAACAAGGGATTAAAACTGTGGCAGAGCAACTGGTATTACAACAACTCGAAGATGGGATTTTAACGCTGACCTTAAACCGGCCAGACAAAGCCAACGCCTTAAACCCGCCCATGATGCGCCAGCTCACCACCGCCATGAGCGAAGCTGCCAGCAATGAGCGTGCGCGGGTTGTTATTGTCACCGGCGCCGGCAAAGCCTTTTGCGCGGGCGGTGATATTGGCGGCAAGCCAGAAAAGAAAAAAGACTTAAGCCCAGAAGAAGCAGCGGCGGCGGCCGAGCGCCGCGCCAATCGTCCAGCAGACACTTTAGTTAATCGCATCAAGTGGCTGCGCGACAATATGGAAACTAGCCGTATTTTATACGAGATGCCCAAGCCGACCATTGCCATGGTCAATGGTGCCAGCGCCAGTGTTGGCCTTGCCCTTGCCGGTGCCTGCGACTTTCGGGTCGCCTCATCGAAAGCGGTGTTTGTGACCTCGTTTATCAAAGCCGGTTTGTCTGGCGATTACGGCGCCAGCTACTTTTTAACTCGCCTACTCGGTAGCGCTAAAGCCCGCGAGCTTATGTTTTTATCGGAGAAGGTCAGCGCCGAGGAGGCCCTGCGTATCGGTATGGTGACTAAGGTATCTGCACCAGAGGATCTCTACGCCGACAGCATGGCGCTGGCCAACAAACTGGCCGCCGCACCGCCGATTACCCTGCAATTAATGAAACAGAATATGAACGCGGCCGTGAGTGCCAGCCTCAGTGAACAGCTCGACCAGGAGGCCACCAATATGGTGTTGTCATCGCTGACCGAGGATCACCGCGAAGCGATCAAAGCCTTTATCGAAAAACGCGAGCCGGTCTTTACTGGCAAATAAGCCGTAAACACTCGCAAGTAAGCACCGAATTTAAAAGAGGAATAAAAGATGTCTGAGAAAAAGACCGAAAACAAAATCAGCGACGAGTTTGAAAAAGCCACCAACTACGAACTCACCGACCACGATATTGAGCGCGCTCGCCTATTAATCGGCATTGATTTGGCCTGCCGTGACAAAGAGCAAATCACCAAAATCACCGAAGACAATATCCGCACCTACGCGCAGGGCTGCGGCAGCGACAACCCCCTGTTCGTCGACGAAGACTACGCCGAAGGCACCCGCTGGGGTGGCGTATTTGCGCCGCCAATTATGTCGGGCTTTGTCAACAAGCCGATGCTGGGCGACCCAATCCCGAAAGAAATCAAAGATCAGACCAAAAGCGTATTCCGTGGCATTCACGCCTTTATCTCTGGTGGCGAGTGGAAGTTTTACAAGCCTATGTATCCAGGCGACACCATTTACAGTTTCTCCGGTGAAACTGATTTAGAAGTCACTCCCTCCGAATTTGCGGGCCGTAAAGTCACTCGCTTAAATCGATCGGTAAAAATGAACCAGCGCGGCGAAGTTGTGGCCGAATACACCTACCGCCTAATCTTGACCGAGCGCAAAAAAGCTCGGGAAAAAGGTAAGAACCTCAGTATTGAGCCAGCCAGCTACAACGACGACGATTTAGTTCGCATTGACGAGCTGTACGCCAACGACAATCCCCGCGGCGGCGACAAACTCTTTTTTGAAGACGTCGCCGTAGGCGGCGCCCTCACCGATTCCGTGCGCGGCCCGCTCACCGTCACCGACGTAGTGAACTTCCACGCCGCCGGTTATGGCTGGGTACCCTATGGTCTTCGCACTGGTCGGATGTGGCACAAAAACCGCCAGCGCATTGCACCGTTCTACGTAAAAAACGACATGGGCGTGCCCGATGTGGCCCAGCGTCTGCACTGGGACAGTAGCTGGGCACAAGCCATCGGCAACCCCCGCGCCTACGATTATGGCGTAATGCGTGAACACTATCTTTACCACTATTTAGCAGAGTGGGCTGGCGACGACGGCTGGGTAGTGAGCATGTACGACGAGATTCGCAAATTTAACTACATGGGCGACGTCCAGTTTGTTAAAGGCGAAATCATCGGCAAGCGCGTTGAAAACGGCCAGTGCTTGGTCGACATCAGCGTGAGCATGATTAACCAGCGCGACGAAGAAACCGTGCGCTGCACCGCAACTGTTGCCCTGCCAAGCAAGGAACACGGTATTGTCATGCTGCCCGAAGCCGCGCCTGAGACCAAGCGTCGCGCTGTAGAAATGCTGGCCCGCCACCGTGAATTGATGGCGGCTAAAAAGGCCTAAGGGCCTTATTCCAAGTACTTATTGGTCCCAAGCAATTATTGGAGAGATGAAGTGGATCTCAGTTACAACGCGGAGTACGAAGCTTTTCGCCAAACGGTGATCAGCTTTTTAAAAGCCCATTGGCCCGTGCCAGACAGCGCTGGCGAAGGAGCCGCTAATTGGCCTCGGCCTAAAAAAGAAGCTTGGTTTCGCAAACAGGCTATTGAAGCGGGCTTTTTGTATCGCGGTGTGCCCAAGGAATTTGGCGGCGCCGAGCAGGAAGCCGACATTTTAAAAGCCACCATAATCCGCGATGAATTCTCCAAACGCCGCGCCCCCATGGAAGCCCCCGGCATCGGCAATATGATGCTAGTGCCCACCTTATTGGAATGCGGCACCCAAGCGCAAAAAGAGCGTTTTGTGGCCAAAACCCTGACTGGTGAATACCACTGGGCGCAGGGCTACTCAGAACCCAATGCCGGTTCCGACCTCGCCTCCCTGCGCACCCGCGCTGAACTTGTCGAGGGCGAAAACGGTTTGGAATGGTCTATCACTGGCCAAAAAATCTGGAGCACCCTAGCCCAATATGCCCAGTATATGTTCGTTCTCGCCCGCACCGAGCCATACGCGGGTAAACACGCGGGCATCTCCTATTTGCTGATCGACCTCAAAGCACCGGGCGTCACCATTCGCCCAATTAAGCAGGTCACCGGCGGCAAGGAGTTTTGCGAGGTGTTTTTTGACGACGCCCGCACCCCCGCCGACTGGATTGTTGGCGAGCGCGGCCAAGGTTGGACAGTATCAAAAGCCACCCTCGCCCACGAGCGCAGCTCTATTGGCGGCGCGCAAACCTCGGTCGGTTTGTTTGAAAAATTATTAAGCCTCGCCAAAGGCGTTAATTACCAAGGCGTACCGGCCATTGAGCACCCAGTGATTCGCGACCGCTTAGTGACCTTAGAAGGCTATGTGCAGTCGCATTTGTATTCTAGCTATCGCCAACTGTCGATGGCAGCGGCTAAGCAAAACCCCGGCCGCATCACCTTAATGAACAAGCTGATTAATACCAATATTGGTCATATGGTCGCCGACCTCGCCAAAGACCTCATTGGCGATGCCGCACTTACCATGCCGCCAATCAAAGGCCGCGCAGCGGGCCACGAAAAATGGCTAAACCAATTCTTTGGTTCACTCGGCGTTGCCATTGCCGGTGGCACCTCAAATATTCAGCGCAATATCATCGCCGAACGGGGCTTTGATCTGCCCCGTGACGATGCTCAGGAGTAGCGCGCATGGAATTTTTACTGTCAGCAGAACAACTTGAAATTCAGGACACGGTAAAACGTTTCCTCGACAAAAATTGCGAGTCAACCAAGCTGCAACGCTATATCGACGAGCCGCAAAATCTGCCCACCGACATTTGGCAGGGTTTGATCGACATGGGTGTGCCCGCCCTGATCGTGCCTGAAGAATTTGGCGGCCTCGGCATGGAATTGCTGAACTTAGCCATTATTGCCGAGACCCTCGGCTACGCCGCCGCCCCCGGCCCACTGCTAGCTCACAGCCTTTGCACTCAGGCGCTGATTCTTGCAGGTAGCCAGCAGCAGAAAGAAAAATGGCTGCCGCTACTGGCCAGCGGCGAAGCCCTCGGTAGCTTTGCCAGTGCTGAAACGGGTCAGTGGTTTGGCGCTGAATTAGCCCTAACAGGCAACAGCCTTAACGGCAGCAAGCAGCACGTACCTTATGCTGAACACGCCGACCTCATCGTGATCGCACTGGCTGACAATGGGTTTGCGCTCGTCGAGAAATCCGCAAGCGGTTTAAGCATCAGCCCAGAAGACGTCACCGACCGCAGCCGTCCGCTGGCGAGCCTGAACTTTGCAAACTGCGCCGTGGAATTACTGCCCAATAGCAGCGCCGACGCCGCCGAGAAAGTGCTAAACACCGCACTGATTCTGCTCGCCGCAGACAGCTTTGGCGGCGCCAGTCGCGCAATCGACATGGCGGTAGACTATGCTAAAACTCGGGAGCAATTTGGCCAAATCATCGGCAAATTCCAAGCCCTGAAACATCAGCTCGCCAATATGGCCGTAGACGTTGAGCCCATGCGCGGTCTTTACTGGCATGCGGCCTACGCCTTTGACCGCGAGCCAGAGGCGTCATCACGGCAAGCGGCGCTGGCCAAGGCCCACCTCTGCGAGCGCTATTTACACGTCGCCCGCGAGGCCGTGCAGGCCCACGGCGGCATTGGCTATACATGGGAATGCGATATTCAAGTCTTTTTAAAACGAGCACTGTTTAACAATGCGTATATGGGCGCTCCCGCCCTACACCGCAAACGCGCTGCCGATTTGGCCGCGTGGTAAACACCAACAAATAAGATCGCCTGGAATTAAATTTCCCGATATAAAAAGCGGAGCACAAAAATGAAAACACGCGTTACAGAATTACTTGGCACCCAATACCCGATTATCCAAGGTGGTATGCAGTGGGTCGGCCTCGCCGAACTCGCCTCAGCGGTATCCAATGCGGGTGGCCTCGGTATGCTAACGGGTTTAACTCAGCCAACACCGGCTGATTTAGAAAAAGAAATCGCCCGCTGCCGCACCATGACCGACAAGCCCTTTGGTGTGAACATGACGGTATTCCCCACCATCAAGCCGCCGCCGTACGAAGAATACATCGACGTTATTATTAACAGCGGTATTAAAATAGTCGAAACCGCCGGCCCCGGCGCCGTTGAGTATATGCCCAAGCTGAAAGCCGCCGGCATTAAAATCATTCACAAATGCGTCGCCGTGCGTCATGCCCTAACGGCGCAAAATTTAGGCGTCGACGCCATCAGCATTGACGGCTTTGAGTGTGCAGGCCACCCCGGTGAAGAAGACATTCCGGGCATGGTGCTAATTCCCCTCGCCGCGCGCGCATTAACTATTCCCGTTATTGCATCCGGCGGTATTGGCTGTGGTCGCGGCATGGCCGGTGCCTTAGCACTGGGCGCCGAAGGCATCAATATGGGCACACGTTTTTGCGCTACCCAAGAAGCGCCTATTCACGCCAATATCAAACAAGCCTTGGTGGATGCCAAAGAGCAAGACACCAAATTGATCTTCCGTACATTGCGCAACACCGCCAGAGTTTTGAAGAACGATATTTCTACCGCCGTGGTTGAGATTGAAGGCCGCGATGGCAAAACTGACTTTAAAGACCTGCAGCCACTGGTAGCCGGTGCACGGGGCCGCGCGGCACTCGCCGCTGGCAATGTTAACGACGGTATTGTTACTGCGGGCATGGTCGTGGGTTTGATAAACGATATCCCGACTTGCGCCGAATTAATCGAAAGCATCGTTGCTGAATGCAAAGCCGAACTAGGCCGTGCAAATAGCTATTTATAAGTGAAATAACACCAAGCAACGCCACTTACGGGTGGCGCTGAATGATAAATTGAGAGCGTATTCATGAAAATAGCCAAACAGGCTGCCGTTGTCGGCATCGGCGCCACCCCTTACTACCGCCGGGGCGAGTCACACCCGCAGACGTTTAACGAGCTGATCTGCAAGGCCATTATAAACGCCACTGAAGATGCGGGCTTATCGGTTAAAGACATTGACGGTTTCTCCTATTATTCCACTGGCACCGACACCGGCCTACTGATGGAGTCGCTGGGTATTCCTGAAGTGCGCTACTCCTCTATGGTGAGCGGTGGCGGCGGCGGCAGTGTTGGCGCGGTGCAGAATGCGGCCATGGCCGTAGCCACTGGCGCGGCTAATGTAGTGGTCGTGCCCTTTTGTATGCAGCAGCCCCAAGGCAAACGCTACGGCTCGATCATGTCGCAGATCGACCCCACGCCAGACAAGGCCTTTTTTATGGCTGGCGGACTCGTTGGCCCCGGCCACTTCTTTGCTATGTTGGCCAAGCGCCATATGCACCAGTACGGCACTCGCCGCGAAGCCTTTTGTGAAGTGGCTATGTCGACGCGCGAAAATGCCATTACTCGTCCTGGCGCGCGCTTTCAAAAAGCCCTCACCAAAGAGGAATACTTTGCTGGCCCAATGATAGCCGACCCGCTGTGCCGCTATGACTTCTGTCTTGAAAATGACATTGCCGGTGCGCTGATTATTACCAGTGCCGAGCGCGCTAAAGACCTTAAGCAGCGCCCTGCCTATGTATTAAATGGCGAACAAGGAGGACGCCGCGAATGGGGTCGCTCAATCGCGTGGATGAATATGCCAGATGAGTATTTTGCGTCTGCCGGCCACGCCAGTATCGCCAAACACCTCTACGCCGATGTAGGCATCACCGCCGCCGATGTTGACGTTGCGCTACTCTATGACCATTTCTCACCCATGGTGGTGATGCAATTAGAAGACTACGGCTTTTGCGCACGCGGCGAAGGCGGCGCATTTGTAGAAGACGGCAATATCCGTTTTAAGGGTGGCAGCATCCCCGTCAATACTCATGGCGGCAACCTGTCTGAAGCTTATGCAGTGGGTATCACCCACATGATTGAGGGCGTTCAGCAAATTCGCGGCACCGCGACCAATCAGGTTAAAGATGCCGAAATCGCATTGGTTACCGGCGGCCCAGCTTCCCTACCAGTCAGTGGCCTATTGCTGTCCCGCTAAGCCTAAATAAGAATTTGGAGCAGACCATGAGCACAGAAGTTTTTGCAAAAGCACCGCCAGACGAGTTGTTCCAGCTTGAAGTGGATACCTGGACACAGCCCTATTGGGACGCGGCCAAGGATCATCAACTCAAGTTGCCAAAATGCGGTGACTGCCAGCAGTACTGCGAACTGGGTGCCAGCCACTGTCGGCACTGTCTGTCACAGAATATTAGCTGGGTAGAACACAGCGGCAGCGGCAAGGTGTATTCCTTTACTATTATTCGTTTCCCGGTAATCCCTTCGCTGCAGGACTCCGTACCCTATGTACCGGCAGTGATCGAACTAGACGGTGTTGACGGCCTTAAATTGATTTCAAATGTCGTTGATGCGCCGCTGAGCGAAATTGAAATTGGCAGTGCCGTCAGCCTGCGCTGGCACGACCGCGAAGACGGCGTATCACTACCGCGCTTTACCCTCGCGAAATAGCACCGAGCATATACCGCGTTAGCAAAAGGTAATAAAGAAATGGCCACAATAACAGATGATCAATTTTTCGACCCGACGGTAGAAACCATGCCCCGGGCGGAACTGGAAAAACTGCAGGAAGCGCGCATTCTGCAGTTGGTTCCCTATGTCTACGAGCGCTCGCCGCTGGTGCGCGATCTCTGGGAGCAACACGGCGTTACCCCAGATGACATTAAATCGCTTGCTGACTTTAAAGCGAAAGTGCCGTTTATGGACAAGGACACTATTCGCGCCTACCGCGACAAGCACAGCGACCCCTACGGCGGTTTGGCCTGTGTTAGCGCGCCCCATTTGCGCGGCGTTGGCTTTACCTCCGGCACCACCGGCGACCCAACCCCGCTGCCCCGTCCAGAAGACAATGCAGTTGTAAACGGGCTTAAACGCGAATTGTGGCAGATCGGCGTGCGCGCCAACGACAAGTTTGCTTATATGTTGTTTTCCTTTCGCGACGGCCTGAACGCAGACCGCTGGATGGACTGCGGCATGATTCCGGTCGCGGTGCAGCACTCGCCGCTGGAGATTCCCTACCTTGTAAAAATAGCGCGGGAACATCGGCCAAAGGCGCTGTTTATGCTTTCCACACCCATTATTATGGGACTGGACGCCTACCAGAAGAAATCAGGCGACGATCTGCGTGAAGCCTTCTCATCTATTGAAGGTGTGGTATTTGGCGGCGAGCCAATGAGCCCCAATTTGCGCAAGACTGTTGAAGCCTGGGGCCTGGAAATATTCGAACTCAGCTCCCTCGGTGACCTTGCCACCGCCATGGAATGCAAAGCCCACGACGGCATGCACACCTGGGAAGACATCGCGCTCATCGAGCATTTAGACCCCAATGAAAATGTCGACATGCCCGACGGCAGCCGCGGCGAATTAGTCGTTACCGCACTGACCGACGATGTTGCGCCGTTTATCCGCTACCGCACCGACGATCTTATCTCATTTACCCGCCAGCCCTGCACCTGCGGCCGCACCCACGGCCGTATGAAGCCAGTGGGCCGCAAGGGTGATGAAATGATCATTGCCGGGCGCTCAGTTCTGCCGATCGATATTTTCCCCTTTATTGGCGACTTTCCAGAAACCCGCAGCGGACTGTTCCAAATGATTCGTCCTCAGCGCGAAATGGACGCACTGCGACTGCGAGTTGGCTTTGATCCCGACGAACTACACGACGACGAATCCGCACTGTGCGAGCGAATATCCAGCAAGCTGCAAAGCGAGCTAAATATCCCCATTACCGTAGAGCTAATGTCGAACGAAGAATTACTAAAACTTGGGCCACCAAATAAAATCCCGAGGGTGAGCAAATCATGAGCCAAATAACACAAACCACGCTAAGCCCAATGGCCGTTGGCCGCTACCTGAACATCGATGGTGAAAAGACTTCGCTGCCGTATTCACTCATGGAAGCAGATCGCTCTCGACGCGCCATATTGCGGGTGTTAAACACCTTTCATTTTCGAACCGGCGCCAACATTCTAATCACCTCGCTGTTCGACGAAGGCGCACACATGATGCCCTTTGAACGCGCCGTAATGACCTACGGCATGGTTGCGGCCTCTGCCGACTCTACGCCATGGGATGCCAAGCGCGTCGAATCCATTATTCGTATGTTCTCCCTGTCTGGCGCGGTCGGCATCAGCGGCGATGTGCTCGATGGCTTAGCGCAATTGGGTTTTAAGCCCGAAGAATTATTCGCAGACATGAAAATATGGGCACGCCCCGACGCCTACGAAAGACTCAAAGCCTTTCCAAATTTAGACGTTTACCGCTGGCTGGAAATTGGCCCTGCGGTTGCCGTTGAGTGCAGCCAAGGCGCAGGTGCCCATATCGACCGCAATGAGTGGAATGTTGAAGAGATCGACGGTGAAGTCGTGCTAACAAACCGCCTTAACCGCTGTGTGGAATTCAAAAATTACCACACCGGCCTCAAAGCCAAAGTGCGTAACGGTGGCTGCGACTGCGGCAACCCAGACCCACGTATTATTCCCGTATAAAAACGCGAGCAAACGACAGGAGCAGGACCTCGACATGAGTTTTGGCGACAAGCAGTATCAGGCTATACGTATGCACGGTATCGGTGATGTACTCCGAGAGCACCGCCGTTCGCGCCCCAATATGCTCGCGGTAGTGGATGGCGACACCCGGCTGAGCTGGCCAGAATTGGACCTTCGCGTAAACCGTTTAAGCAATCTGCTGTTGTCCGCGGGATTAACAGAGGGCAGCCGCATTCTCTGGTTAGGCCAAAACTCCTTTCGGCTTTTTGAAGCCCTGCTTGCCGCCGCTAAAATCGGCGCCATGGTATGCCCCGTTAACTGGCGCATGAGCAGTGATGAAATCGCCGCCGTCATTGACGATTTCACGCCGCACATTACACTCTGGCAGAACACCGATATTGGCGAAGCCTTACTCGAAGCCAAAAATAAGGCAAGCTACCAAGGCCGCTGGATACAGCATGACGGCGATGATGAAAATAGCTATGAAGCGCTGTTGCAGGCTGCTGCAGAAACCGACCCCGATATTGCGATACACGCCGATGCGCCGTTGGTGGCAATGTATACCGCGGCGTTTGATGGCAAACCTAACGCGGCACTTTTATCGCAGTCTGCCCTGCTTTACCAAAGTCTGATGATCGCCTACGGCTACTCAATTAGCGACCAATCTGCCAATCTTAACTCTGGGCCACTGTTTCATTTGGGCACTATGTTGGCAACTTGGGCGACGTTTAGCTTCGGCGGTAAAAACCTGTTTGTCGCTAGGGTTAACGCGGAAGAAATGCTGCAATTAATTGAGCGCGAGCGCGTGAGCCACGCCTTTGTTGCCCAGCCCACGGTTGAGCAAATGCGCGAAATCAATAAAGACGGCAAATACGACGTGAGCAGTATTTGGTCAGACCCATCAGCGCCGGAGTGGAGTAGCCCACTGGTCATGCCCGCTAGCTCGCCCTTTGGCCAGCAGCCTCGGGTTTACGGCCAAACTGAAATCATGGGTTTTGCGACCTTTGGCTTTCTTGGCGGAGATGGCGCAGGCCGCGTCTCGCCACTGGCACAAGTAAGGATTATTGACGACGAAGGCCGCGACAAAGCGCCCGGCGAAACCGGCGAAATTGCCGTGCGTGGCGTACAGGTGATGTCCGGCTATTACAATCGCGACGAAGAAAATCAGCGCCGTGGCGCCAGTGGCTGGCATCGCACACGCGATTTAGGCAAACGCCTAGAAGACGGCTCGGTAGCCTTTGTCGGCCCTAAAACCACCATGATTAAATCTGGGGTAGAGAATATTTACCCCGCCGAAATCGAAGCCTGCATTCGTCAGCATCCCGCCATTCAAGATGTGTGTGTTATCGGTGTGCCCGATCCTAAATGGCAGCAAAACGTGAAAGCCATTGTGGTGTTTAAAGCCGGTAGCAGTGCCAGCGCAGACGAGCTTATTGAACATTGCCGAAGCCGCATGGCCTCGTATAAAAAACCCAAAATCGTCGATGTGGTAGACAGCCTACCTCGCAAACCCGACGGACAACTAGACCGAGATAGTGCTGACCAATTATTTGGTGGCGGCGGCTATCCGCGCACATAAAACCAAGGAGTAAGGATATGGCCTGCTGTATTTTTGCCGCAATGCTCATTACCAATGTGCTGGTGTATTGGCGCCGCCTTAAAGCGTTTATGGGCTACGCCGTTAGTGAAAACCCAGGCCTAGTTACTGCGACTAGCGCCCAGCGGACTAAAAAAAATATGTCTGTGCGCTACCGCCTGCGACGCAGCGCTGTGCCCGTCCTGCTCATTATGGCGACGGTAACGTTTGGCACCATGCATTGGCGACATATGTTAAACGAACTCGGTGCTGGTAGGCCCCACGTGGTTGCTGCCAACACGCCAATAAAGGCTTCTTTTTTTGACGGTGCTTACGAATTTATTTGCAATTAAATCGACGCCTTACGATTTGGCGCCACGACATAACGAATCATAATTTTACCCTGAGGTTGATATGGACCAAGCCATAAGTAATATTGAAAAAGATCCCCGCTTTAACCGCGAGGTCAGCGCTGGGCCACTGTCAAAAGCGCGGCTTAAACGCACCAAGTTATTCTTTCTTGCCATCGCGATTATCGGCTTGCTGCCCAGTATTTTAGGCCTGTCCCCTGCCCTGCAAAGCGCAGGTTTAGGCTTGTTATGGCCGGGCGGCGGTTTTGCTGCCATGGGTGGCTGGTCGCTATTAATGATTCCGGTATTTTACGGCCTGTACTGGCTAACACTGGTGGTGTGGTTTGGCACCGGCAATATTCTCGCGCCCATTTCAGTTTGGGTATTAGGCGCCATCATTCCCGCCTTTATGATGGGCGATGCCACCGTGGTATGGCCGTATGCTCCGCATCTGGTTCTTGCACTGGTCGCCCTGCGTGAAGGCCGCGATATTTACAAAAATCGTAAGCAACTCAGCGAAGCCGTTGCCCGCCGCGAAAAACGTAAAGCGTATTTAGCGAAAGCCCTGAGCAATGTTGACGCCCGCGCGATTCCCGAAGCCGCCGCAGGCAGCCGCGAACTCGACGAGAAACAATTAGCCTCTGCACGTTATCTTTATGAGCGCGCATTGCAGCCCATTGGCCAATTTCAGGGCTATAACAAAATTGACCAATTTCAAACTTCAGCGCTGCGTTACCAAATTAATACCGTTGGCTATGCGCTGGCAGAAATGCAGTGTCACTACACGCCCAACTTCCACGGCTACCTCAACGATGCCCAACATCGCCTTATTGAGCAAATGTTGCAGAAACCTATCTGGGGTTACTGGCCACTAGAAAACATGTGGGGTAATTTCAACTTTAACTTTGATCCCTGCGCCAAAGACAACATCATGTTAACCGGCTTCTTCGGCCTGCAAATTTGCCAGTATATGTCTAACACTGGCGACATGCGCTACGCCGAACCTGGCTCGCTGACCTTTATCTACAGCGATAACAAACAGTACAAGCACGACATTCACAGTGTGATCGGCTCGATTGTTAACGCTGTTTTTCAAGCATGTTGTCGCTTTTTACGGTTATGCGGCATCCTTTTCTGGGTTTAACTTCACTTCACTAATGAAGTCCCAGTTCCGGCAGCGCCGACTCCATCTTCCAGGGTTTTTAAGCTTTGCTTTCTGATAAGTCTCATCTCTCTTGCTCAAAATCGCCAAATCTAAACCCCCGTGCCGCTCCTCAGGAGTAACGTATTTAATGCCACTGTGTTTATGACGCGTGTTATACCAATGAACAAATCCATCGACCCATTCACGAGCATCATCGCTATTTAAGAAGCCTTTCAGCGGCCATTGAGGGCAGTATTTTACAGTCTTAAATAGAGACTCAGAATACGGATTGTCGTTGCTCACGCGAGGCCGTGAGTAAGAGGAGATAACACCAAGATCTTGCATCTTGGCAAGCATTGTAAAGCTCCTCATGGGCGCACCATTATCTGAATGCAAAATGAGCCTTCTGTTTACGCACTTTTCTGCCCAGGCTGACCTTTGAAGCAGATCGGCGCCGTGTGCGCCAAGTTCTTGAGAGTACACCTCAGCACCTACAATTTTCCGGCTAAAAATATCCAAGATCATATAAAGGTAATAGTGCTGCCCTTTAACATGACTAGGTAAATAGCTGATATCCCAAGTCCAGACTTGATTCGGGGCCGTCGCCGTTTGTGCACGAGGTTTTTTGTGATGCCCCTTTGGCCTTGAGCGCACTCTCTTTGCCAGTAAATCATGGTCTTTTAATATTCGGTAAAACGACGCTTCTGATGCATGGTAGATACCTCTGTCGGCCAGCGTCGGGACAATTTGATTGGGTGTTAGGCTGGCGAACTCTGGTTCATTGCACAGATCAACAATCTTCTTTCGCTCCTCCGTAGAGAGCTTATTCGAAGGCGTAGGCCGCACTGCACTTGCCCGCTCATCGCCGCAAACAAGGCCATTTTTTACCCAGCGCTGGAGCGTCCTAATAGACAAACTAATAATTCGGCAAGCTTCTGCTTTTCGTGCACCATTGGCGGTGGCTTCATTGATCAGGCTAACTAAATATTGCCGCTCTGGAAGAGGTGTCAATCTTCCTCGCTCGGTTCCCAGAGGGCATTGTACTTTTCCCGCAACACCAATAATGCGGCTGTTTCAGCTAGGGCTTTTTCCTTACGAGCCAGTTCTTTTTCCAGTATCTGGATTTTTTTCCTATCGGCTCGGCGCAAGCTGTCTTGCTTATGCTTACTTTCAGGCTTAGTCATATGGGCTTGCACAGAAATAATTTTCCACTTTTTTACCTGCTCAACATACAAACCATTTTCTCGACAGTAGGCCGCTAACTGATGCTCAGACATACTCGCAGTATCAATTACAAAAGAGAAAATTTGATCAGCTGTATAAACTTCATTTTTTGTCACCTCATCGTCTGGAAGTAAACCCTCATCCTTCAATTCCTGCCTCCACTTATGAACTGTGCCAACTGCTACGCTAAGCTCATTTCCGACTCGTCTCAAGGAATAATTGTAGGGAGGGAGCAGCCAAATACGGCCCTGCTCCTTGGTTTCTAAATCAACTAATAATGCTGGCATGATGTCTCCAAAATTTTAAAATAAAAATAGGCGACAACTAGCCTGACACAGGGGGTTAACAACCAAAATGAACAAGCTTTCTGCCTCTATCCCTGTGAGCCAAACTGGGTTTATACGCCCTGTAACTTCATGGGCATGAAAGCACTGGTGCTCTACGACCGCTTATTTGGCACCACTCATTTCAAAGATGTTTATCCGCAGTTTATTAAGCAGCTCGACGCTGAGTTCACCCAAGCCGATGGCAGCGTTATCGCCCTGCGCTCTAACCTGACTGGCTTCGCAGTGCCCTTCCCGTTTGCTGACGATGGCCGCGCATTGTATTTCAACCCCATCAATCACCAGCGCGCCAAAGAAGCATGGGCACTGGCCCGCGCCGAGATGTTCTATCGCGAAGACGGCGTACTGAAAATTAAGCTCGAAGGCAAAGGCGTTGACATGGGCAACTACAGCCAAGGTCAGCAAGCCAATATTCAAAATCTGCTGTCCGCCGCCAAAGAATTTGGCGATGCCGAAGCGGCAAACACCGCAGAGCAGTTGCTTGAAGAAATGTATCCACCAAAATTTGAAAACGGCACGGCCATCTACCCAGGCTCATGTTCTACCAACACCACCTTGGCGCGGGCGTTTATGTTCGGCGCGAATGACTATCTAAACTCGGTGTTGAAAGGCCCAAGTGAATCGGCCTTGAATGGTCCTATTCTGACCGGCATCAAATACCCAGAAGTCCTCGTGGCCAAGGCCTTTAGCCATAGCGGTGCAGACTTAGAGCTTGTGTTGTATCCCGGCGATGGCAACCGCGAAGTAAACTTTGTTATTGAGCGCCTGCAAGCCAACACTAGTTACGACTGTGTGATCGCAGGGCAAAGTGCGCAACACCAAGCAGATGCCGATGGTCGCCTTCAGCTCTCCGCGAGCTTGGACGGACGCTGTGCGGTCACCTTAACCCCCGCATTGGCCTGAAACCCAAAGCTGGTTCAAGTACTTGGGCCAGCATGACCCTTTAGTCGAGAGTGGTGATCACCCGCCACTCTTCTGAGGAAATAAACCCATGGCCGACTCTTCAGAAAACGTCTCAACAATAGATCACAAGTTTATCGACGAGAGCAAAACTCACACTGGCCGCGCCCGCCGCATGATCGATTTAAAACGCTGGGACCAAAACACGGTTGTCGGCTGGTTAGAAGACGATTTCCATCATTTTGGCGTGGCACTGGTCCACGAAGGCAAGGTGATTACCGACGTTTCTGCCACCGCTGTTCGCTACCCCTGGTCGAGCTGTGGCTTTGCGCCCCAAGCGCTACGGCCGCTGATTGGAAAAGCGTTATCCCCGCGCTGTAGCGACATTGGCCAACGCCTTGCCATGCGTGAACAATGTACGCATATTTTTGATCTCACCGGCCTTGTTATGGCCCATGCGGTGCGTGGCATTCCACACCGGCACTACCAGGCCATTACTGAAAGTCGCGAGATTATGGGCTGGAAAAATCACAAAAATCCGATTTTTGGCCCCACCACAATACACCTACAGCAAGACGGTGAAACCGTCATGCAGTGGCACAACGAGCATGGCGAAATACTCGACCGCGACAGTCAGCATCGTCAATCCCTAGGTCGGGGTTTTCGGGAATGGACTGAGTCCCTAGATTTAGAGCACGGTGAGTACGCCACAATTCTGCGCCGCGCTCTCCTCGTGTCTGGCGGGCGCTCGATGGTGCACGACAACTACCCAAGCGCAGCAGCCATGGATCAACCTGAACTATGCTACTCCTTTCAAGCCAGTCGCCGCGACAACGCACTACGCATGCACGACACCACCAAAGATTACGCAGACGCGCCCGAAGCCATGTTGGCCTGTGTAAACAGTAAGCCCTGAGGCCGTAAGAACATGACTAATTTTTTGCTCGTCGCCCTAATCGCTATCGCAGCGTACTACTGGTTTAGGCGCCCCACCCCCGTAAAGCCCAAAATTGCAGCACCCGAAAGCCTGCGCCAAACGCACTATGGTGAGGTAATCGGCTTCAAAGATCGCAATGGTTTATTGTGCTGGCAAGGCATACCTTTCGCGGCACCGCCAATTAATGAACTGCGCTGGAAGGCACCACGCCCACCCGCACCGTGGCAAGGGGTGCACGAAGCATTGGCCCCCGGCAATAAGCCCGTGCAAGTTGGCAGTGCAACCGGCGGATTTAAAAAAGCGGATTACGGCAAACCTGCGGGCAGCGAAGACTGCCTGTATCTGAATATTTGGGCACCAGAAAAATCCACAAAAAAACTTCCCGTCATGGTCTGGATTTATGGCGGCGGCAACGCCGCTGGCGCAGCGGATCTTCCCGCCTACAATATCCCCTACTTCGCCGCAGGCGGAGATGTGGTTGTGGTGACATTTAATTATCGCCTCGGAATTCTAGGCTGGTTTTACCACTCGGCACTGGCCGCCAGCGCCGATAATCCCGAAGACGCCTCTGGCAATTTCGGCACCCTAGACTGCGTTCAGGCGCTGCGCTGGGTAAAAGAAAACATCGCCGTATTTGGTGGTGACCCCAACAATGTCACCGTTTTTGGTGAATCCGCTGGGGGTATCAACACCTTAAGTATGCTCCTGGTTCCTCAGGCCCGTGGTTTATTCCACAAAGCCATTGCCCAAAGCGCCATCACCACTTGTTACAGCCTTGATGAAGCTCAAAACTACAGTGACGATGCTATTGCAGGGCATGAGCACAGTTCAAAAGAAATCATCAGCCTGCTACTACAACAGCAGGAACTTGTCATTAGCCCCACAGCTGCCCGTGTGCTGCAAAACAGCATGGACGACGCGGCAATACGGGAATTTCTCTTTGGCCTAAGTGCCGAAGAATTACTGACGCCGTTTAACAAAGTCGTTATGGGCATGTACCAGTCGCCCCGCCCGATTGCTGATGGCGCGGTATTCCCCACTTGTTCCTGGCATGAGGCCTTTAGTGATCCGGCACTGCACAACGCAGTGCCGCTGATGATTGGCGCCAACCGCGATGAGTTTAAGCTGTTCTTAGCTGGCGACGCCGACGACTACGTTGATATGCGCTTTGGCATCATTCCAACCCCCAAAGATTCTGTGCGCTACCAGCGCGATGGCCGCTACCTCTCAGACCTATGGCGCGCCTCGGCGGTGGATGAAATTGCGCAGCGCCTCGTTGCCCACAAACAAGCTGCGGTATACGCCTACCGATTTGATTGGGATGACTGGCCACGCCTGCCGTTTATGAATCTCCCAGAACTGGTCGGTGCCGGTCACGGCGTCGAGATTATGTTCATGTTTGGTATTGTCGGTGAGCGCCCTTGGTTGCGCTTTTTGCTTGGCCGCCGACGCTTCAAAGAAATGCAAGCATTGGGCGAAGCCATGCGCCAATACTGGATTGCTTTTGCCAGCAGCGGTGAGCCAAATGCTAAACAGCAAAACGATGCGCAACTTACGCAGTGGACGGCATGGCCACAGCCAGAGCAAACAACAGAGAACACCTTGCTGTTACTTGACTCACCTCTGGCGAGCAGCAGCCACATGGTTCGTGACATTCTCAGTATTGCCGATATTCGTCAGAACCTGCTTGCCGATCCGGCAATTAGCGCAGACCCCGAAGAGCTTCGGCGCATGTATGCACGCTTATTTATTTACGGGATCCAAGGCCGCTACTGGGATACTCTGCCCTACCCCGGACTAGAACAATATCAAGTGGACGGCGCCGAGCGTTATTTGGCTGTAGCTTGCCGACCAGCGCTTATCCCGTAAAAGGCCGCAATCGCGACACTCCAAATATTCAGGAAAAGTGAACATGGACATAAAAACAGGCGACGCGGAGCTTCCGCTACACGGATTAAAAATAGTCGAGCTGTGTAATCGCCGCGGGCATATTACTGGCCGCTTCCTCGCCGATCTCGGCGCAGAAATTTTATCAATCATTGATGACAGCAACGAGGCGAATCTCGCTGCGCCCCAACACCTAGGAAAAAGTCTGCGCTTTGCGGTTCACAGTGCGAACAAGCAAGTCATAACGGCAAAGTTTTCAGTCAAGCAACAGCAGGCCGCTATTCGCTCGCTATTGGCCGACGCAAATATTCTCTTAATTGACGAAGTCCCTCGCGCGCTGCAGGACGCCGGTTGGAGTTTAGAAAGCTTGCAGGCCGACTTCCCGCAATTAATCATTATGTCGATTCGTGACTTTGGATTGCTCGGCCCCTACAAAGATTATGTCGCCAGCGAAGCCGTGCACATGGCGATGGGCACCGTTCTCAGTCGCTCTGGTCGCGCTGGGCGCGAGCCACTACTTCCCCCCGGCGAAATGGCGCTGGAAACAACGGGGGTGCAAGGCGCATGGGTTGCTTTACTCGCCTATTGGCAGAGCCGTCGCCTGGGTATTGGTGGCGTGCTGGACTACTCAATTAACGATGCCCTTGCCCAAATTCTTGACCCAGGCATTGGCTCCTCCGGTAGTGCTTCGGCGGGTCGAACGCCAGTTGAAGTCGCTCCGCATTCGCGGCCATTGGTCGAAGCCGAGCCAGGTAAACTGCCATCGGTTGCACTTATGTACCCTGTTTTTAAATGCGCCGACGGCTCTATTCGTCTCTGCGTGCTCAACCCACGGCAGTGGCAGGCAATGTCTGAATGGCTGGGTGACAGCCACCCATTCACTCACCCAAAATACAAAGAAGCCCGCAACCGGCTCTTAAATATCGACAAAATTAATCCGCTTATCGCCAGCCTGTTTACTGACAAAACTCGCGCCGAGCTGGTTGCGCAAGGGCGCAAGCGCGGCATTCCTATTGCTCCCTTGGCCAAACCTGCGGAGTTATTTGAGAACCATCACTTTGCCGAACGGGCGTTTTTTGCACCTCTCGATGTTGCTGGCAAGCAAGGCCGTGTACCCGCAGGGTATTTGTGCGTCGACGGTCAACGTATGGGCATACGCCAAGCCGCCCGCCCAGTTGCTTTAAAAGAAGCACGCTTTACAGCATGCGCTGACGCCATGCCAGAAGGCAGCGAAATGGGCGCCAGTGCGCGCCCCTTATCTGGCATTAGAGTCTTAGACCTTGGCGTTATTGTCGCTGGCGGGGAACTGGGCCGGATGTTCGCCGATCAAGGCGCCGACGTTATCAAGCTTGAAAACAAATCCTTTGGCGATGGCTTACGGCAAAGTATCGACAATAATCCCGTGTCGATTAGCTTTGCGCAATCCTCTCGGGGCAAACGCTCTTTTGGCCTTAATTTGCGTAGCGACAAAGGCAAAGACATGTTCTATAAGCTCGTGGAACAGTCAGATATTGTCCTCTCAAATTTTAAACCTGGCACCACCGAATCCCTCGGTATCGACTACGCTACATTAAAGGCAATTAACCCACGCATTATCTGCGCAGAAAGCAGCGCCATGGGCAGCACCGGGCCAGATGCAAAAACCATGGGTTATGGCCCATTGGTGCGAGCTAGTACCTCGCTCACCGGATTATGGCGCTACCCTGATCAAGACGACGGTTACGGTGATGGCGTCACTATTTACCCAGATCATTTTGTGGCTAGGGTGAGCGCTACCGCGATTCTATCCAAACTCATTGCGCGCCAGCGCAGCGGTGTTGGCGGCTTTGTCGATCTTTCTCAGGCTGAATGCATTATGACCGGCCTCAGCACCGAGTTTCTGCGCGAATCACTGGAACCTGGCAGCATGGTAGCCAAGGGCAATCAAAATGAGTTTGATGCGCCGAATTCGATTTTCCAATGCGCTGGTGACGACCAATGGTGCGCGATTTCGGTTAGCAGTGACAGCCACTGGCAAGGCCTGTGTAAGGCAATGGATCGTGACGACTGGCTCGCAAATCCCGAATACAGTCACAGCCAAAGACGCTTAGCCGCCCGCGACATCATAGAAAAGCAGGTAGCCGACTGGTGTAAAGAACGCAGCCCCCACACCATACGAGATGTGCTCCAGGCCCAAGGAGTGCCCGCGGGCGATATGCTGCGGCTGCAAGAGTTTTTGCAAAACCCGCACTACCGCGCTCGCGGCTTCTTTCGCGTATTGCATCAACCCACAGCAGGCAGACCCCTAGACACCGAAAATGGCCCAGTACGCAGCTGCGAATTAATACCTGAACCACAAATTCGACAAGCACCGGCCAGAGCGGAACACAGCCGCGAGATCGCCACTACCCTATTGGGTATGACTGCAGATGAGTTTCAGCAAGTGCTTAATAACAAAGACTTAGAACAAGGGCACTCGGCCAGTAAAGGCGCGCGCACCCAAAAATACAAAACCATGGCAATTTCTGCGGCAATGACCGGCATTCTTAAATTCGCCGCCATTCGCAGCAGGCTTGATCAATAAGCCAATCAACCGTAATTAAAAATGCCGCGCTTAGCTTGCGCTAAACACGGCCACAAAGTGTCTTCATAGAGGGAATAAAAATGAAAAAATTAGGTCTATTAGATGCAATTTTCGTCCATTCAGAATCCAAAGATGCACCTCGACACGGCTGCGGTTTACAAATATTTTCACCACCAAAAAATGCCGGGGCAAATTACCTTAGGGATCTATTCGATTCCATGCGCAGTGTGCCCATCAGTGAAGCGCCCTGTAATTGGAAGCTAAACCAAAACTCACTACTGCGGAAAGTCGCTCCTGTGTGGGAAACATTAAAAACCGTCGACATTGATCAGCATTTTTTCCGCTGGGGCCTGCCTGCGCCCGGTGGCCAAAAAGAACTAGGGGAATTAGTTTCGCATATTCACTCCCAGCCGCTGGATTTTTCACGCCCATTATGGGAATGCCATCTTATAGAGGGTTTTGAAGACGGCCGCTTCGCTATTTTAACCAAAGGCCATCACGCCATGTTTGATGGTATGCGGGCGCTGCGCTGGCAGACTTGCATGCTCAGCACTAACTCCAAAAAACGGAATATGGTACCCTTCTGGGCGGTAGGCCTGCCAAGCAGCGTGCAAAAAGAAATTAAAGAAAATCCTCGCCTACTCCCAGATGTACTGCGCGCTAATCTAAAAAGTAACTTTAGCTCGGTAAAAAGTTTAGGCAACGCCGCGCTGGAATCCTTTAACGCAGCCACTCAAAAAGACAGCGAGTTGATCGCCCCCTACTCAGCACCTAAGGCAGCCATGGGCGACCCGCTAACATGGCGCCGCCGGGTTTCTACCCAAACCCTCACCATTGAGCGGGTTAAGGCCGCCTCAGTAGAGGGCGCAACCATTAATGACGCGGTACTGGCACTCATTGGCGGTGCATTCCGTCGATATTTAATCGAACTGAATGAGCTACCCGAGAAGTCGCTGGTCTCTGCCGTGCCAATGGCCCTAAAGAGAAAAGACGCCGCAATGAGCGGAGGCAACGCCCTGGCCAATCTGCTGGTGCCCATTGGCACCCATATTGAAGACCCCGTAGCACGTATGCAATTTGTGATGGATGCCAGCACCAAAGCCAAAACGCACATGCAACAAATGTCTACCCAAGGTATGCAGGCGTGGATGATATTGACGACCTTGCCTGCACTGTTAGACGTCGCCTCTAAAGAAAATTTTATCGCGCGACGCTTCAGTAATATGCTGATCTCAAATGTGCCGGGCTCTAAAGAGGCGCTGTACTTTAACGGCGCCAAAATGGAGTCTTGGTATATTCCCTCAGTGCTCATTCAAGGCTCGGGCGTTAATATTACGGTAAGCAGCTACAACGGCAACCTCGACTTTGCCTTTACCTCTTGTCCAGACATTATGCCCCATGTTCAAAAAGTCTCGGTTTACCTAAAAGACGAAATCGCCTTACTCGAGTCCCTGCAGAGCGTAAAAAGTGCTTAAATGCCAAATAGCAAATTCTTTACCCGCATCCAGCTTTAAGGGAGAAGCCATTGAAAAATAGCAATGTCATATCGCTATTCAAGCCATCCACGCTGACTAAAGTTCAGGATGCCCTTGCCGATGCACGCAGCTATTCACAGTGGCAAGGTCTTGCCACCATGCACGACAAACTGACCGGTATGGAGCAGTGGCGGGCGGTAGAGCGCAGCCGTCTCTACGATTACCAAGAGATTAGCCGCCGGCACGCGCGGCTCACCACTCTGCTCAAAAATGGCGACCCTAAAGCCTTGTTACTCCATCTTAATGAAGGGATACACGGCAATATGGGCGGCATGGGCAGTTCCCAGCTGTATCACCGCAGCTTAGTCGGCACCAAGCATTTAATAGAAGAGTACATCGACCTCCAGCTCGCCGCCCTAGACTGTATTTGCAACGATGCGTCCAAATGCCTAAGCGAAGCAGAAAAGGTCGACTTTCTTCGGAGAGCAAGTCACTGCTATGGCAGAACGGCACTGATGCTAAGCGGTGGCGCCGGACTCATTTATTTTCACCATGGTGTGGTTGCCGAACTCGCCGAGCAAGGCTGCTTACCCAATGTGATCTCCGGCGCCAGTGCTGGCTCCTGGGTATGCGTGCAAGTGGGTGCCCTCACGGATCAGGAGTTAGCAGCAGGCTACTTAGATAAACAACGCTATCCGCCGGTTGTCGGCAAACAAATATGGGGAAGCCTTCGCGACAAATCGGGCAAACAAGCTAGCCAGATCAGAACCAATCTCATCGACAGCTTTTGCAGCAAAATGACCTTTCAAGAAGCCTATGAACACACCGGCCGCTACATTAATATCGCAGTAGCACCGGTAGAGCGTCACCAAAAAGCGCGGCTATTAAATGCCATAACAGCGCCTAACGTCACATTGCGCTCCGCCGCCATGGCGTCGTCATCGGTGCCGGGGCTGATCGATTCAGTCCAATTAGAATGCAAAGATACCCAAGGCAGGCTCAAGCCCTATCTACCCACTCGTCGCTGGGTAGATGGCTCAATGACCCAAGACCTGCCTGCCAAGCGTCTGGCCCGCTTATATGGCGTCAATCACTCTCTGGTCAGCTTAATTAACCCACTGGCCCTGCCCTTCGCCAAAGAACCTGCGCTACACAGCAATAGCCTAAAAGCCGCCGCCGGACGTTTTGTTCACAACATCAGTTTAGAATTATTAAAATTAAGCCAAACCACCCTAGAAAAGTCGCCAAGAACAGCTCCGCTCAGCAATTTAATTTCTACCGGCTACCACCTGCTGGATCAGGAATACACCGGGGATATCAACTTTATGCTGAAGAGCGACGACTATCGTCGCGCCAACACCGTGTTCATGTATAAAGACAATGATATTGAAAACTTAATATTGGCCGGGCGGCGCTCGGTGTGGCCCCGCCTAGCCCAAACCAGAAACGCCCTGTGCCTGAGCCAAAAGCTCGACGAGCTACTGGTGAAAGTAGACCAGCCAAAGGGCATACAGCGCTTTATGATTCATTGACCTGAGTCCGCTCGCCCTCAGCACACCCAATTGTGCTGAGGGCGAGCGGAGCAATGCTAAATATACGCAGTCACAAAATCAGATTGCCGCCAAACTACTGCCGACAATAATCGCCGCCAGCGCCGACACAAAAGTGCCGATCAGCATATATTCGGCAAATTGTTTGTCTTCCAATTGTTTCATTCGCGCAAGACCTTTCGCGGCAATAATAAACGCTAAGGCACTAAACTCGCCGGTCTGAAAGATAATCATAAACATCAACCAGCGCTCTAAAAAGCCAATCACCCTGCCGGCATTGTATTCGGCATTATCAATTGCACCGGCAACACGATCTGCCGCTGCGGGTTTGGGTTCTAAGTGGCAATGATGGAATACCGCCCGCAACAAAATATTCACTTCGTTGGCCAGTATTAATAAACCAAAAACGATTAAGCCAATTTGATCGGCACCGGTATAGCGCGGCCACTGCAATATCGACAAATGCGACTGTAAATGCGCACTCACCGTCAGTACCCAGGGCTGTAATTCAAAGCGCTCACCAAAAGACGCGGCGTAGTCTGGCAGCAACAGCAGAATGAATAGCGTAATAAGGCGATAACCCTTACTCAAATCGAGGCGATGCTCTAAACCGAGATTAACCAAGGCCACCAGCACCACGGCGAACAAGCTCGCCATTCCTGCCGTATTCCACGTAAATACCAATAACACCGCTAGACCTTGTACGGTGCTTAACAAGAGATTTGCGCGGCGGCTTAGGGGGCCGTCATTGCGCAAATACACCAAGCGGCTCAGCAAAATTAAAATGGCGTAAATTAAATACTCAGTGCTCATTCGCTTGTTCCAAACTTTCAGTCATCAGTACGCCAATTTCATGCATCAGCCCTATCACGCTCTCTAAGTCACCGTCGCGAATATTCCGATACACCGCCTGTTCAGACACACCCAGCTTGGTGGCAATATCGTTAATCGACTGCTGCTGTAAAAGTGCAGAGAGAATTCGATGGCGATTCTGCTGCCACTTATCGCGATTATGCGACAGCATATCAAGACTGTGACGAACAAGGCCTTCGCCGCGATGCAGACCCAGCAGCCGGTAGCGCACCTTATCTTTTTTCATCGTCTCAATTCCCGCGCGGGCACGATGAAACGCTGGGCCATCCATCGCCAAGGCTGCTTCGCGGTTGATGTCGGTGGCAATATCTCCCAGCCCGAGGGCAAAACGAATCTGCACCGGGTACATCTCGGCCTCAATCTCGGCGATACACGACCAAATACCATCGGCGCCGTCACCGGCAAATAGGGCCTGAAACTCATCGCCCAAGGTCACGGTAAAGGGCGAGATTATCCTTAGGGCGTCGGCTCGGCTATTTAACGCAGCACAGCACCGCGTTAAACGGCGCTGCACCGCAGCGCGATTTGACAGAGACTTTGAAGCGACAATATCGCCAATAAGGGCTATATAGCTCATATTAAACCAAATCAGTTTAAAGCTAGAAATTAAACCATATTGAGTTAATATGCAAATTTAAACCCATCGCTTAGCCGCTTGCCCCTAAGAGCGTCCCGTTAGCAAAATTTGCATATCGCCCTTAGCCCGAACACTGGCCACCAGTATATACAGCATACTGACCAGCCCGCCGCCCAACACACAGGCGCAAGCCAGCCCAAAACCGGCGGGCGAAAAGCGATGGCGCCATGCTACCCAGCTTCCCAAAAGCAAAAGATGGGCTAAAAAATCCACATTAAACTGGGCGCGCCAATTCAATGCCTGAATATCTGACACAAACAGCTCACCGGCAATCATGCCCTGCTGGTTAAAAGCCTGCATGGTTACAAAAACAATGGCGAGCCAACACACAACGAGAAATATTTTGAATAAACTCATATAAATTTTTCCCTTGAAGTAAATTATTTTATTACTTTCATAAAAATTAATTATCGTTAGACTAACAGTACTATACGCATTCTTGGAGCGCTATGAAGCCGAATAAAATCCATCCCGAACTACGCGATGCCGCCGCTAAGTTCCCCTCCCTGCCGCTGCATAACCGCGCCGTACTTTTTTTAATTAAAGCTATTACGTCGCTAAGCGCTAAAACGCTAAAAGTGCCCGGCGTTAGCATTAGCACCAAACGAGTAAATGGCGTCAAAATTCGTATTTATAGCCCTACTGGCAAAAGCTCAGCCGTCGGCCTGTTGTGGATTCACGGTGGCGGCTTAATTATCGGCTCGGCCAAAATGAATGATCGCGAATGCAGCGACTACGTTAATAAATTTCGCATGACGGTTGTATCTGTTGACTACCGCCTAGCCCCCCGCCACCGCTACCCTGCCGCCATCGACGATTGCTTCACGGCGTGGAACTGGTTTCAAGAAAATGCAGCGAGCTTGCAGGTAAAGAAAGAGCGAATATTTATTGCCGGCCAAAGTGCTGGCGGCGGTCTGGCAGCGGCTCTTGTACACCGAGTTCATGATCAGGGCGGCACACCCGCCTTAGCGCAACTATTGTATTACCCCATGCTAGATGACCGCACCGCCACCCGCCGCGACTTAGATGCGATTAAACACCCTATTTGGAATAATTCACTTAATCTCGTTGGTTGGTCTGCCTACCTTGGCGACGCCGTCGGTGGCCCTGCTGTTCCAGATTATGCCGCCCCAGCAAGGCGGAACAACCTTAGCGGCCTTCCCCCGGCTTGGATTGGTATCGGCAGCATTGATTTATTCCACCAAGAAGATATCGAATACGCCGAATGTTTAAGCGCAGCGGGCGTCCAGTGCCAACTAGACGTAATTGACATGGCGCCCCACGGCTTTGACAGCTTATTTCCAAACACCGACGTCAGTCGCGACTTTATCGCAAAGCACGACAATTTCGTCGCGGCAATTCTTACTAATAAAAGTGCAAATTTGCCGAGCTAATACCGAGCGTAAAACTACGCCAACAAAACCCTAATCTACGGTTAATAACATTGCCCCCGCCAGCGGCCCGCCCGCCGTCGACAGAGCGGCTACGTTTAGGGGTTTTGCTATTTGGCGCTCCCCAGCGCCGCGCCACAACTGCAAGCAGGCCTCGTGCACCTGACCATAGGCGTGCATACGCCCCGCCGATAACGCGCCGCCATTGGTGTTAATCGGCAGCATGCCGTCTAGCGCAATATTGTGGCCACCGTCGATAAAGTCGCCAGCGCCGTAGCGTTCACAAAAACCAAAGTTTTCTAACCAGTTAATTGAGTGGAAGCTAAAGCCGTCGTATAGCTCGGCGAAGTCGACATCTTTTGGTTTTAAATCAGTGCGCGACCACATCATCTCGGCGACTTTGGGTTGGGCTTGGGTATCCAGCGCGTCGAGCTGAGTCCAAGAATTGCGGTAGGCCATGCTGCTGCCTATGGCCTCTATTTTAATCGGCTTGTTCGGCAGGTCTTGGGCGCAGTCCCAGCGCGAAATAATAATGGCGGTAGAGCCATCGATTGGCACATCGCAGTCGAACATGCGGATTGGCGTCGAGATCATCGGCGATGCCAAATAGTCTTCCAAGCTCATCGGGCTGCGGTACACCGCTTTAGGATTAAGCGCGGCATTGCGACGCCCGTTAAGCGCAATCTGGGCATATTGCTCTTCGCGTATACCCGACTTATGCACGTAAGCCTGAAAATACATGGCCTGCTGAATCGCAGCGGCATAGGTGTGATACGGCGAATACCACTGAAAAAGGCCGTGGTCGCGCTGGCCTGATGTCATTAGCGCATTGGCGAAGGCCTTTTTGCGGGCAGTGGCTTCAGTCAAGGTTCTAAACACAAGTACGTGCTTACACAGCCCTGCGGCAATGGCGCCAATTGCCTCAAACATCGCAGCGAACTGGCCCGGGCCTTCGGGGCCACCGCTATACCAATTTAGCTCTAAGCGCAGCGCATCTTGAATATGAGGTATACCAACCGGCGAAAAGCCCGAGGCATTGTAATCGGCACCAGGCCAGGTGGCGATGCCGTCGATATCGGCTCGGCTCAAGCCTGCGTTAGTGATCGCTTCCATACAGGCATCGACCGTCAACTCTAGGCCAGTCTTACTGCTGCCGCGAGAAATCTCGGACTGACCAATGCCGGTAATGGCGGTGTTTTTCTCAGCGTATTTAGACGAGGTATTCATAGCGCAACATCCGGTTCAAATAAGGGCACCCACAGGTCTTCGTTGTGCTCAAACAAGACCTTCACCGGCATACCGATATACACCGCATCTACCTCGCAATGCACAATATTACTTACCAAGCGCACATCTTCTTGCTCGGCAATCGACACCAGCGCAACCACGTAGGGCACCTTCAAGGACGGCAGCCATTGTTTGTGGTTAACAGTAAAACTGGTGATTACACCTTTGCCAGACGTTGGCGAAGGTCCTACTTTTCGACTTTCGCATTTAGGGCAAAAAGCCACGGGGGGATGAACATAGTATTCGCAGTCTGCGCAGCGAAATATCAGCAGCTCCCCACGCTCGCCCCCAGTCCAATACGCCTGCGTATCGGCATTGGTGGCGGGCAAGGGCCGTGGCACACCTTGATCGAGATCTAACATAATTATTTAACTCGGTTTTATGGTGAGTGGGCACGCCCCAGTTCTGCGCAAAGCGACTGGGGCAGATACAACAACTTAATTACGATGCCTAGGCCGCCGCGTCATCCCCGCCTTTACCTACATTGTCGGCAAACAACTTAATCACGTCGCCAGAGGTCACTACTTTGCCGCCCGCCTCAAGATGCGGATTGTGACCGCCCGCCGACACCACGCTGGTGTCTACGCCATCGCGGCGGGCCTGGGCCTGCAGTGCGGCAACCGTGCAATTCTCGCGACCCAGCAAGGTGATTGGGTCAAAGCTAAATTCGCGAATTGCATTTTGGTGAGTGACCTTGTTAATGACGCGCTCGGGGAGGTCTTTAACACTGTCCCACAGTACATCGGCGGCATTGGGCCACACACAGTCGGAATGCGGGTAGTCGGTCTCAAAACAGATAATGTCTTCACCAATATCGGCGTAATTCTTAATGCCAAATTTGTCGTCGATAAAGCAGGTAATAAAATGTTCTTTAAACACCTCACTGGGCTTTTTGCCGCCAAAGCTCATATTGGTCCAGCCCGCGTGCTGCTCAAAAGAAAAGTCAGCGCGCTCCAGCAAATAGGGAATCCAGCCGATGCCGCCTTCGGTGAGGGAGATTTTAAGATTTTTGTATTTTAATAAGGCGGCTAAGTGCATCCAATCTGCGGCAGAATTGGCAATCGAGATCGGCATGCTGGTGATCCAGCTATTAATTGGCGATTCCATAGACGGATGCGGTGGCTGATAACCCGTGCCAATGTGGCAGTTCACCACTACCCGCAATTCATCGCAAATCGCCCACACTGGGTCCCAATAAGCATTATGAATAGACGGCAAGCCCTTCACCGTGGGGTTGTCGGGAAAAGTCACGGCGTGGCAGCCCTTCTTCACCACCCTCTTAATTTCTGCTACACAGGCCATATTGTCCCAAAGCGGAAGAATCGCCAGCGGTATCATCCGGCCAGGGTGTTTAGCCGCCCACTCGTCAATGTGCCAGTCATTGTAGGCACTCACCATGCGCACGGCGTTTTTCTTGTCTTTGGCATCTACGAAAAAGCCACCGTCAAAGCCAATAAACGTACCAAAGCACATACAGCTCAAAATGCCGTCGGCATTCATATCGTCAATACGTTTATCTATATTGTAAGCGGCTTCGCGGATCTGACTCAGCGAGGTCGGCTCACAGCCGTATTCCGTCTTTGGCCGACCAACCACCGCATTAAGACCAACGTTAATGACTTTACGCCCTTCAAATAGCCAGAAATCGACACCGGACTCGTCGCTAATAAATTGCGGCGCCTTGGCTAACTCAGCTTTACTCAGATGTTGTTTAAACATGTCTGGCGGCTCAATCACATGATCGTCTACACTCATTAAAATCATGTCTTCTTTATTCATTTCAACACCTCTAATTATTGCCTTAGCACTACAGAAATAGGCCTGGTAGCTCAATCGCTTAACAACAGTATAGGGTTAAAATACGGCGCTTATTATTCGCATTCCGGTTTTGCTGGCGCGTTATTTCCCTTTGATTTATAAGGATTTTTGCGCATACTAGCGATAACTATAATTTATTCGCATTTACGCCTATGCAAGCTCCTAAGCCCCGTAAGCAACCCAAGCAAGAACGCTCCCGATTACTGGTAGAGTCGGTAAAGCAGGCCTGCCGCGAAGTACTCAATAATGAGGGCGCCGAGGCACTCACCACCCTGCACCTGGCCGAAGTCACCGGCATCTCGGTTGGCTCGCTGTATCAATACTTCCCCAATATCGAATCGGTGGTCGCCGCGCTGTACGAAGATTTACTGCGGGAGTATTTAGAAGAGCGCAAACACGCGGCAATGATGAAATACCGCAATATGAACGCCGAAGCCGCCCTGCAATCCATGATCGACGGCACCATTGGCTTTCACGCCAGCTTATTAAAATTAAATTTTAAATTTCACCAACGCTACCACCGCTGCTTTGACCTAGACAAAGCCTATGACGAAATCGCCGGTGTAAACAAATTCTCGATCAGCGTTATTGCCAATGCCCTACGCAGCGAACACCGCAATATGAGCGAAGCCGAGGCCCAGCGCTGCGCACTACTCTCTACGCGGTGCTGCAAAGCCTTGGTAATGGAAATTATGGACGAGCAGCCTGAGCTGCTATTTGAAGAACGTTTTGCCCAAGAGATGTTGGCGATTTGTAGTGCGGTGTTGCCGGAAAAATAATTTATTTGCTTAGTAATCTAGTTGCTAGTGGAGGCACTATGCTAGAGGGGGGGCAACGCCTTGCTCACCGGAAAATTGCGAGCGTAGTGAGTAATTTTTCTGAGTACAGCACTTTGCTATGTCCTCGACCTTATAAGCTCAGCGATTTCAGCAGCAATCTCATCAATAGTATGAGTTGCAGTGCTCCTTGCAACTTTGTCAGCGAGAGACGGACTATAATCAACAACTTGTTGCTTGGTGATGTTATGCCAAATTGGTAGTAGAACCTGCTCGCCGGAGATTGTTCGAGTGACAATGCCGTCAAGTTCGTAATTGGTCCAGCCCTTTGAAATGAATGAAGGAGAAAGTACCACGAGTCCAACGCGACTATTGGCTAAGCCCTTGTCTATTTTTTGCCTTAGGCTATCGCCAATCCTCAGCGTCATTTCGTCGTACCAAACATTCAGACCTTCGTTTATCAGTGCGTTGGCAAGTGGTCTGACGAAATCGTCTTTATCCTCTGAAGCATGAGAGATAAATACATCATGCGTTTCCCCACCAGTTTCAGTAGGCGGTGGAACGTTCTCACGCACCAAGCCGGGCACTTCAGAAAGTGGGCGTTCCTGGATCTCAGGCAAAGCTCCGGGCACAACGCGAACGGACGCATTTGTACTGCCCCGCAATCCCTGCATATCAACAGCAACATACCAATGACCAGAGCTCGGAACCGCTATTCGTAATGGCGACTTCTTAGCTAATCCTCCGTAGAACTTATGTTTTCGACCACTCTTATAACTATTGAAGTTCGAGCTATCCATGAGCCGAACATTGGCGCCACTAGTCAAAGTAACCTCAACTATCTCGCCTCTCTTTAGATTACCAAGATCATATTTCAAGAAATTCAATGTCGACTCCTCTTACGCACAACGCTTCAATCAGTCGACTCGTTAGCGGTCGGCTGCATTGACTTGTTCAGCTTTTCTACTCGATCAGCCAACTCTTTTCGGAATTGAACTGCATTTACTCCAAAGTGCGCCTCTCGATGATGGTTTGGGCAAAGCGCTACTACGTTATCAACTGTGTCACCGCCATCTTCGGATAACGGTTGAATATGATGAGTTTCCAAATATATGGAGCCTAATAGGGTTTTAAACCCTTCTTGGCCACACCACTCACAGAATCCTCCCGCTCTTTTCAATATATAGCTCCTAACCTGCGGGCTACGCTCATACACTAACGTGGTTGATTCTTTTTTCTTTGCTTTGCCTGCAGGCACTCCTTCGATATTGAATTGATCAATGAATACATCAGTTGGCACACCGCGAATGAGAACACAATCACCGGAATCTGAGCTATAGCTCTTTACATACCACTGTTCGCTATCAAGAAGTCGTCTATCAGCGCTTGACTTAGTAGCACTTGAATCTCTTCTTCCACCGTCACAAATTATTACTCTAACAGGACAGTTAAGACGAGCTGCTTTTTGTAGAGAGAAATCCATTTTTATTGCTCGCCTAGACTGAGGCGAACTAGCAGCGTTTTTTGCTGTATCTCTCAAGTTTAGCTTTTGAACTATCTCGCCATCTTGTACCGATAGGTTTTCATACCAAAGATTAAGAACAATAATTTGCTTATTGTGGTCCTCGTATGACCATTCATAGCAATACTTTGGATTCGATGCGGCTTTTTCTACACCACCCTTAAAGTTTGACCAGTCGCCGACATCTATTCCTGTGGATTCAACTAGATCCATAACCCTAAGACGATCCGATGGTTTCAAGAACTCTAAATTCATTCAATCCTCGATATGAGCTGAACATTTGTATATCAAGCACGCTCGGTTTGCGCTGTGGAGCAAACCACAAAAACTAGCGTAACTCATTGAATTTAAAGTGGCGTAATAGGCGCTGATACGGAGCAGCGCTTTGACAAAGCGTGCCTGCGCATATGTATTTTTGGCGGGGTTTCATCTGTCTTGCCTCACTATCCTATGTGATTGACCCTAAATTCCTTTTTGTGAGTAGGGCTGGCGAAACGAGCACCCTACTAGCAGAAACCGAGCATAAATCTTTGCGTCGGAAAAATATACTGCTTATTCAGTTGCGTGCGATGTGGGTATATTTAAGTTCCGGCTTTTGGAAAATGTGACGCCGCTGTGCTGGGCTTGAACTGACGTCTAGTTGGGTGGGTATTAATTGTTTTGGTGGTATATGGATTCTGAATCAAGTTCAGAATGACGAGGTGTGGGGTTCAGAATGACGAGGTGCGGCGTTCTGAATGACGGCATTAGGGCCTCAGAGTGACGTCATTTGGGGCTTAGAATGACGGCGCGGAGTTCAGGGTGACGAGGTATTGGATTCCGAATACGCTGCATACCGACAGCATTAGGAATAGTCATCACCTCGCTCAGTGGTAGTCACACACTTCGACCTCATACGCATCGCCATCTTCAAAACGAAAACAAATACGCCACTGATCATTGATTCAAATCGAGTGCTGTCCCTGCCTGAAACGGCGCGAGGAACGCGCGTCCGGCGACCGAAGGGCGAGTATGAATGGCTTAGGTATGCGTGCTATTAAGCAGCGACAAGCTTTTTGACCTTGAGGTCTTTACGGTGTTGTTCGGCATGCCACAGCTCATATTGAGACTGCTGGGTTAGCCAGCTCTCCGATGAAGTATTAAAAGCGATAGAAAGCCTAATAGCCATTTCCGGACTAATTCCGGCCTTGCCATTCAGAATGGCGCTTAAGGTTTTTCGACTGACCCCAAGCGCTTCTGCAGCTGCTGTAACAGATAAGCCGAGTGGTTCTAGGCAAAGCTCTCGTATGATTTCACCAGGATGGGGTGGATTGTGCATCAACATAGGAGTACCTCAGTGATAATCTTCGTAGTTCACTATCTCGGCGTCTCCATCCTCAAAACGGAATGTCACGCGCCAGTTACCACTTACCGTCACCGACCAAATTCCCGAGCGATTGCCGGAAAGCTCATGGAGCCGAAGGCCTGGTAAGTCCATATCTTGAGCACCGGATGCCGCATTAAGTCTGCCAAGAATGAGCCGAAGTCTCTTTGCATGAGCGGCCTGGATCCCTGCAGTGCTGCCCGACGCGAAGAACTTGGCCAAGCCTTTGTGCTTGAAACTTCGTATCATTCGCGAATCGTACCCTGTAACGTATCGGGTGTCAATATACGTAACATTGAGATATCAGCCACGTTCGATTTTAGCTGCGGAAAACATCACAAAATTTAGCGTAGCTCATTGAGTTAATATTGAAATAACGGGGACTGATACGGAGCAGCACTGCTACAAAGCATGCTTGTATTTACGAAATTTTGACGGGGTCTCATATGTCTTGCCTCACTATCCTATGTGATTGTTCCTAAATTCCTTTTTGTGAGCAGGGCTGGGGAAACGAGCGCCCTACTAGCAGAAACCGAGCATAAATCTTTGCGTCGGAAAAATATACTGCTTATTCAGCTGGGTGCGATTTGGATGTATAAAAAGTCCGTATGCTTGGGATGGTTACGCAGTTATGTTGAGCAGGAACCGGCGGCTAGTGGGGTGGGTGCTAATTGTTTTGGTGGTATATGGATTCTGAATCAAGTTCAGAACGACGAGGTGTGGCGTCCTGAATGACGGCATTAGGGCCTCAGAGTGACAACCTTTGGGGCATAGAATGACGGCGTGGGGTTCGGGGTGACAAGGTGTGGGGTTTAGAATGATGGCCAGTGGAGGCACCATGCTAGAGGGGATGATTGACCCAATTGTTATCCGCCGATACCATACTACGTACATATTTTTGTACGTGTACAGGTGAGTCATTATGGAAAGTATAAGCTATACTGCCGCGCGAAGTAACCTTGCCAAGACTATGGAGCAGGTATGTAACGACCACGCCCCTGTGGCTATCACTCGCAAAGGCGAAGGCGCTGTGGTGATGATTTCGATGGCCGACTACCAAGCCTTGGAAGAAACCGCCTACTTGTTGCGCAGCCCTAAGAATACGCGGCGCTTGATTGAGTCTATTGCCGAACTTGAAGATGGAAAAGGCCAAGCAAAGGAATTGATTGAGTGAAATTAATTTTTGCCGAGAAGGCATGGGAAGATTACCTATACCGGCAAAAGACTGATAAGCAGATGCTCAAACGTATTAATCTACTTATCAGGGATATTCAGAGAGAAGCATTTGAGGGGATTGGCAAACCTGAACCTTTGAAGCACGCCCTTTCTGGGTATTGGTCTCGGCGAATTAACGACGAGCATCGAATTGTTTATAAAGTTCATCAAGACTCCATTCTTATTGCGCAACTACGGTATCACTACTGAGCTATGCACGTACTCCGCGGTTTGGGGCTTGCATGGAGCGCCAACCGAATGGCGGCCCCAGCCAAAGGCGACAACACCGCCTTGTTACAAGTATTAGGTGCTGAACCTTGTATGTAATTCAAGCAGCTCTCCATAAAGGCCACCTGTGACCCGCTTATTTTTCCCCTCAAATTTCCATATCACCCCTTCTATGTCGTCGTCCACAGCACCCGCTATAGAACTTAGCAAGTACCTATCTGCGACATTGTGAGCCAATTTGTTTCTATATATGGATTCTGAATCAAGTTCAGAATGACGAGGTGGGCGCTCAGAATGACGACGTGGGCGTTTGGAATGACGGCCAGTTGCGCTTGGCAGCTGGGAAGTAGCCGTCATCCGGCATCTGGTGGGCTAAGCGCCAATATCCCTTACTAAGAAAGCCTCTCCATCACTTTAAGTAATAGTCTTTACTGCCATTTCATCGTTAGCTCTTTATGCGACTGTGCACAGTCTCGAAGATACAGATTGATTAAGCTTTGATAAGGCACCCCTTTGTCTTCCGCCAGTGCTTTAAAATACCCAATTGTATCTTCATCAAGCCGGATAGTTACCTGCTTCTTAAGCTTTTTGGCGTAAGGATTTGGTTTGGACTTTGAGAAATCATATTGATCACGCATTTCTAGCACCTTCATATACTTTTCGTTCGCTCTTGTCTGCCTTTCGAGCGGAGATAATCCGAATAAATTCTGCCTCTCTTACACAGTGGCAGACAACCAATAGCCGCGAATGAATGCTTGTTCCAAGTAAAATGAATCGATCTTCGGTTTCTGAATGGTCTGGATCTGATATAAGACGGGCGAACTCGTCAGTAAAGACGGTTTTCGCCTCATCAAATGAGATGCCGTGCTTTTTGACATTAGCGGCATCCTTGCGAGGATCCCATTCAAATCTTAAATGAGTCATACGGGAATTGTAACTACATTGTAGTTACAGTCAAGGGCTGGCACCGTACTATAAGATTCCGTTAACGCCGCAGGCAGACACACTGCTTTTAGTGTGTTTGCAGGAAACACGCAGTAAGCTTGTTTCCTGCAATAAAGCAAAGCGTCAGGATTGTAGCGAAGGTAAAAGAATTATTACTGCGACGGGAGAGGACTTCTCGCCAACTTCCTTAGGGTCAATCTGTAAGCAACTACCACCTCACTCCAGCGCTAATATCCCTTATTAAGAAAGCCCCAGCATCATTTTAATAGCGGGTTCTGGATAGCTGTCGGTAATGGCCGAGGACATATGCCCGGCATCTACTGGCAGCAATACACCACTTATGCCGCTTGCCACCGGCGAGGCCAGAAATATCATGGCATTGGCCATTTGTTCTGGTAGCAGAAATTCGATACCCGCTGCTTCGCGGTAGCCATGGCCAAAGCCGAGCCACACATCGGCGTTTGCTCTAGCCAAGGGCGTGTCGGTGGGGCCGGGTAAGATGCTATTAATTCTAACGCCCTTGCTTAACAGCCGCAGTGCCGAAGACGCGACATAGGCATTGGCGGCCTGTTTGCTGAAGGTATAGGTGTCATTGCCTTCGTTGGCTTTTAGCCAGGCGTCGGCCTCGTCCCAAGTCCTAGTTGCCAGAAAATCTTTCAGCTGGGCTAAATTCTGCTGCCAAGGCAGGCCGGCGATTGAGGAGATCATCACTACCGATGCTTGCTTGGCAAGCTTCCCCGTCGCCAGCAGGGTTTCAATAATATAGCGCTGGCTAATGAAGTTAATCTGCATAATGCCACCGGTGCCATCGGCAACGCCCGCGCAAGACAGCACCACATCAAAGCGTTCGTCTAGTTGTGCCAATGCTTCGTCTACGCTCGCTTGGCTGCGCAGATCGACCTTGTAATAATTTTTTACGGGGTAATCTACTGGCGCCACATCGAGCACGCTGAGTTCGCCGCCGAGGCTGTTAACCAACAGTGAGCAGGCCCGCCCCATGCCGCTGGCGCCACCCACAACTAATACCGACTTGTTTTCAAAATTAATAAAATTGTTATTCATAACTCACCTGTTCATATTTAAATTAATGACGTTTCGAATCACTGATTTGTTATTAGACTCGCCCAGTTACCGGCAAAATCGAGCCGGTTACCGCGCTGGCCTCATCTGAGGCTAAAAACAGCATGACCTTGGCTAGTGCTGCTGGGCTAACCCAGCGTGAAAAGTCTGCATCTGGCATTGCCTCGCGGTTGGGCTGGGTATCTATAATGCTGGGCGCCACAGCATTAACGCGAACGCCCTTGTCTTTTAGCTCTGCGGCCAGCGACTCGACAAACCGCGACACACCAGCTTTTGATGCAGCATAGGCGGCTATTCCAGCCTCGCCTTTTACGGCAGCTCCGGCGCTCACGCACACAATGCTGCCCCGCTGCTGCTGTAAAAACACCGGCAACACCGCCTTGCTTGCGGTAACGGCAGTCTTAACATTCATTTGATACAGGCGATCCCAGGTATCTAGCTCGTCGCTGTCAAAGTTGGCCCAGTGAAAACCGCCAGCAATATTCAGCAGGGCTGATACTTCGCCAAACTGGGCCTGTGCTTTGGCGACCACACTTTGCGCCTGGGCAAAATCACAAATATCCACACCCCCACAAATCAGTACTTGGGGCGAGTCGCTGAAATCGGCGCCAAGCAGTTGCTCGGCTCTGTCTACTAACACAACGCCGTAGCCCTGCTCTAGCGCTGTCTGCGCGGCGGCGCGGCCAAGGGAGCCAAAGCCGCCGGTAATGATGATGGTTTTTTTCACTGTCATAACATTAGTCTCTATTAAGCGCGCAGATTGAATGACGCTTTAGCGGCGCTGCATTTCAAAATCACTTTTTTCTCGGTCCCAGGTGCTGGCGGTGCAGCCGTCGTCACGCAGTTGAAACTTCATTATTTTGCCAGTGGGGTTGCGGGGTAAATCCGTTCTAAATTCGATATAGCGGGGTACGGCAAAGAAAGGCACCTTGTCTAGGCACCATTCACAGAGTTCTCGCTCAGTCAGGGTTTCGCCTTCTTTTAATACCGCGGTCACTTTTACGTCGTCTTCACCCATCTCGGAAAACACCGCGTGTACCGCCACATCAGTTATTGCTGGATGCGCCGCAAAGGTTTTTTCCATTTCAAAGCTGGATATATTCTCGCCACGGCGACGCAAATAATCTTTTTTACGATCCAGAAAATAGAAGTAACCCTGCTCGTCGAGCTTGCCGATATCGCCGGTATGCAGCCACATATTGCGCATGATCTTTAAGGTGTCTGCTGGACGATTCCAATAGCCTTCAAAACACACATGGGGTTGCAGCGGCCGCACCACCACTTCGCCAGCTTGGCCACGGGGCAATTCGCGGTCGTACTCGTCGACGATCATCACCTCAAAATCGTCTTGAACTCGGCCAGAAGTATTGGCTGGCGCGCTCTCGTCGCTAAGCTTGCCGTAGACCACCATAGCCGCCTCGGTAAAGCCATAGCCCACCGAGCCAAGTACTTGCGAGCCAAAGCGGGTGCGCCAAATTTGTTTAAGCGCTTCGGGAAAGGGCGCGGTTTGTACGGTTTTGAGTTGGCCAAAGCAACGCTTGCTGGCCTCGCTGTCTGGCGCGGTGCCAATCAGCGGTGCCATAGAACCCAGCAAACTTGCCATGGTGGCGCCGGAGCGTTCAATGTCTGGCCAAAAGCCCGACAGCGAGAACCGAGGATAAACCACCACGCGCGCGCCGATCATGGCCATCATCATAATGCTGCTCAGGGCATTCATGTGAAATAACGGCAGTGCTGTCCAGACCGTATCTTTCGCTGTTGGCTCCCAGCAGTACAGTGCTTGGCGCGCCAGATTACAGGCGTAGTTGTGACTGATCATGCAGCCCTTCGACGGCCCAGTGGTGCCAGAGGTATAAATAAGCATACTCAAATCGCCGCCCTTAACATCGGCAATTTGCAGCTTGCTGGCATCGGCGGCTTGCAGCTTGGAGAGGCAAGAGACCGGAATAGTGCTCGCTGCTTGCAAGGGAAGCTCGCCCCGACAAACAAGGTGTTTAACCTTGGGCAATTCCGCCGCCAGTTGCTGCACGCGCTCAATATAATCGGCCTCGGCAATCACAATCGCCGCGCCCGCGTCGCAAATCTGATGGCGCAGAAATTCGCCTTTGTACGCGGTGTTAGTGGGTACGCTCACGGCACCGATCTTATTAATGGCAAACCACAGCACTAGGGCATCAATGCTATTATCAAGCACCGAAACCACGGTCTCCCCCGCCTTAATGCCCATACCCAGCAAGCCTGCCGCAAGGGTATTGCTCAGTTCGTCTACCTGCCGATAGGTGTATAAGTCGCCGCCAAAATCGACAAATATTTGCTCGGCATACTTCGCTGCCGCATTGGCTAGCACGCTATTTACGGTGTGGTTTGGCGCGGAGCCCCAGCCCTTTGACATAGTTTTTTCCTTTCTTAAATACGGTTTAAAAAATCTAAGATGGCCGTGTTAAATTGGGTGTTGTCATCCCCTGCAACCATATGCCCAGACTTGGCGATGCTTATGTGCTCGGCATGGGGTATTAGCTTGCGAAAATGCTCGGCGCCGTCGTCGTCAACAATATTGCTGCGCCCGCCGCGAACCAAAAGCGTTGGAATAGTAATGCTGCGCGCATCGCGCTCTAAATTCTCTAGGGCATTTTGAGGATCGCCAACCGTGAGCACTTTTGGGTCCCAGTGCCAGAAATACCGGCCATTTTCAGCGAGGCGCAGATTCTTTTTTAAACCCTCGTAATTAGTCTGGCGCTTACGATGGGGGATGTATTCAGCAATTAACTCCGATGCCTCTTTTAACGACGCGAAGCCGTCGGGTGAGGCCCTCATAAAGCCGGTAATTTGTTCTACGCCTTCGGGGTTCACCTTGGGCACAACATCAACCAACACCAGTGCCCGAACCAAGCCCGCACAGAAGCGGCTGCTCGCCACCAGTGACGCCAAGCCGCCGAGTGAGGCGCCGACCAGCACCGGCTTTGCTGGCATACGCCTAACTAGCGCGTCTACATCTTGGGCAAAATCCTCTAGGGCATATTCCCCTTCTGCACTCCAGTCGCTGTCGCCATGCCCACGTAAATCGGCCACCTGCGCGTAAAAGCCATTCTCTGCCAGGGTTTGCGCAGCAGCGCCCCAAGAGTGGCGAGTTTGCCCGCCGCCATGCAGTAAAATAACCGGTGGGTGACTGGGATTACCAAATGACTCAGTGGCAATATTAATACCCTTGTACGCTGCAACACCCTGCATAGCGTCAATACTCCAAGGCTGATGTCGTATCGACATTGAGTGAGGCGCGAATAAAGTTTTGCATAGTCACGTACAGCAACTGATGAAACTCTTGGTCAGCGAGTTTTTCTGGGTAATAACGCAGCGCCGCAAAAAATAGGCTGTTCAATTGATTTAGTGCGAGATTGGCGGTTTCGCTAATCGACTTTATCGAATGCCCCGGAAACTCAGCGGCTATGGTTGGCCCTAAATAATTGCGGCAAAAGTCCTCGCTGTCCGACAGTTCAAAGAAGCGCGTACCCACGTCGAAAAACAATTTATATTGATCGTAAAAGTTCGAATGCAAGCTGTGCATTCTCGTATGCCAGGCAACGGCGTCGTCGATAATAAAGCGAATTAAGGACGCCAAGCCGTCTTTACCAATTAGGCCTGCGGTGATTTTTCCGCGGGCGACAAATTCAAGAAACTCGCGTTCAAACAGCGCGGCGACTACCGCATCCAGATTGGGAAAATACTGGTATATCGAGCCTTTGCCGACCCCAGACACTTGCTCAAGCACAGATACGTTAAAGGCTTCTTCGCCATGTTCTTGCAGAATTTTTTTGCAGGAGTCGATAATCACATTCACCATCATGTGTGAGCGCTTCTGCTGGGGCTGTTTCTTAGGTTGCGGCGGAGCTACAAGTGTTATTGGCGAGACCATTGCATAAGCCTATTTTTATTGTCTTCTTTGCCTAACACCACACTGACGCTAGGCCTTATCTGAATACCACTGTAGCCCCCGCACTCGCGCCAGAGCAACTGATTTAGCCTAAATGCGAAAACCCGCCACGAAGACCAACAAATCTTATGTTTTTCAATGAGTTAAACACGCCTTAAAACCACCAAAAAGCGACATGCTATTTGTGGAGACTGCTGCATAATTAACCTACTGTTACTGCATCACTCAACAATAAGATTGCCGCACATGACGAACCTCAATACCGCCACTAACTACACTGTGCCCAGCCATGTACCGGCCGAGCTAGTAAAATGTGTTGATTACAATAACGACCCCGCACTCAAGCTTGACCCCTATTTAGCCTTAGCGCCGCTACACGACGGCCCGCCAGTTTTCTGGAATCCCTTAAATACCCGCCACGATGGCCGTGGCACCTGGGATGTTGCTAGAGCCAGCTATATGCGGGAAATTCTCGCCGACCAAGAAACCTTCTCTAGTAAAAACTGCGCAGGATTTTCTGCATTAATTGGCGAGAGCTGGTTGATGACGCCGCTGGAAATTGATCCACCCGACCACGGCTTTTATCGCAGTTTTTTAAACCCGCTGTTTTCACCGGTAGCGGTTAAGAAAATGGACGAGCGTATTCAGGCGCGGGCGCAGGAGCTTATTGATGGTTTTAAAGATCGCGGCCACTGTGAGTTTATAAGTGAATTTGCGCGGCCCTTCCCCATTGCCATCATTATGCAATTGCTCGGCCTGCCGATTGATGAACTCGATATGTTTATCGACTGGGGGCAGCGCCTGCTCCACGGCGACACCATTGAAATTCAGGCCCAAGCCGCCAGCGAAATTCATCTCTATCTTAAAGATCGCATTGCCGAAAAACGCCGCGCGCCCCAAGATGATTTTATAAGCTATATTTGCAAAACCGAGGTCGACGGCCGCAGGCTAGATGACGGCGAGTGCATGGGCATTTGCTATTTAATGTTTGTTGGTGGCTTAGATACCGTGGCGTCTTCGCTGGGTTTTCAATTTCACCACCTTGCCACCCATAGCGATCACCGCCAATTTTTACTCGACCACCCGAAGAAAATTCCCGCTGCAGTAGAGGAGTATTTACGCCGATTTTCCTCGGTAACAACCGCTCGCCAAGTTACTAAAAATATCAATTTTCATGGCGTAACCATGCACAAAGGCGACTGGCTAACCCTGTGCCAGCCCAGCACTTTCGTTGACCCGCTGGAATATGAAAACCCGATGGAGGTAAATTTTGACCGTCGCCATCGCCATCTCGCCTTTTCCTTTGGCCCGCATTTTTGCCTTGGCAGCCATATAGGCCGACGTGAGCTCAATGTCGCGCTGGAGAAAATTCTAAGCCAATTACCAAATCTGCGCGTGGCGCCCAACTCTCAGGTAATTAGCCACGGCGGCGCCGTTTTTGGCATCGCGCATTTAGAACTGCAATGGGATACATAATTTTTATGTTTTAGCGCATTAACTAGACACACAGACTAATAATCAAAACATTGAAATCGGATAAAACTCATGACCACATTAACCGCAAACAAAATGCTATTTATTAACAACGAATGGCTTGCCGGCGAATCTTCGCCCCAAGAAGTTATAAACCCAGCCGACGAATCGCTGATCGGAATGGCCCCTATAGCCTCTAGCCAGCAAACAGCGCACGCCATTGCCGCCGCACGTGACGCCTTCGACAACGGCCCGTGGCCGCGCATGAAGATGGCGGAGCGAGTAGGCTATATGCAAAAAATGCATGACTACCTGTATAGCCGCAAAGCTGAATTAGTTGAACTCATTCGCATGGAAACCGGCTGTTCTCAGCAACTGGCGGATTTTCTGCAGTTTGAATTACCCATGAAACACGCTCGGCAGCTTATGGCCGACGCCTTGCAAATTCAGTCTGAAATGATTCGCCCAGAAGTCACCCCCGCGATGGACGGCAGCAAAGCCCTTGGCACCGCCGAAGTGGTCTACGCTCCCATTGGCGTGGTGTCGGCCATTACCGCCTATAATTTTCCGTTCTTCCTCAATGTGGTAAAAATCTATCACGCCCTGACGATGGGCAATACGGTAATTCTAAAGCCCTCTCCGCTCACCCCGTTTGAAGCCTTTATTTTTGGTGACGCGGCGCTTGCGATTGGCTTACCCAAGGGCGTGTTGAATATCGTCAATGGCGACATAGACACCGGCACCCTGCTCAGTACTGATCCCCGCGTGGATATGGTGACGTTCACCGGCTCAGATAAAGTCGGCGCTGCCATCGTTGCCCAATCTGCGCCCACCCTAAAGAAAACTCATATGGAATTGGGCGGCAAATCTGCACTTATTGTACGAGCCGATGCCGACATCCAAAAAGCCGCCATGGCCGCCGTTAGCAACTTCACCATTCACGCTGGCCAAGGCTGCGCATTAACCACCCGCGTGCTTGCCCACCAGAGTATTCGCAAACCCCTGCTCGACGCCATGCAAGCCATGTTGGCCCACGTTAAAGTCGGCAACCCTGTTGATCCCTCGGTCTCGATGGGGCCGCTCATTCGCGCCACTGCCCGCGACCGCGTTGAGTACTATGTTGGCCAAGCATTGGATACCGGCGCCAACTTGGTGTTTGGCGGCCGCCGCCCAGACATTGAAAAAGGCTTTTACTATTTACCCACTTTATTCGATGGCGTGGACAACAGCGCGGTGATTGCCCAACAAGAAATATTTGGGCCGGTGAGCGTGGTGATTGGTTTTGACAACGACCAAGAGGCCATTGCAATGGCCAACCATTCTGATTTTGGCTTGGCTGGCGGCATTTTTTCTGCCGATGCAGGTCGCGCCTATGAAATGGCCTTAGAAATGAGAACCGGCGGTGTGGCAATTAACGGCGGTGCTGGCACGGTACTGTCTAGCGCGCCCTTTGGCGGCTACAAACGCTCTGGCTTTGGCCGCGAGTACGGTCGCCAAGGCCTGTTGGATTTCACCGAAACCAAAGTTGTTTCCTTTCACGCTGGCTAAGTAGGAACACTCCAATGAACAATAAAACAATTCTGATTACCGGCGGCAGCAAGGGCTTGGGCCTATGTACGACTCGGCGCCTTCTCGAAAAAGGCACTCAAGTCATTGTACTCTCACGCAGTGAGGGCGAGCTGGGTGAATTACTCGCCACCTACCCCAAGCAGCTGCATTGGCTAAGAGCTGATTTTGCCGACACCGCCTCAATTGCTGGCGCATTTGAACAGGTCAGAGCCATCACAACAAAGGTCGATGCGCTGATATTGAATGCCGCCCAAACCGTGCCCATGCCCTTTGCGCAAATGAAAATAGCCGACCTAGAACAGAATATTTCGGTAAACGTCACCTCTGCCCTGCTGTGCCTGCAATACAGTTTGGAATTACTGCGGGGCGGTCGCGCTATTTTTATCTCTACCGAATCCGTGGACAAACCCTTTCCGTTGCTGTCGGTTTACGCTGCTACCAAGGCCGCCGTAGAGACGGCCTTTAACGGGCTGCGCGGGGAGCTGTACAAAGATTTCAATATTCAGCTCACCTCATTGCGCGCCGGTTATATGGCCGACACCGCCTTTGGTGAAGCCTGGCCACCAGAAATGGCAGCAACATTTTTTAAATTGGCAGAGGAGTCGGGCAGCCTTCGCGCTGGCGGCTCACCCATGCCTACCAGTCGCGTGGCCGCAATGATCGAGCATATTATTGAACTGCCCCAAGACGTGACGATAAACCGGCTGGACGTGCGCAGCGGGGACTCTTTTTAAAAAAATATATTTAGTAGCAGCTAGGCCTGCCGATCATCACGCGCGGGCCTTCTTGCAAGCTAGGTCTAGTTAAATAATCCAGCCAATGATTGTCGCAAGCATGCCGTAAAACGCTTTTTGCACCGCTAGCCACCACCGCGGTTGGCTGCGTAGCGTTTTATCCTTCTCGGCCTGTATTAACAAGTAGGCTTTAACCGCCGCCACATCGCCTTGCGACATATGCTCGCTAAAGCCAGGCATGCCCAAGGACTCGACCGCCCCGTCGTAAACGATGGCCTCAAAGGCATCGTAAAAGCCCCGGTTTAATCGCCGCAGATCAGGAATGCGACGATTGCTGGCGCCCGCCACTGCATGGCAGCGGAAACAATATTCACGGTATAGCGCCTCGCCTTTTGCCAATACATCGGCGTCTCTCACCGTTGGCGAAGGCGGATCACCGTAATCAATTTTCACGGTGGCGGGAGGCAACTCTGTATTTGCACCGAGTTTAAAAACCAAAACCCGTCCGCTGCTCGGCAATGCCTCATCAGACAGCGGCGCAGTTAAGCCTAGAATCCCGCCTCGGCCAACAGTGACCGCAAGATATTGTTCGCCGTCTATTTCATAACTGATCGGCGGTGCCAAGGGCACATCTTGAGTGTGGTAGGCCCACAACCGTTTGCCGGAGCTGGCATTTACCGCAATTATTTCTCGGTCTATCGTGCCTTGAAACACCAAACCACCTGCGGTGGCGAGTACACCACCATTGCCCATATTGCTGTGTTTCAAGCGCCATGCCGCTTTCTGTTTTACTGGGTCCCACGCCAGCAAATAACCCTTGGCCAATTTCAAGCCCAAGGCTTCCATGAGCAAGGGATTATCAATTGTTGGCCCGGTCAAAAGCGTACCCAGATTGAAGGTGTTTTTTTTATGTTGGTAGGGCCGTTGTTTGAATGGCCCAGCGACGACCTGCTCCGGAATATAAACCAAACCTGTTTGCGGGCTATAAGCCATTGGCGGCCAATTATGGGCACCGGCACTAGAGGGATAGACCAGTACTTCCTTTTCGGATTTGGTCCAATCGGCGTCCGGATTAAATATTGGCCGACCGCTTTCCACGTCGTAGCCCAGAGCCCAATTTTGCCGAGAATAGGCTTCAGCAGAAATTAGCTTTCCGCTTTGCCGATCAATAATAAAGAAAAAACCATTTTTGGGCGCATGCCAAATAACCTTGCGGGACTCGCCTTTAATGTTCATATCCGCCAAGATAATAGATTGCGTCGCCGTGTAGTCCCAGGTTTCGCCGGGCACTTCTTGGTAATGCCACAGGTATTCGCCGGTATCAGGGTTGAGCGCAACAATAGAGGATAAAAACAGATTATCGCCGCCGTCGGGGCTTCTTACCGAGCGGTCCCATGGTGAACCATTGCCCACGCCAATATAAAGTTGGTCAAGCTCTGGGTCGTAAACGATAGAGTCCCAAACTGTGCCGCCGCCACCCAGCTTCCACCACTCCCCCGTCCAGGTTTTTGCAGCCATGCGCTCAGCGGCAGAATCATAACCGTCGGCAGGGTTTCCGGGCACGGTGTAGAATCGCCAGGCCAATTCACCGGTATTCACATCGTAGGCGCTCACATAACCGCGCACGCCAAACTCGGCGCCGCCATTACCAATAAACACTTTACCCTTGGCAACTCTCGGCGCGCCGGTAATGGTATAGGGATAATCACTGCGGTCAGCAGTGTTAACCTCCCATATGGGCTTACCGGTTTCAGCATCTAGCGCTATTAAGCGTGCATCTAAGCTGCCGACAAAGATCTTGCCTCGGTAGGCCGCCACGCCGCGATTAACAGGCCCACAACAGGCTTTAATGCCGGTTATTTTGGGAACCTCCGGATCGTACTTCCAAATTTGGCGTCCTGTTTTAGCATCCAAAGCGTAAACGACACTCCAACTACCAGACACATACATAACGCCGTCAATAACCAGTGGCGTCGCTTCAGCGCCGCGCGCGTAATCCATGTCAAAAAACCAGTCCAAACCCAACTGATTTACGGTTGTGGTATCTATGCTGGTGAGCGGGCTAAAGCGCTGCTCTTGGTAATCGAGACCATAGGAAGGCCATGTTCCCTTAGCTGGGGCCGAGATCGACTCGGTATTAAGATCGTTTATCGGCTGGGCCCCGTCGGCGTTGCATACCGCAACTAAACACACCGAGAAGAACACAGCAAGAAAGTGTCGAAAAAAACAGAAGGAGTTCATAGCCCACCTAGTGAGGAGTTTTTATTGATTTCTTAGCTCGTAAGCAAGGAACTACATTTGACTCGCGGGAAGATAAAATACCACGCCATTAAGCTCTTCCGTAATTTGTATCTGGCAGCAAAGCCGACTATTCACCTGCAAGTCTAAAACACCGTCAAGCGCCTCTTTCTCGAATTCTTGCGCTGGTGCCAATTTGCTGGCGTACTGATCGTCAACAACCGCATGGCATGTCGCGCAAAAACAGTTACCGCCGCACTCGCCGATAATACTCGGAATATTATTGTCTACCGCGACCTGCATTACCGACTGACCAAGTTCGGCCTCAACAAGGTAATCCTGACCTTGGTGGTCTACAAATTTTATTTGAATCATTCGACTAGCTGTCCTGTATTCTTAAGCTCTAAGCTGTAGAGCAATGTCACTAAAATCATTGTTAATGCCGGCGATCACCGTCATCGACAAAAGAACTAAAATATGATTTAGTATCCAGTGTCTGGTACTATTATAAAAATAGTACCAGATCAGCATTTGAATTGAAAGCGAGAATTGCCGTCGCTGGCAACGCTAGCCCACAGCTAGCGCATTATGCGAAAATGGCCGGTAAGCAAACAAAATCCAGCGTTTAAAGGGAAAGGTATGGCAGCTGCCAATGATACGAATAAGCTCATAAACCGATTTATAGCCAACCCAAAGCAACTCCAAGACCGCTCCGTAAAGCTTGTTACTGATGCCGCAATGCAATGCTTAAATACCGCTGGAGCTGATAAAACCTCAATAGATGACATCGTTGCGCTTTCTGGAATATCCAGAACGACGCTTTACCGACGCTTCGGTTCAAAAGAAGGTATTTTCGCAGCCCTGCTACTTAATGAAGTGTGGCCACTGGTTCGCGAAAGCGAACAACTCATGGCGAACGAAACTAAATTTTCGACACGAATTGAAATAGGTTTTGTGCATGCGGTTAATAAAATGCCAACGCTACCAACCGTTAGAGCCTTGCTAAACAGTGGCGCTTCTAACAGCAGTATTGGATTGTTCCGGCCAATATTTTCAGCATTAGTATCAGCCGTGCTACAGCCTACCTTAGAAATTGCAGAGGCCGCGGGGCAACTTCGCAAGGGAATTGAGTTTAACGAAATATTAGAGTGGCTATTACGTGAATTTATGATGCTAGTTGCCGACGCCCCTTGGGGTGAAGCAAAGTTACGCCGCCATATACGCTTTTTCATTTTACCGATTCTGGTTGAAAATAATCCCGACACTAAAGCCATTGAGAAATCCGCGTCCAAATCTGAACTTACGGTAAAAGAACATCTCAGCGTAATTGATCAACGCCTCACCGAGATGAATTTAGTTATGTCGATGATGCGCCAACAGCTATCACAAAAATAACGACACAACTCACGACCGCTATATCCAAGGCTCAGCCTGCAAGCCGTGAATAGGCAAGTCATCGCGCATCGGAGTATGCCATTGTTCATTGACACTTACTGAGCCGTTAAGCCGTGCAATTTACCAGCAATTATCTCTACATCAGTTTGCAGTGGCCGGCCCTTATGCAAATAACTCAGGCGACCACGACCATCAACAATAATGAGGGCCACCTCTGATAAATCTAAGTCCCACCGCGTCATGGCGTCGCCGCGCTCATCCACCACAATTATGTCGCTGGGGTTTTCCTGTTTATTATTTTCAATTGCCGCATAAGCGAGCCGCGACGTACCCCATACGGCCTGTTCGATATTGACAATAGTAACCGACTCAAAATTCTGCGAACTGGATAATCCACGTTTAGCGAGTTCTTCATGCAAAACATTAAACGCACCTTCGGAACGTATGTTTGCGGGCATGTAGTAGAATATCGCGGGCTTGTCACTGACGATCTCCGTAGATCGCCAGGGTACATACTCTATATTTTTACCTAGCAGTACCATCTGCCCGCGATCGGGTATGAGCAGTTCGGGAAGCTGCTCGCCCACATCTAAGCCCGTCGCGTACTGACAAAAAGCAATCAAAAATCCGGCCGCGCAAGCGCGCCAAGTACAATACATAGCTAATCTAGCCTCAAGCGCACGCAGCGCTATTACGCTTTAAAATCAAAACTCGTAATCTAACCGCATGCCATAGACTCTCGGCTTACCGCTGTAACGTACATACACGTCGATCTGATATTGCGTCGAATTAAAGTAAACCTCATCGGTTAAATTGCGAACATATGCCTGAATATTCCATGGGCCATCGTCTGGGCGAAATCCGGCTCGCGCATTCAGTACAAAATAGCTTGGCCGCACACCGATAGGACTGTTCGACAGCTCACCTTCTGCTGCATCAGAGTACTTGCCGTCCATTCCTATACTGGCTGTGTAGTCGCCAAACATAGACCAGTCATAATTTACAACGGCGGTTAATTCTGACGGCGCCGCATAATCAAGTTTATTGCCAGAAAAATCCACGCCCTCTTCACCTTCAAGCGTAACGCCAACATATTCCTTAACCTCGGTATCTAATAATGAATAACTTAAGGACATTGCTGTCCCATAAATATTCACATCAAGCATAGTTGCGGATGAAT
>TARA_R110000772_G_scaffold66361_1_pt1 | contig 82753 bp, 115 predicted proteins | sample TARA_R110000772 | Tara Oceans TARA_R110000772 (sample SAMEA4397948) | marine metagenome | biome: Polar Biome; feature: [SRF] surface water layer (ENVO:00010504); material: water (ENVO:00002006), including particulate matter (ENVO:01000060) such as... | depth 5 m | reverse complement strand
CAAGGTACTACTGGTGCTACAGGCGCAGCAGGCGCTCAAGGTACTACAGGTGCTACTGGTGCCCAAGGTACTACAGGTGCTACTGGTGCCCAAGGTACTACAGGGTTACAGGGAGTGCAAGGTACCCAAGGTATTACTGGTACAAATGTAACAACAGCAAAAGCCGTAGCAATGGCTATGATTTTCGGAGGATAATATGGCAGCACCAAACATAGCAAACACTACAACAATTACTGGTAAGACTGCAGTACAGAGTGTGGGTACGTCCCTAACAGCTATAGTTACTAATGCTGTGGCCTCTGGGTTAGTGTATAAGATTAACTCTCTAGTGGTTTCTAATATTGACGGAACAAACTCTGCAGATATTAGTGTCTCACTGCAGCGTAGCGCGACTGACTATTACATTGCAAAAACTGTCGCAGTACCCGCGGATTCTTCGCTAGTTGTTATAGAGAAGGGGTCCACAGTATGGCTAGAAGAGGGTGATGCTATATTCTGCTTAGCCTCAGCTGCTGGTGATTTACAGGCGGTATGCTCGTATGAGATCATAACATGAGTTCACCGTTTGACAATGGTGGTATTATTGGCCCCGCACAAACTTATGGAGGCTCTGGTATCTGGAGCCTCCAGTCAGTTATTGATTTTAAGAAGCTACCACCTAGCGGCCCTACTTTTGAATCTGGCGTAATTCACGCTTGGGACCCTGATGCAGGAGCCGACGCTTCGGGCATTATCGCCGACGCCGTGGGCAGCGCAAATATGTGGGTAAGAAGTGGATTGAGCGCTGTGGCCTCCTGGGATGGTAGCTTAACTGGGTATGCTGGGTCTGCTGAAACTCTTTGCGTAGACAATAGTGACATCTCAGACTTTTTTGCAGTAGCTAACCCTACTTTAACATTTTGGTTTTATGAGGACCCCTCCTCCCCACTCTATGGGGGTATAGCAGGTTGCTCTACTGACCCATATTTACAGGATGGGGGCGGAACAACTGGTGACTTTACAGTAGGTCGTAATGGTTCTACTAGCGATGCACAGGTCTATACTTGGACTGGGTATGCAGCAGGGGGTTCAGGAACCGACCCCAGAACTTGCCCTACTGGCCAGTGGAACTTATGGACGATGCGGTTTGGTGCTGGAGCATGGGCCTTATTAGGTAATGCTGCTGTTGTGATGAGAGACAACAGCTGGGTTACTGCAAGTTTAGCTGGAAAGACAGCCCCAGTTACTATTGGTGAAGTTGGTGGCTATACCGATCATACCGATGATATGGGAAGCGCTATAGTAGGTAGGTTTGGTGACGTACGTCTTTGGAACAAGTCACTTTCTAGTACTGAGATTATAGACCTACACACAGCCGGTCGCCAAAGCTATTAAGGAGTAATATGTTATATTCAAAAAACGGAGAGTACCCAACAGAACTACCTTTTAGGATAGTTCTGCCAAGCGGCAATACAAGAACAGACCCAGCTACCTTCACGCCGGAAGAAGTCACCAATGCAGGTTATACGCCAGTATCGGATCCACCCACTGCAGTTGAGAATCTAACAATTTCATGGAATGGAACAAGCTGGGTACAAACCGATACTAGAACGTTTCAGGTTACTCTAGATAATAAGATGGCGGAGTTAAAATCTTATAGACAATTCAAAGAAACCGATTTTTACTTTAATGGCACAAAATTGTTTCTTAATGAACAAACTCAATCTAGATTGAACGCAGCACTGGTTGGATATGCGTACAATCCTAATGCTATTATTAACTGGGAATTCGCTCCAGGAGTATATATAGACCTAGACAAGGCTACACTAGAGTTTATAGCTCTCTCCGCTTGGGAGCACATTAGACTTTGCTACGTTAATGCAAAAGCACTGACAGCAACCATACAAGCAGCCACTACCATAGCAGAATTAGATGCTATAGACTTAACCGTAGGCTGGCCAACTTAAACTTAGGATAACAATTTTGTTAGCAAGAACAGCACTAAACAATCAGGGTTCATTATCGCCACTACTCCTACCGTTTTCGGCTACAGGAGGAACTGGGATAATGAACCCTTCTGTATTTAATGACGATGGTAAAATTCTCTGTAATATTAGACATACTAACTATATGTTGTATCATAGTGAGCTTAATAAGCACAACCATGAGTATGGACCATTGCAGTATTTGCATGAAGAAGATAATCACGCATTGGAGACTAATAACTTTATTTGTGAACTGAACCCAGAAACTTACATGGTTGAGGGCTTCACCAAAGTAGATATGATGACATCAGAGCCAGAGTGGAACTTCACTGGTCTAGAAGATGCACGCCTTGTACGTTGGGATAGTGGACTAGTTCTAACAGGCGTTAGGAGAGATACTAAACCTAATGGGGAAGGACGTATTGAATTAACCTTTCTAGACTCTCAGTATAAAGAAGTGTATAGACAACGCATTGAGCCGCCTAAACATTCCTACTGTGAGAAGAACTGGATGCCAATTCTAGATAGGCCCTATAGGTACATTAAGTGGTCTAGCCCTACTGAGGTAGTGACTGTATACGAGGGAGGTCAAGCAGCTACAGTAGGTGAAATACAGCCTTCTAGAATTGATAACGTTAGGGACTTGCGTGGTGGTTCACATGCTATTCCATATGAGGATGGGTATCTAGCAATAGTACATGAGTGCGCTTTATATAAGAATCAATTACAGCAAAAAGATGCCACCTATCTACACCGTTTTGTGTATTTTAATAAAGACTTTAAACTTACTAAATGGAGTAGGGAATTTTCCTTTATGGGCGGACAAATTGAGTTCTGCTGTGGTATGGCTCAGCACGGGGATAACCTTCTTATCTCATATGGGTTTCAAGATAATGCGGCATTTTTACTTAGCATGCCAGTAACACATGTAAAGGACTGGTTATACTATGATTGATTTTAAAGACTATTTAAACTTCTTCGACGCCCCTTTGTCAAATGCAGACTTGGCTAAAGATTACTTTGACAGGGGACAGTACGCGGCGGCGCTTTCATTTTTCTTACGCGGCGCCGACCGAGCAAATTCTAGCAAAACTCATTACGTGTGTATGTTAGGAGTTGCTAGGTGTTTACTAAAAGTAGGTAGCCGTACCCGTAGTGCAGAACATGCGCTACTAAGATGTATAGAGATAGATCATAGAAGATACGAGGCTTATTATTTGCTCTCTAAATTATATGAGCAACAACAAAAATGGCAGCTATCATATAGTATGGCAACTAGTGGCCGTTTCATGTCAGACTCTTACATCCAACACCACTTCTCTGCCCCCGATTTACATGGATTAATTGGTATTGACTTTCAGCGAGCTGTAGCAGCTTGGTGGATTGGTAAAGTAGACCTATCCCGTGAGTTAATGTACAGGGTTTATGTTAAAGGTGACCTGATGCACAAAAATGCAGCGCTTAAAAACTTGCGCTCTATTGGCTATCCTAGAGATATAAATAATATAGATAATTCAAGAACAGAAGCTTTTGCTCATCATACTATTGTTGGTCAAGGTAACTATTCACAGACTATGCAAGATGTATTTGTAGTGTGTGCTTTAAATGGTATGAAATATGGAACATATTTAGAGTTTGGTTCTGCAGACCCAGAGTACTGTAACAATACCGCACTTTTAGAGCGTAAGTTGGACTGGTATGGAGAATCTTTCGATATTCTACCAGAGCATGTAGCTAAATTTAACCTACTGCGTAAAAACAAATGCCATTTAGTGAATATTCTAGAGCAAGACTTCAACCTGCCAACAGAGGTGGATTATTTACAGGTAGATTGTGAGCCACCTAATGTATCGCTAGAGATACTTAAAAAAGTAATAAATACTACCAGAGCTAAAGTTATTACCTTTGAACACGACGCCCACACAGGGGCACTTGGCGAGCAAGTAAGGGAAGAGTCCCGTAGGTTTCTAGAACAAAGGGGATACGAGTTAGTAGTACCTAATGTATGTTTTGAACCAGGCTCACCGTATGAAGACTGGTGGATTCATAGTTCAGTGAATCATAGTATGCCAATCAGTACTAAAGAAATGACCATGGCCCAGGACTATTTTTATACTCCTAGATAACGTAAAAGAGTTTTTACTGACTCATAAGGAGAAATATGAATAAACAAGAAGCTAGAGACAAAATAGCAGAACTTGGGGACGCTGTAGTTACGTATAGAGCTGAAAATTCAAAGAAGTTAAAATATAACGTTGTAACGCTAGAATTTAACACACCTTGTATTAAGGCAAAGCGTACGCATGCTGTTGAGGACGAGAACACCATCCTCACATTTGCATGGGATACAGACTCATACAGGCTGCTTCGTACTGACCTCATTACATCTATTGTTCCGCTTGCGGCACTTCTAAGGAATGTATGAGTGATAATATGTACGAGCGCATTATCCATGAAAACGATACCTTTCAATGGAGATTAACTGTAAATGCATTTCGCGACGAGGAATACTTACACATAAGAAAATACATTCTAGACTTTGAGGAAAATTGGGTTCCAATTAAAGAAGGCGTTGCCTTCCCTCTTGATTTAGATAATGTACGTGAATTATTTGTAGGTTTACTCGAAATACTTTCACTAGGAGAAAGCAGAACTGCTATTGAGGAGATTTTTGGATCTCTGTTGAAAGACATATATCAATAATAGTTCTTGACTCTCCTCTCAAATGGATTTATACTACTTAAATGATGAAAGAACTTCTCGATAAAGCTTCGGCAGCATATTATGAGGGCAACCCTATAATTAGCGATGAAGAATTTGATAGACTATCAGAACATAGTGGCTATACCAAGCTTGGGGCCCCCGCCCCAAATGCGGTGCCACACTTTGCTAAAATGTACTCTCAACAGAAAGTGCACTTTGGTGAAGAAGAACCTAACTTACCTGATTCAGTAAAGACTCCAAAACTTGATGGCGCAGCCATTTCGCTTTTGTACATCAGTATCGACGATGTTATGTGTCTATCAAAAATCTTGACACGAGGAGACGGGATTAAAGGACAGGACGTAACAGAGAAGCTTAGGCACCTAGTGCCTGAGAGTTTCTGCACGTCTTTGTCTCCCAAAGTCTACCAAATTAATTGTGAAGTAGTAGCTTCCAAAGAAATCCCCAATGCGCGTAACTACGCAGCGGGAGCCATGGGTCTTAAATCTGTTGATGAGATTATGACTAGAGATTTAAGTGTCGTAGCATACGGCAAAGTACCGTTAGCCGGCACTTATCTCGATGACCTGGCTTTACTAAAAATGTGGGGTTTTACCACAGTTGCCGATAATATGGATAAGTTTCCAACTGACGGCTTTGTTATACGAATTAATGATACTAAACTTTACGAAAGCATGGGATACACCTCAAAACACCCTAGAGGCTCTTATGCTCTTAAACCTAAAGCTGAGATTGTAGTCACCACACTAGAACGTGTAGAGTGGCAAGTAGGTCGTTCGGGAGTAGTTTCCCCAGTAGCTATTCTAACTCCAGTTAAGATTGGCGATGCTACTATCAGTCGTGCAACACTCCATAATATGGATTATATCAATGCACTTAACCTAGAATTGGGCTGTGGCGTAGAAGTTATTAGATCGGGGGAAATCATTCCCAGAATTGTTGGGAGAGTATGAGCTATAATACAACATCATTCGCAAATGACCCTGACAAAGCTAATAGGCCCGGCATACTTTATATTATCGTACTAGTCAACAAAAAGACATATGAGCGTGAGTGTGTTAAAATTGGCATTACTAAAGGAAAATCCTTTAAAGATGCCGTCAAAAGGTCTGCAGGCTTTAAGGGATATGACATTCGCATTCAAAAGCTTATAAAAGGTACTTTAGAAGAAGTATACGATCTAGAACAAGTTCTGCACGAAGAATATAAAGAGTACAGCTTTAAGCCAACCCAAAAATTTGGGGGACACACTGAGTGCTTCCACATATCTATTTTATCATCAGTATTAGCTAGAGTAAAGGAATAATCATGGCTATTTTTATTATTGACACAGAAGTAACTCAAACCAAGCAATATGCTGTTGAGGCTGAAACATCTGCAGAAGCAGTTGAGTACCTTGAGGAGAGTCTTAAGACAGAAGAGGGTGTAGAAGAATTCAGTGCTACTGTTACACATGAATATGTTACTATGTCTCGCCCTGCTATGACCGAGGACGAAGCAGTAAACCTTATCCGTACTACCCTGGGTATTTCTGAGGACGATGACATTTGGGACCGCCCAATGATTGAATCTATGATTTTATGGTACGATGATGAAGATTAATACTTATACAAAACGTAACTGTACCTTTGCCGAGGTAGAAATACTGATTACAGCTATAAAGTTATATAAGCCTACCTCAGAGCTACTAGAAGTCGTTCTGACAGAGCCTGGGTTATACGACGTTATGTATGTATCAAAAGGCGCACTAATATCTAACTCAAAGGAAGAATAAATTGACAAGCGCAGACCTAGAATACCATGCTATCCTGTCCGACATTTTGAATTATGGCCACGAACGAACTGACCGTACAGGTACTGGTACCAAAAGCCTATTTGGCCCACAGGTTATGTACGCTGACGTTGCTAGTAACTTTCCGCTCTTGTCTACCAAAAAGATTCCATTCAAGTCTGTACTATCAGAACTACTGTGGTTTCTATCTGGTAGTACCAATGACTATGACTTGCGTGCACTTAATGGCACCAAACGCACTATCTGGACTGATAATCTAGAGGCTGACTATTGGAAGACGCAAGGTGAGTTTGGTGACCTTGGTATGATCTACGGCAAGCAGTGGCGTAACTGGAATGGTGTAGACCAGATTAAGATGGTAGAGGATCAGTTGAAAACCGATCCATATAGCCGCCGTATTCTTCTACAGTCATATAGCCCTGAACAGATCGGTAATGCTTCTCTACCGGCGTGTCACCTTCTAGCACAATTCTATGTGCACGCTCAGGACCATTCCTTGTCGTGCCACGTCTATATTCGCTCAAATGATATGTTCCTAGGACACCCATTCAACATTGCTTCTTACGCTACTTTGATGCATATGTTAGCGTCTGCTCACGGATTTATCCCTGGAGACCTTATTGTAAGTATGGGTGATGCTCATATTTATATGAACCACTATGAGCAAGTTGAAACTCAACTAAGTCGTGGTGGGCAGAAAGAGAGCCCTATATTGGTAGTTAACCCAGCACGTAAGTCTGTACTAGACTTTGTTATGGATGACTTTAATCTACTGAACTATGACCCGGACCCCGCGATCAAAGCGCCAATGGCGGTCTAAAGACACCCTGGAAAAATTGTCCTTGACTTTTGTTAGATCATGGGCTATAATATACAAACATTGAAGGAAAGATGTATGAAGATCGAAGCCCCAAAAAATTGTCCATCTTGTGACTCTGTGCTTGTGACTGATAACTCAATCCTTTACTGTAAAAATAAAGAGTGTCCTGCTCAAGGGCATAAGCTAGTAGAAAACTTTGCAAAAGGTATGAAAATCCTAGGATTAGGCCCTGCTGCAATTAAGAAACTAGACCTTTTTAATATTCCCGATATTTATGCGTTGACGGAAGAAAACCTAACCCAGAGACTGGGAAATGCCCTTGGAAGTAAGCTTTACACGAATATTCAATTATCAAAAACAGCTTCACTAAACCAGGTATTACCTGCATTGGGTATACCACTTATTGGTAGGACAGCTACTGATAAAATCTGTACTAGTGGATTGACACGTTTCGACTGGCTAACAGATGAAATTGCCAACAGGGCCTTAGGTCCTAAGGCTGCAGAGAACTTGATGGTTTATCATGACTCTGGTGCTTGGAAAGAGCTACCGTTCTCTCTCCTAGTAGAAACTAAGACTACAAGCGGAAAAACTGTATGCATAACAGGAAAACTAACCTCTTTCAAGACTAAAGCCGAAGCTGCTAAATACCTAACAGATAAAGGGTACAAAGTAGTAGATAGCGTGACAAAAACCACTGAAATATTGGTGAATGAGTCTGGTATTGAGAGTACAAAAACCAAAAAAGCGAGTGCAAATGGCACTCAAATTGTTAACAATATAAAGGAACTATAATAAATGACATCTATTCCTAAGTGGGACGAAGCCCGCACAGACACACTACGCACCTATGTTGGAGACGAGACTCCGATTTCCATTGAAACAGTAGCAGGCGCTGCTGAATCACTTGAAACATCTACTCGTTCGGTAGCTGCAAAACTTCGCAAACTAGGCTATGAAGTAGAGAAGGTTTCAACTACTCCTTCGCGTACATTCACAGGCCCAGAAGAGCAGGACCTGCATGACTTCCTAGTTGCAAACGAAGACAAGTACACATTTGAAGAAATTGCTGGCGCATTTGCTGGTGGCAAGTTCTCAGGCAAGCAAATCCAAGGTAAAGTTCTTTCAATGGAACTCACACACCTTGTGAAGCCTACTGAAAAGAAAGTGTACGAGCGTACCTACACTGATGCTGAAGAAGCTGTAATCATCAAAATGGCAAACGGCGGAAGCTTCCTAGAAGATATTGCTGAAGCTGTTGGTAAAACTGTTCAGTCAGTGCGTGGTAAAGCTCTTTCTCTTCTTCGCCAAGAGAAAATCGAAGCTATTCCTTCACCAAGCAAAGTGGCTAAAGCAGAAGACCCATTCCAGGGCCTGAACGTTGCAGACTTCACAGTTGCTGAAGTTGCTGAAAAAATCGGCAAAACGGAGCGTGGTGTTAAGACGATGCTTACACGCCGTGGGCTGGTTGCTAAGGACTATGACGGCGCTGCAAAAGCAGCAAAAGCAGCTAAAGCAGCCGCTTAATTATTACTGTAAGTAGTTAATGAAAAGCGGGACGTAGTAGATTACTGCGTCCCGTTTTTTGTCGGAGAAATCATTGGATCTTGCTAGCGCACTATTAAAACAAATTATTGTTACGCAAGACATAGCTACTTGGACTCTTCTAAGAAAAAACTATTTACCACCTGAATACTTTGCCCTACACGAGAGAATTGCTTCTTTTGTAGACAGGTTCACTAAGGTTCCTACGTTTGAGGAACTAAAGTTTGATGCTAAAGGAAAGCAACTTCAACAAAAAATCGCTGTAGTAGAACTTGTCGAGGTTGAAGCCGAACCGGGTCTACTTCTAGAGTTTCTAAAGAGCGACTATGCTCAGCAGTTAACTATTGATGGCATAGATAAGTTGCTAGACAAATCCGTAGCCTTTGAGTCACCAACTGACAGTATTGAAGCGCTACAGTCCATTGCCCAAAATATCGAAGAGAAGATTGATATTGAGGATGGTGGCGAAAGCATGCAAAGAATTGAGCTATTCGAGTCTGAAGAGGCTATGTCTAGACGCGTTACTCTGGGGCTAAATACGGAGTATGACGCGAATATTCAGTTTGGCCAAGAAGACCTTGTGTTACTCGGCGGTAGGCGCGGAGCGGGTAAATCCCTTGTATGTGCTAATCTAGTAGCTAATAGCTACGAAAAAGGCGCATCGGCACTATATTTCACAATCGAAATGAACCAAAGAGAGACGCTACAGCGTATTGCGTCTATCAGTGCGGGAGTATCCCACTATAGGTTAAAGAACAGAACGCTCCACCCTGATGAGCTACAACGATTAGCTAAGTGGTGGTCTGCCCGATTTATTGACGGTGAAGAATTTTACGCAGAAAACTATGATCTGACAGTATCGTTTGATGACTACCATGACAAACTGTCTAAACTACCACTCAAAGATGCTAGGTTCGATATTATATTCGCACCACAGCTATCAATCCCTAAGTTACAATCTGAACTAGAGCGTAAGATACCAATTCTACGCCCAGATAAGATTATTGTGGATTACTTGAACAAAGTACAACTTCATAATACCCCCTCTAAGCGTGGCCAGTTTGACTGGACAGAGCAGATTGAAGTAGCAGACAAACTCAAGAAGTTGGCACAGAAATATAAAGTGCCTATCTTCGCGCCGTACCAAACTGACGCCTCTGGCGAGGCACGTTTTGCAAAAGGTATTCTTGATGCCGCAGACGCAGCTTTTGCACTTAATGCGCATACTAAAGATGATAACGCTATTACCTTTGATTGCACTAAGATGCGCGGTAATGATGAAGTTAGCTTTACTAGTGTGATGGACTGGGAGAACTTTAAGCTTGGTCCTGACACGGCCATCGTTAAGGTTAAGGAAGAAGATTCAGAGGATGTGGATGACCTAGATAGCCCATTCTAAAGAATTACCTTGACTATCTATGTAAACTATGTTAAATTAAAGGATCAAATGACAGAAGATAAGTATAAAAGCAAAAACCTTTCACAGGCTCTAGCACATGTAATGGAAGAATCCGGCGAGCTACAGGCTGCCTATGGAAAGAGTATGCGTTGGGGCTGGCATTCTTATAACCCTGAGTTGGGCCCAGAAAGTGAAATTAACTGGGACTGGGTTATGCGTGAACTAAACGATTTAGAGGACGCTATTGCTGCTTTTAGAACATTTGAGCCAAGAGAGTAAAAATGACACCCTTAGAACTACTTGAAAAACAAAATATCCAGTACAGGACTAGTGGTAGGGATTTTCTAATCCCATGCCTTAACCCTGAGCATGAAGATGCAAATCCATCTATGAGAGTGGACAGCATTACAGGGGTATTTCACTGTTTTTCTTGTGGTTTTAAGGGTAATATTTTAACTAGATTTAACGTAGCAGTATCTAGGCTACACACTTCTCGTGAGAGATTAAAAGATAAGTTGAATACTATTCGCACTGAAACCGTTGGCCTTAGTATCCCTGAGAACGCAGTGTTCTGGGAGAAGGACTATCGCAACATCTCTGCTGAAACCTATATGAAATTCAAAGCCTTTACTTATGATGGTGGTGAGTTTAATAATTATTTAGTATTTCCTATCTATGATATTACTGGAAAGATTTCGTGCTTTCTAGGGCGTAACCTCGATGACTTTGCTAAGCCAAAGTATAAAGTCTACCCTAGTAAAGCTTACGTACCTATCTTTCCAATGAAAGCTAAGCCCATTGCAGGTTCTATTGTTCTAGTAGAAGGCATCTTTGATATGCTTAACCTACAGGACAAAGGTATCACCAATGCCATGGCAGCTTTTGGTACACAATCCGTGAGTGAAGAGAAACTCAAATTATTACAACTATTAGGTGTACAGACAATTTATGTCTTCTTTGATGGTGATGAAGCTGGTGAAATAGCTGCTGCCAAACTCAAAGATGTCATTTATGGTTTAGGGATGCAGTCAGAGAATATCTACTGGAAAGACCGAGACCCTGGAAGTCTAAGTGCAACACAAATCGAAAGGCTAGCAAAAAATAAATGGCCACAGTACTTTTAGTAGAAACTAAACCTTCTAGAAATACGTTCTCTGACTTTGAGTTTGAGTTCGATAGAGTCACGCTTACTAGTGACCCAAACCTCAAGAAGGTGCTAAAGAAAGATGTAGAGATTTCCAAAGACTTAGCCGATCAGTATGATTGGGTTATTCTAGTAGGCTCTGAGTCTTTCAAATTCTTTACTGGTAAAGGCTCTATCATGGAGTACGCCGGTAAAGTAGTAGATGATAAATATATTGCTACCATTAACCCAGCTATGTTAGCATTTAAACCGGAGGCTCGTAAACTCTGGGAAGGCTCAGTCAAATCTATTAATGAGTATGTGACTGGCAAGAAGATAGTACGCAAGTATGATGCGTCTAAGTTTTATGGAATTACAGATGCGAAACGAGCTCTTGAATATATCCAGGAAGTCTCAAACGAGCCCTATGACTATATCGGTCTGGACTCTGAAACATCTGCTCTCTATCCTCGTGACGGCCATATGCTCGGTATTTCTCTATGTGGGACGCACAATACGGGTGCTTATATTTCGACTGATTGTATTGATGATGACGTATATGATGCCCTACAAGCACTATTTAAGAAAAAGACTGTCGTCTTTCATAATGCAAAGTTTGACCTAGCCTGGTTTGATTATCACTTTGGCTTTGAGTTCCCGTCTGTCGAAGACACAATGCTCCTGCATTATGTTCTCGATGAACGCCCTGGGAATCACGGTCTAAAGGGTCTAGCGCTTACTTATACAGAGTATGGAGATTATGAAGAGCCTCTCTATGAGTTTATTAAAGAGTATTGTTCCAAGCATGGTATTCTCAAGAGTGATTTCTCTTGGGACTTGATTCCATTCGATATGATGGTAGAATATGCAGCGATTGACTCCTGTGTTACGTTTATGCTTTATGATAAGTTTAAGAGGGCAGTAAAAGCTAACCCTAAACTTAACGAAGTTTATAACAATATTCTTATCCCAGGGATGCGCTTTCTTACGAAGGTGCAAGACAACGGGGTTCCATTCGATAAAGACCGTCTTACATTCTCTCAACGTATCATGGAAACTCGTCTAGAGAAAGCTACCACAGAGCTTTATGAATTTCCAGAAATAGCTCAATTTGAGGAAATGCAAGGTGCTAAGTTCAATCCGAACTCAGTTCAGCAGCTTCGTAAATTACTTTTCGACTTCATTGGCCTTAAGCCTACTGGCATTAAGACGGGGCAAGGTGCAGATTCGACTAACGCAGAAGTCCTAGAGATACTATCTGAACAGCATCCAGTACCTGCTTTAATTATGCGTATCCGTAAGGATAGTAAAATCAAGAATACTTATCTTGATAAAATCTTTCCGCAGCTTGACCGTGATAATAGACTACGTACTAACTTCAATCTACACAGTACCACTTCTGGGCGTCTATCCTCTAGTGGTAAACTAAACATGCAGCAGCTTCCTCGTGATGAGTCTGCTGTGAAGGGCTGTATCAAGGCTCGTGACGGCTATAAGATCGTTTCAATGGACCTTGTTACTGCTGAGGTTTATATCGCAGCAGTGCTCTCCGGTGATACTGAACTCATGGAGGTGTTCCGCCAAGGCGGTAACTTCCATAGTACAATGGCTAAGCGAGTATTTAAACTTGCTTGCGCAGTTGAAGATGTTGCAACACTATTCCCTCTACAACGGCAAGCTGCTAAGGCTGTTACCTTTGGTATCCTTTATGGTGCTAAAGCTAACAAGATTAGTGCTCAGGTTACTAAGGACTCCGGTAAATACTTCAGTAAAGCAGAAGCTCAAGAAGTTATTGATGAGTACTTCAAAACCTTTAAGCAACTCAAGAAGTGGCTTAAGAAAGCTGAAGACGATATTCTTACGCAAGGATTCACTTATAGCCACTTTGGCCGTAAGCGTCGCCTTCGTAACATCAAGAGCGATAACGCTGGCCTAGTTGCCCACGAAGTTCGCTCCGGTATTAACTTCCTAATTCAGTCTCCTTCATCTGATATTAACCTTTTAGGAGCTATCGAGATGCAGAAGCTAATTGATCAAAAGGGTATGGATGCTAAAATCTTTGCCCTTGTACATGACTCCGTACTTGCAGAAGTACGAGTAGACTATGTTGATGAATACTGTGAATTGCTAGATGCTTGCATCAAGATTGACAGAGGCCTAACAATCCCTAATTGCCCAATTGGTACGGATTTTGAGGTCGGGGACGACTATTCATTCGGCAAGTTTGAAAAGGCCTATTTGACCAATGACAACGATAACGACGTACAACTCGATAAAGTTTCCGGTCTATAGGTTAGAAGCAGAGCCTCTAGTTCGTAATGGACTAGTGCTTTGTAATGGTAGGCTAGTTGACGATAGAACTGTCAAGGGGGATACCTTAGGGGAGCGGCGTCTGAGAACTCCTCTAAAAAAGAAAAGAATATCTACTTATACAGCAGATATAATTTCATTAATAAAAGGCACTCAGGCCACAGAAACATGGTACATAGATTACTATGGCGACATATTTTGTTATAGGAAAACTAGGACAGAGCGAGTTATATGCCATAGAATATCTAAAGTGACCCCAATGGATACTTATTCAGTGGTAGCTCTAGAAGGGATTGACTTTCCAGTCATTTTGCCTAGGCCTCCCACAGGTGGCTTCGCACAGGTTTTATACTTAGGTATTCATCCGTGGAAGATACTGAATATAGTACCATCAAGGGTCAAGAGTACTGTTAAGAAAGTATAATGTCACAAAAAGGTAAATTAGAACTAAGAACCTTAAAACCATTAAACGAAAAACAAGCAGAAGTGCTTGAAACAAAAAAGAACTCTGTACTTTGCGGAGCCGCAGGTACTGGTAAGACACTACTACTCCTATATAAAGCTATGAAAGCTGTAGAGAGGCGAGAGGTAGATAGAGTGCTAATCGTTAGAAGCACAGTATCCTCTAGGGACGTAGGCTTTTTACCAGGCAGCTTAGAAGACAAGACAAAGGTATATGAACAACCTTACGAAGATATGTTCACAATGTTATATGATAATAAAGATGCTTATAGGCAACTTAAGCGTAAGTGGAGCTTAGTAGACTTTAAACCTACATCCTTCATGCGTGGTAATAACATTTATGACTCATATATTATCGTAGATGAGTTCCAGAATATGACTGCTCAAGAGCTAGACTCTGTTATTACACGAGTTGCAGAAGGAAGCTGCATCAACTTTTCAGGAGATGTTGCACAGGCTGACTTAGGTAAAAATGGCTTTGAACAGTTCACTCATATTTTAAGAGAAATGCCAGATGACTTCCAAGTTACGGAGTTTGGTGTAGAAGATATTGTTAGAAGTGGCTTGGTTAAGCGCTATCTAACTACCAAGCATCAGTTAGGATACTAATGGCTAAAGCAGTAATTACAAATAGGATATATCTAGACTCCAATATTGAAGTAGAGAGAAATTTGCTCACTGAGCTAACCTATAAAATTCCTGCTTATAGACCAGAACTACCGCCTAAGATTATAACCACGGCTAGAGTTGTTAATGACAGACTAATAACAATTCCATCGGGTCGTATGGACCTTATACCAGAAGGTTATGAGATACACGATAGACGCGTAGAAGTACCTGCGGAGTTCCCTGAGTTCAAATTTGAGCTCAGGGCCTCTCAGAAGCTGGTCCATGATGCAGTTAACTCTGATTGCTTTATTAATGCCTTCACCTCTTGGGGAAAAACCTTCACTGGGTTGGCCATTGCAGCCAAACTAGGTATGAAGACTCTTATTATAGTGCATACCTTAGCCCTACGAGATCAGTGGGCAGAAGAAGTTCGTAAAGTCTTTGGTTTTGAACCCTCTATATATGGGTCAGGGTCCAAAGACACCTCTGCGCTGATAACTATTGGAAATATACAAAGTCTTACGCGGGCCAAACGAGGCACATTCGATAAGATGTTTGGCTTAATTCTCGTGGACGAGTGCCACCATATACCATCTACTACATTCTCTAATTTAGTAGACCGCAGTCACGCTAAGTACAAGATCGGTTTATCTGCATCTGACAGGCGTAAAGATGGTTTACACATATTATTTCAAGACTACTTTAGTCCAAAAACATTCAAACCACCCAAAGAGAATTATATGGTACCTAGTGTACATCGTATTAGTATCCCTATTAGGTTTCAGGATTATGGTGCATGGCATGAGCGTCTCTCTGCTCTAGACCATGATGATGAGTATCACAAGATGCTTGCTATGATTGCTAGAAGCTATGCCACCAAGGGGCACAAAGTATTAGTTCTATCATCTAGAACAAACATTTTAGCGCAAGCTAGTAAGTACGACAACTCCAGCTTAGTAATTGACGGGGATACTAAAGAGCGCAAAGCTATACTAGATGAGGTGTTGCATGGTAAAGATTATCATACACTTTATGGTAGTTCTAATATATTTGCCGAAGGTGTATCCGCTAATAAGTTCAGTTGTCTAGTATTAGGGACACCGATGAATAATGAACCATTGCTAGAACAGTTTATAGGTAGAGTAATTAGGGAAAGCCCAGATAAGCTTTCTCCTATCATAGTTGACCCACAGCTGATAGGACACACTGTTCAGAACCAGCAACAATTACGATTGGGGTACTATCTTCGTATGGGTTACAAAGTAACGAACATATAAAAGATTTCCCTTGACTTAATAGATATAGTGTGGTAATATTATGATTCTATTCGACTGGCATAAGGTTAGGTTGATCGCAGACTACAAGAACGGCAACATAATTAAGATTATGCATGCTATTACGTGGCCTGTATTTCTACCCACCAGATACCAACGAAGACTAAATCCTTTCTATGACTATGATTTCTCTGGCCACAGCTTCTTGCTAAGCCCAGAAAAATTATTAGAAAGGCGAGATGTTCCACTGGCTAAGCGTGTGGAGTATATATCTTTAGCTGCTAGGCGCTGTTATGCAGATTACCTAATAACTGAAGATGCAACACTAGACTATAGGCTAGTAAAAGGACCTATAGAAAATGAGCTAATAACAGTAAAAACAAACCGAGTAGTCTTTGACTACGAATAAGGAAGAAGAAAAACATGGCAGCATTAAGCTTTGGCAAAGTTAAGGGTGAATCATCTAAGGATAAAGTACCCAGTTATAAAATGAAAGACGGCAATAATAAAGTACGTATTGTGGGCGGAGTACTCGCTCGCTACATTTACTGGGTGCCGAACAAAGGTGGAACTAACAGCCCTGTGGAGTGCCTCGCATTCGACCGCAATGAAGAGAAGTTCACAAACGTAGAAAAAGACTGGGTTAAGGAATACTTCCCCGATCTTAAAGCTGAGTGGGCGTACGCCAGCTTGGTTATTGATACAGCGGCAGATGAGCCGTCGATCGTTATCTTCAACCACAAGAAGAAGCTTCTAAAAAGCATCATCGACGTAGTTGAAGACCTTGGCGACCCATCGGATATCGAAAAAGGTTGGGATGTAGCATTCTCACGTGCTAAAACAGGTCCAAAAGTATATAACGTAGAGTACACCCTACAGCCGCTCAAATGTAAAGAGCGTGCACTAACAGAAGCAGAACGTGCGTTGGTTGAAGCTCACCCTACAATCGACGAAGTTCTGAAGCGCCCTGACCCGGAGTCAATCAAGAAGTATCTTGATGAAATCCGTGCTGGTGGTCCTTCGACTGGTGAAGCTGTAGACGACGAAATTCCTGAAGACTTCACATAATAAAAGCAGGGGGCGGATTAACATTCGCCCCCTACACTTTTGAAAGGAACTATGATATTATTTACTGCGGATTGGCACATTAAATTAGGCCAAAAGAATGTACCTAAAGCCTGGGCTAATAATAGGTATGAATTATTTTTTAAACAACTAAAAGATATTGAGTATTCTCTACACATTATAGGTGGAGATATATTTGATAGAATGCCATCCCTAGAAGAGTTACATATCTTCTTTAAATTTATAGGGCAAGTTGATAAGCCCACGATTATATTTGCGGGGAATCATGAAGCTTCTAAAAAGAACGAAACTTTCTTTACTGTACTGAAGGAAGTAACAGAGTCCCTAAATAACTTAGTTACTGTTGTTTGTGGGACCACTACAGTGTACGACAAATTTACTATTCTTCCGTACGAGTGCTTGCATAGAAAAAATTCTATTGAAGATTGCCCGCAAGATTTACCTTTGTTTACACATGTTCGCGGAGAAATCCCACCACACGTAAAACCGGAGGTTGACCTTGCTAGGTTACAAAATTTTCCTATTGTTTATGCTGGTGACCTACATAGTCATTCAAATACTCAACGGAACATTGTTTACCCAGGAAGTCCTATGACTACTAGCTTTCATAGAAATCTAGTAGAGACTGGGTATCTATTGATAGATGAAGATGACCTAACTAAATGGAGTTGGCATAAGTTTGAGCTACCACAATTGCTACGTAAGACCGTAGAAGATACTAAAGATATGGTAGCTACTGAGTTTCATCATACTATATATGAGATTGAGGGGGACTTACAGCAACTCAGTGGCATTGCTAATACAGAACTTCTAGACAAAAAGATTGTCAGACGCAATAGCGAAGTAACTGTTGACTTAACTAATAAATCAATTCAGGAAGAGTTGGAAGCTTACTTAAAAGAAGTTCTACTTCTACCACCTGAAACCACTACTAGAGCGTTGGAGGTATTTAATGCTAATTTTAAAGGAAGTTAGGTGGGGTGATTGCTTTAGCTACGGGGATGGAAACTCTCTTAAGCTAAATGAGAATACCATTACTCAGCTTATTGGGGAAAATGGTAGTGGTAAATCTTCTATCGCCCTTATCCTCCAAGAGGTACTATGGAATAAGAACTCCAAGGGTATCAAAAAGGCTGACATAGGTAATAGAGAGTTTGGTGATGGGCATTATTGGATTGAGCTAGACTGGTCATTCGACGGTAAAGAGTACCAAATCAACCTTATCCGTAGAAGTAGCCTTAAAGTAGTATTGCTAGAGGGTGGTAATGACATATCGTCTCATACAGCTACTGGTACCTTTAAAACTATTGAGGGTATATTTGGTATTGACTTCAAGATATTTGTACAGCTTATGTACCAGAGTGTTAATGATGGGCTCTCGTTCCTTACCGCCACGGATAGTACTCGCAAAAAGTTTCTCATTGACTTATTTTCCCTAGATGAATATGAGGAATATCACACTCTTTATAAGGAAATGGTACAGGAGTGTACTCAAAACATAAATCGTATTAATGGTTCTATTGATTCTATTACACGTTGGATTGAGAAAAATAAGAATACTTCTGAGCCACAAGAACTTATAGAAGTTCCTGAGGAGCCTAAAGATGATGAGGAACTATGGGCACTTAAAGACAGAGTAGCTCGTAATAAAGAGATCAACCTTAGAATTGCTAATAACAATAAACTCAAAGAACTTCTAGAGCGAATTGAGTATGACGATAAGTATCTCAGTATGGAGCCAAAAGAGACTAGTGAATATACTAGCCAAATTGGGGCACTCCAGGCCGAAACTACAACTAAGCAAGCCTTTCTCAATAAAATGACCAAGCTTGGGCAGCGCTGCCCCACTTGCGAACAAGATATTGATAAAGACCTACAGCATAACCTAGTCACGGAAACGCAGGCTAGACTTGATACTTTGAAAGCTAGTGAGGCAGAGATACGTGAGTTATTAGCTGAGGCAAAGAGAGAGAATGCGGATATTAGCAGAAACAAAAAAGCTCGCGCCGAGTGGGAATCAATACTCACAAAGATTGACCGCGACCTTGATGAAGCACCACAAGCATTAGGCGACCTTGCGGAGAAGATTACAGCAATCGAGAAGGCTATCATCTCGAAGAAAGCTGAGTACAACGCTGCGCTCAAACATAATGCTTCAGCAGAAGCTCACAATACAAGAATCAGTATTATTATGGAACAACTTCATGAACAGCAAAGTGAGCTTAGTCAAGTAACTAGTAGTCTTCAACAGGTTCAACAAGACCTTTCAATTGCTGAAATTCTAAAGAAGGCATTCTCCAATAACGGTCTAGTTGCGCATAAACTAGAAAACCTTGTAAAGGACATTGAAAACCTTGCTAATGAGTATCTTGGTGAGCTTTCTGACGGTAGATTTACTCTTAGCTTTACTGTTTCCTCAGATAAGCTAAATGTAACGCTTACAGATGGTGGTATAGAAATTGCTATAACAGCGCTAAGTAGCGGTGAGCTAGCGCGTGTTAATACAGCTATGCTACTTGCTATTCGTCGTATGATGAACTCCATTTCTAAGACACAAATCAATATTCTTTTCCTTGATGAGGTTATTAACGTGCTAGATGAGTTTGGCAGAGATAAGCTAGTAGAAGTTCTACTAAATGAAGAAGGATTAAATACATTCCTAGTCTCGCATGGGTGGAGTCATCCATTGTTAGCTAAGGTCAGAGTTACTAAAGAAGATGGTATCTCTAGCCTTCAGTACGACTAGAATAAGGGCGAAAGCCAAATAAGGAAATATATGGTAGATACTAGAACTAAAGGTCTACGTGGGGAATACGCGGTGCGAGACCTCTTGAGACTTTGGACAGGTCTAGAGTGGGAACGCACCCCGAGTTCCGGAGCGTTAGAACATACAAAGGGTGATATTTATATCCCCCAAGAAAAACAACAGTTTGTGATCGAAGTCAAAAACTATAAAGACACAGCAATTGATCACACTATATTAACAGCACTCACAAATAAGCTTACTATTTGGTGGACAAAATTAACTCATCAAGCTAGTACTGCAAAGTGCAAACCAATACTATTTTTTAAACACGATAGATCAAAGTGGTTTGTAGCAGTAGATATTAAACCGAAAGCCATAAAAAAGTATCTTTACATGTCGCCTCATGGGTGCTATACTATGCTTGCAGAAGAGTGGCTAGATAAGGAATGGGACAACTATGTCAAAGAGTCTAAAGCACGAACCTAGAGATCCTAAGAATACACTACTGGTGGATGGCCTTAACTTGGCCTTCCGCTGGAAGCATAGTAGAAAACCTGAGGATATGGTTTTCGACTTTACAAGCACTATTAAGTCACTAGCTCGTTCTTATGACTGTGGGCAGATCATCGTTCTCTGCGATGCTGGCAGCGATTGGCGTAGGTCAATACACCCAGGGTATAAGTCGACGCGAAAGGCAAAGTTTGCGGATCAGGATGACAAGGAAAAGCAAGAGTCTGAAGAATTTTTCGAGTTTTATGAACGCGCCTTGTTTAGATGTAGAGAAGCTGACATACCAACGATCCGGTTAAAAGGGGTTGAGGCTGACGACATTGCAGCTTACATCGTCGAAAATAAGTATGAATTAGATATTAATACTATCTGGCTTATTAGTTCGGACCGAGATTGGGACCTGCTTATCGAAGAGGACGTGTCCAGATTCTCGACTGTTACGCGATCCGAGATGACTATGGAAACTTGGGACTACCCTTGTAGCACTGAAGATTATATTTCATACAAGACACTCGTGGGTGATAAGGGCGACGATATTCCTGGCGTGGACGGAGTGGGTCCTGTAAAAGCTTCACAGCTTATCGAAAAATACGGTTCCATATTCGATATTATTGCTAGTATGCCAATCCCAGGTACAGCTAAGTATATTGCCAATCTCAACGCATCGGCGGATCAAATGTTGCTATCGTATGAGTTAATGGACCTCAGATCATTTAATGAAGTAGCCATTGGTGACCAACTAGAGTCGCTTAAAGAACAACTAGGAGAGATTTATGGGAAAGTTTAGAGAGTTAGTTTTACTAGAGAGAGAAATCGAGGCTATTGAAGCAAATATATTTAGCTGCCATGGTATATGTAACTCAGAGTATAATCTTTACTTATCAGTCCCAGAACTTAATATAGGATTAACTGCCCCCTCCAATAAGTTGAATGCAACAATAGCTAGTAGCATACTTATATTATTGACCGAAGAGTTAAATACAAAGAAGCATGAATTTAAAGAAGTAGCTTTACGGCTACTAAAGGAGTTTGATGAAAATTGATTATGGCAGAGATGCTCTATTAGACGCATTTAGTCTAACAACACTAAAAGACCGTTATATGGTTGAGGGAGAGCTTTCTCCACAAGACGCCTTTGCTAGAGCTGCAGAAGCTTTTGCTGACGATGAAGCCCACGCGCAGCGCATTTATGACTATGCCAGTAAGCACTGGTTTATGTTTGCTACACCAATTCTTTCTAACGGCGGTACTTCCCGAGGTCTTCCAATTTCGTGCTTCTTGAACTATGTCCATGATAGCCGTCAAGGTATTACTGAGGTATTTACAGAGGATGCCTTCCTATCATCCGTAGGGGGTGGTATTGGTACTTACTGGGGTGACGTACGCCCTGCTATGTCTAAAACATCGCACGGCTCGGAAAGTACCGGGCAGATTCCTTTCATTAAAGTAAGTGATAGTATGATGTTGGCATTTAGCCAAGGCGTTACACGTCGTGGTAGTAATGCAGCATACAGCCATATTTCTCACCCTGAAATCGAAGAGTTTCTAGACATTCGTAAAGCTACTGGGGATGCTAACCGTAGGTGTCCTAATATCCACCAAGGCGTTGTAGTTAATGATAAATTTATGCGTATCATTGAAAAAGCAATGGCTGATAAGTCTTATGATGACACATGGAGCCTCATTGACCCTAATACTAAGAAAGTAGTTAAGCGTGTATCTGCGAAAGCACTATGGATTAAAATTATCCAGAACCGTGCTGAGCTAGGAGAGCCTTATATCATGTTCGAAGAAGCAGTTAATGACGCGCTGCCGGACTACCAGAAGGCTTTGGGGTTACGCGTAGTACAAAGTAACTTATGTACAGAAATTACGTTACCCACCAATGAGAAGCGTACAGCTGTATGCTGCCTCTCTAGTGTTAATGCGGAGAAGTTTGATGAGTGGAAAGATGACCCTATGTTCATCTCTGACCTTGTTCGTTTCCTAGATAATGTAATTCAGTACTTTATCGACAATGCACCGCCTGAGCTTTATAAGGCTGTGTATAGTGCCCGTCGTGAACGCTCTATTGGTATTGGACTTATGGGCTTCCACAGCTACCTACAGTCGAAAATGATTCCACTAGAAACACCAATGGCTAAGTCTATCAACAGGAAAATCTTTAAGCATATCAAAGAGTGTGCCTATGAAGAAACTCAGATTCTTGCTGATGAGCGTGGTCCATGTCCTGATGCAGCTGGGGAGGCGAACGTTCGTAACGCACACCTGCTCGCTATCGCGCCGAATGCTTCTAGCAGCATCATCTGTGGTAACACAAGTCCTGGTATTGAACCGTTCCGTGCCAATGCATTTAACCAGAAGACTATGAGTGGTACTTCTGTGCTGAAAAATAAGCATCTTGAAGCTTATCTTGAGAGCATTGGTAAGAATACACCTGACGTATGGTCAGATATCATGGCAGCCAAAGGTAGCGTACAGCACCTAGATTGGCTACCAGACCAAGTTAAGGATACATTCAAAACGGCTGTAGAGATCGACCAGCGTTGGCTGATTGATTTTGCCGCAGATCGTCAGGAGTACATCTGCCAAGCACAGTCACTAAACTTATTCTTCCCAGCAGACGTTAGTAAGCAAGAACTTAATTATGTTCATATGCTAGCATGGAAGAAGCGTGTTAAGTCTCTGTACTACTTACGTAGCGAGGCTTATAAGCGTTCTGATAATCTTAACCAGCAGTCTGTTAAGTACCAGTTTGATTTTAGCAAGCCAGTAGAAGAAGACAGCTGCTTAGCCTGTGAGGGATGAATGGACTTAGAAGTAATGATAGTGAACAATGACCTTATTGTTCTAAAGAAGGTAGAGGACGACCAACCAGGCGTTCGATACGAGATTGTTCACCAAGAACCTAGGAAGCGTATAATGTTTCCTAGGGAATGGGAACCAGAAAGGTATTTCTTTCATGTTGACGGAAACTAGGGATTATTACAAACCGTTCAAGTACCCTTGGGCATTCGATTTTTATAAAACACAGCGCAAGCTAGACTGGCATGTAGAAGAACTACCACTAGCTGACGATATTAAAGACTTTAACCACAAACTTAAGCCTGATAGCCAAAGACTTATTACCCAAATCTTTCGCTTCTTTACTCAGGCTGATGTAGATGTTGCCGGCGGGTACTGCCAGCACTATCTGCCAACTTTCAAAGCTCCAGAAGTACGCATGATGATGAGTACATTTGCAGCGATGGAGGCTAACCATATTGAGGCTTACTCAATGCTTATTGAAACTCTCGGCATGTCCGACGATGAATATAAGATGTTTAGTAAGTTCAAGGCTATGCAAGATAAGCATGAGTACCTTGAGAAATTCAATATGAGTACGCCACGGGATATTGCTAAGTCTCTAGCAGTATATAGCGGATTTACAGAAGGTGTTCAACTATTTAGTAGCTTCGCTATCTTGTTAAACTTTCCACGTCACAATCTCATGAAAAACATGGGGCAGGTTATTTCATGGTCGATCCGTGACGAGAACCTACACGTAGAGGGAATGACAAAACTCTTCAGAACCTACATCGAAGAGAACCCAGAACTATGGGACGACTCTTTAAAGTCGAACTTATATTCGATTGCAGAACGTATCGTAGAATTAGAAGACGCTTTCATTGATACTTGCTTTGAGGGCGTGGAACTAGAAGACCTACGACCTGAAGATGTTAAAGGTTATATCAGGTTTATCGCTGGTAGACGCCTTAATCAGCTAGCGCTGAAGGATATTTTCAATGTACCAGTTAACCCACTTCCATGGGTAGATGGTATGATCAACGGAGTTGAGCACACTAACTTCTTTGAGAATAGACCAACTGAATATGCAAAAGCAGCTACCACAGGTAACTGGGACGATATATTCTAAAACGAGAAAAGCCCCGGGGATTGCTCCTCGGGGCTTTTTGCTATTTATAGTCTTTCCAACCAACTCCATCTTTAGCAAAGTCATTGACATAGATAATTTTATGTTTACAGTTTTCTACCTTAACTGGATAATCATTCCATGTATCACCAACAATCCATCGCTGGCCATCATCGTCTTCAATCATAGAAACCATATGATCAACAGTAGGACCTTCTGAGCCTACCATTAGTCTAAATACATTTTCTGTAGCGCCCTTTTTATATAACAAACTAGCAACAGTACATGCTAGACCATCACAGTCATCATAGATTCTAATAGTAGGATTTTCTAGAATAACCTTAGACCAGTCTTTCCACGTATCTGCGTGCTTAGGGTCGTACGGATCATTAGTATAGACAAAACGGTCTACCACGTACTTGTTCCACTTCTTAATTTCATCTATATTCATTTGCACCAAACTTGAACATACTGCTCACACTCGATCACACACCAAGGTGATCCAGGGTCTTGTATACACATACGTATATCAGTTTCAGTAATAAACGAGTTATTGTCAATCACCTCTTGAATGACTACTTCCTCAATATACTCTCCAGGCGGGCCTGTGACTGTAGGTGGTGGGGCGCTTGCGCACCCCACTAATAGTAAAAATGTTAAGATATATTTCATCATGGAGCTGGTCCTAAGATTGTGGAGAATGTATCAATTACATTTCCACCCGTGCTAACAGTTACTACGCCACTGTTATTACTAGCTGTGAAATTCTCTGCGTAGAAATTAACGGTATCTCCGTTATTAACAGAAAGTGGTGAAGCTTGATAAGCGCCCCCATTTTTGCGCGCAGTTACTGTAATACCTGCACCTGTATCTGTCCAGCTGATGGAAATAGGGCCACCAATACCGGATATGGTTTGATTAGCATTAGCCCCTGTGTGCGCTGGTCTAACACTAATTGTAGCCCAGTCAACTGCATCGGGTATCGTATCATAGAAGCCACCAAGGCTTACTGTAATAGTGTCTACTACTGCATTAGCATTGGAGAGATTTCTAACTACTATAGAGTCAGTCTCTGAGGTGGCAACAGTATTATCTACTGAGAAAGCGACTACAGCATCAGGAGCCACAGTAAACGGGTTAGTTTTAGTTACGCCATTCACAGTTATCACTAGCGTTATATCTGGGTTAGAGGATTCTGCACTCATCTCAATACTAGTACCAATATCACTTATAGTAGCGCTAGAGGAGCCAGCAAATCCTGTGGTAGATATATTGGCCCAGTTAGCCGCTGTTATAACGTCAGCAGGATCACCAGAACCTACTAGTCCTGCGCTAGCCGTCTGGCTTGTAACATCTAATGCCACTAATACAGGGCTACCAGAGGCGAATGTCCCTGGTGCTGTATTAGTTTGGTAGGTAGAGAAGTTATATAATACCATTGATATAGCAGTAGCAGATGTTCTACGTATCCCAGTTAAATAACGCCTAACTGTAAACGCATATGGAGATTCTACTGGAGCTGCTGAAGATGTTACAGAAGTTCCTATACCCGTTTGCATGCCAGCATAAGACTTGCCAGATGGTAATCCACTTAAAGAGGTGCCACCACCTACCACACGCATGGGATATTCTGCAGTACTCCATGCTATTTCACTAGTACCATTTTTATAGATTCTGACCCCCGCTGTATCAGCTGCTGCAATAGCAGCTGAGTAGCCGTCATATATATAATAAGTAAATGGGGTAGTAGTACTAGTAGCAAAACGCCATAAAAAGCTATCAGAGTCTAATTGGGTCAACCTAGTTAAGCAGACAATCTGTGTAGTCGACCCAGGCTCAATTGCTATTACTGGGTTTACTAAACCGTCTCCCTGTATGCTAACCTCATATGGGAATCTTATACCAGTTACTGGTGTTAATGTACCCTTATATTTCAAAGCTAGATTTGATAGTGCATCAGAAATCTGTAGCACGTTATCTTGATTATATATTCTAAATCCTACTGCCATTTTAATAAATCCCGTATCTTAAAGTAAAGTCCGCTCCGCCACTATAAGCTGGCCAAGACCAACTTAATGTAGTACCAGTAACAGAAACCGTTGGCCCCCTAGCTATATAATAGTCTGTAGGCATTGGAATAGCCCAGGGGGTCCCTAGAGCGAAATTAGCATCAACTAAGGAACCTGGAACCCCGTCTACCATAGTTACTACACCAAGAGGCTTTCCACTATATACTGTTTGGTCAAAAATAATAGAACCAGATTTGTATACCCTAATACCTACATCCGCCATTATGGTAACACTCCCATCTCCATTACTAGTTCATTAGCTGCATTATATATTGTTATTAGTCCAGGAGTGACAATAAGCCTATCCTGGCCTGTAGTACCACTAGTAATAGTGCCTGCAGTAATAGTACCCATATTTGCACTAATTGCAGATAAGCTGCCAACTTTAAGATAAGCTAGGAATGGAGGACCATACCAAATTGTCTCATTAGCAGCTGGGTAATATAGCCCCGTAACCATATACATACTATTACCAGTCGCTACTGTAGCAGTTGGTGTTGTAGCCCATGTAGTAGTTAGGCCCCAATCTGTACTCACAGGTAGCACATCCCCCGCCTTAGCAGCTAATGTGGTACCCGTGAAGGAAAAGTTAGAGGCTCCAACAGCGTAAGCAATACGTGCTTGAGCGCCAGTAGGGCCAGTGGCACCAGTAGCACCGTCAGCACCTGTTGCACCGGCTAATGATTTAGTAAGAGTCTGATACTTAGTAGTAGTTACTATGTTCTCTAAGTTAATAGTTAAAGTAATTACGCCGATCGCTGCGGACAAACTACTCGCAACTGCCATAGAAGCATTGCTTAATACTGTTGCAATTGCACCCGCAGTTACGTTTGAGCCGGAGGCTGTAACATTAAACTCTCCAGCACCGGGTACTCCTGTAGTATGCGTTAATTGTGTAGCCCCATAGTAAGCCTCAATCTCCGTACCAGACCCAACATAGCTAGAGACAGTACCAACGCTATCCGCCGGCACAGTATGAGCCTCATTAAACACAATAACTGTGTAAGCTTCAGTACCTGGTTTAACAGCAAATATTGTAATTGTATCAAACGCCACAATTGCGCCACCATCCGTGGCAGATACTCCAACCCAATAATTGTTAGCTGGAGTAAAATAATTAGTAGGGCTAGTAACGGCCACTGTTGCAGTAAGCGAGCTAGCCTGAACTATGGCGCCAACCTCATTATCTTCGCGAAATGTGAAGTACGGTGTAGCAATTCCCTGCGCTGTACCAGTTAGTGTAAAACTTGTAGGAGCCGGTGTAGTACCAGTAGACGCGTAAACTATTGAATAATCATTTGATGTAAGCTTAACAGCTACAGCATCTGCACCACCAGAGCCATCAGAACCGGCTAATGACTTAGCAAAGCTTTGAATCTTAGTATATTCAGTAGAATCAGTGTCTACTACAGTTATAGTTAACGTAAGATTACCTGTAGTAGCTGTCATAGCTGTTAGGTCTGCTATAGTACAAATATTGCCCACACCTGTTATAGAGCCAGCAGTAACGTTTGTAGCTGCTGCAGAGACTCTAAATGATGGATCAGCATAAGTAACTGTATCATCAAAAGGAATCTCGGTTGCACCTTTATATACCTGTACAGTTGTACCAGAGCCAGTTAGTACTGGAGCGCTACCATCAGCTTGTGCCGGTACAGTATGAGCCTCATTGCTGACAATAATTGTAATAGCATTAGAACCCTGTTGAACACCAAATAATGTAATAAGGTCAGTAGCGACTAGTACAGCATCTTCAAACATATCCACTTCGATAACGTCTGGCATATCATCAAATAGTGCCCTAGCAGTATATGCAAAAGTTGGTGATGCGCCCTCTTGTGAGTATGCTCCACCATCAACTTTAAATCCATATGTTACTGTACCAGTAGTATTAAATGGTGTTGCAGTAACTGTAGCAGTATCAGTACCACTTACGTCGCCCGCAGAAGTATATTGAAATGCTTGCTTAGTCGTGCTAAGTTTAACGCTTCTTGACTGCTCACCTGTACCAGTAATCCAGTTAGTACCATTCCAAGTATAGATAAGGTTATCGACAGTATTAATAACAACCTGGCCCTCATAGTTGCCTGCGACTGGTAAACCATCCACAAATTCCAGGGGGGTAGAAGATGTTCCCGACACGTTATAGTATGTTTCCATACTATAAGTACTGCCTTGGCGGTGGACTTTGCCGATAATTGTATCATTGATCTTATCAGCATCAAAAGTTGGCAAATAGACAGAGTATAGAAGGCTAGGATATGTTTGTCCTAAGCCTTCGGAAGTAATAGCAATTGCAGTACCACCCGGTGACGTGGCAATTGTATATGTATCCGTAGTTACACCTCTGGTATAGTAGGTTGTACCACCAGTAATACCACCAGGTACAAGACCATCAGATAAGAACTTCACTGGGGTATCATTAGCCATGCCATGGCCCGGGGATGTTATCACCCCCGGGTTAGCAATACTTACAGATTGGATTGGTGGTATACGTGCTGGATGATTATCAATAGTGAGTGACTGAGCACTGTTATATGCTAGAATGGTTGCCCATGTATCGCCCACTTTGATAAGGCTGCCAGTAGAGTTTTCCAAATCACCAAAAGGTGAACTGAGGTCTACTAGCTTAGAGTTGATAACCATAGCAGCAGTAGATACTGCAGTGTTATCTACACCATCAGCGTCTAAGTCTGCTAGGTCTCTAAAGTATGTGGCATTCTTATCTACACGCTGCTCTAAAAGTCTGAAACCAAACTGTAGATCATACGCGAGATAAGCATAGCCACCATCTGCGATAGCCGATAGTGCTAAACTTGTAAAACTCATGTTCTTTCCTTATGCGTTTGGTGCTGTTAATACAAAGCTTGTAATTGTAACAGCGCCTGTAGCTGCAATAGTAATAGTGCTAAGAGTAATATCACCGCCACCACCAGTGGCTGTAACTGTACCCTGCATCTTTCTAGTGGTACCATCACTAGCATAAAGTACCCAGTGTCCAGCATCGCCACTGGCATCAGCAGAGGCATCTGTCCATGTACCAGTTAGGCCTTTAGTGCCTGAGCTAGCTGCTGCTAGCCAGTCAGCTGGTAGGTTTAGTGTAGCTAATACAGTACCAGAATCAGCATCTGTAATTGCTGCGGGTTTTGCACCTGTTCTAAATTTTAGGATAGCTGATGCACCTACAGTCGTTTCGATAGCATCTAGCATCGCATTTCTAATATCTACTGCCATATTTACTGCCATATTTTTCCTTTCTTATATCTTTAAAGATACTATACTGGTGCAATTACCAGTGTATAACCTCTGTGTGTTCCAGAGAAGCCACCCGAGAATGCTCCTGGGTCTTCTGCCCCAGCTCCTGCCGTCTTAGAAGCGATAGCAAAGCTCCCAGAACCAGCAGTCCCTTGAGACTCAATAGCATACCCTGATGGTGCTGAGTACCCAAGCGTAGTACTGATTTGAGCGCCAATACTTAGTACTAACGAATCGGCAACATCTACTGTGGCTGAAGAAGTATCAATTACTGTACCTGTGTTACCGTATGTAATAACAGATGTATCCGTTATTTCTAGGTATCCATCGCCATTAGTTGCGCTAGCAAACTGAGTTAATTCGGCTCCTCTAACACAGAATACACCAAATGAGGATGCTCCGTTACCAGTTCTGTACTCAGTATAGCTAGCAATATTACCAGCATCGAGCTCTAAGTAGCTAAGAGTAGTTGCAGTCGACGAAGAACCATTAGTAAACCCTAATGACCACCCATCATTTGTAACAGAGCTATTACCACCCGGCACACTGTTAATATATGAACCTACAGAGATACCAATTAGTATGTCTCCTATGGCTGTATCCTGTGCCGATGTATCAATAAATCCTGAGCCACTACCATACTGTGCCCACACTACTGTAGGAGCAGAACCACCAATGCCACCAACTGTACCAGCTGCTGTGATACCAAAGTCGGCTAGCGTAATAGCTGCTGTGCCGGTAATGCCAGAAGGAGGTGCAGTAACTGTACCAGCACTTGAGATACCAAAGTCCGCCAGCGTAATAGCCGCAGCTCCTGTGACACCACTAACAACTGGAGCAGTAACTGTACCAGCACCTGCAACACCAAAGTCACCTAGTGTAATAGCTGCTGCTCCAGAGACTCCACCAGGAACGCTAGTATCTGCAATGGAAATACTTGCATAGTCCATTCCGTTATCTAGTGCAATTGTGAAGATTTCTGGGCCTTCTGTAGTCTCGTCTTGGGTTAGCGTAAAGGCTGCAGATGCTGTGCCACTGCTAACTGTAAAGTTTCCGGTAAGGCTTGCGCCACCGATATCAGCTGATGAAATACCAGTAATAGTATAACCTAGTACTGTTGAATCTGCTACACCAGTTGTAGTTAGTGTAATAGTAAATGATCCGCTTTCGTTTGTAGAATAAGTAGTGGAGGTTAGTGCATAAGATGCATCCCCAACTACCCAAGCCGTACCATTCCATTGCTTAAGAATACTGTTAGCAGAGTCATACCAAAAGTTGCCTTTTTCAATAGCTAAAGGTTTAAATGCTGACACATAGATATTACGACCACTGTTCCCAGTAAACCTATAACTTCCTGATGTTTCAATGTTACCAGCGGCTAGCTTAATAGGTCTATCAAAGGTACCACCAGTAGGTAAAACAAAGGCTAGATTGCCTGCTTTTCTTGTTGTAAAGAAAACGTTTACAGTTGTACGAGCTGGCGGAGACATAGGCCCCACGCTGCTTTTAGCTCTAATAGTAAACTCATATAGACCTTCAACAACATTCGGGATAGTATATTTACTAGCCGACTTAGGGAGTGACACCCTCTTAGATTCACCCTCTGGAGTGGTATAAGTAATTTCATAGGTATCAAAGTCCTGGTATAGGGTAAAGATATTCCCTACCCAGCTTTTGGGACCTGTCCAAGACAGAGAAATTGTTGGGCTATAATCAGAACCAGTCTCATCATTAGTCTGTCTAGTTGTTGTTAAAATACCATTAAAGTCAGTAATCGGCGGTATCTCTATATATCTAGGGACAGATGTAACTGGCGACGTGATAAACTCTTCATCTACTAAGTCAAACTTAGAGTTATAGTGCTCTGCTGCCGTAATATTGTATAGACCAGGAGATTCCTCACCTATTGATAAAACTTTATAAGGCTTGGCGCTACCCGCCACCAATGCACCAGAACGCTTAACAGTAATAGCCCAAACTACTTCGCTCTCCGGCGCCGAAGTGTACGTTCCTGTCACATTTAGTACGCTGCCAGTATACGGTAGTGAGTTAGAAATCGGTTTAGACTCCATATGAGCATCTGCAGTAAACTGAACTACTACAGGATCTCCAGCATCATCTACAATAGCACTAGCTTTCTCTTCACTATCAATAGTTACTGCGTCAATAACAGCAGGAAGTTGGTCTCCCTGCACATAGTCTACTGCGCCAATGGTGGCTTCCGGCTGCATTAGGAAAGTAGCTGGGCCAACGATAAATGCGTGTAGAGTATATTCTTCGCCTGAGTAAAGAACTACGTCGCTATCTACAGTGATCTGAGAAGTAGTCGCACTAGCGATTCTTCCTGAGTATCTAATAGAGTTCTTATCCGCATCTTGTACAGTTACGATAGAGCCTGGCTTGATATAAGCTGCGCCTTCGCCAGTTTTAAAGTTAACGATCTCCTTCTGCATCTTAGCAGTTAGAAGCTTCCACTTACCATATCTAATTGCCTGGCTTCTAGAAGTGGCCCCAAAGGCTGTTACTTCCTCTGAGAAAATACGGTTTTTAATTACCATATCTTCTACGTCGTCTACTAGCTCTACGTCTTGTTCATAGAAGTTTTCACGATTATTGAAGCGTACTACAATTTGGTTAGGTCTTGTTTTATTACCAGTACCTTCATAAGAGAATAGACCACCCTCAATATTACCTTTTGTAAAGGCATATACAGGCTCACCTGGGCGATCTCCTTCTAATATAAGTTGACCATCTACCCAGTAAGGTAGAGCCAGCATAATAGTAGCAAAGTCCTTTACTACCTTATAGGCTTCAGTAGCAGAAGTTAAGTACACACCACAAGTAAAGCGGGGCTCTAATCCACCAGTACCATCAGGCACTAATTCATCACAGTATCTAGCTAGGGAATAGAGAGAATAGTCATTGATATAATCTGCGCTCATCCAGTGACCTAGACCCCAGCGCTTGTTGACTAATATCTCACGCAGGTTCCAGACAGGGTTGTTTGTATATCCAGTACGTAAAGCTCCATCCCATATCTGATAATCACTAGTAATGGCTCCTGTAGACACGTTACGCGTATAAGTAGCGATACCGTCATCGGCCTCTTCTCTAGTTACATAGTTAGTAGGGATTTGAGTACGAACACCATAACAATGGTATGCACGCTCTGGGAACTCACCAGCAAACTCTTGGCTATCAAAACCAATCGCTGCATAAGCAGCATGTGGGTAAGATAGTTTATCATTAATGAATGCCTGCACTGATTTAATGGACGTAGCCGCAATCATCTGGTCATTGTTATATTCCAGGTTATCTGGGGTAACCTTGCGAATAGCGATTTGGAAATCTGTAAATGGCTTGTACTGTTCGATAGACCATCTAAAGTCAAAGTCGACCGCAGTTTTAGATGCAGCGCGAATAGTACCGGTAGGGTCTGCTCCGCCTTTTCTAAATGTTCCACTGTCAGAAGCTACAACAATACTTGCTGCGGCTACCTCTGCGTCTGTAGGTCCATAGATTAGTTCGCTCTTAAAAGCCTCAGTACCGTTTTTATGTTTAAAGTATATTTGGAATACAGCACCCCAAGAACGTGGGTTACCCTCAGCGTTGGCTGCGTATAGACCACCGCTAGCGCCAATAGTAATTAGTAGTTCGTCAACCTCGTTGATAGAACCTGGTGCTATTTCACTAGCATTTACAACTACCTCTGGGCCACCTGTTGCGCCACTAGGGCGCTCAAGGTTGTATTTACCCCAGAAGTTATTTAGCCTGCTGTTGCTGAAGAAGCTCGTGTATTGTTTAATTTCTACGCTTTTGGATACGCCTAAACTAGCGTTAGTAAAGCTAGGGATACCGGTCACGGGCTCCTGATCTAATGTGCCACTGCGAAAGTTAGCTAGTACAAAGTCAAAGTTCTTATTGTCAGAGTTAGACCCTGATAAGTTATCCGAAGTGCTATCTATTAACACTCTGGCGCTGCCACGAGCATTAATGGCTGTATAGTTTGGAATAGCGCTATCCAACGTCATAACAGTAAGTTGAACGTTTCCAAAATTACTACTTATAAAAGCGTTATTTTCAGTATAGTAATCAAACGTAATTCTTTTTCCAGCTGCTGTACCCGTAATAGCAGGCTTTAGAACTGCAGTAGTAGTATTGGTAACACTAACTACAGAACCTACATATTCTGCACCGCCGACACCAGCCCCCTGAATTCTAATTTTAGGGGCAAAAGCAGCTCTAGCGGCACTGTTACCGTTAATCATCGCGCTTGTAAAGAAAGCTGCGCCAGTAACTACAGTACTTTGTGTACCAGTAGAGGTTTCACTACTAACTGTAGCTTCTGCTGAGCCCTCTAGCACTAGTACTGGAATATCGGCACCAGACTGTGCATAACTTTTTGGAACATTAAATGTAGTACTAGATAATAGACTAATACTAGAATAGGAAGTAGCCTGTACCTTAGTGTTATTTGAGGAGTTTACAATAGGAGTCCTATTGAGGTAGATTGAGCTTAGCCCATCTACTAGCTCAATTTCTCCTTCACTGATAAGATCATATGCAACGCCTGTTGAAGCTGTACTACCTGAAACTGCCATTTAAAATATACCTCTAGTGATTAGGTTTAAACCGCCACCACCGCCTGTTGTAATCGAATTGTACCCGTAGGCCCCTTGATAGGCACCAAAAGTATAGCCCCTATTTTGTAGACCACTAACTGTACCAGATGCTATAATAACGCCCCCTACAATCATTTCTCCAAGTAGTACTGGAACAACGTTGTTTTGAGCCACTGTGTTTTCAGGCCCATCAAACAAATAAGTCTCATCGGCTGCGCCATCCGTAGAAGGGTCTGGGGCCATAATTTGCATAAGCCCTTGGAGGGCCAATGAGGCGCCAAGGCCTACTACAGCCAAGCCTAATGAGTTGAGCCCAATACCAGCTGATAGAGCCCCCGCTGCACTGGCAACCCCAGCGGCGGAAGCAGTTCCCATCCCTGTAAAACCTATAGACCCCACTAATAAAGCTGAGCTACCAGGTACAAATAAGGATGCTACTAATAGCGCACCCATAAGTATCTTAGCTCCACCAGACTTAGCGCCGGCGGGTATAGGTGTGACAATAATAGTGTCCTCAGGTATGTTAAAAAGTAGTTCTTCTTGATCTTCAATAAACCTGTCTCCACATTGTATATCTATGTCTCCGCCAGCTTCTGCAAACTCTACCATCTCCTGCCTAAAGCCAGGATAGTTTGCTTCTACGCAAGACAGAATATCAGATGGCCGCTTAACTTTCATGTTCCAGTGAGTACCGTACTTATCCCCAATAAACCCGTTGAATATCACTTCCTTCATATCTGTAAACTTTCTTAATGTGCTTACCCCAAAAAGGGTAAAGGTTTTCTTTGCAGGATAATCTATCTACTGCATGGTGAAAGAAGCAATCAAACTCTAAATATACACCTATATGATTTTCTATACTAGAACCAATAGCAAAGGTAATTAGGTCTCCATACCTTAAGCTAGTAACCTCATTAAAGGGCCAGCGCTCATTTAAGCTAGATAAGTAATCAGTGCCATCTTCCCACCAGTCGTCTTTCCAATCTAACAATCTTGGTGGTAATTGCACTCCATGCTGTAAGTACCAATCTCTACAAGCCTCGAAACAATCTCTAACCCCAAACTCATATTCTCTACCAGAAAGCGTAGAGTGCCCCTCTGGCATAATTGCAGTGTATTCTAGGCTTATACGATCAAATACTAAGTAAGGTATCTTAATTGCATTACAGCATTCAACGTCGTGCTCACTAGGAGTACAGTTACCTACATGTGCATGAACTACGAATAATATTTCACCAGTTAAGTTTAGCTTAGCGTACTGTGCGGCCTCTAATTGAAAGTAGTTAAGTGGGTCTTCGGAAGTATTTGGTACCGGTATAAAGCGAGCTTTACCCTTCTTTAGGTGAATAACACCGCAAGGCTCTTCGTCACTGTCTAAACTCTGTAACCATACTTTTATATCATTTATTAAATCTTTTTGCACCAGGGAATCCTCCATATGGTAATACTGCATCTTTTTGCTCTGAAGTATACGAGGGTACTGAAAGTCCCTGCCCAGTAAACTCTACTGCCTTAAAACGGTTAGCACAACTAGTTAGTTTTTTACCACAAATATCAACACGTTCCCAATAAAAGTCGTTAGTACCAGGAGTAACGTCAGTGCTATCACTAATAGCTACCCACAACTTACCATCATATTCTATTATTGGATTAAATAGTTTTCCTTCCCTATAAGTAACATAGCTAGTGAGTGCGCTCCACGCGCCCTCTGCACGTCTGCATTGTCTAAAGTTTGCAGACTCAAAAGATCCTGTCTTAGTAAAACTTAATAGCGCTTGATAGTATTTATACCTAGTGGTGGTGGTGCCTGCTGTAACCCTTGTTACTGTGTACCCTACTCTATATATGTAATTAACAACAACACTCCCGCTAGTTGCAGGCATATCAGGAATAGTACCTTCAATAATAGGACGGTCATTATTGTCATATCTTACCTCAAAACCTGGGTTATTATTTCCATCTTTCCATATGCAGCCACCAAGCTTTTCTGTTTTTGTTATATTTGCACCCTGGTACAGCCAATTACATGTGTTTGCTAGAATATATCTATTTGGGACTGTAATGCCCTGCAGATCAAAAGCGGTAGTTAATTCAAAACTAATAGAAGTAGGATCACTACTCTGTAGACGATCCATAAAGAATATCTGCCGCGGCTGCTCAATCGGCGCCGAACCAGATGCTCCTACTGTACCTGTAGCTAGATGTTTGGCCAGCGTCTTTCGTCTTATAATTCTGCGCCCTATTAAGTCATCTGGTTCTATTCCAATTTCTGACTTAAAGGTGCTTAGTACGTTGGCTAGGATGATTGTGGGTCTCGCGTATGCCCCTTCAGACCTATGTTCAAATCCGGAAAAATTAATAGGTAGAGTGATATATTCTCTAATAGTATAGGGCGAGTCAACGTCACTAAACTTTACATTAGTATAATAAGTAGTGAAGTATGCGAATTGGTCTGTAGCTACTTCTATCTCAAATAACTCTACTAGATCTGAATCTACACGTTGTTTATTTACATCTAGTAACATAACTTGCCCCTTGCTTCTATACCGCCATATATACTATTTCTAAAGCCTAGTGACCACTCTTTGATCGCTATCTGCCTAGAGACACCACCAGTGAGGTCATTTTGAAGTGTTAATGGTAATATACCTTTTAAACTCCTAAAGTAACGATCTATCAGTGTAAATACTTCTTTAGTCTGGCAACATATTACGAAAGCTACTTCAAGCTCTCTAGTATTAATGCCGTCTACACGTTGCTGCATAACCGGAGAGGAATCGCCAGCGTAACTCAGGACTCTTATTGCAGAAGATTCTTGTGGATTCCTGTCTACAGTAATTACGGTAGCAAGGTTACTATTGTAAGTGTCCGCTGGGATGGTAAAATACATTATCTATGTTCCTCTTTAAACTCTGCGCTTAGAGAAAATACCTCTCCGTTTATGTAGTCTTTATTAAACTTTATAACAGATACTGAAACAGTTTCATCATCTATAACAAAGTTTGGTATAGTATCCCCACCGAGAGCAATAAAATAAGTCTCTATAATATTGATCTCAGCGGGAGTCCTATTTGAGAAAGATCCTCCAAGGGATCTTAGTGGTGGGGCTAATGATATGTCTAGCGAATAGCCGTCTCCATATTGTATGCTTCTAACTTGTGGTGCTACCTTGACGGTGATACCGTTGTCCAAATAGACAACGGTATCCGCCTCAGCTGGGTAGTAGGCTCCACTTATAGTAAAATATACTGACATTAAGCTCCATACTTACTTAGAAGCCCACCGGGGGCTTTCTGTGCTACTAGCTCTCTTTGAACTGCAGCAGCGATTGCCTGACCAAGCTTGGTTGGGTCCGGGCTACTACTCTTTTGATCCCCAGAGCTAGTCATATTGATATTAACACTGACATTATTATCTCCACCGCCTCCACCAGTCATCTGTACTGGAATAGAGCGTCCGTTAGGTAGCGGTACAACAGCTTCATTTTGGCGCCCTTCACCAACTAAGTAAGTTGGCTCTTTAACAACACCTGATAAACCTCGGTCAGCGATACCGCCGTTGGCGTATCCCATAATACCACCGTCTTTTCTACCACCCATGAAGGATGTAAAAATAGTACCAGCGCCAGGAACTATAGCATTACCAGCTGCTTCGATTGCTTTAAATATAAGCATCTTAGTAATCATTTCAGTGATTGACTTAAGAATTGAAATAGCCATATTACTAAAGGCTTGTCCAGCAGTTTGAGAACCATCTATAATAGCTCCAAAAGCATCACCAATAGAAGACTCTACGGTTTGCATTATATTGTTAAAGCCTTCAGCTTGAATATTAGCATACTCCCAAGCTTTTGCTTGCTCTTTAATGTCTTTTATTTCAGAAGCATCAAAGTTTTGAATACCACCACCCTCAGCAAATCTCTCCTGAGCAAATTGAGCGGCTCCAGAACTCATACCTAGAGTATTGATGACACCCTTGAGCCTCTTGTTTTCAGCGTCTGCTAGTCTAGCTGCATTAGCCGTACCTAGTTCTGTACTGCTAACACTTAATAGTTTGATAATCTCATCTATTGTTTTTAGTTCTGTTTCTAAACCTTCTCTAGTAGAAGAAGCTACAGCTCTAATAGCAGTACTTTGTGTAAGGTAGCTATCGACAAGAGAACTTAAATTCTCGCTAAGAATAGCAATATCTTTAGGATCTTTTGCTTCAGCAATCCTTGCTTGTAATGCGTCTCTAGTACGTTCATATTCTAAAGCAGCTTGTTGCAGTTCTGAAGTAGCATTATCTCCAACTGATTTAATAGTATTAGCTATTGTTTGCTTATCTAGTTTGGCTCCTGCTAGACTGCGTAATCTAGCGTCATCAGGACTCACTACAGCCCTAGAAGTGGCATTTAGATAATCTAATTTAGCCTCTATTAGCTTCTGCTCTCGTTTAGCATTTTCAGTGTTAGCACTTAATAGAGTATTTTCTTGATCTATAATTTTTTTGTTTATAGCAAGTTCACGCTCTTTTATATTAAACTTTTGGAGGTAGGCATCTCTAGCTGCTTTAGCTGTATTTAGTTCTTCTAAACTCAATGATAAGCTTTGACGAAGCTCTACACCCTGAAGTCTAGCTGCTTCTGCCATATTTACTCTTGCTATCTTTTGAGCGTCAAGTGCCTTATTTTGGCTTACTAGTGTTATTAAAGTTTCACTATCTATACCAAATGCAGCTTTGTAAAATTCTCTATTTAATTCGTTACTTAGCTGACTAATAGCTTTATCTAAATCACCTCCGCCTACTTGTTCTACTATAGCATCGGCTGCGCTTTTTCCAACTAGGGTTCTACCCATAGAGCTAACAGCTATATTATTTTGTGAGTTAGTAATTTGAGCCTCAAGAACAGTCATCTTGAAGTCTTCTAAAGCATACTCAGCACGAATTACAGCTAATTTAGAATTGAGCATACTTTGCTCAATAGAAGCTTTATCTCTGGCTTCTTTTACTGCATCTACCTCAGCAATACCACCTATCTTTGACATATCCTTGCCGAATAGTGCAAAATCTCTTTGTTTACTATTTTCCTTAGAGATCTTGATAGATAACTCCGCAATAGTCTTCATAATACTAGCTACTTTTTCATAAGACTTTTCAATCTTTACGTTGGCTTCTAGTGTGGAAGCTTTATAGCTTTCTGCTGCAGAAAGAGCTACAATACTGCTAGTTTGAAACTTATCAGCAAAAGTAGATTCAGATAGAAGTATTTCATCCTCAATAGAGGCCAATGCTGCCTTAGTAGCTTCCGTAGAGTTCTTAGCATCTTGTCTTTCAAGTACGGCCCTCTTAGAATATAGTTTTAATACATTATTATAGTATTTAGTATAGTAAGAGTCACTTCTCCCAGCTAGCCTATCCATTTCTTTAAAGAACTCTTCACCACCTTGCTTAGCTTGTTGGAAAATACCGGCGCTAGCTTCTAGGTTATCCCCGAGAAATGCCTCTGCAATATTATTAGCTTCTTGTCCTATAGACTTGAATGAGCTTGCAACATCGGAATAGTCAGTATCGAATACACTTTTACCGAAGTATTTGTTAATAGCTTTACCAGCTTTACTAGCTTCTTCTCCTATAGTACTCCAAGACTTGCTGAGTTTTCCTACAATGTCCAGTTCTTTTTTTAGTATCGTTAATGGGTCGCCGTCTTGCATTTCTTTAAGAAGCGACGCAGAATACCCCTCGCCTCTTATTTTACTAATAAGAGCAAGGCCTTGTATAACAGGATCTCTGTCCTCTTTAGCTATTCTTGTAGCATTCTTTTCTCTCTGCTTAGCTTTATTATAATCCTCAGCACCCATAAAACCTAAAGAAAGACCAGCTTCCTGCATGCTGAAACGTTTAATTTTAGCAAACCACCCTTTTTCCAAGAAACTATCCTCTAGTTTAGTATTAAAACTAGAAAAGTTGAAGTCTCTAATCTCTATAAGTTTGTTAATAATCTCCGAAAGAGAGTTAATGGCGCCCTCAAAACCTGTAGTATAGTCTTTGCGCGTAAAAGCTGCGGTGACTTGTTTATTAGTTTCTACAGCATTCTTAGTTATCTCTTTTAATTCATCTTTTAACTTACCAAGTGCAATATCAGCTGCCGTAGTAGTTATACTTTTATAGATTGAAAGTGCAACCGTACCAATAGATACTATTAGAGTAATAAAACCCAGAGCTTTGCTTATTATACTACCAACAATTTTACCGAAAGTAATTGCTTGAGACGTCATGGTTTTAAAGCCGTCACTAAAGCTGGATACCATAGTACCAGCAGCATTTTTCAGCGCTACACCTAGATTTGCAGTAGTTCTATCGTCTACAAAGTCTTTTATTAAAGATCTACCTTTAGCAACTCTAGCTGCTCTTTCGTCAATGCGTAAATTACTTTTTTTAATATTGCTAATAGCTAGCTCATCTTCTTGTATTTCGCGCAGTTGGCTTATTAGAGTTTTTTGTAGTCTAATTTGTGTACTATTTACGTCTAGGCCTTGTCTTTTTAGATTTAGGATTTCTGCCTCAGCGTTTTTTATCCCTAGTGTGGGATTTAAGATACTATCTAAATCATTACTACCAGTTTTAACTAGAGTAGAAAGGGCCATATCTTGGCCCGCAGAGAGCTTGTCCTCTTGAACATCTAATAGTTTATTATTTGCCTCAATCTGTAGACCAAATGTATCAATCTTCCCACCAAGCTTACCGTAGGCTTTACCTAGATCTGGTAGGATTTTACTAGCGGCCATCTTCATAATGCCCATTAGTGGTAAAAGAGCCAATACGGGCATCTCTGCCATTAATTTGACAAAAGGTGATAGAGCGCCATTTACCATCACTAGTATACCAGTACCTAGCTCTCTTACAGAAGCTGATAATTGGTCATATGGAGATGATTCAATGCTTTCAGAGATAGCACCAAACTTCTTCTCACCCTCAGCTAGTACAGCGTTCATAAATGCTTGACGCTTCTCCGTTTGTGTAAGTGAACTTGCTACTTTATTATTTTCTAGCGCATATACTTTTACGGCTTCATCTAGACGAGTCATGATTCCGATTTCGTCTAGTAGTTCTGGTTCTAGCTTAATAACACCGCGCGTTAGTCGGTCCATAGAATCGGACATATCGCGGCCAAGAGCAACAGAAGCACCTTTAGCAATCGCACCAATACGCTCAATTTCAGAGCTACCAAAACCAGCTGCGGTAGCTTGCGCCACAGTGCGCATAGCTTCAGCTGTTGAAACTGCATAACCAGTAACTTCTTTTAACCCATTAGCAGTAATAGAAAGAGTAGAACCCGCTCTTGCGCCGATAAGCACAAGACCTTTCTCAAGCTGCTCAAACTGAGCAGCCTTTGAAAGGGCCTGAAAAGCAGCTGTAATAGCGAAGAGGTTAGCCGCAATCGTAGCGTAAGCTGCAACAAAGCCTCCAGTATCCGAAGACATACCAGAGAACTCACGTCCACTAGCGCCTCGTGCACCAGACACACTTCGTGCGACTCTATGCTCTTTTTTGCCTAGACCTTCATGGCTATACCCATCACCTCGCTCATAAGCACTGGTGGCAGTTTTACCCATCTTTTTGTTGAGCTTATCAGCCTGTCTATTAGCACCCTTAAGATTTTCTTCAATCTTATCGGTCTTTTTAGCGACATCTTCAGCTCCTTTTTGTCTAAACTGTAAAAGTGCAGCAAAGGTAAACTTTTTCATTTCTTCTTCTTTATATCATCGTGCATCTTTTTGATAGCTGCCTGAGAATCTTTAACATCCTTAGCCTCTAGAATCTGTAGTATGTCTAGAAGATAAAGGCTGTCAACGATACCATAGGCGTCGATGAGAATTGGGAGGTTAGTATAGTCTTTACCGACCATACCTACGTCCCCATAAATTCTATTACCTAGTTTGTTGTATATATGAAGCGCAATTTGTAGATCGTGGCGCATATCCTCAAAAGCTACTGGGGCTTTCTCGTGGTCATAAGGCCTACCAGTTTGTTCAATTAGTTGTAAGTATTGAGCTCTAGTCATACTGCCAGAGCTCTGTAAATACTTATCTAGTTCCTGGTAACTACTCCCCTTCTCCTGTTCTACGAAAGTTGTTTAGGTTGAAGATAACATCATTCAACCAACTATCAAAAACAGGGGAATTAGCTGTAAGTTCTACTGCAGCTTCCGGATCATATTCAATTTCTGCGCTCAAATCAAGGTCCTCTGGGAACTTCATTGGCATCAGACTACTAGCATGATTTAGTGTCAAACCTTTCCAGTCTAGGATAGTGGCTTGCACTAGTGATTTCATAAACAGTTCCTGGTCTAGTTTGTCTTCTTTTTGACGAGTAGCTGGGCTAAAGGCGGAACGTGTATTAGCTTTAATAATTTTAGTTAGTTCTTCTCTGGATAGGTAAGCGACTTTAACTTCAAAGCCGTCCAGACCATCAAACTCAACCCAAGCTTCAAGCTTAGTCTGAAGGTATTGTGTAAATTTACTCATTTTGTCTCCTTGCAATAAAAAAGGTGCAGCTAGAAAATCCAGCTACACCTCAATTATAGTTCTATGATACTTCTTTGTCAAGAAGAATTTTTCTTATGTAGCACCAACGTACGTAATAGTGGCTTCGTCATTTGCCACAATAGTAGATGGCAGACCATGGAAGGCAACATCAACAGAAATAACGTCATCTGACTGAACAGTAGGAATTTCAAGGTGAGCTGTTGGTAGACTAATTTCCATACGAGGTGTATTACCTGTTCCACCCAGTACAAAAGTAAGTGCGAATGAGTTAGTAACTGTTGTAATATCAGCCAGAGCGTCTGCTAGAAGCTGACCGCTTGTTGAAGTATCGGCTGAAATCTGCTCAATATAGGCAGTGAAATTACCATTAACATTTTTATTACCTGCAATATGCCCAATAGGCCTATTAACAATACCAATTGTCTCTGGCGTTAGGAACTGAATGTTATTTGATAGAGTAATTGAACCACCAGTAAGTGTAACGTTATATACACCATCAGAACTATCACCAGGGTAAGTAGTTGTGTTAGCAGCAGTAACTGTGAGAGAAGTAAGCTTATTGCGGATGAAGTTATCAGTATTAGTGATATCTTCAGTAACAGATGCAGTAGCATCAAAGGTAGCCACCTCTTCTAGAACAGTACCCATACCAGACCAATCGATCATAGCAATACCATCCACGTCGTAGTTAATTGTAGCTTCGTTCACTACACAATCAGAGATTTTGTATGTTTTAACATTAACGTTAGTACCGTCAAAGTTATAGCTACCCTGCAGAGTAGCACCAACAACGAAGTATAGGTTGAATTTACCTAGTTCGATACGGTTAGAGCCTGCGAATGAAATGTTAGTATCAGTAGCGTCTGCAGTGATGTTTGCTAGGGTATAGTTATAAGTACCTGCTCCACCGACTTCCCCAGTACCAACAAAGTTGGCCCAAAGTGCTTCTTCGATAGCGTGATGAAATCCAACATTGGTATCAGCCTTACCTGGGGCAGCAACACCGCCAACAGCTTTAAACGGGCGAACATAAGTTGAAATAGACCACTCAGCAGGGGCCAGAGCATCGTTAAACACACGGCGCCCACGCTTAGAAATACCTGCAGGTGTTGCCATCTCATTCAGAACTGTTTCTGACGTTGTGTTACCTTGTGAAAAGTTGAAGCCGTCCATTACTGGGATTTCCCAGAGCACTGTATCGCTTGCAACTTTTTCAAGGAACACCTTAGTGTCACGTTTTAAAAATAGTGCCATTAATCTTTCTCCTAACTAGTTTCCTAGTAATGGACCCTAATATTCATCTCTCCAATAGAGATGGGGTCTAGTGTGCCCTCATCGGTAGACAATGAGAGTATTAGTATATCATGAGCAGTTTGAGTACTGCCAGACTTATCTACATATGTTAATTTATTGCTACCCTCTAGGAGAGATTCTATGTCCTCTAAAATTGACTCACATACGTCTAATGGGTTTTCTTGCTTCACAAAGACCATGATTCGTATACCTAGAAACCTGTCTCTATAGCCACCCGTTTGGTATTCTCTAGTCTCATTCCCTGCGGTAACGCATACAGCAGGAAAATCTGAAACCTCGTCGTAGAATTTTAACTTTCCAAATACATTACCTGATAGATTAGAGATAAAATCCCCGCTCCCATCTATTGTAATGAGCATGTCCACAATACCCTTAACTATGGCGTTGCGTCTAGTAGAATATGTACGTGCTGTCATCGTTCTTCAGTCCTCAATACTTTGCCAAACTTTTTCATACCAATAGCACGTATAGCTTTATCAATTATCAAAGCTGGGTCGCGCTCAGCTCTAGAGTTCCATGGGGCGACGCCGCGCGCTTGAGAGAAAACACTGTATGGTGACTTCTGATAAGTAAACTTTACAGCTTCCTTCTCATTAGCACTAAGAATTCTAACACTAGACGCAAATCTACCGGTTCTATTTTGTAGTGCTGGATAAACCATTTGCCTTAAAACCTCAGATCTAATTTCTGCGTTTAAAGCTCCTATCATATTATCTCTTGGAGTTTTGATAGTATTTCTTGGGTTCTGTAAAGCTGTACTAGCTTTTTTCTTACCCTTAATTGACCGCAAACCTGTAGTAGGCTTCTTGGCCTGTTTACCCGGTACCTTCTTAAATAGTGGAATAAATATATTCTTGCGAGGTGCATTACCACCTAATCTTTTCTGTATAGAGGTTAGGAAATCCTTTTCCCCAAATACTTTATAAAAGACGCCATGCATAATACGAGTAAATGGTGACGGGGACGCAGGGCTAAGAAGAGCATCCTCTACAGCATTTTTAGCTGCGCGTTCCAGCGCCGAAGCAATTCCTCGGTTAAACTTAGCTAGGCCGGGTATGAAGTCCACTTCTACAGTGTGAGTTACATCAACTTTAGATAAGTCAAAACTCTGAGTTACTTTGTTATAAACTAGCATATTTAAGCCTACCATACCATCTTGCTCTGGTAGTGCTTCTACTAATTTCTTAAACTCTTCGGTTGTGAGTCTTTGATCTAGTGGGGTTGATACTACTCTACCAACTTTATCAGCCAATGACTTATTTTCACGGGCGGCTTTAAGCTGCTTAGTAACATCTTCCTTCATCTGAACAAATATAGCAGTTTGTTCGGTTGAATTAGACTTCTTACTTAAAGCCTCTTCTATACGACCTAGAACTCCTGTTAGGCCCCTAATCATACCCTCAATTGATTCCGATGCGACAGAGCGTAAGTGCTCAATGTCAAGCATTGCATTCATAGTTGAGTCATCAACTACTACTCCATGCTCTAACGGAGTACCATTTTTATCATTAAGAAATACTAAATCATAATCAAAGAATAGTTCACCACCGGTAGCACCAGTTAAATTACCATCTTTATTTTTAACAAGAACTTGTGCTTTAGCCCAGTATATGCTATTAGGTTCTTCCCCTTCATAAACTATACTAAATTTAAAAGCACCACCACCAGGTGCGCCAATATCATTAACGTATAAATTATGTTTCAATTCCTCTAGAAGCCAGTCCCTAATAGGTATTCCGGGCTTATTAGTAGTATAGAACTGTTTATTATTCTCGTACTCTTTCATCTTTAGTTCAAAAGGACCTGCCTTATAAGAACCAGTAACAGCTGTATGGGCTGCAGAAACCCTCGACCATTTAACAGCACCAGGGCCGCCACCAGGAGAGCTTTTTAATGCTACACGCTTATAAACTTCAGCCATATCATTGATATTAGCACGAATAAATTCCTCATAACTTTCGATAGTTACTATCTCACCATCAATGTAGGGAACTAGATCTGGTGTAGTACGCTCGGCGTACCAACGCTCCATAGGCTTTTTAAATACGCTAGGAGGAATGTCGCCTCTTTTATAATTACCAGAAACCTTTGCTGCAGCTACTTGCTGCATACCATTGAAGTATCCATCTACGGACTCTTCCATAGTCATACCTCTTTGGTATGCTTGTGCTTTTTTTGCTACAAAAGGCTTCTTAGACATTTTTATATAAGTCCAGTACCCGTTTTATATGCTCAGGAAAATGAGCTTTTGATGGGTCATTCCTGATTGTGAAAGTAGCATGGTTGAGCTCAGGTTTATGCTCTTCCTTTAGATAATAGGTTATCATGTCAACTATAGCAAGCTTAAGGTCCTCTGGTGTACTAGCATATCCTGCTTTGTACGTAACTCTTACTGAGTTAATACCGCATGGGAAGTCTTGTCTAGTAGAGCCTTCAATACGGTAAATCGCGTCGAAGTAAGGATCAATCTTGAATTGACTAGTAGTAAGAGTAACATAAGGAGCATCTTCTGATGAACTCTCTATTTCCTCTACGCTAGTAACAGATACAATTGGCGTTTCTTCTAGGAATAATGCACTAACGGCGTACTTTGTCGTGAATAACTCTACTTTATCAGTAGCATAGTATTCAGTAAAAGAACGCCCACAATAGTTTCTAATAAGTTTGCTGACAGATGGTATAATAACGTTTAGTTTGGAGTCTTCAGTGACCCCAGTGATGCCTCTAAAGCTTTTGTATTGATTTAATGTAACTAATTCAGCCATTTTTTCCCTTTAGAGATGGGGGCGCATCTCTGCGCCCCCGGTATTCTAAGATTAAGCAGCAGCGTACTTACGTGCAACAACAGCTGACGCACCTGGGATGATTTCGTCGAAACCAAGGCGTTGTGTAGCAATAAGCTCACGGTGTTGTAGACGTGGCACGTACTGTGATTCCAGCGTAACACCACGTAGACGTGGGACGATGAAGTTACGTGTATTAACAGCAACAGCGTGGAAAGCACCTGTAGCAGCAGCTAGGAACTCGTCGCAGATTAGTACGTTCGAGTTGTACACTTTACCAACAGCACCTGTTAGCTTAACAGCGTTGGACTCACCAACTAGTGCAGCGTCCTTGTATTCTGGGTCTTCCAGCAGGTCGTACCAAGCTTTTTCAGACACGATGTAGATAACGTCGCTAGGACGAGTACCGTACTTACCAAGCGAACGACGCATACCAAGAAGGTCATCAGTTGTAAGTGCATCAGCTGCAAAAGCTGTAGGTGAGGTTAGAACCTTGCTGTTAGTACCGGCAATAACGGTTAGACCGTCATAAGAACCAATACCTGAGCTACCTAGAAGCATTGAGCGTTCTACAGCGCGAACGTGCGAACGAACCATGCTCTCGTTGATAAGTGGAAGAATCGGCATAATAGCATCTTCTTCTGTTTCGTTAGCTAGGTAGCTAAGAGACATTAGTTTCTTTGTTGTCAGAACTTGCGTTCCAAGATCAACACCACCGTAAGGCGAACCCTCTGTGTCACCACGAGTCGATAGGTTACCATGTGGAGCATCCGCACCTGTATTTGTCAGTGTTTTGGATGTAATGAATTCAGCGTACCCAGCGTCAGGCAGGATAGGCATAATCATGCTAGCAGCATTCATTTTGATTTCGCGGAATAGTGGTGCGAGAACCAGCATGTGCTCAATATCACGTTCGATGCTTGTAGAAACAACAGTTTCGTACACAGCGGCTGTCGTAGCAGCAACGCCAAGACCGGACATAGCATTAACTTTTTCAATTGTTGCTTGACCAAGTTCAGAGTTCCAACCTTTTTCAGTAAGCAGGCCAACTAGGTAAGCATCGCGTAGGTCACCCTCAGCAGCTTTTTCCCAGTCTTTAGCTTTACCAGCTTGGAAGTTACGCTTCGAGTCACGGAAAGCTGTAAGATCAGCTTGGTTCTCAACTAGTGATTTCTTGAGTTCAGCTAGCTCGGCTTTGCTTGCGGACTCAGAATCAGCGAATTTCTTTTCGATGTTAGCTAGGAGTTTTTCAACACCCGACATACCAGCAACAGCAGCTTTAGCTTCAGCTAGTTCTTTTTCAAGAGCTTCTTTTTCAGCTTTTTCAGCAGCAGCTTTTTCAGTAGCTTCTACCTCTAGACGCTTTTGTTCAGCTTCAGCTTTAGATTTTGCTTCCTGGCTAGAAAATCCTTCTGCAATCAGTTTAGCAATAAGGGCTTTTAGTTCTTCTTCGTTCATTTTTATTTTTCCTTCCGTAGACGTATCGTCTACGACTTTACCAGGCTCTGGTAAGGTCAGTGATTTCTTATACTGACTAAATTGATCCGCTGTAAACGATTTTACAACGCCAAATAGTGCTGACTGGTTAGCTGGCACCGATACTACAGATACTTCAAATAGTTCCGCATCTTTAATTAACAGACCACCAGTTTCCTTAATGTAGTCTGCGTCCTTCGCTCGAAAGCCAACTGAGAACGCTGATAATACACCGTCTTCAATAAGTTTTGCAACATAAGGGTCCGCCTTACTAATCTTAGCTGTAATTTCTAGACCATCATCTGTTACGTTAAACTCAGTCGCTTTTCCGATTGGTTTGTCATAGTTATGATTAAATAAAATCATAGGATTCTTTTTATAGTCATCCAGTCCGCCTTTAGTCCAGCATTCTGGTGCCATAATGTCACCTACCCTATCCGAGTCTTTAGTTGATGCCATGCCTTTGATGACAATATAATCACCATCTGACTTGACAGACTTAATAAGAGACGTAAAGAGTAGACGACCAGTATTCTCTGGTGCACTTTTGGTGATCACCGGTAACTTTTTCATGTTCCGTCATCTTTCTTTGGTTCTTTGGGTTTACCACCCATTGATGGGTCAACAGCTGAGCCCGCGATATTTTGCGGTACTCTCAACTCATCTTCCCCATCCATATCATCATACGCAAGTGACTTACGCCCCTCGTTAACAGTAATAATACCACCATTAACCAGTGTAGAAGCATAAGTAGCCATTTCTTGTAGTTCTGGCTGCATACCTGGTATGTCGTTATCAGGGATTAGCTTATACCCAAAGTAGCGTTCAAAAGCTTTAATGAGTTTATCCACTAGCGGGATAACGGTCTCAATATAGAACAAACGTTGGTTCGGTCTAATGTTAGCGTTGTTGCCACCCTCTAGAAGAATTGGGGGAATACCTAGAGAAGTTAGAATTGCCTTCTCTTGAGTTTTAATGCCAATATCAAAGTCCAACTCACGGAATGTCGAATTGCTTAGCTTATCAAGCTCTAGACCACCGTCTAGAATTAGTGGGCGCTTTCCTCCGTTATTTGGGGAGTAAGCAGCCAGCCAGCTTTCAATCATTTTCTCTTTGATCTTCTCACTAAGTGCGTTTTCGCTCTTTAGGATCAGACCAGGAATTGCACCGTTGCTGAAGAATGTGTCTTGGAAGTTTACCATGCGGGCCAGAAGCTTCATATTTGCTTCTGAAGCCTTTAAACGACTAGCGCCTCTATAAATGCTGCGTACAGAATTATCTCGAACATGAATAACTTCTTCTGGTTCATAATAGACTGTACCACATTTATAACCTTTTATATAGACTGTCTCATCTGTGAGAATGTCTGTAAGGTGGGCCGGCAAATGGTATATATGAACTCCATCAAAGTAGATAAAAGCGTTACCCTCTGTGATAAGGTCAGTATAAAGTAAACGACGGAATGATGAGATATCCTGGAATGGATTAGGCTCAGAGTTTAGAACTCGGTCTACTAGGTCCCTTCGCACACCCTTACGGGGTGGAACTTTCTGTTTAATCTTATCCTCATCTAAAATAACATCAATTTGCGACGCTGCGTCTACTAACATGTTAATTGAGCGGTTTACGATGCCAGAAGTCTCATAGTATCCCCAATACTGGTTAGGGAGCGGTGAGATCGAAGATCCTTCATTTCTAGCGATGTGCGGCTGCGACGGGTTTAGCTTAGTGCGAAACCCAGTTCGCTCAAGAATTTTTGTTAATCTGGACATCTATCCACTTTCTTTGAGCCTTAACGGTTGGTAACGCAGGCGTCTTTCCAAATAGACTATGTAGTGCTAAGTGGTGTTTATGACATAATGTCGCAACGTCTTCATATAACTCTTTATGGTTAGCCTCAATAAACTCATCTCTAACTTCGATTACATCATCAATAGTTAGTACTCGTTTCTTATTTTTACGGCACCACATAGTGAATAGGTCAGTTAAGCTAGCGAAGTGATGGAGATCTAAATCATACTCGTCACCACAGATTTCACACCTATCGCCCTTTATATAGGCTGACTTAGCTTTATCTCTGATGTACTTTATGAAATCTCTTGGCTTCATTTATAGGAACTTCCTCTAATTTCTTTACTATATGAATTTTAACCTATCATCATTACTTAGTCAAGTTAAAAATTTCAGGGCTATCTAATTTTTAGAACGACACAAAACCGGTAGTAAAACTATATAATCCGTAGCGAATCGCATCAGCCATATGGCTATACTCATTGTGCAGCGGACGTTCGTTCACTAGGATAGCTTTAGGATCCCACTGATAAGCTTCTAGAGACTTTAACACCTCTTTACAATTGACGTCTACAATAAGTTTATCCTGCTCAATAATAGCGCTTACATGGCTAATACCATCTAGTACAGACTTCTTGGCGTTAAACGTTGATATATCATAGTCAGCTGCAAGGTCAGCTCTAAATTGTGCTGCCGAACTATCTACATATATAAAGTCTACACCGTACTTATCAATATAATACTGTATGGATTTCGCATGCTGACTCGTACTACGAGCATTGTTAAAATACTCAGCAATACAGTAATAAAGTCCTGTATCATGGTCATATGCAAATAGTGCAAATGCCATCGGGTCTTTATAACCAACGTCCATTCCTGCGAATAGATCCATTTTACGTAAGTCTAGAGAAGATAGGTCTCGTACCTGGGTCTCAAAGTTAAAGTCCCAAATCTTACCTTCAAACATACTGAAGTCAGCTTCATATTCCTGACGGAACTCAGCATCACTCATGTTTCTTCTAGCTTCTTCCACGTCAGCTAAATCAGCGCGTGGGTTATCTTTGTAGGTTGCGTGTACGCTGAACCATGATGGTGTCTCATCGCTAAAGCCACGATCATAGAACTTACAGAACCAGTTGTTCTTACCACGTGGTGTACTAATGAAGATAGCTTTACTGTTTGGTTTATCTAGGGTAGGACGCAGCGCAATATTAAACGCATCTTCACCGGCGCTAGTCAAAGCTGCCTCGTCAAAGATGATTAGATCGTAAGAACGACCAACTACAGAGTCTACCTGATTGACAGAACCCATACGTACGGTACTACCGTTTATAAGCTCAATTGTACTGTCTTTTGTGTTATCTTTAATTACCTCAACACCAAAGTGTTTAATCAGACCACGCTGTAATTCAAAACTAATCTGAGACAGTCTGTAGTTTGGAGACATTATCAACACGCTACAACCAGGTACCAGCGTAACTAGATTTGCGATTATATTAGCGATATATGTCTTACCCAAACGACGCGACACAGCCGCAGTTACAAAACGATACTTCGGGTTATTAATTGCGTTAATAATAGCAATCTGTGGCGGGCATGGCGTAATATTAAGCATGTCCAGATAAGTCTCTATGTTTAACTTTAGAAACCTATCTGGATTATGACTTAAATCTGTGATAGTGTTACTATCTATGTCGTCTCTACTTAGTAGCAAGGAGCATCTCCCCTTCTTCTTTTCTTCTAGTTACTAGACCATTCAAGCGACGTCCACCACCAAACACATACTTTTGCATACCATAGTATGCTGCAGTATAATCCTTATTTAACAGATGACGGCCAATCTGTGTACTTTTACCATGTAACGCCCCAGGCCCTAAGTTAAATATAAACGATGTTATAGCATCATGAACATTACCGCTAGAATACCCTGTTATGGCATAAGCGGACATTGAAGCCCATTTTATATCTTGCAATAGTAAAGCATGCGCCTTGTCTTTTGTAATCTTCAGCACGCCTACATCTGCCCGACCTACTGTGGCCGTATGGCCATAACCAATCGTCGGTACATCTGCTGCATCTAGATAACAAACTAGGCGAAGACCTTCATGACGTGCAATAAATCTAGAAAGAGCAGTCTCATGATATAAAGGAGTGTCACCAGCGGCTTCTACTTCTATAGTAGGAACTTCAACAGTAGGAACACGCTTCTTACAACTAAATCTAATCAACATGGCTCCCTATCCCTACAATGTAGTCTACCCCGTCCAGTCTAACTGGGAACTTACGACCGTCAAAGGTTCCAGTTATGCCAGTACGCGGGCTATTAGCTGGCTCACGTACATGGCGACCAGTCTGCTCGACATATACTTCTTCGTCGTTAGTTGCGAAAATCGCTCCAGTCTCTGAGCCCCATATTTCAGAGTCTGACTTGCCATCGTAGTCTAGAGGGCTACCACCTAAATATGCTCTAGCATACCCAGAGGATACACGAACCATAATGTATTCAAAGCCTTTAACTCGGCGTTTTATAAACATAAGCCCTGGATCTGCATCCACGATTTCTGTTAAAATTGACTCCGTAGGTATAGTACCCATACGAGCTGTCATTAATGCTAGAAGGGCTTGCTCTAATTCGAGCTCTTTTGTTTTTAGACGAGCTTCCATACGATCAGAATATGCTCGCTCTCTATCTGCCTCGGACGCTTTATCAGTAACATCGTCCTTGGCAGCTTTTCTTCTTTCATTCCATAACCACGCTATGGCTAATCCGAAAGGCCCGGCAACTTTAATGCCTTCTTCAATCCATTGTTGTATCGTCATGTATTACGAACTTCCTATAGGCCTGTCTCACATGATACCCAATAATCACATTATAGAAAATAAAAACTTCGGTTATGTACCACTCCTTTGTTAGCTCTACAATAAGGCTAAAAACATAAGTATCGTTAAATAGCAATATAAATATTAAAGCACTCACTCCAGCGATTAAGTAAGCTAGTCCACTTCCATGGAAAACTGAAGATAAAAGTTGTGCATTTTTGTGTGAAATCGTGATACGGTCTAGAGACGCATTTGATATTTTATATGAAAGCCTAAGGTTATAATAGGCTATGACAAACATAGTACAGGCCCACAAAATAATATCTATCATCCAATGAGCCTTTTCATGAGTTCCCCATAGTTACCCTCACCAAATTCATTAATTTGTACGTTGGTTTGCTGATTGGGGATATTCATCTTAGCTTCGTCCATCCGAAGCTGGTGTGCGAATTTCATAAGGTCAAGAATGTCTGCTTTAGTATAAAATCCAGTGTCCTCGGCTTCTTCCATTTTCTGGTCAATAAGTTTGTCGAGAACTGTTGCCAGTTTAAATCGGTTACGGTAGCCCGTGTCCAAGTATACCTGAGTTATGTAATCCCTTACATCCTTTTTACCTAACGTAGCGACGATTAACTCTGAACTCGAATTAAGGAGCGCTGCCACATGATCAATATCATTATGCTCCAAATAAAGATTGGCCACAACGAGGTTCTCGGGAATTATACGTAGTTCTTGACTCATAGATGCAGTATAACTGGTATGAAAGTTTTTGTCAAGGTGAAATTTTTGGGTCTATCGGCGCCGATTAGTTGGAATATTTCTAAAATTTTACGTGAGGATGGGCCTGGGCGTATGCAACTAGTAGTAGTCTCGTAACCGCCCCCTTACTAGAAGTAGAAAGTGAGTATGAGCAAAAAATAGAATGAAATCAACGCATTTCTAAATGTGCTTTTTGGCTTAAAAAGCAAGAATAGAATTGCATAAAGTTGTTGACTATCTTTGACGGATTGGCTATATTGAATAAATAGAAACAAGGGAATAAAAATGCTTTCTCCAATCGTTGCTCTGATTATCCTCGGCATTTGGGCTCAACATGAAGTTTCGGAAATGATAAATTAGGGCTTGACCCAATCGGCCAAATAGGCTATATTTAGATTATGGAAAAGGAACACAACATGTCAATCGAAAACGAACTCCGCCGCCGCCTTGAAGAAAATGAAGCTGTCAACATCACCTTCACGAAAAAAGACGGAACGATGACTTCGGCCCGAGTTATCAAAACGGACCCTTATGAGGCGAAAACGGATCGCGTTAAGGTTGAGCCAAAGGAAGGCACAATTCGCCTCTTTTGCGAAGAACGGGGCCGTTATATTACAGCTCAAATTGATACGATTATTTTCTAAGAGAAAGGGCTTCGGCCCTTTTCTTTTGCTCACCATTTGAGAATGAGACGCATTCGCAAAATGCGTTCTGCTGTTTTGAGCCAAAACAGCAATATGCTAACACCCTGAAATCATTGGATTTTTTGGCGCGAAAAAATTCAATGATTTCAAGGTCTTACACGATTTATTGATAAACGATATTGACTTCAGGCATCGGATGGGCTAATGTATTGAAATCAAAGGAGAAATTGACATGGAAATCACCCTCGAAATTAAACTTCAGGCTGCAAAAACTGAGCTTATGTCCTTGAAAATATGGAACTTTTCTGGTCAAAACGATGTTAAGATTGACGAAATGGAACTTAGGGTTGCAATTTTGGAGGCTCATTTGGGAGCCCTCTGAGGGGGCTAACACCTTGTTTTCATTGAAAAAAATCGCGGCAAAAAATCCAATGATTTCAAGGACTTACAAGGCTGAAAATAATTGTTGACAAGGCTGTATTTTTGGGCTATTATATATAAATCAGCTAGGAGATATAAGATGGTCAAGAAAATTCTCGAAATCGTATTTGGTACTCTCGGTGTCGCTTTTGGCGGCTGCGGTATTTTGGCCCTTCTCCTCACCTCATTCTGAGGTGGGGCTAATGCCTTGATTTCATTGAAAAAAATCGCGGCAAAAAATCCAATGAAAACAAGGTGTTAGCCAGGCTGAGAATGAGTCGCAGTCGCAGGCGCTCTGCGCCGAAGTGCAAAGTAGTAAAATTTCGTAGTTGACAAGAAGGCTAGGATGGGCTATTATGTATATATCAGCTAGGAGATAGATATGACCGATTCCGAAATCCTCAAAGAATTTGTGTGTTGGATTAAAGCCGGGCAGGTTATCTATTCAGCCCTTCTGTTGTACGGTGAACATCCACATTATAGATCCGTCCGTAAAGAGATGAGATCTAACCTTGCCAGAATCAGTCAGGCTGCTGACGATCATATGACAAAAATGACAAATACGGGGCTTCTAGAATGATTCTCAATATGCTTCTCAATATGCTTCTACGTATCCTGTCCTCGCCGGAATTTTGCATTTTGTTTGCATTTCTAGTTTTTTGCGGCGTTTGGCGATTTATTGATGCTCTTTTCATTGACCTAGAGCCTTGAAATCATTGAAAAAATTGGCACGAAAAAATTCAATGATTTCAAGGCACTAGCTTGTCAAGAGCTTTCTTTGCGAATGAGTCGCATTCGCGATTGGGACAAAAACAGTGCAAAGTAGCAATTTTTTTCTTGACAGTGCGTTGCCTTCAGTGTATTGTGTATAAATCAGCTAGAGGACATCTTATGAAGAAACTTGCAACAGGGCTGGCACTGCTTGGCGCGGTGCTATTAGCGGCACAGACTGGGTTGACCCTTATAGCCTACTGTGTTATGATGGCCTCTAGCGTTATTTTTATCGCGAAACTGTGGAAGTCAGAACGCGAAGTCGTGGCCTTGAATATGGGCTTTTGTGCAATTAACCTGTTTGGAGTTTTTCAGGCAATGTGAAAAAAACTTCTTGACTACCTACTCATAATGGGCTATATTCTAATCATCAACAGAAAGAGAGAAACGAAATGGCTAAATCACAAAAATACACTGGCGCGATGGAACAAATCCTGCGTGACGAAGCGACTGCTCGCGGGGGCCTCGATATGGCCGCTTGCAAGGAAATTGCAGAACAAGCGGCTTTCGTCGCTGGGGACATTACCCCGCGTTCTATCATCGCTAAGGTTCGCTCGATGGGCCTGCCGTACAGCAAGGTTGAGCGTACCACGAAGACTGGCGAGCCTGTCATGAAAAAAGATGATCTCGTTCAGGAAATCGAAACCGCCCTTGGCGTGACGGGCCTTGACAGCCTGTCGAAAGCAGAGAAGCCCGCACTGCGGGCGCTGCTTGAGGCTATCCAGCCTGCGTCTGCTAAGGCACAATCTGCCTAAGCTGTCAACAGGTGCCGTCGGGGAAACCCGGCGGCATTTTGCTGTTCACGTTTTGAGAATGAGTCGCATTCGCAAAAGGGGTAGTCTTTTCCTGCCTAGTCTAATGCCTTGAAATCATTGGATTTTTTGGCGCGAAAAAATTCAATGATTTCAAGGTGTTAGCAATGTCAATGGGCTAAAACATTACAAAATAGTAACTTGTATATAGGCTAGGGATGGGCTATATTCTAAACATGGAAACAAGGAAACACCCCATGCAAAACACTCTCATTTTCGATCTTGACCACACGGTTATTGACAGCTCACACCGCCAGCGGCTTCTGCCTTGCGGTGGGCTTGACCTCGACCATTGGATTGAGAACCGCGCAAATCGCGACCTTGTGTTTGCCGATCAAATTCTTCCGCTTGCTGATTATTGGCGCGCGGCGTACCAGTCACACAATATTGTCGTTTGCACGTCGCGGGTTATGTCGCGTCACGATTGGGAATTTTTGCGTCATCATGGCTTGCAGTTTGATGATGCCTTGCATCGGGCAGAAGGTGACACGCGGTCAGACGCTCCGTATAAGGTAAGCAAATTGCAGGGCCTTATTTCGGCGCTTGACATTGACGTGCGCGGTTGCACTTTTTATGAGGACCATGCAGGCGTTCGGGAAGCCGTTTCAAATATGGGCGTTTACTGTATTGATCCGGTTCCCATGAATAAAGGGCTTGCACCCCTCCCCACTTTCTGCTAGAATACAATTTCACAATAAGGGAGCCTCACATGGGCCGCAAGAAAACATTTCTGATCGTCGATACTGAAACCACGCAAACGGAAAAGGTCGCAGATATTGGCTGCGTTGTTGTTGACAAGGAGGGTAATGTACTCGCACAAATGGGCGCGCTTGTCCGGGAATTTTATCTCGACAGCGACGCGCACCCGTTGTTCCACTCGCGAGACGCTGACCCATTGTGGGGGCGTGCTAACCTGCCCGCACGTTACGAAAATTATCAGCGTATGCTGAACACTGGCGAGCGAGTTCTTGCCAGCGTCGGTGCGGTCAATCGCTGGCTTGCGAAAGCTGCCGTGCAATTCCGCCCTGTACTGACGGCCTATAACCTGCCATTCGATAGCGGCAAATGCTCCAACTCAGGCATTGATTTGGATATTTTTGAAAAGCGGTTTTGCCTCTGGGCGGCCTCTGCTGAAAAATGGGGTAAGACAAAAGCCTACCGGCAATTTGTTCTTGATACGGTCGGTTTTAACAAGCCCACCAAACTCGGGAATATGTCCTATCATACGAACGCGGAAATTATGGCGCGTTTCGTTTTGGGACAACCTGAGTTGCCAGATGAGCCGCATACGGCGCTTGAAGACGCCTTGCACTATGAGGCCCCGATTTTGACTGCGCTTGTCAAAAACACTCCGGTTGCGGACTATATGAACCCGCCCGGATACAACTGGAGAAATTTTCAGGTGAAGGGCAACTTCAAGCCTGCCTAGGAAAATATGCCTACTAGGAATAGATACCTACTCAGCCCTCGGAGCAATCCGGGGGCTATTTTTTGCCTATATACTCCGTATACGGACTATTGGCCTAATGCCTTGTAATCATTGGATTTTTTGGCACGAAAAAATTCAATGATTTCAAGGACTTACAAGGCTGAAAATAGTTGTTGACAGGGCTTTGGGCCTGGGCTATATTAAAGACTAAGGAGAACGGCAAATGAAAATCTCACTACAAGACGGCCTTATCATTTTTGCGCTTTCTGGCGTTTGCTGGACTGTAATCATTGTTGGCGCTGTATGGTGCCTAGCATGACACAGGAAGAAATTACGGAATGCTTTGAATATGGCTATGATTGCCGCGAAGGGAAATTGTTTCCCGATACGCTGTATATGACGCCTATGCAAAGATTTTGGGTTAAGGCAGGTTGGGAGTCGTTCGGGCTTGAGACTGCCCACTGGCAAGCACTACTAGAGGAGGCTAGAAGCGAATGAGAATTTTCTTTACTTGGGACAATTGGGCGCTTGACATTTGGCGTGAAAAACGCTTAAATGGCTCTATGCTGTCCTTCATACATGTTGGACCTCTTAATATCAGGTGGAATGAACAATGGTAATTTATAAGGTAGAATGTGAATGGGATATAGGGCTAGGCAATAAAGCTTTCGCATCTATTAAAGTTGCATGGGATTATGCTGGGGAGGCTGTGAACATGCATTGTAACTATTCACTAGAAGAGATGAAAGAGCAGGGATTAATATCCCTAGAGACTATCTACTTGATAGAGTAAGGGCGTAAGGAGCCGCTACCATGACAATCGTTGAAAAAATCCAAGCCGCTGCCCCCCTCAATGCAGACAAGGTTGCAGCACTGGCAAAGGAGCCTGATTTTATCGAGAATGGCGTTAGCGTTCTCAAAATCATGTGGACCGCAAAAATGCTCAATTTGACATACGTTCGCAAAAGAAAGCCCTTGACTGTCCACTCGTTCTAGGCTATTATACATACTCAGCAGCAGCTTCCCCCTGAAAAGAAAACCGGCTAGCAGGGTTTCGGATCGCATCGCATCGCTGGCATCACGCCTCCAAGCTGCAGCTTGGGGGCTTTTTTGTATCTAGAGACGAGGGAGCGTAATACCTTGTTTTTATTGGATTTTTTGGCACGAAAAAATTCAATGATTTCAAGGTGTTAGCGTGTCAAGCGTTTTCTCATACATTACAATTTGGTAATAATCGAATTTAGTTCTTGCGTTCTGCTCTCGGCTGGGGTACATTAAATCATCAACAGAGAAGGAAGAAACGAAATGGCCAAATCACAAAAATACTCCACCGAGATGGAAAACGCACTGACGGCTGCAACTGCTAACGGTCCGCTGGACCTCGCAGGATGCAAAATTCTTGCGGAAGACCCACTGTTTTCCAAGGCGGACATTACGGCTCGCTCCATCGTCGCCAAGGTTCGCTCCATGGGCCTTCCATATTCCAAGGTGGAACGCACCACAAAAACGGGCGAACCCGTCCTGAAGAAAGACGAAATCGTTCAGGAAATCGAAACCGCTCTCGGCATGACGGGTCTCGACTCGCTCGCCAAAGCTGAAAAGCCTGCATTGCGCGCTCTCGCCGCTCGCCTTGCCGAGATGGTGTCTGTGGACGCCTAAGCTGAGAAAGCCCTTGACTGAAAAGTCAAGGGCTTTTTTATGTCTGCAATGTAAGTAAGCGTTCACTCACATAAAAGGCTTGACAGGCTAACACCTTGTTTTTATTGGATTTTTTGGCGCGAATTTTTTCAATAAAAACAAGGTAGTAGGGGCCGAAGCCCCTACTTTGGTACTGCGAAAATGTCAACCCCTGTTATACATCACCCCCTACAAATTTGTAAAACCACGTTCTCCACGGCTCGCCGCTAAAGTAACGGAAAGCCTTTTCCGTAATGTTAGAGAGTACCGCGAAACCCGCTGCAACTATAACAACCGGAACCGCGTAAATCCAAAGGGTTTGGAAAAGCCAGAAATCGCGGGTGCGCGCTTCATTATCCTTTTTGCGATGCACAGGGCAATCGCACATCCAATGGCTTTCCCAATCACTCCATTGGCAGTCAAGACCCTCAACATGGTCACGTGCATCTTCAAGGTTCCAGCGCGGCATGAAGCGTGCCCATGTAAAACCAATTGCGGCTCCTATAGCTAGGTAGCTGGGAATAATTATGAGGGCTTCCATTTTATGTCTTCTCCATTATTGTTACGTTATCCAGTTCGCCATGCCATTCAGCGCGGTCGCAAGTCATAACTTCAAGGTTTGCAACACAACAAAGAGGGTACAGCTTACCATGGGCTTCGTCAACAGCTTCATCTGCACTTTCTGCAAATACTGTTGCATGCCTAATCCCTATAATACCCTTACGCTTTAGCGTCACTCGGTACATCATTTCTTTTCTCCTCTAGAAACACATTAGAACACCCAGACATGCGTGTCAAGGACTATTTTTTGGCCCTAACACGTTGTTTTCATTGGATATTTTCCTGCCAAAAAACTCAATGAAAACAAGGTATTAGCGTTCTCATAGGTTTTTTCTATACCTTCCCCTAGGTTACCCCAAATCTTTTTTATAGCGGCCCCCCGGCGCCGGCAAAACAGTGCAAAACCTAAATTTTTTGCTGCGACCATGTATTAGTGCCATATAGTGCAAAAGCGAGGATTTTTTTACGACTTGCGCAGAATTTTGCCCAATTGGGAAGATTTTCGGGCCTCTAGAGTGCATTTTCGAACTTTTTCGTGATTTTGTGGGACTTCTCAGGCCAATAGTTGAGAGAGACTTGGGGAAGTTTTTTGCTGTGCTTGGTATGGTATGAAAAATACATTAAACTAAATTTGTTCGACCCGCCCCGGAGAGATATTCCCTTTCGTCAAGAATTACCCCGAAAAATAGGGTGCGGCTGACAGTGCAAACTCGAAATTAGTTCTTGACTTAGGGTTCGATCTGGGCTATTCTATAACTCAAGAGTGAAAAAGTGAAGAGGATTCCAAGATGAAAGATACAGGCGGTTTTGTAGACGTATATGATTGGGGTGGTATAGAAGGCCGCGCTAAGCTTGTGTCAGTATCACTGTGTGGTGAAGACTGGAACGCTCGATATGCTGTAGAAGATATTGAAGGAGACCGGGATTTGGTATTTCATTACTGTCGCCCTATGCTACTAGAGATAAGCCACAATAAGCGTGGTAGCGCACTATATGTAGAAGAGCGCTATGCTGATGAAGTGATTGCTATGCTTAAGAAGTGGGAAGAGGGCGAAGAAGAGATGGTGCCATATGGTGAATAGTCAAAAATGGGCTGCAAGTACTTATAAGTTAGTACTCAGTGAAACAACTAGAATGAAGTATAAGGAATTAGATATGATGCAACATAACACGAAACCAAAAAGTGACCCTATTGCAGAATACAAGTCTGTTTTCCAGGACACTAGTCTTTTCCGGGACATGCTGTCTACTGCTCTAGAGGATGGGTCCGTTAACGCTTGGGGTGACGTTGAATTCTACTGGCGTGCTGGTAAGGGTGAGGGAACTCCTTCCTTTGAGGATCTCATTGTTCACGGCGATGACATTGGTATTACAGTGTCCGATAATGAGGGGGATGACGAGTGTACTGTGACTGCAGCTGTATTTATTCTTAACCTTCTAGAAGAGTATGGTAAGCTCGTTCCAGATGAATGGGTAGATGACCACGACGCTTATGATGCAAGCTGTTGGTTTCAGATTGGTATGTTCAAGGAGGTTATCTATGGATAAGGGTACATTAATTATTAATATTGGCGACGCTGAGTGGAAAATCTTTGACGTAGAGTATAGTATTCACTACTCTAGTGGTGGGTACGGTATGCCAGACAGAGAGTCCAAGCGTCCCACTGTATCAGGATGGCAGACTGTTTTTAAAGCCCTAAGAGGGCACGACTGGGCAAGTAGAGAACTAGTAAAATATAGCTGGTTTGAATAAAGTTCTTGACTTTGCTATCGAAAGACTCTATACTCTATAAATGGTTGGGAAAGAACCCCAGCGAATGATGTTGAAGACCCAAAAAATAGTACTTGACTTACTTAAGTGAAAGTGTTATATTGGTTATTCAGTCAGCGGCAAATACGAGTCGCAAGTTTGGTGGGCAACCACAGCAAAGCCCGAATAAGAAGCGGGATATGAACTTCTTGGAACCCTGATCACGTGGGGATAATACTGTCGTATTGTAAAATAACCTTCATACCTTGGGTACAATAGGTGAAACTTGTACTGGCCAACTGTTGCTGCCATAGAGCAACCCCGGACGAAAGTAACCGGGAATACCGGGGGAGGGTATGAAAGCCCGCAATTAGCTTGGTGCAAGCCCAAGCCCCTCGTCCAACCTTGGAGAACTGCACTCCATGCCTTCGGGCAAAACTGTGGTCCCTAATCATCCTGCAGGGTTACGCTTCGAGTATGGGTTATGGTTGCTATCCTCAACGACAGCCAGCAGAAGTGCTACGTATAAACTAATCGTGTGTATGCACGCAGGGATTACATTAGGCAGTGGTAGGTAATCATGCTTAGTAGCGAAGTCGTTTGGGGCTACTATGAGAAATTCAGAGGACGTATGGTGAAAAAGTACACAGAAGAGCAAACTCAATATATTCTAGAGGAATATGAAAAGAATCCTACGCAGGATACTATTGAACGTCTTGTAGCTGAGCTTGAGTTCCCAAAGCGTTCCATTATCGGAAAGCTCTCGCGCATTGGCGTGTACAAAAAAGAGCCATATAAACCTAAATATGCTGAGAAGCCTATTTCAAAGGAAGAACTCGTAGATCACCTTGCTAATCAGCTAGGTGCAGATAGTGAGAAACTTGCGGGTCTTTCAAAAAGTCAGAAGCCAGCTTTGTTATACTTAGAAGAGATTCTAGTAGAAGCTGGTTATATAGAATCTAGAGAATAATGTCATACGAGAATAAACACCAAGACTGGGAACAGCGAGTATTAGAAGCTAGTGCCTCTAGCCAGTCTGCAGCGCAGGCTGCTGCTATTTTAGGTGTTAAATATGATACATATAAAAGATATGCTGTAAAATACGGGTGTTTTGTGACTAATCAGCCTGGCAAGGGTTTCACTAAAGACTGTAGTAAAAATGCTATACCGTTAGAAGAAATCCTAAAAGGCCTCCATCCGCAGTACTAGTCCAACAAGCTACGAATTAGACTCTTAAAGGATGGATACTTTGCACATATGTGTAACTCTTGCGGGTTAGAAGACTGGCTTGGTGAAAAGATTCCTCTAGAGCTAGAACATAAAGATGGTACTAGTACAAACCACAAATTAAGTAACCTTGAGCTACTGTGCCCTAACTGCCACGCGCAGACTAGCACATACAGAGGTAAAAATATCAATAGATAAACCCTCTTGGTGAAACGGTAAACACTGAGGTCTTAAAAACCTCTGCTTCGGCTTGTCGGTTCGAGTCCGACAGGGGGTACCAAATAAGAAAGAAACCTATGACACCCTTTATTATCGTATTAGCAATTATATTCTCTGCCCCTTTTGTGGCGGGTTATTCGCGTGCGCGTAAGGAAGATTACGAAGTGTGTCAACATTTCTCCAACGTATAAGTTGTAGAGAATTGTAAGGGCACTTTCGGATCGGAAGTGCCCTAATTTTTTGTCTTGACTTCACTCTCGGGAAATGCTATTCTATAAACTGAGGGGATAACAATGCTTAGAGACCAGAACCATTTGAACGAGCTTTGGAGTGCATGGATAGCCAGTCCTGGAGCAGAACGATTTGGCCAATATGTGCTAAACCGTACAGAGGAGCCTAGACTAAAAGAACATTTCTATGCCCGAGACAACCACGCAGTGTGGTGCTCGATGCTGGAATACCTATATTTAAGGGATGGATAGATGCCTAAATACCAAATTAAGTATGCAGGCAATGGTCGTACTGACGGATGTGAGTGGGAGACCATTGAAGCAAAGTCTTTAGAAGCCGCCTCGCTAGAGGCGTGGCAGCGGGCAACAGATGATTTTGAAAACTATGCTCACGGCTATATTGATGATGATGATATGCTAGGGTTGAGCGAGGACGAGAAGAGCGATGAATGGTTTCAAGTTTGCGAAAGCGTCATTGATTATCAAGCAAGAGAATTTAAGCTCGATTAACTCAGAGGTAGAGTAGCTCCTTTACACGGAGAATGTCGGCGGTTCGATCCCGTCATCGAGTACCAATAAGGAGAGAAGATGCTAAAAACTATGAAGGTTCTAGACCCACACTTCTCAGGTTGTGGAAAAGAAGTTCATGACGAGGTTATGAATGGTATGCAGCAAGAATGGGAGATGGGTCAGAATACCTATACTACATTCAGCATTGAAGATTATACTGAATATGATGATAATGACAATATAATTGGCTACAGGTTTCCTGCAGTGACTAAGTATTTGCTAGAGCAGGGCGTGAAGCTGGACGAAGAAGTTCTAATTCTGGTATGGTGGTAGAATGACCCTAGAAGAAGCGATTGAAATCCACGGTATTTGGTTTAGCCGATCTGGTATTGCTAGAGAGGCAGTAGAGGCTATCGGTGAAGAAGCTGAAGCAGCTATGTATATTGCTGAAAATTGGGATGAGTATTACAAAGAGGCCCTAGTGCGTAAGGCGCGGGTATTTGCATCAAGAGGAAAATACTAATGAAAGATTATTGGGTAGCACAGTTAGATACCGCCAAGTCTATCGCTGTAAAAGCGCACGCAGGGCAAAAATACGGTGAAAAGGATTACTTTTCCACCCATGTAGTTGCTGTAGTTAAGCGAGTTAAGGAAGACCCACATCTTGAAGATGCGCATGTATGTATCGCCTACCTTCATGATGTTTTGGAAGACTCTGAATATACTGCTGCTGATTTAGCAGTTGAAGGAGTAGACAAGCGTGTTATTCTGGGCGTACTTGGGATGACTAAGCCAGAGGGGCAAGAGTATTTGTCTTATATCTACCAGATGAAAGAAGAAAGCCCAGACGCATTCCAAGTCAAATACCACGATATGTGCGCTAACTACTCACACGGTAAGCGGGATAAATATAAAAAAGCTATTGAAAATTGGCTTTATATGTAAGCACTGATAGCTCAGCTGGTAGAGCTGTCCGCTCATAACGGATTGGTCGTAGGTTCAAATCCTGCTCAGTGCACCATGTGTCGGTAGCTCAGCGGTAGAGCACCTGGTTGAAGCCCAGGGTGTCGGTGGTTCGATCCCACTCCTTCACACCATCTTTTTAGGCAGTACATCATAGTGGTGTACTGTAATAAGGAGATAGAAAAATGAAATATTACATTGTACACTGCTATACGGGATATGTGGGCTCGGATTCTTACGAGGCTCTAGAGCTAGAGGACGATCACTCAGAACAAGAGCTTAACCAGGCCTGTTTTCAGATGGCCTGTGATAACGCCTCTATGTACGGGTATGAATACGAAGAGGAAGATGAAGACGGGGATGGCGTGTGCTTGAATGATAGCATCGAGGGCTACCCTGAACCTTATGACCCACAGGAACACGATTGCTACCGCTCTGGTGGAGGTAGCTTTAAGGAAGATTTTGATGCTTACCCAGGATAAACTAGACGAGATCTGTGCTGACCTACAGGGAACCTGTATGGAACTTGAGAAAGTTCTAGGGTGGCATGGCTTTGACTACGCAGACCTATCAAAATCAGACTTTGATGAGATAGACCGTCAGGTTTTTCTTTGTGAAGTATGCGGCTGGTGGGTTGAAGTTGGGGATTATGCCGAGGATGGCAGAGAATACACGTGCTCACAGTGTGGGGACGAGGAAGAATAAGGGGTTATAGCTCAGTAGGGAGAGCGTTTGCTTTGCAAGCAAAATGTCGTCGGTTCGATTCCGTCTAACTCCACCAAATAAGGAAGATTGGCCGAGTCTGGTTTATGGCACTTGTCTTGAAAACAAGCAGAGCATTGCGTCTCTCGTGGGTTCAAATCCTACATCTTCCGCCAATTAGGAGTATGGCCGAGCGGCTTAGGCGTAGGATTGCAAATCCTAATACACTGGTTCAATTCCAGTTACTCCTTCCAATTTAAGTGGGAGCGCCAGAGCTGGAGTAGCTGGGCTAGGCTGTAAACCTTCGCGTCATTGCGACTAGAGAGTTCGAATCTCTCCTCCCTCACCAATTAAGCACTAAGGACTGGCTCATAAGTATGAATGTCCTATAACGTCATGCGGGCGAAAGCTGAGGGATAGTAGTGCTTAATATACCGGTTTTCGGTTCGCCCGGACTACTGTGAAGCAAGACGAAGCAAGTGATTAAGTTGCACCCTGAGCGTCCCTAGAGCATGATGTGGTTAAAAACCGAACTTTTGTTTTTAGGTCTGTCCATGGACAGTGGACATAGTTAAGAAAAATTTACTTTAACTTGGGGAAAAACAAATTATGGGTATGGATGCTACTGCAAGACTAATTTTGGGTATGAAAATACCCCTATTACACGGTATGGATAATGAGCATTTTGGAGCTCGTGAGGATCTAGAGGCTAAGTTTCCCGTGGAGCTAATCTCTACTTACTATGACTACTGGGATGAAGACTACGATATTGTTTTTGAAAAGTCCTTTAATGCAGATTGGGCCGACTATAAAATTATTTCTATAGATGATCTTAAAGTTATTACAGAAGACTTAAAAGTACTCCAGGATGTAGCTGCATATCTAAAGACAGAATTTACAACTCCTGAATGGATGCTCATAGCATATTATTGGTAACAAAAGAGTGGACAAAGAAGCCCTGTGGTAGGGTAAACAAAAGCCACCTCTAGTCTTAACCAAACTAGGAATAGCGTAAGGCACATATTGGCCGATCTTTGACGGTGGAGCCAAACGCGTGGGGAGCATGGAGTACGTGCACTGTAGTCTCCAGCTCCCTTATTACTTTAATGAACCCCTAGCTCAGTGGTTAGAGCAACAGTCTTTTAAATTGTCGGTCCTGGGTTCGAATCCCAGGGGGTTCTCCAAAGGTTACTATGAATAGAGCTGATTACAGAATATTTTCTGCATTTTTTGATACTAAGAATATCTCTAAATGCCCAGAGTTTAAGAAGTTTCTGCGTGGTGAGTTAGATTTGCCTCCAGAAGAGGAAATAGCTTTGTCGAGAATAGTAGAGCGTGTAATCACTTATTTCACGATACAAGCCGAAAAAAAGTACTTGACTTCTGCTGCTAAATAGGCTATATTAACTATTCAATGCAGGGTAGTTCAGCGGTAGAACGGCGGTTTTTGGGGCCGCGCGTCGGGCGTTCGAATCGTCCCCTTGCATCCAACAAATGGAGAGAAAGTATGGTTGAAGTAATTCGTCAAGGTAAGGGATCATTTCGTGTCACTTGTGGCAGTTGCGATAGTGACCTACAGTATTCTAGAGCAGAAGTAGAGACTTATAGTAAAATGGACTATACTGGCTCCTCTGATACATACCGCAGAATTAAATGTCCCGTGTGCGCAGAGTTTGTATACGTGGATTATAGATAACCGAGTTTAGCGCAGTCTGGTAGCGCATCTGCTTTGGGAGCAGAGGGTCGTTGGTTCAAATCCAGCATCTCGGACCAATTAAGGACACTTAGCTCAATCGGGAGAGCATCGGCCTGTCGAGCCGAAGGCAACGGGATCGAAACCCGTAGTGTCCGCCAATTTCAAGGAGTAAACGTGGAAAGCGTTAGAATTAACAAAGCGCAAGCTGAAGCTGTGCTGAAGATACTCACTAAGAGTAACTGTGACCATGTTACTCTAATAGAAGCACACAACAACGGCATCGGGCCAACACTTACAGTAAAAGTGCCAAGTACCGCCTATGATGAGGTAGGTATGCTCCATATAGATTTAACAGATTTCGCTTCTTGGTGATCTAGTATAGCTCAGCTGGTAGAGCGCGCGACCGATAATCGTGAGGTCGGAGGTTCAATCCCTCCTACTAGAACCAATTTAAGGAGTTGTCATGATAGCAATCACTGGAGAAGCTAGCGATAAAGCGGTTAACCTTATGGAAGAATATATCTATAAGAATGGGTTCAATGAGTTACCAGAATACCGTAGTTTGTTTTATTTCCCCAATAATCATACACTAGATTCTTCCTTACTATACGCACCAGAAGACTATATAATAAAAGGGAATAAAATGGCTTGTATTAAAGCAGATTTTAATGGAAATTCACTTACGTGGGATATCATAGATAATCGTTGGTCCAGATATATCTTTACGTTTACTGTAGAGGGCGACATTATACAGGTTGAGCCTGAAATGAATTGGCGTAGTACACAAACTAGGCGGGACCTATGCAAGAGTGTATGGAATGGATCATATGATAAAAGGCATAGAATTTTGGGTAAAGATGCTAAGCTAAGTATAAAACTGACCTATATTGTTGGTGCTATTAGCTATTACGAAGTTTCTGGTGACCCGTATTATGCCAGGGCTAAAGTTTCTGGGGACTATTTCTATCTAGCGAAGCATGTAGTGGGTCATGAAACCTATAGCTATGAAATAGCTGACAAGTCTCACAATATTTATAAACTTATTAAGGGAGAAGAGAAGATGAACAAAGATACACTCTATGAAGTAAAAGAAACAAAGAAAATGGGCAAGTACATTGCTACAAACCGTAATGGTGAGTATGTACTAGAGATGACAGATGGTTCCGGGTATCTGCCTTTCGCTAAAGACCTGCTTGAGGAAGTTATTCCTTACACTTTCGACGTTGTTTATAACGGCAATGGTAAAGTGTACAGCTATGAGGGTAAAGAAGGTTCCGTAGAGGTTGGTGATATCCTCATCAATGATATTAATAGCTTTGGTATTGTCAAAGCTGTTGATACTAAATCACGCGAAGCAAATAAAGCCTTCAAAGGCCGCAAAATAACAACTACGGCTATCTAAAATAAGTTCCCTTGGTCTAGCGGTCTAGGACATCTCACTTTCACTGAGAAGATCACGGGTTCGAATCCCGTAGGGAATGCCAATCTCATTTATGAGAAAGAGAAAGGATTATATGTCTACTCCACAAGAAATTATTACACAGCTCACAAACGAGCTTACGGCTTATCAAGATTCGTTTACAGAAATTACGGCACTTGAAGCCCAAATTCAAGGCTACCGAGACCAGATTGTAGTAGCAGAAGCTGCTATCGCTCCTATTCGGGCAGCTTTAATGAATGGCGCAAGTGTCGAGGCACTATACGCACAGCTGGGCGTAGCTATTAGAGCTATGTATGGTATAGCTGACCCAGGTACAGATCCAGTTACAGACCCAGTGACTGACCCGGTCCCCTCAACTGGTGGTTGGATTCCGTTCTCCCCATTTGATAATGGAGTAGAGCTTGATGGCTCACCTAATTGGGCGCGCGAGTTTGCAATCTCTAATTGGTCTGAAGGAAAACTAGCAAACGGTACTTGGAAACAGGACCATGTTGTGGACTTAGCTAATGGCACAGTAGCACTCCGCGTAGATGGAGCAGGTTCTGCTCAGATCCAAAAAGGTAACTCCAAAGCTAATAGTGGGCGACATGGTGTTCTAGTCAACATTGGCCAACTACGTGGTGGTATTGTAGCGGCACCTCTTTGGATGTACTCTGGCTATACGTCAGGTGGACCAAACTTTGAGTTAGATTTTGAGTTTATCGGGCAACGGGGTCTGCAGATCAATTACCATGATGGCATTAGACCCGGCAAAGAACTAAAGCTGATTGCGGGGGACTTCTCCAATAAGGATGTTCGCTTAGAGATTGACTGGGATACTGCTGCAGGTCGTGCAGACTTCTTTGTAGACGGCGTTAATGTGCATACTTGGACTAAGGCAGATGCAGATGCAGCAGGTATGCTCTGGATTAATAAACCTATGTTCCCGCTGTATGATGCTTGGGCAGTGAATAACGCTGGTTGGACTGGTGGAAACTTTGACTCTGCTGCTCCCGCTTTTGTTGCAGTACTTAAAGAGCGACTATCACAGATTAACTAAAAAGAATCTTTTTAGGCAGTACATCCTAGTGGTGTACTGTAATAAGGGGATTACAATGACTAACTCATTTCTAATTAGTGACACCCATTGGGGTCATCAAGGTGTGTGTAATTTTACACATAACGATCAGCCCCTGCGTCCTTGGGACGATGCGGCTGAAATGGATGAAGCTATGATCGAACGCTGGAATGCCGTTGTAAAGCCTAACGATAGGGTATATCATCTAGGAGATGTTGCTATTGCTCGTCGTCATGTAGCTACTACAGGGCGCTGCAATGGTAAGAAGGTTCTTATCAAAGGTAACCATGACATTTTTAAACTAAAAGAATACACTCCATACTTTGAAGACATTCGTGCCTACAAAGTATTCGACGGTATGCTGTTCTCACATATCCCAGTACACACTTCCAACCTGTATAGGTTTGGGGTTAATGTGCATGGTCATACTCACGCTGGACGTATCGAAGTAAACGGTAGTCCTGATCCTAACTACCTTCCGGTATGTGTTGAGCATACTGACTATACACCAATTAGTATTGAAGAAGTAAGGCAGCGTATCGTCGCCCAGGGTGGCGTAGCTGGCTTTAGACACGGAGAACGATAATGAACTGGGTATTTGATGGTAAAATTTGGTATGCCCGAAAAGGGCATTACTTCGCTGTTATTAAGCAGCAATTCTTTGGCAATTATAAGCTAAAGATTACTGTACAATATGAGCCAGAGTCTAAAGAATTTACTGTTATTAAAGCCTCCGGCATGCTTTCTCAGCAATCATCTAAGCTAGTAGCAGAAGTATTAATTAGTACCTATAGCTCAATGGAATAAGAGCGTCTCCCTACGAAGGAGTTGGTTGTGGGTTCGAGTCCTACTGGGTACACCACTCTAGTTTCGTATAATGGTAGTACACCTGATTGTGGATCAGGGAGTTTAAGTTCAATTCTTAAAACTAGGACCAAAAATTTAAGCAGGCGTAGCTCAGCAGGTAGAGCGCTATCCTTCCAAGTTAGATGTCGCAGGTTCGATTCCTGTCGCCCGCTCCAAATTTAGTTCTTGACTGCGGTCTCGAACCACCCTATACTGGGTAAAGATTAGGGAGAAAACGATGAATAAGTTAGAAATCCTAAAATTTGTCGGTGAGTTAGACTATAATGAGTTTGACGCACTGAAAGATGCAGTAGAGCTGCGTAAGCAAAGTGATAATTTGCAACGTGCTGTTGAAGAGGGGATACTCCCCCTTACTGATGAGGAAGATGCGATTGTCTGTGAAAGTGGTGTCAAAGCCCTTAAGATGATACAAAAGAGACTTCCAGCAGTAGACCCGGCTCTTATCCTCGCTGCAGTAAGACACACACGCAAAAAATATCTCTTGACTTACTAAGCTAAATGAGCTATTATGTATATTCAGTCACTGGCAAATTGCTTAAGTTCAATCTTAGGAAAAACTGTTGGGGCTGAGTAATACCACTAGAAGAACTAGAGGCAGTGCCGGACTTTGCAGGCGTTGAAGGTTTGTGGTAGTCGTGCTCCCCGCCATAGGGGTGAGACTTAAAAAGGGAAAGCAAAGCTCTTCTATGACGCAAGGCGTATGCGATTGTAGTACTAAAGGTACGCTGGGGCAACCCGTGGAAATAACCATACCACAACTGCTATGAGCGGGACAGCAGTATAATCAGTCCTGCTCCAAGTTTTAGTCCTTATGGTGGAATTGGTAGACGCGCTGGTTTTAGGTACCAGTCCTAACGGGTGGGAGTTCGAGTCTCCCTAGGGACACCAAATATAGTTCTTGACAGGCTCTCGAAGTTCTGTTATTATTAAAGATCGGGAAGACAAATCGGCTTTTGCCTAGAGATAGTAGGAAACAAACGAACCCTCTGACGCGATAAAAACTACCCTACGGGGAGTGAATAATCGGTTGATAGTCTTCCCTGAGATATTTCATAGCAGTCGCGACTGCTATGCGCTTACGTCGCTTAATTACCGACTATAGGAGCGGGCCTAATCGACGGTGACACTATCCTTAGAGATAGAGGCAGGTTCGACTCCTGCTAGGTTAATAAAAAATTGGCTAGGAATAGCTAATAAGGAAGGCTGCATCTTTGCCCTGCTTGACGCGGGAGAGAGCGTGTGGTCATACTGGCGGCGAGCGGATGGGGCTGGTCAGTAATCTTAGGGCATTTTGCCCTTATCTTTCGAAAGGTAATTATGATTAAATCACTAGCGGCAGCGGTCCTAGCAATGGGTCTCCTAGCACTACCAGCCTGCAACACAACAGCAGGTGTTGGTAAAGACGTTCAAGTAGTTGGCGGAGCCATCGAGAACGCAGCGATTAAACAGAAAAAATAGTTCTTGACTTCTTCTTTGTGAAGTGCTATTATTAAGAACAGTCGGGGGACAGACTATACAGTGTCCAAGGGTAAATGCAGGTACGTACCTCCCTATTTAGCAAAAACCGTATCCTTAGGAAAAGGGAAGTCACGCCTTATTACTTCGTAATTAAAAATTGAGACCTCCGTTGGAATGTCGGCTTAATACATATCCATGTGTGCACACACCCTGGCAGACGGTGATAAAGTCTGCCATTTTATAAGCCCTTTTAATAGAGTGTTTATAAAATAGTTCTTGACAGGCTCTAGAAGTTCTGTTATTATGAGATTGGTCGCTTGAACCAATAAGCCATCGAAAGGTGGGAAAAGGAGATGTACTGCACTCTCCTGGCGCTGCTACCTTCGGGTAGTGGAGGGCTAAAGCAAGCAAGCTGGAAACCCGGATAGAATCCGGTCTTATCGAAAGATGAGGCGAAACTGAATGTCAGGTATGTAACAATGCTCTGGCCGACGGTGAAAGTATTGGGGCCCGCAAGGTCCACCATACACGCAAACTGACTCAAGTGGTTGGTTAACCAGTAGTGACTTAGTTCGAGCTGCGAAGTAAGAGCGGGTTGCATTGCAATAGGTGACGGGCCAATATGGTACGTTAATCTTGAAGCATCGCCTAGTATCCGAGAGGAGAAAAGTATGAGGTGTGTTGTATTTTGTGTCTAACAAGGCACGAAGCGACAGAGGTAGCACATCTTGGCAGTTTCAGAAAAAGTTCAATGGTAGAACGATAGACTTCTAATCTATAAGATTTGGTTCAATTCCAGATTTCTAATCATAAAAAAGCGAAAGACTACCTCGGTCATTGGTGAAAATCACCTAATACTCTGCCCTAGTGGAACAGAGTCTAACGAAACCCGCAAGGTCTAGTTAGTTTATATGGAAAGTGTCATAACGGCTTAGCGGCTGTGAACAGGGGATGACCTTGGTGGGACGGAACATGTAGAATATCCAGTGGCGTCAAGTCAAGTGCCAGACTATAAAAGGCGGTGTTGTTAGCTTACATATTGAGCAGAGATAGCCAGTATGTGGAAATCTAGATAACGGAGACTCGCAAGGTGTTCGGTACGTCTAGAAGGGTTAATACGAAGGATGTATTCTCAGTCCTTCACAAAATAGTATTTAATATGTACTCTAAAGAATGATGGGAACCCCATCGATCCGAAGTATCCTCCAATCCCCGACGAAAGGTAGCTCCTCTAGTTCAGGACTAAGAGTTCTATATAGGATAAGTATGTGGCCAACATATGAAGCCTTAAAAAGTTTTTGGAAAGTAAGGGCTAATTGGTACGCCCCACGGAACTCAAACTAGGGTAAAACTTCACTGTTGTCAGCCGACGACTGAATAGAGTACATTTTACATACTATACGAAGGTAAGAAAAGTCAAAAGTGCCCCTTAGAGATTAGTTATCCACGCGGCACTTCTGAGTCATCCTAACTAGATGATAAACGGAGAAATGGGACGTTGTTACAGGTAATGCTGTTAACTTACACCTCACCTACCTTCTATTGAGAGTGGTGCACAAGCAGCGACGTGCACAATGGGGTCGCCTTTCTAGAAGGGTAATGGTTGAAGCTCCTCGCCACTCAACATTTTAACGCGGGATAGCCAAGTCCGGTAAGGCAGTGGCCTCATAAGTCACAAATCGTGGGTTCAAATCCCGCTCCCGCAACCAAATATAGAGGGAATGTCCCGTTGTTCTGGTCATTTAATAATCGCCTATAAGGATACGCATGGCGCCACTCTTATATACAACCTCTGGTCGGCATAAAAGTGTAATGCCCGCGCTATGCTGCCTCACAAACAGCCCGGAGGACCAAATTTACTAAGACGGATGATGGTCGAAAGCCGTATCTAGTGCACTGGATATCACAAGAAGCGGATCTCTTAGTAATACAATTAAGCTGAGGTAACATAAGTCGAATGTTCCTGTCCTAGACAGGTGAATGGTGGGTCGTATCCATCCCTCAGCACCAAATCAAGATGACGACGAATAACCACGTGTAGTCTTGGAATTCAGGGTGAGGTGTCAACGACCTTATTAAACGACCCATAGGGTGCCCTGTCTTATATACTAGAGGTGAGAACTGCTTCCTCACACACCACGTGCAGTGGTATAGTAGTACGGAGGATACTCTTTGCGAAGTGATGCGTGTTTGCAAGCGCCTAGTATAGTTGAATGAAATGGGAGCGCTCACGTTACCCAAGCTTAGCATATCACCTCATGAGGTCAACTAAGCTAGTGCTAGAGTGCTTTAAAGATACCCAAAAGGATACGCACGGTATTAACCCATCATAGATCAACACCACTTTGATCCGATTAAATAGGAGTGGCCCCTACGTAAGTAGTTATCTGCTGTGAAGCGATGTTAAAGGGATTATCGGGGTCTGCTCGTAAGAGCCGGGACTTGCGTTATGCAGTCCAACTTATTATGTGATGCATCACCGAGGAACTTGCTTCTAAGGTCTGTAAGGAATGTCACATTCATACATCGCACAAATAAGGCAGCCGTGTTAGAGCAATCCAACACGGCTGTAATTATTTGTGATCCTGTGTAGCTCAGCGGTAGAGTAGCTGGCTGTTAACCAGTGGGTCAGAGGTTCGAATCCTCTCTCAGGAGCCAATAATTTAAGGAGAAGAAAATGGTAAAAGTTATTATTAACCTCAACGAAGAAGATCTAGATAATATTCTAGTATCTTACTTGAAAGAGTTAGTAGACGGTCTAGATGATGATATTTATATGTTGAAGGATAAAAGATTCATAGAGCCACACGACAGAGAGAATCTAAAAGACTATAAAAAGCAGCGTAAAGCTATGCGTAAGGTTATTAAGTACTTTTCCACGGACGCTGAATGGAAAAGCTATAATGGCGTATTAAATAAGGAAGCTTGTTAAAATTGGTGAGCGGGCCGGATGGTAAAGCAGCGCACTGCTAATGCGTACAACAGTAATGTTGACCGGGTTCGACTCCCGGGTTCACCGCCAACCCTCTTGAAAAAAAGTTCTTGACTTTCACCTCAAGCCAAGCTATACTATATTTAATGATTAGAAGAGTAGTGGGAAACTGACTGGTCGAAGCCCCAACTTTAGTAAATAATGTAATTAAGAGCTATCATACACGAATTACCCACTATTCTTCTAATCATTACAGGCTGGCTTATGCCGGCCTTTTCTGTCAACGCTGTTGTAGCTCAGTAGGTAGAGCATCTGTTTTGTAATCAGAATGTCAGGGGTTCGATTCCTCTTAACAGCACCATTTTAAAGGAGCTATAATATGCGCGCTGAAGCTAGAATTGGCTTAGGGATACTTGGATTTGTATTTATTGCGTCTATTATGACGATGGCCTATATTGGGTCATATGAGGCTAAGAAACAACAAGCTATAGATATACTATCAATGCAATCTATCGGTGTTACTAAGATAGAGTGGACAATCTTTGGTTGTGGCACGGATGACGAGTTCAAATTTGCGTGGTCCGGCAATAATCGTGACAATAAGCCTGTAGAGGGCTACGCTTGTAGCGGCTACCTTAAAGGCGTAACAATTCGCTATAAATAGTCCTCGTAGCTCAGCCGGAAGAGCAAGTGCCTTCTAAGCACTAGGTCGTAGGTTCGAGCCCTACCGTGGACACCAAACAGAGGAAGATAAAATGGAACTTGTAGTATTCACACTATGTGCTATCTCTTATATGTTTTTTACATGGTTTAACTATGATGGGTATAGAGCTTCTGGGTCTTATCTTCAACTAGGACTCTCAGTAATATCTGCTATTATGGCAGTCGCCTGTATAATTGCACTAATCAACCTAGGAGTACACTATTATGGATAGTTTTATGTCAGTATTTGATAACCCTTTTGAATATCTAGAGAATTATAAGGCCCCTATTCAAACAGGGCCTGGTCGTCGTACAGTGGTAACACTACGCAAACAAATTGATACCAGTCATACTGGTGCAACAGTGAGAGAAGCTAATCGTCGTAATGGCGTTGGTAGACCGCCAAAAAATAAACAGGTCTAGTTTCTCTTTATGGGAACATGCTATGAAAAGCAGTGACATTGTAGCCGAAATTAAACGGCTCGTAGAGGTGCATAACCTCAAGGTTCAATTGCTCGCGAAAAAGTATGGACTTGATAAGGGTGCACTAGAGATAAAGCCTCGTGACACAATCGCGATGAACAAAGAACAGCTCTTAGCAGAGCTTCATAGAATTGAAAAAGAAACGGGCCTAAGAAGCCCGTGTAGGGGGGTAGCACATTAATGCACAGCACACTACTACGAGAAGTAGATCCTAATTATCATGCCGAGCCGGGTTCTAACCCTATCATTGGACTGAATAATCACACACATAAGCACCTGCTGATTACAGCATTGGTGGTTAACCCCACAAACGATCCAGAGGTTGTTAAACAGTGGCTCGACGAACTTGTTGAGATTGCTGGGATGAACACCTTGATGCCCGCTAGGGCAAAGTATTGCGATGACATTGGTAACGAGGGTGTTACTGGAGATATTGTCATCACTACAAGTCATGCAACTATCCACCTTTGGGAAGGACTCCTTCAGGCTGATCTTTATAGTTGTCGTGAGTTTGATGAACTTGATATTGTAAAGCATGTATGTCGCAATTTTGACGTACTGAAAATCAAGACTCAAGTCATTGACAGGTCCCCCGAAAGGATAGAATGGTAGACTTTTCAGAAACACTTGTGCTTCTAATTTCAATCATTGCTCCAGCAGTATTTGTCATCGGCAATAAACTAGCTGAGTGGCTGACAGATTGGCTGAAGACGAAAACTCCGTTTGGCTTCCTTATCTCTGAGACAGCCGTTAAAGAAACACTACAAGAAGCAATTCAATTTGGTGTAGATTTCGCGGTAGTTAAAGCTAAGGAATCAAGTGCTAGAGTAGAAGTGGACAACGCGTTCCTACTGAATGCTATTAAATATGTGAAAGACAGCGTGCCTGATGCACTGAAGCGATTCAACATCACGGACGAACGTCTAGCGGACATGGTTCGCGCTCGTATTAAAAACCTATAATTGAATTAGGCCCTTGTCTCTCGATAAGGGCCTTTTTTACATGCTGAATTGGGCGGCCTCCGCCGCAAGTTATATGCAAGTTATATGTAGCTTTCTAGAGTAATATGAGGCGGCGGGCGGCGGGGGCGGAGAGTACATTTTCTGTCGTTCTCACAAACTCTTCCATAGCCCTTCTTAAAGTTATAAACCAACTTATATTCTTTCCAGACAATTAGCCCGTAGGTCCTTTTTCGAAGGACGGTTCTGTGGCCTATACACCATAATAACAGACATGACAACATGATTGATACTCTTCCGATACAACTTAAGCGGTAGGCTTACATTATAATCTATATCATAATCCCTCCGCCCTCGCTGCTCCCTCCTGGATATTAACAATGAAACTAGATAGGGATAATCCTCCTTGGGACCCGGTACCACTGTTTCTTACACTATATCCAGGGAGCAGCGGGTCCGGAGAAGTGGGGAACTTAACTTACTATCAACTCCCTGCTTCTGAACTTAAATAATACCATAAGTTTAGATCAAAGTACAGAACTTTTTTTCCCGGTTGTATGTTTTTCATCGCCAGAATATAAAATTATTTTACTTTATGACGTTAAAAATAGTTCTTGACTTCCTAGATGGACTATGTTATTCTATTAAAAATAGAGGGAATCTTATGAAACGAACTAACTCAAGGGGTGCAGAGGGGCTGGCAAATCAAATGATGCTAGCATATGCTCACTCTACAGTAGTAATGAAAGTCAAGCCTATTAATTCTAGCAAGCCTCAAGCTTACTACTATGATATTCATAGCAAGCTTACAGAGCTACTGGAAAATCATGGTCTAGACTTAGTAGCCCGCTTGGACTCTCAACCACTTCTGAAAGTGAGTGATAAGCTAGGCGGTTCTGTGCGTATTGATCGCCCTAAGATGGCTAAAGATGTTAAAGGTTGTTACCCCGGGGTTGCTAGACTGATTATGGTTGCCCAAATGTACTCTAGTGATAAAGCTGTTTTCCTCAATACACGGTATGAGAATGCTTTAAAAGGGGATGGTACTATTCCAATGAGTTGGATTGAGAAGGTTGCAAAGGAATATAAGCCCCAAGGTCTTCTGCTCAACAAGGACGGTATATACTTTGAAAAGGCTCCTTTGCTTCTCTATGACTTCCTAAAGAAAGCAGACCCAGAGAACGTAGATATAACTATACCAAAAGACGCCAGAGGGTTTGTAGCCCCTTCTGAAGCAGCTGGTGCATTTAGTGACCTTTTTGAACTTCCTGAACCAGATGCAGACTTTTTTGCGGGAGAATTCACATTTTGACATTCGTTTATATCTATCTCGGAATTGGCCTACTATATCTAGGGCTGATTACTAACATACTTGTTAAAGAGGGACAAGCGCGCGGTGCTAGTAGTGGTCAAACCTGGCTTGCAGCTATCATCCTTATCGTGGGTTGGTTGCCGATTATAATTTGGGAGACTGTGAAATGATTTATATGATATACTTTGGTTTTGGACTACTGTTTCTTTCGATTTATAATCAAGAAATAAGGGACACAATGATCGGTAACAATTTGTTGGTTAAGATTGCTTTTTCAATCTTACTACTTATCATTTGGCCATTCATGGCCTTTCTAGCTAGCATAGACAAGGAATAAATTCATGCGTTACGTATTCGGGGCACTAAGTGTGCTCGCAGCAGTTATAATTTTTATTGCTATAATCGGTACATTTGGTGCCTTTCTAGGGGCTGTCTTTGGCGCAATTCCAGCGCTGCTTCTATTAATTGTATTCGGTGCAGAAGTTGCTCGGTGGTGGCTCATCCTTTGCATGCTTCTAGGCGCTTTCGGCCTTATTATGGCGGCTTCACAATGACCGAAGATCAGATTAAAAATATGGTAACGCGGTTTCTTTGCTGGAATTTACCAGAAGACTTCAATCCAGACTGCGGAATTAGTTTCAAAAAAGCCTTCAATGAAAACACAGACTGGCCGATGGAGCACCGCCCGTCTGGAACTAACCTGCTTAACGAAAAGCAGGCGGAAGAGATGATTCGCTATATCACTGCGGAGCCCCAGCCCAATGACTGACACACCCATACGAGAAGCGCTGGCGAGGCTCTGGCTGACCAATAGGTACAGCGACCCGGATGCGTGGGACAGGTGCCCACCAACGATGCACCAGTTCGCATTTTCCTTCGCAGACGCCGCCCTCTCCATACTCTCCACAGCACTTGCAGAGAGAGATGCCAGGATTGCGGATTTGGAGCCGCGCGCCTTCCTTGTCCGCTATCCTGACGGAACGGAAAAAGTGCTGGACGCTAAGAAGTGGGATCCTCGCAGATCCGCATTTTGGATCAACACCGAGGCGCAGGCCCAGCATGAAATAGTCCCGTTGTTTCTGAAGCCAAACTCAAGGAGCCACAGCAATGACTGACGCAGCACTCCCAATTTTCAGCATCACCAAAAAGAAGGACGGTCTCTTGGTGCATCACCAGCAAACCGGACGGGTGGACTATCTCTCATGGTTCGAAGGGGTGCTGTACCGCGTGACCGGGCGCATTCCAAACCGATTTTTCAAATGGCACGACGCCTACCTTGATTACGTGGAAGAAGGGCGCACCCAATGACTGACACACACGCTATAGACGCAACAGCTTTGGAAGCCCTCGCAAAGAGGGTGGAGGCGGGGGAGGCGGGACGGGAGATTGACGCGGAGATTTGGATTCTTCTGCGCTCTGACGAGGAGTATTCCAAGGCACTGCGCCGCGTTCAAGAGCCTTCGGGGTGTCCGGACCCTCATGGAGAGGTCGCCAAATGGGCCAGAGGCGGATGGTTCGCCCATAAGTATTCCACCTCTCTCGACGCCGTAGCGGCTCTGGCAGAGAGGGTGCTGCCGGGGTGGAACTATTCCGTGGAGCAATCGGGCCGATTGGTTGGCGCGGCATATTGGGCTTGGGCAAGTGACCGCCATGACTTGCGGATGGCCCCCACCGAATGCGCCGCCCGCCTAGCAGCTATCCTTCGGGCAAAAGCAAAGGATCAGACCAATGACCGACCCCACCAAAGATCTTGAGAGTGTAGAACTCCGCGAGGAATCGTGGCGGCAATATCATCAGGCCATCGACAGGATCAACCGGACAACCGACCGCGAAATGGCGGACACCCCTAAGAGAAGCACAATGAAACACGTTACACAGCGTATTAAGAGTGCAGAATCTCTACATGGGCCAATTTCTAATTTTATACTTCGTTCAAAGCCGTTGAAGCCTAACAGTCACCTAAGTGGTGATGGTGTGTACTGGTGGAACGGGAGACACGGGTTCAATGCATTTGGCGGTACTGTTTTCTATACTGAAAAGGATGCTGTGGCCTTCCGAGATATTGCCATGAAAGCCGCCGAGGGAACCCCACTATGAACGACCTAATTAAAAGTCTATCCACAGAACTGTGGGACTATACTGATGGGATTAATGCCTTTACTAAGGGCAATATTAGAGTTTATACCAACAACCTTCTCTCTAGTAAGGTTTATGCTGGATTAGTATACGTAAAGTTATCAACAAAAGACTCTAAAAGGCTGGACAAAGCCATCTATAAACAAACTCAATTACATCTACAGAAAGAACTCAAATGTCAGTGATTTATAAATATGAACTCAATTTTGATAAAAACGTAGCCCTAGAACTCCATTCTCAGTTTAAAATCACAGGGGCAGCCTTGCAGGGTAAAAAGCCCTATATTTGGGTTAAAACCGAAGAAATTCTTGGGCCACGCCGCATATATGAATTTTACATGGTAGGGACAGGCGTCGAATTTCCTCGCAACGACTACCCATTGTACACAATTTCGCAAGGAAACGACGAGTGGCACGTTATGCAGGCAAGAAAGGCACTTAATGCAGCCGTAGTAGACCCCGAGGGCCCTGCCGGCCCAGTTGGAGACCCGGGTACCGAAGGTCCTATTGATGATGGAGTCTCAGGCGCTAGAATCCCTGCCCCAGCTATTGACCCCTTGGAAGCATTGAAGAATAAAAAGTGATATTTGTTTACATACTCATCGGACAGCTAGTATATTTTCTAAACCTAGACACAGCTCTAGAGCATATGAAATATATGGGGCCTACACGTAGTTTTATCCATATGATTGTAATGTGGCTCACATGGCCACTAATTTTGACAGGACAGTACCATGATTAGAACCTTACTATGTATTATAATGTCTGTAACTGTAGCATTTGTAGTTCTAGGTGTGCTATCATTAGCTCAGATGGGTATGGGACTCCCAGTAACATCAGAAGGACTCCCACAAGCGCTTCTAACCGCGCTAGGTTGTGGTATTATAATGTCCTATCTTACAGGAGAGCCTGAGGATGATTGAGGCAGTGCTATTTATACCTATAGCGCTTTTTGTAATATTTATATTGGCTATTTATATTGCACTTGAATTTGCATGGAAGTTGCCCTTCTGGCTTAGCTTTTTAATCGTAACAGCTTTATCTATTTTTTGGGCTTATATCTATATATTTCTAAAGGATGCTTACGCATGACAAAGACTGAATTTTATGCTCTCCTAGTGAGGAAGACTCCTAGGATATACGAAGGTCTTGTGACTGAGCAGGATATAGTAATTAGTATTCAGGCTAGTAAAATGCATTTCTGTGACCCACGAGAGGATGGTCATGCTACATATACTCATTATGAGGTATGGAGTGAGGAGCCCCTCTACGGTTTAGAAGATTATCAGCATCTTAAAGGCAGCCCTAGACAGTTATATAGCTACGTGCCTGTTGAAGAACTTATTAAAGAATTGGAATGTCATGGAAAAATTCAAACTTTCAAGCAAGCTCTTAAAAACACGCATTGAACCCTTCGATTTTAGAGAGCCACCAGTAGACCCTGGAGAACTGTCTATCGAAATGTATCGCTTTATGTTGGAGAGTGGTGGTATTGGGTTGGCTGCAAATCAGATTGGTTTACCCCACAGAATATTTGTAATGTACCCTAGTATTGTATGTTATAACCCTAGCGTTATCTTTTACTCGCAAGAGCAGACTTTAATGCATGAGCATTGCCTCTCATATCCCGGCAAACAAGTAAGAATTAAACGGCCAACAGATGTGTACGTGACCTATCAAGATAGTGTCGGGCAATTTGTTAATCGTACCTTTGATGGAATACACGCTCGTGTATTTCAGCATGAGCTGGATCATCTAAACGGGGTGGTTCATCTAGATAAAGCCTCGCGCGCAAATATTATAGAGGCAGGGAAGGTTACCTTCCATTAAGGACAAATATGTTAACATTAAAAGAAATCTACGCCCAGCTAGGCGTAGTTATTCAAAAGCTTGATAAAGCTCACGTTACTAAGGGAGTTATCAAGGCAGAACTAGAGCGTCTAGCTAACGCTACAGGTGAGCAAGAAGCACAACTAGCAGCACTGTATGCTCAAAATGAGATTGACTCACTAGAGTTTGCTACCCTCCTAGACACCCTGGAGGCAAACAAAATCCCTTTAGTGGAACCGCCGGTAGTAGTACCGGCACCTGAGTTACCATTT
>TARA_R110000772_G_scaffold39035_5_pt1 | contig 84296 bp, 65 predicted proteins | sample TARA_R110000772 | Tara Oceans TARA_R110000772 (sample SAMEA4397948) | marine metagenome | biome: Polar Biome; feature: [SRF] surface water layer (ENVO:00010504); material: water (ENVO:00002006), including particulate matter (ENVO:01000060) such as... | depth 5 m | reverse complement strand
CACAAGTCTCCCGCGTAGGTTGGGCGAGCGTAGCGACACCCGACACTAAAATCACAAAAAACATCACCACCGGCGAATAAGGTTAAACTTAACTTGTGAGTATGATTGAATTGATAATGTAGTTATTCGTTTTTTATCACTAAATACAGCACATAGGCGTAGTTACTGTTGATAACTTTCGCTAATTTTTGATCTTATTATTTGCTATAATCGTTTTATAAATAGCCTGCATAGCCGTATTGAGAGATCAGCACAATGGAATTTGAACAAGATAGCACTTTAACCCTTCCTTTATTTCTTTTTGATGACACTTTAAGTGACAGAGATTTAGAGCAACCTGACTTTGAAATTTCACTGCCACTTGATGACGAATTACTGACTCAACTATGTCAAAACCCTAGTGAAGACAGCAGTATAGCAATTAGTGTTGAGAGCTATCAGCTAACCATAATTAATCCTGAGCTGGCAGATATTGCAGAGCAACAGCATGATGCACAATTAACTTTAACCCGCGGGCCATTATTAAGTGCAGTACTGATTACAGCAGATCAACAAACATTTGTTTCTCCACAAATGGATATGATGCCTACGTTTGATTTAGGCGATGAGGACGAATGATGAGAAAAGTCGTAATAAGTACGCTAATACTGATTATTTTAAGTGGCTGTGCGTATTTAGGTAATGCTCATTACAATGATTTATTTGGCCCTGAGCAAACACAAGATCGTATGGTTTTACATAGTACAATTGAGGGGGCTGATTTTTTACAAAATGTAAAGCCAGTGCTTGATACACGCTGTGTAGTTTGCCACGGTTGCTACGATGCACCATGTCAGCTTAAGCTCTCATCTCCCGAAGGCATTGATAGAGGTTTAAGTAAAGAGCTGGTCTATGATGGTACGCGTTTATTAGCCACTACACCGAGCCGTTTGTTGTTTGATGCAGATAATACCCAGCAATGGCGTGATAAAGGTTTTTCGCCGGTGCTAAATGAGCGCGAGCAAAGCATAGAAGCAAACTTAGCAGGCAGTGTGTTATTTAATAGCTTAGTGCTAAAGCAAAGCTCTGATATTGCTAACAATGAAGTACTTGATGATGATGATTTTGATTTTTCGTTAAGTCGCTCTCAAACCTGTGCCACTATGGGAGAGTTTGATAGGTTGGCGGATGATCAACCACATGGTGGTATGCCTTATGGTTTGCCAGGCGTATCGCGTGAGGAATTTAAGCACTTACAAAATTGGCTGAAAAACGGTGGTAAAATGGCCAATATTGCACCGGCAACAGCGTTTGAGCTACAACAAATTAAGCGTTGGGAAGCATTTTTAAATCAAGATAGTTTAAAGTATCAGCTTTCTGCGCGTTATATTTACGAGCATTGGTTTTTAGCAAATATCTATTTCACTCCAGAAAACACGCAAACCTTTTTTAAATTAGTGCGCTCAAGTACACCACCCGGTGAAGATATTAAACTCATTAGCACACGTCGTCCTTATGATGATCCTAATGTTGAACGTGTTTACTATCGAATGATGCATGAACGCTCAACTATTTTGTCAAAAACACATTTGCCACTTAAATTAAATGATGCAAAGCTAACGCGTTTATATCAGCAGTTTATAGAGCCTGAATATACGGTAGCGAGCATGCCAAGCTATGAGCCAAAGGCTGCCTCTAATCCTTTTAAAACCTATGAAGTGATTCCAATCGACTCAAAATATCAGTTTATGCTTGATGAAGCTGAGTTAATAATTATGGGCTTTATTAAAGGGCCGGTTTGTCGTGGGCAAATTGCACTTAACGTCATAAATGATCATTTTTGGGTTGCATTTGCTGATCCTAAAAAAGTGGCTACTCCTGCTGTAGGTGAAATGCTGATTCAGCACGAAGATGCGCTTGAGCTACCTGCCGCTGAAGAAAGTAACGCATTAGCGATTAAAAGCTGGATTAAATATTCGGTGCGCGAAAAACGTTACTTAAAAGCTAAAGTTGAGCTGGCTAATGAGCTGTTTAAAAATGGCGATCACTTAACCACTAATTTATTGTGGAAAGGTGATGGTGTTAATAAAAATGCTGCGTTAACTGTATTTCGTCACTCAGACAGTGCTACGGTTGTGAAAGGCTTAATTGGACAAGAGCCTAAAACTATGTGGGTGCTTGATTATGCTTTATTTGAGCGCATTCACTATTTATTGGTTGCTGGATTTGATGTATACGGCAATGTAGGGCACCAACTCGTTACACGTTTATATATGGATTTTTTACGTTTAGAGGGAGAGGGTAACTTTCTTGGCTTATTACCTGAAGATAAACGAGAGCAAATTAAAAGTAGTTGGTATCGTAAGTCACCGCCTAGCTTATCTAAGTTCTTTAAAAGTAACCAAGAGTTTAGCCAACCTAGCGGAATAGTTTATAAAACCGATGATCCGCAACATGAGCTTTATGGCTTAATTAAAACGGCATTATCGCCCGTACTTAGTGAGCATTACGATTACACTAGCGTTTCTGGGCCGTTAGCAAGTATTAATACTATGCCTGTTAAGGCAATTAACTTATTGCCACCTGTATCTTATGTATTGGTTAAGCAAACAGACAATAGCCATAAAGCGTATACCATTATTCATCATAACGCACATTACAATATCTCTAGCTTACTTAACGAAGAAGGTCAGCGAGCTTTTGATGAAGATACTGTCACTCTAGTTCCTGGTTTTATTGGGGATTATCCAAGTGCTATTTGGTATTTAAATAATCAACAGCAAGTTGCAGCATTTGCAGAGCAGTTACCACTGATGCAAATTGAAGCTGATTATCGTGCGTTAAAATCTAAGTTTGGCATTCGCCGTACTCATCCACAATTTTGGCAGTATAGCGACATTTTACATCGGGCTGCTAAGCAGTATCGTGGTGTTGAATACGGTATGTTTGACTATAATCGCTTAGAAAACCGCTAGTTTTAATGAACTAAACGCAAGCCCAGCACTAAGTTGCTGGGCTTTTTTATTGCTTGCTGTTTATTACTTGAAATAATTTACAGTGCAGGAAATAGCGGTTGCTTCGAAGTTTAACTTTGCGGTAATTTAAATTAAGTAGAATAAATAATAAGAGTAAACAGTGCAGTCAATTCAGCTTCAAGCATTTAGTGGCTATTTACAAGGCCAAGGGCAAAGTCGTTACCATATCAATGACCTAAGTTGGCAGGTTAACCAAGGCGAGCATTGGTTGTTACTTGGCGCTAATGGTGCCGGCAAGTCAGCTATTACTGCTGCGTTAGCTGGCGAAGCTAAGCACAGTAGTGGTAAGCGCAGTTGCAGTATAGATGCTGTGCAATTGGTTTCATCTGATGCGCAAAAACAGCTTATTAATAAAGAACTAAAAAATGACAAACAAAGCTCAGTGAAAGAGCTGCTATTGGGTACAGCCAATTATGATGTCGATTTGGCGCAGCGTTTAATTAACATATTAGACTTTGATAAATTACTAGCTCGTCATTTTAGGGAGCTTTCAACCGGTGAAACTCGAAAGTTATTATTAATTAAAGCGCTGAGTTCGCGGCCTAATTTAGTGGTGCTTGATGAACCCTTTGACGGGCTTGATGTAGAGTCGAGTACTGCGCTTAATGTCATTTTGGCGCAATTAAGTGAATATATTAGTTTTGTGTTTGTAGTGAATCGTGTAGACGAAATTCCTGCTTTTATTACTCATTATGGTTATGTAAATCAAGGGTGTTTACAGTCTATTTTAGCGCATCCAAATGCAGAGCAAGTAGCCGATTTACTCAAGTTACTGCACTTAGAGCACAGCCAACTGAATATTCCAGAGCGAGATAGCGCGCAAGTTCAAGGGGTGTTTACGGGCAATACCTTGGTAAAGCTAAGCCAAGCAAGTGTAAGTTATAGTGGTTTGAGTATTTTTACAGGGCTTGATTGGACTATTAATAAACATCAGCATTGGCAGTTAAGTGGTAAAAATGGCTCAGGTAAAACCTGCTTATTAAATTTAATTACTGGCGATAATCCGCAGTGTTATAACAACAATATTGAAGTGTTTGGCTTTAAGCGTGGCACGGGGGAGAGTATTTGGGATATAAAGCAACATATTGGCTTTATATCGAATGCGCTACACATGGATTATAGGGTGAGTATTTCGGCATTAAATACTATTGTTTCTGGCTTTTACGACAGTATAGGTTTGTATCAAACCCCAAGTGATGCACAAATTAATATTGCCAAACAATGGCTCGCGTTAATAGGTTTGGAGGAGCAATATAATACCTCGTTTACTCAGTTATCGTATGGCGATCAGCGGTTGTTACTTATTGCCCGCGCTATGGTTAAGCACCCAACCTTGCTTATTTTAGACGAGCCCTGTTTAGGGTTAGATGAGGCAAACCGACAGCGAGTGCTATTATTGATTGAAAAAATATGCGCCGCAGGCAGCAGCACGGTAATTTATGTAAACCATCATGCGGCAGATAAAATTAACGGTATAGAGAATTACTTAAAAATGGAAGATTTTAATTAAAACTGAGAGAAAGGTTGAATGAAAAATCACTCAACCTATTTTTTATTTTAAAGACGAGTAACGTTAAAACCTTTATCTTTTAATTGTTTAAGTAAGCCGTGTTGTTCAGGTAAGTGCAGTGCGCCGACGGCAATAAATAGTTGCTCGTTTACTAAACGTGGTGTTAGTTGTTTAATCCAGTTGTTGTTGCGGTTAATGAGCATTACTTGCTCACTAATTTCACCGTAATTACTATCATCAAAACTAGTATTGTAATAATTGGTTAGAGTTTGCATATCGCCATTTTTCCAGGCATCAACTAGCTTAATAAAGTAGGTATTAATGTCGGCAAGCTGCTCAAAGGTTTCTGCAATCATTTCATTACTTAATAATTCCATACCATCAAACATTTGTAGTTGTTGTTCAAGAGTCTCCAGCTCCCCTACTTTAATATCTTTATTTTTGGCGTAAGCGAGTACTTGCTTATCAATACCTGTTTTATCTGAATAACCGGCATTTTGAAACTCAATTTGCATCATAGTTACCATTACCGCCCATGGCTTTAAGCCATTAAACATAGCCACATCAATCGACTTTTTGGCAAAATAATCTTTAAGTTTATTGTAATTTTCTGCAGAGAGCTCAGTTTGCAATGTTTTACCGTTTTTTAGTAGCATGAATGGCATAGAGCGCTGCTGCATTTGCAGTGGCGTTAGTTTGTTTATATCTACCTCTACAATAACTTGAGAGCTTGCATCAATTGCATCAGTTACATTTTTAGGCAAGCCTTGCATGCTGGCGTCGCCTACGTGCACAGTGCCAAATAAATAGGAATTAACTCCGTTTTTTTCTATTTTGTATAACGCAGGAGCAGCATAGCTGTTAAGGCTAAATGTTATAAGTAACGCCACAATAAAAAAGTGGCTAATACGAGTAAGAGCATTCATGGTTTGTCCTTAAAATCTCAAAAATTAGTAGTGTAAATACTAACCTAAATTTACCCGGAGGGCAGCGTTAATATAAACGTTAGCGTATTGTTTTCGGTATTACTAGCCGTAATAGTAAAGCCATTTAAGTTACATAAGCTCTGCACAATAGATAACCCTAAACCGTGACGGTGGTTATTAGTTCTAGATGAATCTAGCTGATAAAGCGGGTCGAAAATAGCTTGTAATTGTTGTTCGCTCAATACTGTAGCCACTTTATTACTTAATGAAATGATAGTGGATTTTGGGTTACTTACGGCACTTAATTCGATGTTGTGCTGCGTTAAACCATAAAATAACGCGTTATCTATTAAATTACATAAAATAGTATTAAGGCTAAACTCGTCAGCAATAATGGTTACATTATTTGCAATAGTATTATTTATACGGGTGGCAATATTAGGGTGTTTAAAGGTTAGCTCATTAATTGTTTGTTTGAGCAAATTATTTAAAACGATAGTTTGCGCGTTTAATTCTATGCTGCTAGTTGAGCGCTGCAATAAGAGCAGGTTGTTTACAATGGTTTTCATACGCTCAGAAATACTGAGTACGTCACTGGTATAGGTATCGCTAATACGCTTGTCATCTGGGTATTTAAGTGCGACCTCGGATAAGCTTATTAGCTCTGCAATGGGAGTTTTAAGCTCGTGCGCTATATCGCTGGTAAGGCGTTTTTCATTACTATAAAGCTGCTGATTAGTAGTAATGAATTTATTGAGTTCATTGCGTATAGGCTCTATTTCTTCTACTTTAAAGTCGCTTTCTATAGTTTGTGCCACGGTTGTAATATCGAGAAGTTTTATTTGCTCGTTCAGGTTGTGTAGCGGAAATAGCCCTTTATTTACAATGCGTGTAACCAAGTAGCGCACGCCAAATACACCAATCACACAGGTGAGAATAAACACCACATCAATAATGATCAGTACTTTATTAAGCTCGGCCGTTGGGGCTGCTATTGCCAGGGTCATACTGTTAATAGTAGCTGATGCGTTGGTGTTTCTAATATCTTTTTTAGCAACAAAGTGGCTTATAAGTACTCGGCCGCTTTGTCCGTTAGGTAAGTCGTAATCAATTATTTTAGATTCGTTTATAGGTAGTTCTAAAAAAGGCAGTTGAGTGTTTTTATACAGTTGTAACGATTGAGAGCGCTCAAACACCTCGCTGCCATGCCATAATTGGTAAAACTCACTGGCGTCGGCTTGTTCGTATTCCGACATGAATTTACCCGAAAATTCAAACTCAACTTTACCGTTGTCATCCTCTACTAAGGTTTTTAAGTAGTTAGCTTTATTAGTGAGGGATTGATTAAACTGCTCCTCTACCCAAGAATCTACACTTAAATCAACAGTTAAAAATATAGTGAATAATATAACGGAGATCACCGCGCTAATATTATTAACGAGTTTACGTTTTATTGAGTGACTTTTACTTTGTTGTTGCGACATAACCAAACCCACGTTTATTTTTTATAGGGAGTTCGCCATCAAACTGTCTTACTTTTTTACGTATGGTTGATATATGTGCTTCAAGCGCATTTTTAGAGAGCATATCGAACTGACCGACCACCGCTTCACTTATAAGCTCCAGCCCTAATACTCGCTCGGGGGCATTAAATAAGCACTCTATTATTTTGTATTCATTACGAGTGAGTTCAATGGCATGTTGCTGGTAATGAAGTGTTTTTAGCGAAAGATCTAATACACAGTCACCTACGGTAAGCGTATTTTGTTGGTTTTGCAGTGAACCACGGCGAAGTAGCGCAAGCACGCGAGCGTGAAGTTCTTCAAACGAAAACGGCTTAGTTAAATAATCGTCAGCCCCTTTCATAAGGCCATTTATTTTATCTTGCGGCTCACTACGAGCAGATAAAATAAGTACACGGCTTTGGTTATTACTGCTGCGCAATGCTTGCAAAATACTCATGCCATCTACACTCGGTAGCATTAAATCAAGTAATATTAGGTCGTAGTTTCCACTAAGTGCCATGCTTAATCCTTCTGAGCCGTCACCGGTTTCATCTACGGTAAAACCAAGGTTGCCAAGGCCTACTTGCAGGCTGCGCCTTAGTGCTTCTGAGTCTTCAATAACGAGGATGTTCATCTTTGCTCGATTTGTAAAAATAGCCTTGTTACTTTAACAAGGCTTTATTATCAAGTCACTTTGTTAATGATACCAACCATTTGTATAAGCTAAGTTACCTAGGTTGGCATGGGCTAGGGCTTTTTTAATCAGTTGCTCATCGTTTTTACATGGCACAAGCTGATTATTACTATACGTATAGGTGGTTGCTGGTTTTTGCGGTTGTAGCACCACCACTTTATTGTCGTGCATATAGGCAAAGTTTTTGTCGTATTGCATCATTGCGCGTTGTTTGTTGTCGCTAATAGGTTTTGATAAATCATGGCCTATCATAGGGTGTTTGCCACTTACGCCAATTAAAGATAGTAAAGTAACGGGAATATCGAGTTGGCTGGCTAGTTGATTATCGCGTTTATGGGCAATGTCTTTACCAAAAATAACCGCTGGAATTCTAAAGTGATCAATTGGCACCAAGCTAGCGCCTGATACACGCGAGTCGTGATCGGCTATTACAATAAATACCGTATCGTCCCAGTAGCTCGACTTTTTAGCTTTTTCAATAAATGTACCTAGCGCGTAGTCAGCGTATTTTGCCGCATTATTGCGGGTTTGTTTTTGTTTGTCGTACAGGGTTATTTTATCGTCAGGAAATTCATACGGGCTATGGTTGGAGCTGGAAAATATAAGACTTAAAAATGGTTTATTTTGTTTTTTAAGTTTAGTGAGTTCGATATCAGCTTGGTCGTATAAGTCTTCGTCTGATGCGCCCCACGAGCCATTAAAGTCTATTTTATTAAAGTTATTTGTATCTACAATATCTTTAAAGCCATTACCTAAAAAGAAGCTTCGCATGTTATCAAAGTGGCTTTCGCCGCCATAAATAAATTGGGTGTTATAATTTTGCTTCGCTAAAAAGTCAGCGATAGTAAAAAAGTCACGTTGTGATTTATCAAGCTTAACAACTGCACGCGAAGGTGTAGGCGTAAAGCCTGTAATTATCGCTTCAATACCACGCACCGAGCGCGTGCCTGTGGCATATAAATTATCAAACCCCCAACCTTGCTGATAAAGTGCGTCAATATTAGGTGTAAGTGGTAAACCGCCAAGTGTGCCTACATAGCGTGCCCCTAAGCTTTCTTGTAAAATAATGACTAGGTTTTTTGGTTTAGTGTTATTCGTTGCGGTATGAAAGGTGTTTGTTGGCGCACTTTTATCAGTAAATGTGGCTTGGCTATCTTGCATATTATTGCGCACTATACTGAGCAGTTCATCTGCTGGCATTTTTCCGTAATAATCTTGGCTAGATTGCTCATTAGAGAGCTGCTTTACCGCAAATGCTACGCTATAAAGTGAGTTAAGGGTTAAGTCGTTAAGTAAGTGATCGGTCGAAAACGATACCATGGCTGGGTTAAGTGGTCTGTGCCCTAATGAATTACGCGCGCCTAAAATAGTTAAGCACACTAAAACTAACGCTAAAATTGATTGATTTAACCTTGTTAGTGACGACTTACTTTGCCATTGATGGCTAAATACTTTACTTGCAAATTTGCAGCTTAAAATAAGTGCTATAACAGCAATAAGTATTTCTAATTTATAGCCCGAAAGAATCATTTTAGAGACTTCTTTAGGGTAAATTAAATACTCTATAAATAAGCGGTTTGGGCGTAAATCATACTCGTTTATAAATGTAGGGGTAATCACTTCAAAAAAAACGAGTAAAGCAGACATACCCACTAAGTAAATTTTAATTAGGCTGCGTATTTTATTTTGCCAACCTACGCTTTGCATCAGTAAAGTAAGTAGCAATACGGGCATAATAATGTAGCTTAAAGTGGCTATATCAACTCTTAAACCACCTACAAATATAGAAAACCACGCATGCGATCCAAATACACGCTCCCCTTGCCATACACTTAAACCAAAGCGAGCAAGTGTTAAAAAGCCAAGGGCTAAAACAGCAAATACAACAAAAATCCATACCGGGCCAAGTGCATTTTTCACCTGAGGTATTACTTTAACTATTAGCCCCGTTATTTTAGGTATAAAATTTAGCTTTAAGCCCATAATACAGCCCACCAAATAAGTGCGGCAATTAACATGGCTATAAACACACTGGCAGAGGCTATATCTTTAGCGAGACCCGAAAGCTCATGGTGTTCGCTGCCAATCCTATCAACTACAACCTCAACTGCCGTATTTACTAGTTCAGCAAACAATACAAAAAGCAGGCTGGCTATAAGTAGTAATTTATCGCTTAGTGCAATTTCTTGCAGATACACAAACACACCAAGTAACGAAAACAGTGCTAACTCTTGTTGAAACGCCGCTTCAAATCGACTCATCCATTTTAAGCCGTTAAAAGAATGGCTTAAGGTAAAAATAAGGCGCATTAAGCCTTGGCGTTTTATAACGGTTTTATTGCTCATAGTTGTATTTCGCTTGGTGTTGTTTGGCAGCTCGCAAGTAGATCAAGCGATGCCTGATACGTTTTGCTGTTAATGCCAATTAAATTTAAAAGGGTGTGGAAAATATTGTTGTGTGAGCGTGCAGCATTGGTGTCTAAATTAGCTAAGCAGGTATTGGTAATGCGCTGATTATGCTCATCAGCCCACATATATAGTGGTACGTGGGTTTGTGTGCTAGGCGCAAAGCTATACGGAAAGCCATGTAAATAAGCACCGCCCTCGCCAAGAGATTCACCATGATCTGACACATATAAAAATTGCTTATCTATATTGTTTGGCAGCGTTTTTAATTGCTCAATTACTTGGGCGTTAACAAAGTCGCTGTACGCAATGGTGTTGTCGTAGGTATTAACTAATTCATCAAATGAGCAATTTTGAATATCGCTTCTGTCGCAGGTTGGGGTAAATTGTTTAAATTGTTCAGGGTAGCGTTTAAAGTAAGTTGGCCCGTGCGAGCCCATCATATGCAGTACGATAACGGTGTTAGCTTGGGTTAAATTAGCCAGTTTGTGTTTAAGTGGAGCTAATAGCGCTTCATCAAAACAGTACTTACCATCACATAAAGTAGATTTTGTTGTAGGTATGTCGATAGTAACTACTCGCGTACATACGTCTTTACAGCCGCTGTTGTTATCAACCCAGAGTACATCACTGCCTGCGTGCTGGGCCAAATCAATCAAGTTTTGCTGGCTGTCGGCTTCGAGTCGATCAAAGTTTGTTTGTGTTTGCAACGAAAACATACAAGGTACAGATACCGCTGTAGCCGTGCCGCAAGATGCCACATTATTAAAGTAAGTAACGCCGTGTTTTTGGGTATAAAAATTGGTGTTACGTTTATAACCTTGATAAGCAAAGTTTTCTGCTCGTGCAGTTTCACCAACCACTATTACGGTTACGCTACTGGTATTAGGCGCAATTAGGGTAGGTGCAGCATCTATATTTTTAAATTCCATATTGGTATACAGCAGCTGATCGCGCATATATTTATAGCCGCTAGAGAGATACTGAAATGGAATAATTTCTTTTTTCAAAATGCGGTTATTGCGGCCCGTTGCAGCATAGTCGGCATAAAAGTTTGTAACCACCAATACTATAAGCGCCAAACACGCTACAACTAGCTTTACACGGCTAAGTATTTCTTGGTGAGGGCGGGTAAAGTGTATTTTTATTTTGCTTAAAACAAAAACAGGCAGGGCACAAAACAGCAGTAAAAAGCCAATAAGCTGCGGATTTAAATAGCTTAATGCTTCGCTTGAATCAGTTTCGAAGGTGTTTTGGATCATAGAATAATCAAACACCACGCCATAATTTAAGGTGCCGTAAAGTACTGCACTGGAAATAACCAATAAAAAGTAATTAAGTGGCTTTAATAGCCACCGAACCGACACTATCGAAAAAAATATAATTAGCAGGCAGAGTAGTAATAGCGGTACTGAAAATAAAAATAGCCACGAAAAAGAAGCTAAAGAAGTAATGGCGCTAAAAGAGCCATGAATGAATGGAATATTTATAACCAAGCAATAGTAGCAGGCAATCATTACTACAAAAGCGTTGGCGCTACAGTGAATGTAAAACCGTTTACCACGATTAAGTTTTTGCTGTGTAGATATAGGACTAAGTGAATGCATATTTAGGCTCGTTTAAAACAACAGCGCCATGTTATGCAACAACACTTAAGAACTGCTTAAGAGAAGCTACGCATTTCCTGAGGGGGTAAAATAAATTTATTCCCAGAGTATTATTAAAAATTAATCAAACCATAAAAAGGGCATATTAGAATAGGGAATTTATAGCGCTTAACTATTCACATAAAAAAACCATAGCAGGTAATTATAGTGAATATTAAAACCACTTAAATTGCTTATTTGTCTTTTATTTGAATTGAATTTGATGTTGACTTAAAGGGCTCAGCACGGTATTAATATAAAAAGAGAGCAAAGGAATAACCTTTGCGATAATTTAACAACATTTGGTATTAATTACATGCTTGCAAACGCACTAAACCTAGTCCTGATTATTATCGTGGTGATTATTCCCGCGAGGGCTTCGTAGTGCTTTAAAAAACTTAAGCATTTAAAAGCCCTCCGCACTTAACCGTTCGGGGGGCTTTTTGGTTTTAGCGGCAAAATATGTGATTGAATTGTCACTGAGGAATGAGGGTTTTATTAATGACAGGCGCAGAATTAACAATAGATTTATTAGCCAAACACGGCGTAAAAGAAGTATTTGGCTACCCAGGCGGAGCTATTATGCCAATTTACGATGCCTTGTATGGCGCGCCAGTCAAGCACTACCTTACTCGGCATGAGCAAGGTGCAGGCTTTGCGGCAGTAGGTTTTGCTCGTAGTACGGGTAAATTAGGAGTGTGTTTTGCAACGTCAGGCCCTGGTGCCACTAACTTAATTACTGCTCTTGCCGATGCGATGATGGACTCAGTGCCATTATTAGCAATTACCGGGCAAGTGCCTACCGCAGCGATTGGTTCAGATGCCTTTCAGGAGATAGATGTGTTAGGTATGTCGCTGTCGTGTACTAAGCACAGTTACATGGTAGAGCGAGCCGAAGACTTAGCCGAAATACTGCAAGAGGCCATGCACTTAGCGCAAAGCGGTCGCCCAGGGCCTGTACTCGTAGATATCCCAAAAGACATTCAAATGGCGCAAGTGCCATTTCAGCCTTGGCTAGCAGCAGACGAGTACTTACCAGAACTTGATTTAAAGCAAGTTGCTATTGCTAATCAACTGCTTAGTGAAGCTAAACAGCCGGTTGCTTATGTAGGTGGTGGAGTGCAATCAGCGGATGCACAAGCCCAGTTGATGCAGTTTTTAAATAAAACCCACATGCCAGCGGTTGCCACACTTAAAGCGCTGGGCAGTGTGTTACCCGATTACGAGTATTACTTAGGTATGCTAGGTATGCACGGCGGCCAAGCTGCTAACTTAGCGGTGCAAGAATGCGATGTACTAGTGTGTATTGGGGCGCGGTTTGATGACCGTGTTACCGGCAACTTAGCAAAGTTTGCTGCAAACGCTAAAGTAATTCATTTAGACATAGACGCCGCAGAAGTCGGTAAGCGTAAACCAGCAAAAGCTTCTTTAATTGCTGACTTAAAAACGTCCTTACCTGCATTAGAGTGTTTTGTAACTCCGCAAGCATGGTGCGATTATAACAAGGCAATGATGGTTAAATATGCATGGCGTTACGACTATCCGGGCGACAAGGTATTTGCACCCTATTTACTTAATCAACTTAGCCAACGTATGCCTAAAACGGGTGTCGTGTGCTGCGATGTAGGTCAGCACCAAATGTGGGTGGCCCAGCATATGAAATTTAATCATCCCAGTAATCACTTAAGTAGTGGTGGTGCAGGCACTATGGGCTTTGGTTTACCTGCGGCAATTGGTGCACAAGTAGCGCGCCCCGATGACTTTGTTATTACGGTATCTGGTGATGGCTCTATCATGATGAACATTCAAGAGTTGGCAACAATTCGTCGTAATAATTTACCAGTAAAAATACTTATTTTAGATAACCAACGCTTAGGTATGGTACGTCAATGGCAGGAGCTGTTTTTTGAAGAGCGCTACTCAGAAACTGACCTTTCAGATAATCCAGACTTTGTGCAGCTAGCAGCGGTATTTGGTATACCAGGGCAAACCATAACCCATGCTAATCAAGTTGACGATGCAATAACCGCACTGGTTAATAGTAAAGGTCCATACATAGTACATGCCTGTATTGATAATAAAGAAAATGTATGGCCGCTAGTACCACCAGGTGCAGCTAACGATGAAATGATGACGGGGAAAGCACAATGAAACATAGTTTAACAATCGCCTTAAAAAATCAAAGTATTGCTGTAGAGCGTTTTTTACGCGTAGTACGTCATCGTGGTTTTGACTTAACCCATTTTCAACTCAATATAGACGATGGCCAATACCATGTAACCATGACGGTAGACAGCGATAAGCCAATTCACTTATTAACCAGTCAGCTAAATAAGCTGGTGGACGTAAAAGCCGTTACTTTACAAAATTTACAGCAACAAGCGGTTTAAGTGTGCGCGCAGTAAACAATTGCAGAGTGGGTTAATAAACTTACTCAATAACTAAGAATGAGGAATGCTTGCTTATAAAGCAGCAAAACAGAGGTAACCATGGCAAAATTAAGAAGTGCAACAACAACCGAAGGTCGAAAACGTGCAGGTGCTCGTGCATTATGGCGTGCAACAGGAATGACAGATAGCGATTTCGGAAAGCCGATTATTGCGGTTGTAAACTCATTTACACAATTTGTACCTGGGCATGTGCACCTTAATCAGCTGAGCGAACTGATGGCTGAAACCATTACCCAAGCGGGTGGCGTGCCAAAAGAATTTAACACCATAGCGATAGATGATGGTATTGCTATGGGCCATGGTGGCATGTTGTATTCACTGCCATCACGCGACCTAATTGCCGACTCGGTTGAGTACATGGTTAATGGCCACTGCGCCGATGCGATGATTTGTATTTCAAACTGCGACAAAATTACCCCAGGAATGATGCTTGCAGCGTTGCGTTTAAATATTCCGGTTATATTTGTATCGGGTGGTCCGATGGAAGCCGGTAAAACTAAACTTGCTAATATCGATATTAAACTCGATTTGGTAGACGCCATGGTTAAAGGTGCAGATGAGTCGGTAAGTGATGCAGATTCAGAGCAAGTGGAGCGCTCAGCATGTCCTACATGTGGTTCGTGTTCAGGCATGTTTACTGCCAATTCTATGAACTGTTTACTTGAAGCCATTGGTTTAGCACTACCGGGTAACGGTACTACGCTAGCAACGCATAAAGACCGTAAACAATTATATGTTGAAGCGGGCGCACGCATTGTTGATTTGTGCCGCGAGTATTACCAAAAAGATAACCAAGAAGTATTGCCACGCGCGATTGCTAACAAAACAGCCTTTATGAACGCCATGGTAGTAGATATAGCCATGGGCGGCTCGTCAAATACGGTATTACATTTACTTGCTGCGGCGCAAGAGGCAGGTGTTGATTTTGATATGTCGCACATTGATGCACTATCTCGTAAAACGCCCTTTTTATGTAAAGTAGCACCCGCTACGCCAGAATATCATATTGAAGATGTACACCGCGCTGGTGGCATGATGGCAATTGTACGTGAGTTGGGTAAAGCAGGCTTAGTTGATATGTCGGTAAATCATGTCGCTGGGTCAACAATGGCTGAGCTAGTTAAAAAGTGGGATGCAACAGACCCAACTAACGAAGCTGCTCGCAAATTTTATCGTGCAGGCCCTGCGGGTATTCGCACTACTAAAGCAATGAGCCAAGAATGCCGTTGGGATGAGGGCGATAACGACCGCGAACATGGTTGTATTCGTAGTGTTGAACACGCTTTTCGTCAAGATGGTGGTTTAGCCGTACTGTCGGGCAATTTAGCGGTTGATGGCTGTGTTGTAAAGAGCGCGGGTGTAGTTGATGACATGCTACATTTTGAAGGTACTGCCGTGGTGTATGAGTCGCAAGATGATTCGGTAGAAGGTATTTTAAACGACGAAGTAAAAGCCGGCGATGTAGTGGTTATTCGTTATGAAGGGCCAAAAGGCGGGCCTGGAATGCAAGAAATGCTTTATCCAACCAGTTACTTAAAGTCAAAAGGCTTAGCAGAAAAATGTGCCTTGATCACTGATGGTCGTTTTTCTGGCGGCACATCAGGCTTATCAATTGGCCATGTATCACCAGAAGCGGCTAGTGGTGGTGCGATTGCCTACGTTGAAAACGGCGATAAAATAATTATTGATATTGCTACTCGCGAAATTACTTTAGCGCTTAGCGATGCAGAGCTCGAAGCTCGTAAACAAAAACAGCTAGCGCGTGGCAAGCAGGCTTATAAACCGCTTGATCGTCAGCGTTATGTATCATCTGCGCTTAAAGCATATGCGCTACTTGCTACCAGTGCCGATAAAGGTGCAGTGCGCGATTTAGCCAAACTAGAGGAGCTTAGTTAATTATGGTTTCTCAAGAACTCGATTATTTTCGTGCAATTATTCAAGCAAACATGGAGCCGCTGGCTAAAGTAACTGAGGTTAGCAAAATGGCCGAACTCAGTACTAAGCTGGGCAACCATGTGTGGCTAAAACGCGAAGACCAGCAGCCGGTGTACTCATTTAAATTACGTGGTGCATTTAATAAACTTAACAAGCTGCCTAAAGGCTCAGTAGTGATTACTGCATCTGCGGGAAATCATGCTCAAGGTGTGGCGCTGAGTGCCTCACATTTAGGGCATCAGGCAACTATAGTTATGCCAGTAACTACCCCAGAAATAAAAGTAAGTGCAGTGCGTGCACTTGGTGGTGAAGTAGTATTACATGGTCATCATTTTGATGCAGCTAAAGCCCATGCACTAGAACTTACAGAGCAACGCAACGGTATATTTGTCCCGCCATTTGACGACCCAGACGTAATTGTAGGCCAAGGCACAGTAGCCCGTGAGCTAATGCAGCAGTTAAACGAGCTTGATGCGGTATTTATTCCCGTTGGCGGCGGCGGTTTGCTTGCTGGTATGGCGGTATATATAAAATCACTGCGCCCTGATATTAAAGTAATAGGGGTAGAAGCCGACGAAAGTGCCTGCTTACAAGCCGCACTAAAAGCGGGTAAACCAGTAGAGCTTGATAGAGTTGGTAGTTTTGCCGATGGTGTGGCGGTTAAAATTATTGGCACTGAAACGTTTAGATTAGCGCAAAAGTTTTGCGACGACGTAGTTACCGTAAGCAGCGATGAGATATGCGCCGCCATGCAAGATATTTTTGTATCTACGCGTGCCATTGCCGAGCCCTCAGGCGCACTTGCCACTGCCGGGCTGAAAAAGTGGAGTCAGCAATCGGGGTTAAAAGGGCTGCATTTAGCTGCCGTGCTTTCAGGAGCTAATTTAAATTTTGATCGCTTACGTTATGTAGCAGAGCGCACCGCACTTGGCGAAAAAAACGAAGCGCTATTAGCCGTTACCATTAATGAAGAAAAAGGCAGTTTTAAACAATTTTGTGCCTCGTTAGGTGGGCGCGCTATTACCGAGTTTAATTATCGTTATGCAGGGCCCGGCGATGCGCAAATATTTGTAGGTATTGCGCTACGTCAAGGGTTACAAGAGCTAGAAGAGTTAAAGCGAGATCTAACCAATAACAATTATCAATTTTGCGACCTATCGGATAACGAACTCGCTAAGTTACATGTGCGTTATATGGTTGGAGGTAAAGCACCTGAGCAATTACATGAACGTTTATTACAGTTTGAGTTTCCTGAATACCCGGGCGCATTAGCACGCTTTTTAGATACCTTAGGCAGTAATTGGAATATTACTTTATTTCATTATCGTAATCATGGTGGCTCTACGGGGAATGTATTAGCAGGTTTTGCAATTGAACCAAGCCAATTTGATGTGTTTAATGAGCACTTAAATCGCTTAGGCTATAACGTACAAGATGAAACAAATAACCCGTGTTTTACCCAGTTTTTAACCTCGCAGCCTCAGGGCAAAAACGTCGATAAACTCGCTTCGGCATAACCCTCTTTATTAACAAGCACCTCGTTGAGGTGCTTGCTTTATCATGTTTTTTACATATTATTATCAATAAATAATAATATGCTTTGAGGGGAACTCGTTGCTAATTAAAGGACTAATCATTGTTTTAGGGCTTTTTTGTTGCCAGCTGCAGGCGCAAGAACCGGTTACATTGCAATTAAAATGGACTCATCAATTTCAATTTTCCGGCTATTATATGGCCAAGCATAAAGGCTTTTATAAAGAGGTCGGGCTGGATGTAAATATACTCCCTGCCAAGTTAAGTATGCTCGACAGTTTTGATGCAGTAGCACAAGGTGAGGTGCAGTTTGGCATTGGTCATTCTGGTGTTTTACAGCAACGCATTGCCGGTAAACCTTTAGTGGCAATGGCTGCTATATTGCAGTTTTCCCCTTATTGTTGGATGGTTAAAGACAGCTCTGATATTTTTCATGCACGAGACTTTATTACTAAACGAGTCACTACCAGCGGTAAAAGAGAGAATACTGAGTTATTAATTATGCTCCAGCGCAGTGGCATTAATACCGACCGCTTAGCCCATTATGAAGGTGATAATCCGACCCGCGCATGGATTGACAATAAAGTAGATGCAATGCAAGTGTATGTAACCGACCTACCTTATTACATGGCGCAACAAGGAATTGCCCACAGACTTATTTGTCCGCAAAGGTACGGTATGGATCTGTATGCCGATATTTTGTTTACTAGCCAAAGTATGCTTAAAAACCACCCGCAAACAGTAGAAAGCTTTTATCAGGCAAGTCTTAAAGGCTGGCGTTATGCAATGATGAATATGGATGAAGCGATAGCAGTAACTCAGCAATATGCACCGCATAAAAGCCCCCATCAGCTAGCTTATGAAGCCGAGGTATTAAAAGGCTATGTTACAGTACCCAGTACTCACCTAGGTAATATGTCGATGGCAAAGTGGCGCTTAATAGCTGATTTATATGGTGTTGAACAAAGTGATTTTGACAAAGTAAAAGCTAGTTTTATATATAAGTATCAGGAGCCCGAAAGATTACAGCTTTCATGGATGTTACTGGCAGCAATTATTATCAGCATTATTTCTATCCCGCTGTATTTACGTTTAATCTTCAAAAAATAACCACTTAATGACAGTGGGCTGAGCTGCTATAATTAATTGTGTTTATTTATTTTAAGTTGATATGACCTTAGCTGAGCAGTTTTCTGCACTTGATTCTCTCCTTATGCGTAATCGCCAATATTGGCAATGTACGGCATTTGATTTTGATGCACTACCTTGGCCTGAGCTACAAGAGCCTTTAAATAATTTAACGGATGAAGAAGTTGCCCAATTAGATGGCAATGAAGAACAGTTATATCAATTTTTTGAGCCGCATATTGAGCAACTTGAACAGCTGGTAAATTTGTGTGAGTTACCAACAGCGAACTTAACGCGCAGTGACTATCCGTTTTGGCTTAGTAACGGTATAAAAGGGCGGAAGTTTCAGCAGCTGCAAGATTTTGTAGCGGCTTTACCCAGTAGTACCAAGCCTGTTTTAGAATGGTGCGCGGGTAAAGGACACCTCGGGCGTATGCTAGCGTTTAATGGTGCTAAAAGCGTGCACAGTATAGAGCTGCAATCGCAATTATGTGAGCAAGGGCAGCACAGTGCAAAGCAGCAAGGCTTAGCTATGCACTTTAGCCAAGCTGATGTATTGAAGGATGACATTACTGCTTTTTTTAAAGCCGATATGCACGCAGTCGCTTTACATGCTTGCGGCGGTTTACATCAAGCTTTTATGCAGCAGGCCAGTGTAGCTAAAGTCTCTAACATTAGTTTTTCTCCTTGTTGTTATCATTTATTTACCCCAGATAATTACCTAGCAATGAGTACGCTTGCACAACAAAGTCTCCTTAACTTAACTCATCGCGACTTAAAGCTCGCACTTCAAGAAATGGTCACCGCGCCTTCACGCATAGTTAAAGTGCGTAACACTGAAGTTGCATGGCGACTCGGGTTTGATGCCCTGCGAAAATCGATTACTAATGAGCAACATTACGTCAGTGTGCCGTCGGTTAACAAGGCGGTGTTTTCAGATTCATTTAAATCGTTTTGTGCATGGGCTGCAGACAAAAAGTCGTTAAAGTTGCCACAAGAGATTGATTATAATGAGTTTTTACTTATTGGGCAGGACAAAATAAAAGTAACAGATCGTATTGAACTGGTTCGACATGTGTTCAGAAGAGCAATAGAAGTTTGGCTTGTGCTCGATCGTGCTTTATATTTACAGCAGCAAGGCTATCAAGTCAGTATTAAAACGTTTTGCGCAAAACAGTTAACACCGCGCAATATTTTGATCTTGGCAAATTACCCGTCTTCGAACTGAAAAGAGATGCAATGAGAAAGCTAAAAAATTTATTCGACAATAATAAACGTTGGGCAGATCGCACTAGTAAAGCGGATCCTGACTTTTTTAAAATACTATCAATGCAGCAAAATCCAGAGTACTTATGGATTGGTTGTTCCGACTCCCGCGTGCCAGCCAATCAAATTGTAGATTTACTCCCAGGTGAGCTATTTGTACATCGTAACGTAGCAAACGTAGTTGTACATACAGATCATAACTGTTTATCGGTAATGCAATATGCTGTTGAAGTATTAAAAGTTAAACATATTATGGTGGTGGGGCATTATGGTTGTGGTGGTGTACAAGCAGTACTAGATGAAGCCCGCTTTGGCTTTATTGATAATTGGCTGCGCCATGTTGGTGATGTAAAAGAGAAGCACCTAGAGCAATTAAATGCAGTGCCTGAAAAAGAGCGTTTAAGCCGTTTAATAGAGCTTAATGTAATTGAGCAGGTACGTAATGTAGCGCGTACTAATATAGTACAAGACGCATGGGCACGTGGACAAAGTTTATCGATTCATGGTTGGGTTTACGGCCTAGAAAATGGCCACCTACATGACCTAGAGTCAGTAGTAACTTGTGCATCAGAAGAAGCCGACACTTATAAAAAAGCCGTGCAACACGTGTTTTCAAAACTTGACCATGGATAATTAAAGCGATGACAAAAACGGCGGTAATTATAGGTGCAACAGGGTTAGTAGGAAATGAGTTATTAAAAAAGTTACTACAAAGCGCGTATTTTTCTAATGTAATTGCCTTAAGCCGTCGTGCGCTAAGCATACGTCATCCAAAACTCGTTAATCATATAATTGAGTTTGATGAGTTAACTCAATATGCTGCATTATTTAAAGGCGATGTGTTTTTTTCTTGTTTAGGTACTACTAAAAAGCAAGCCGGCTCAATTGCGGCGCAGCGAAGAGTTGATTTTGATTATCAATTTATTGCCGCGCAATTAGCCGCAAGTAATGGTGTGCAACATTACTGCTTGGTGTCATCAAGTGGTGCAAATGCGCACAGCACTAGCCCTTATTTAAAAATGAAGGGGCAACTAGAGCAGCAGGTTAAGCAACTGCCTTTTGCACGTATCAGTATTTTTCAGCCGTCGTTATTATTAGGTAACCGTAAGCAGTTTAGAGTGGCTGAGAAAATTGGCAGTGTTATTTTACCCATTATAACTCGTCTGCCACTTTTAAAACGCTATAAACCAATAACTGGGGAGCAAGTAGCGCAAAAAATGCTGGTTGTGAGTTGCGCGCAGCAGAGCAATTTAGCTTACTATGTACTTGATGAGCTATTTAACCTGAGCTCCGGATAATAAATCTATCTCAAGCAGCTATTTTCAGCGCTAACTGCGTTGAATTTACTTGCAATAGGCCAGCTATTGACGCGTAAATTCGCCTTGTTTTCACTGAAAACTTCTGGCTAGAGAAAATAAATATAATTATAATTCAATATGTTAGTAAATTCCTTAACTAGAGTTTAAGTTATTTAATTAATTAGCACTATTACAAAACAAAAAAGCAGCCTTGGCTGCTTTTTTACTTTAAGCGTATATATTATTCAGCATTTGGCTGAGTGCTAAGTTGTTGCTCTAACAGTGCAACTTTAGCTTCAAGCTCAGTTAGCTTTTCGCGTGTACGGATCAGTACTTGGCTTTGTACATCAAACTCTTCACGACTTACAAAGTCCATCTCAGCAAGCTTGTTTTGTAAAACTTGTTTGGTTTTACCTTCGAGTGTATCGGCTAAGTTTTTTACGCCTTGTGGCATATTACTAGTGATTTGCTTTGCAATTTCTTCAAGTTTTGCTGGATTAATCATGTTCGTCCCTTGGCTGTTGCCCAGAATTTATAATAACTAATATTACCTTATAGCCAGTGTATTTAACACAGGTTGATCTTTATCGAATTAATTAGTGCAATTGCTATGCTCGCTGTAATGGTTACGTTAAAATTGCCCGTCTTTTTAAATCTCTTTGGTCGTTATGAAACTCAATCCTAAACAAGATGAAGCGGTAAAATATATTAGTGGGCCATGCTTAGTGCTTGCTGGAGCTGGCTCTGGTAAAACGCGTGTTATTACTAATAAAATCGCATATTTAGTGAAACAGTGTGAGTATAAAGCGCGTAATATTGCCGCGGTTACTTTTACCAATAAAGCTGCTAAAGAGATGCGTGAGCGTGTTTTACAAACACTTGGCAAGCAAGATGCCAAAGGGCTTTGGGTATCTACATTTCATACGCTGGGTTTAGAAATTATCAAAAAAGAACTTAGTACACTGGGCTTTAAGCCGGGTTTTTCGCTATTTGACGATCAAGATACCAACCAGTTATTAAATGATTTAACCGAAGACGAACTTAAAAATGATAAAGACCTACTCAAGCTATTAAAAATGGCAATTGGTAGCTGGAAAAACGAATTAATTTTACCAGAGCAAGCAATCCGCGAAGCGCGAGAGCCACAAAAAGCATTATTTGCACAGCTTTATGGTCGCTATCAAAACCAGTTACGTGCTTACAATGCACTAGATTTTGATGACTTAATAATGATCCCTACTTTGCTCCTTACTAATAATGCCACCTCACGGATGCGCTGGCAGCAACGCTTTAAATACTTGCTGGTGGATGAGTACCAAGATACCAATACCAGCCAATACCAACTTGTTAAGCTGTTAGTAGGTGAACGCGCCCGCTTTACTGTGGTAGGCGATGACGATCAATCGATATATTCATGGCGCGGTGCGCGTCCGCAAAACTTAGTGTTATTAAGTAAAGACTTCCCCGGGCTTAGACTTATTAAGCTGGAGCAAAACTACCGTAGTGCAGGGCGAATACTAAAAGCGGCTAATATATTAATTGCTAACAACCCGCACGACATTGAAAAAAAGCTGTTTAGTGAGCTCGGTTATGGTGAGCCAATAAAAGTAATTGGTTGTCGTGATGAAGAGCATGAGTCTGAGCGCGTAGTGGCTGAAATTATTTCGCATAAGTTTATGAAACGTACTAGCTACAAAGATTACGCTATTTTATATCGTGGTAATCACCAAGCGCGAGGCTTTGAAAAATCGTTAATGAGTAACCGTATTCCATACAAAATTAGCGGTGGTATGTCGTTTTTTTCGCGCTCAGAAATTAAAGATATTATGGCCTACTTACGGTTGCTGGTTAATCAAGACGATGACAATGCATTTTTACGTATAGTAAATACGCCACGGCGCGAAATAGGCACGGTGACACTTGAAAAGCTGGGTACGCTCGCAAATGAAAAGCACATGAGTTTATTTGCTACCTGTTTTGATAATGACCTAGGTTATAGGCTAAAAGGGCGTGGTTTGAACGCACTTACTGGGTTTGCACGTTGGGTTGTGGAGCTATCAGACAACGCGGTGCGCGGTGATACCCTAGAAGCGGTTAAAGATTTAGTGCGTAACATTAACTACGAAGCGTATTTATACGAGTCATCACCTAGTGCCAAAGCGGCTGAAATGCGGATGAAAAACGTATCGGAGTTATATCGGTGGATCACCGACATGCTAACCGGCGACGCCGATAACGAGCCCATGACCTTGGCCGAAGTAGTGAGCAAACTTACATTACGCGATATGTTAGAGCGTAACGAAGAAGAAGATGAAGCCGACGCGGTGCAGTTATCAACCTTGCATGCATCAAAGGGACTAGAGTATCCGTACGTGTTTATGGTGGGTATGGAAGAGGGCTTGCTACCGCATCAGGTAAGTATTGATGAGGACAACGTAGATGAAGAGCGTCGCCTTGCGTATGTTGGGATCACCCGAGCTCAACAAGAGCTCACCTTAACTTATGCTAAAATACGTCGTCAATTTGGCGAAACATCACAAACAGAGCTCAGTCGTTTTGTACAAGAACTACCACAAGACGATTTAGCATTCGAGAATAAAAAAGCACCTAATAGCCAAGCCGAGCGAATGGAAAAAGGTCAGGCGCGTGTGGCTAATCTACGCGCTATGCTTAAAAAACCTGAATAAATTGGTTAACGTTGCAGTGATTCAGAGTGACTAATAGAGGGTTGCAAGCTACTGTTAAGTGCAGACTGTTTACCGATAAAAAATCCTAGACCGTGTTTATCTAATAGAGCTCTAAAATTTAATATAGCAGGGCCTTTTGCTATTACTTTAGTGTTTTTAATTTTAGTAATGGCAAGTACGCCCTGCAGTTGTAGGTCGTAGCTAGCTTGCTGCAAAATACGTTTACTAAACGTCGAGCTTAGTAGTAGGTAGTCAAAATCAATTTCGCAAAGTAAGTTAAGCTCGCATTTATCTTTAGCAAAATTATTTAACCCAATAGAGTAGCCGTTTAAAGATAACTGCTTTAAATTTTCAATTTGTGTTGCACTAGCATAACGAATTTCTTGCTCGTCAAAGAGTAAGCAAAGCTGTGTTTTGTTTTCGCATTGGCTCAAAGCATCAGTAAATAAATTAAACTCAGGATGGGCCAATAATAAACTAGAGCAAGGTAATAAGCCGACGTTTAAGTTAGCGTTACTTGTTTGTGTGTATGCTTGTTGCAGTAGCTGAAGTTCAACATTAAGATGTTGCTCTTTATCGCAGGCAAACTTTTTTAGAATATCAAAACTGGTATAGCCCAATATAGGGTGCTCGCCAAATGCTTCTAGCAATGACTCAGACTGGCAATTTTCATCAAGAGTAATGATCTCAGAACTTCTAAAGTTCATCGGTAGCTGTTCAAGGTAATGCAGTACTGGTGATTGCTGCTCTGGTATTGCTTGCGTTAATAGCGGGTGGAATAGCTCATAGCGGTTTCTACCTGAGTTTTTAGCGTAGTACATAGCAGCATCGGCATCACGAATTATTTCATCCGTATTTTTATAGCTTTGGTTAGAGTAAGTTATACCAATACTTGCACCACTTTGCAGTGACGAGCCTTTAAAACAAAATGGTTCTGCCATTAAGTTAATGATTCTATTAGCAACATCTTCAGCTTGTTGAGGCTCGGTTAAATGAGTCAATAAAATTACAAACTCATCCCCCCCTAAGCGCGCTAATAAGTCGTGCTCGCGAATACACTGCGAAAATAGCTTACTCACGCTAATTAAAAACTGATCCCCGGCATGATGGCCAAGTTGGTCGTTAATACTTTTAAACTTATCTAAATCAATAAATAATACGGCAAAGTGTTGCTCTACAAAGCGATGATATTCTTGCAGGGTTTTTTCAAGTTGAGTTAAAAATAAGCTTCGGTTAGCTAAACCGGTCAGCGAGTCGTGATGCGCGTCGTGATAAAGCTGCTGCTCTATTTTTTTTCGCTCATCAATTTGCATTTGTAAATGTAGGTTAGCTTGGCGTAACTCTTTAGTTTTTTCGTCAACCCGAAACTCAAGCTCCTGATGACTCTTTTTAAGTGCGATATTAGCTAATTTTGTTTGTAATACTGTAGCAATTTGATGGGATACAAAGGTGATGAGTTCGCAATCATCTTGGCTAAAAATATGTTTATTGTTATACGCTTGGCAAACAATTAAACCAATAACACCTTGTGATGTTTTTAATGGTGCGCCAAGCCAACTAGTAGCCATTTGCTTTTCAGGCACAGGTGAAGTGCGTTGTACTGTGCCATCTTGTATAAGCGCTTTTGCTCTATCGGGATGTATAAGCTGAGTTTCTTCGGTGCTAATTACCAGCTCACTATAGCCTTTAGAAAAACGCCTTGATTGAGGGTTCTTTTTAAATTCATCTACGTAATAAGGAAAGCTTAGCCAGCCAGAATCTTTGTTATAAAGTGCAATATAAAGGTTATCAGCATAGGTTATCGACTTTATAATTTCATGCAGTTGTAAATATACATCATCAATATTTTTAGCTTGTGTTGCCAGCTCCGATATTTTAAATAAAATTTGCTGGCGTTGTAGGGCTCGTTTACGTTGTTCGACTTCAAGGTTAAGCGCTGCGTTACTTTGTGTAAGTGCTTGGGTGCGAATTTTAACTTCGGCTTCGAGTTGCTCGCGCTTTTTTACTCGCTCTATTGCGGTAGCTAAGTACAGCGACATAACCTCTAGTAATTGTATTTGTTGAGGGCTGTATCCTTGCTCTGTGTCGTAACTTTGTGCTGCAAGTACGCCTATAATGCTTTTTTCTTGAAATACAGGCACGCCAATCCAGTGCTCAGCAGGCGTACCTAAAGCTTTAAATAAACCATTATTAGCAGCATCTTGCATTTGTTGCTTAGTAAAGTAGGTTGTTTTACCTTGTTTAAATACATAACCAGTTGCACCTTCGTTAAAACTATTATGCTGATTAAGGGCAATAGCAAGACCATCTTTTTCGTCTGAAAAATAAGAAAGTTCTAATAAGTTTGTGTGTCTGTTGGAAAGTACAACATAAAAACTTTTGCTTGGTACGTACTTTTGCAAAATATCGTGTATAGCGGGATAGAGTAAGGTAAGTTCTGCAACCGTGCTGGCTTGCTCTGATAATAGGATCAGGGCATTTTGTAGATGATGTGCATGCTTGTACTTTTTCAGTAGCGCTTTAAGACGTTTATTTTGATGCGCTAAGTTACTAGGTACTGTTAATTTATCTTCCAATGATGTTAACCAGCTGTGTTTTTATTGTATACTAATTGCGCTTATAATTTCATTTTTAACTATTAGCGTCAAGTATATATTCGTTAAAATAGCGGTTAAAAGTAGATAAAAAGCATTAAAAAAGGCTTACCTTAGGTAAACCTTTTTATTTATTGATTTTAGTAGGCTTTTACTTAGTTGTCATAAAGTTAATTGCGGCACTAATTTCGTCTTCAGAACAATCCATACAAGTACCTTTTGGCGGCATTGCATTAAAACCATTCAGTGCGTGATCGAGTAATACATCATTACCTTTAGCAAGGCGAGGTGACCAATCATCAGCCGATTTAGGTGCGCCTAACGCACCAGTACCGTGACACGCAAAACATGAAGCTTGATATACTTGCTCGCCAGAACGTGGGCCAGTAGGGGCTGCAGGAGCGGCCACTTTGTCACCCTCAAGGTATACAGCACCAATCGGTGCGAGACGTTTTTTGATTGCATCGGCAGTCATAGAGTTATCATATGGCTGTGCGTATGCGGTGGTTGCTAGCATTAGTAATGCTGCAGCTGATAGTTTTTTCATTTTGCCTTGCCCACTTCAATTTGAACGTGATCAATCACGATTGTAAATGACGGAATTTAAAACAATTATAACTCCCCTAAGCAATTTATAAAATGCTAAGAGTAGATTTTATTGATTAAATCGACTAAAGATTGCGTTAACTCAATAAAAACAGCAGTTTACTAAATGGTTAAACAGAGTAACTGTTATTCTAAGTTACAAAAATCTAAATAGATCATATTGCTCAAAAATCAGCTTAGTGCGAGCACTTCACTCACCAGTTTAGCTATTCCAGCATCGGCATCGAGTATAGATTGTGCCAGCATATAGGCTGGTGTTGTTACTAGCTTATACTGCTGATCTACAACAATATCATCTACTGCGCAGGTGACATGCTGAGCACCTAGGGTGTTAAGTGCATTAGCTGTGTCACTATCATTACCTATAGTTAGGTGTGCTTGCTGATAAATAAAAGGAATTAAATTAGGAGCAATACACATATAGCCCGCCGCTTTATTGGTATTGGCAAACGCTTTACAGGCATGTAACACGTCAGCATTAATACTTGCCTGTGGCCCTTTTATAGCAAAGTCAGATAGATTTTTTGCAGCACCAAAACCACCCGGTACAATTAAAGCGTCAAACTGTGTAACGTCCAGCTCAGTAATCGCTTTTACTTCGCCGCGAGCAATACGCGCTGCTTCTACAAGTACATTACGATTATCGGTGGTTTCTTCACCAGTGAGGTGATTAATGGTGTGATGCTGCGCTATATCGGGTGCAAAGCATTGATAACTTGCACCATTTTTTGCTATGTGTAATAAAGTCAAAACGGCTTCATTAATTTCACTACCATCATAAACGCCACAACCGGCTAAAATTACTGCAACTTTTTTCATTTTTTATCTGCTCCGTTTAAGTCGGCAAACTAAAATTTAGTTCGATAGATTAGGGGCTGTTAACCTTTGCGGATTAAAATTTGTTCAAACTAGGAGCGATTTGATCGCGGCGCGAGGTTTGTAACCTAGTAGGCTCGATAACTGCTCCTGCGTTATTCTACTGGCTTACATCTATGTGTAAATAAGTAAAAACAGAGCAAAGCTTTTGCATCCTGCTCATGCCTCTAACAAAGAGTTAATCGCCCCTAGACAGAACCCTTCGGGCAGCGCATGTTTGGTATTAATGCTGCGTTATCGCCTATTTATGGGGAATAACCACACCACATAGGCTCTGCCTTGTCTAAATACCAAACACACTGCTGCAAACTCAACCTTGAAAGATCAACAGACCTTCAAGTTTAACATGGCAAAAATAATCTGTTTGAAAAATTATTTGTATAGTTACTGTTCGCTAAGCGAGTGATCATAGGGTATATGCCATTTGGTGATCAACCACAGTGAAAAAAATTATAAAGGATCGCTATGATCTTTGATCCATTATGCTAGAATGCTCGTCCAGTTATTTAAATGGATGCAAATAATGGCAATGACTAACAGCGGATGTAACGCTTAAAACTTTTTTCCACATTGGTAAAAAAATAATAAAAAAAGAACCTCGTATTATCTTTTTTAGTAAAAACAACCAGTTAACTTTATTTCTAAGCGTTTTTTAATGCTTTGGAAGAATGGCCTGTGGCTGTTATCTACAAAGTTATCCACAGTTTGTTCTGAATTAATCAACATCAGTAGTATTAATTCGCAGTCGTTTTATTCACTGCCTTATGGCATGCTTATAATTATCTTACTTTTTGTATTTAGGATCCAAATTCACCATGGCTCAGATCCCCGAAAACCCACTTATTTTAGTTGATGGCTCTTCATATTTATTTCGTGCTTATCATTCACCGCCACATTTAACTAACTCAAAAGGTGAAGCGACCGGAGCGATATATGGTGTGATCAACATGCTAAAAAGTTTGATCAGACAATATGATCCCTCGCATATGGTGGTTATATTTGACGCTAAAGGCAAAACCTTTAGAAATGACATGTATAGCGAATATAAAGCGAACCGTCCGCCAATGCCAGATGACTTACGCACGCAAATAGCGCCAATCCATCGTATTATTAAAGCAATGGGTTTTCCGCTTATTAGCATTGAAGGTGTTGAAGCCGACGATGTAATTGGTACGTTTGCGCGCATAGCTTCAGAGCAAAAGCGCCACGTACTGGTTTCTACCGGCGATAAAGATATGGCGCAGTTGGTAAATGAACATGTAACGCTTATAAACACCATGACCGACAGTATCTCGGATCCTGTTACTGTAGTTGAAAAGTTTGGTGTGGGCCCAGAGCTTATTATCGATTATTTAGCTTTAATGGGCGATAAAGTAGATAACATTCCAGGGGTAGAAGGGTGTGGTCCTAAAACTGCGGTTAAGTGGTTAGAAAAATACGGATCGCTACAGGGCGTTATGGATAATGCCAGCGAGATCAAAGGTAAAATAGGAGAAAAGTTAGCAGCTGCGCTAGATCATCTGCCTTTAAGCTATCAACTTGCTACTATTAAGTGTGATGTTGAGGTTGAGTCGGATCTTGATACCTTTAAGTTACAAGAGCCCAATAAAGATGAGCTAATTGCGCTTTATGGTGAATGTGAATTTCGTCGTTGGTTAGCTGAGTTACTCGATAACCCTAAAGATACCGAAACACACTTAGCTGTTCCCACTGAGGCTAACGAAGTACCAAAAGTAGCAGAGGCACAATACGAAACTATTTTAACCGAGAGCCAGTTTGATGCATTAATAGAGCAGCTAAATGATGCTGAGCTATTTGCCTTTGATACAGAAACAACCAGCCTTGATTACATGCAAGCACAGTTAGTAGGTATGAGCTTTGCGGTAAAAGCCGGTGAAGCTGCTTATTTACCCGTTGCTCACGACTATCCGGGTGCACCTGAGCAACTAAGCCTTGAGTTTGTAATGCAAAAATTAGGACCTATTCTAGCCGATGCCAAAAAAGCTAAAGTAGGGCAAAACCTTAAATACGATAAAAGCGTATTAGCAAATGCGGGTTATGAATTAAACGGTATTAAGTTTGATACCATGCTTGAATCGTATGTGCTTAACAGTGTGGGTACGCGCCATGATATGGATTCACTGGCACTTAAATTTTTAGGCCATAAAAATATCAGCTTTGAAGATATTGCTGGTAAAGGTAAAAAGCAACTTACTTTTAATCAAGTAGAGCTAGATAAAGCCGGCCCCTATGCCGCTGAAGATGCAGATATTACGCTGCGTTTACACCAAGTTTTATGGCCAAAATTAGCCGCTGACGAAAAACTAAAATCAGTATTCGAAGATATAGAAATGCCACTGGTTAATGTTATTTCTGATATTGAACGCACTGGTGTAGCAATAGACAGCAAAATGCTTGCTGCGCACAGCCAACGCTTAGGCGAGCGTTTATTGGAGCTGGAAAAAGAAGCGTATGAAATAGCGGGTGAACCATTTAATTTAAGTTCTCCAAAACAACTACAAGTATTGTTGTTTGAAAAACTGGAACTGCCAATAATTAAAAAAACGCCTAAAGGCGCGCCTTCTACCGCAGAAGAAGTATTACAAGAATTAGCGCACGACTATCCACTGCCTAAAGTAATTATTGAGCACCGTGGTTTATCAAAGCTTAAATCAACCTATACCGACAAATTACCGTTAATGGTTAACGAGAAAACGCAGCGTGTGCATACCTCGTATCATCAAGCCGTAACGGCAACTGGGCGTTTAAGTTCAACCGATCCTAATTTACAAAATATTCCAATTCGCTCAGAAGAAGGGCGTCGTATTCGTGAAGCGTTTATAGCGGCCGATGGCTATAAAATTGTCGCTGCCGATTATAGCCAAATTGAGCTACGTATAATGGCGCATCTTTCACAAGATAAAGGTTTATTAAGTGCGTTCGCTAATGGTTTAGACGTGCACAGTGCCACTGCAGCAGAAGTATTTGGTGTAAGTTTAGAAGAAGTGACCAGCGATATGCGTCGTAAAGCTAAAGCGGTTAACTTTGGCTTAATTTATGGCATGTCGGCATTTGGTTTAGCACGTCAGCTGGATGTGCCACGCCATGAAGCGCAGCATTATATTGATAAATATTTTGAGCGTTTCCCAGGTGTTTTAGAGTATATGGAAACAACGCGTGAAAAGGCCGCTGAAAGCGGTTATGTAGAGACTATTTTTGGACGCCGTTTATATTTACCAGAAATAAAAGCCCAAAATGGTGCACGAAGAAAAGGAGCTGAGCGCGCAGCAATCAATGCGCCAATGCAAGGCACTGCTGCCGATATCATTAAAAAGGCAATGTTAAGTGTACACAGTTGGGTATACGAGCAAGCTCCCAATACCGTTAAGCTATTAATGCAAGTACACGATGAGTTGGTATTTGAAATTAAAACAGACTGTGTTGATGCTTACACAAAGCATATTTGCGAACTAATGTCGCAAGCGGCTACTCTTGATGTACCACTTATAGTTGAAGCTGATGAAGGCGACAACTGGGAACAGGCTCACTAAGTTTATATAATAAAATGACAAAAAAGTGCCTAAGGGCACTTTTTTTATGTCAGTTTAAAAATATTAATTACTTAAATAAATAGCCGCATTAGTTACATAAAAGTTAACTAAAGAAAAGACCGATGTTAAATCATAAGGTGTTGGCAAATATACACAAATTATCTAGAATTTTATTGTACTAGTGCGCTGGCTTTTGTTAAAGTCGCGCCGTCCTCATCCTGTAGGACATCCTGTTGATGATGCATCTGCGAAGATGCAATTATTCATAGCTTCTCCCCAGTTTGCTATACCGGCCTATCATATATTTGATGGGCCGTTTTTTATTCCTAACCTTAATTATTCCCCATTTATTATTCTATAATTACACTTAATCCTTTAGGTGATACCATCATAAGCTCATAAAAAGTACTTTCTATTCATTTGTGGTTCTAATGAATGGGGTATTGTTCATTTATAGAAGGAATTCGTCATGTTTAAAGCATTAGCTATTGCAGGTTTGTCGTTATCAAGTTTAGTTATTTCTAATATCGCTCAGGCCGATTGGCAGTTAGTAAACGATAAAAGCCAATTAAGCTTTGTTTCTATCAAAAAAAATAGTATTGCTGAAGCAAATCACTTTACTAATATTGAAGGCAAGTTATCAGATAAAGGTGAGTTTAGTGTAAATGTAGACTTAACCTCGGCAGAAACACTGATCCCCATTCGTAATGAGCGTTTAACAAAATTATTATTTGAAGCCGATACATTTGCAAATGCCATATTAACCGCAGATCTAGCATCGCAGCTCAGCAGTATTAAAAAACCTGGCCAGTATGTGCTTAAAGGGATTAATGCGGAACTTGATTTTCATGGTAATAAAAAGCCGCTTACTATAGATGTGCTGGTTAGCAGTGCAGAAAATGGTGATTTAAGTGTGTCTTCTTTCAGTCCTATTATTATTAATAGTAATGATTTTGCAATTACAGAGGGCATTATGGAATTACAAAAATTAGCGGGTTTACCGTCAATTGCGACTGCCGTACCTGTTACTTTTGCACTGACATTTAAAAAGCAGTGATTTCCCTTAGCCAACTAAGCAAGCAATTAAGCGAGCCAAGCAAACCCTTTGATAGTTGGCAACCAACTCACTGTGGATCATTGCCAATGGTTATTAACGACCAAGGGCAATGGTTTTATGCTGGCAGTGAAATAACACGCCCGGCTATGGTAAAGCTGTTTGCCTCGGTATTGTGTAAAGAGGGTGAGCAGTTTTATTTAAAAACGCCGGTCGAAAAAATAGCCATCACGGTTGAAGGCGCCCCCTTTATTATTGTTGCCTGGCGATTTGAAAATACCGAGCAAGGACAAGTGCTTTGTTGTATAGATAACCTAGACAGACAATGGCTCATCAGTGCTGAGCAACCTATATATATACAAGACTACAAAGATGCAGCCGTGCCTTATATACAACTCCCTTATGGGTGCTGTGCACGCGTGGCAAGAAGTGTATTTTATCAATGGGCAGAAATAGCCCAGACAGACAAACAGGGTTATTTTATAACATCTGCCGGGGAGCCGTTTTATTTATCCTAAACTCGGGTAATAGCGGATAATAATGGCTTAGGTTTGTAATGCGTGCGTGGCAAGAAGTGTATGCTATTAATGCAATAGGCTGAAATAGCCGAGACAGATAAGCTCGGCTATTTATCGAATGTGTAAGCTTTTAAGCCTTGCAGAATAAATTAGCTTGCTGGGTTAGTGTCATCGTTAAGTATTTTTTCAGCAGGTGGTACCGCTACAACTGGGCCTAAAAACCATTCATCAAGTTTTTTGGCAACGTCTGGCAAGCCAGTACCTTTTAGTGATGAAAATGCATGTACCGTAATATCACCATCAAGGGCGCTTAATTCACGGCGAACTTTAAGTACTTGTGATTGACGCGGACCTTGTTTAAATTTGTCTGCTTTAGTTAATAGCGCTAAAACAGGAATTTCACTGCTAATAGCCCAATTAATTAAATCACGGTCTAAATCTTTTAATGGATGACGAATATCCATTAAAATTACAATACCTTTTAAACTCTGACGCTTTTGTAAATATTCGCCTAGCGACTTCTGCCATTTCTTTTTCATTTCAATTGGCACTTTAGCAAAGCCATAGCCTGGTAAATCGATAAGGCGCATGTCATCAACATCAGCAAGTTCAAAGGTATTTATTAGCTGAGTACGTCCAGGAGTTTTACTGGTACGCGCTAATTTTTGGTCGGTAAGTGCATTAAGAGCACTTGATTTACCTGCATTGGAGCGACCGGCAAACGCAACTTCAATTCCCGTATCAGCAGGTAATTTAGTAATGTCTGGAGCGCTTGTAACGAAAGACGCGGTATTATATTTGATACGAGATTTGAGCACGGGCTCTCCTAAAACTTAAAAATGATCACATTGAGCTAAATTCGCTCATGGGGCGTATTTTATACTATAAAGGAGTTATTAAAAAGCTGTTAAACCACCATATACAGCACATTTAAACCAAGTTAAAGCTTAACCTAAGGCAAAACCCTATAAATTATAAGTTTAATATGAGTAGAAAACGTGCCAGAGAATTTATTATCGTGTAGAATATAAAAATCACAACATCCATATTGTAGATGATACAGGGTCGGAAACAGAGAATTCACCATGAAAAAAATAGCACTATCTTTAACTATATTGCTTGGTGCGTTGTCAGCAAGCAACGCAACAGCATTTGAAGGCGATGTAAACGCAGGTAAAGAAAAATCAGTAACGTGTGCGGCTTGTCACGGCCCAGACGGTAATGCACCGATTAATATCTATCCTAAGCTTGCGGGTCAACATGCCGATTATATTTATAAGCAACTTCAAGACTTAAAACTAGGTATGACCTCAGGTGGCAAAAAAGGTCGTATGGATCCGGTTATGAGCGCAATGGCTATGCCATTAAGCGAACAGGATATGAAAGATTTGTCGGCTTATTTTGCATCACTAAACATGAGCGAAGAAGCTACGCCTAAAGACGTAGTTGAAACCGGTAAAATACTTTACAAAGCAGGTGATGCAGATCGTGGTATTCCAGGATGTGCTGCATGTCATGGCCCTCGTGGTAATGGCTCGTCACTTGCAAAATTTCCAAAAGTTTCTTTTCAGCATCCAGGTTACGTTAAAGCGCAACTTGAAAAATTTCGTGATGGCACACGCCAAAATGATTTAAATGGTGTGATGCAAGATATTGCAAAGAAATTAACAGATAAAGACATTGAAGTACTTTCGCAGTACTTAGGTGGCTTACACTAAAGTTGTATTTATTTAATTATTATTAATGTAATAAACTACAATATGTACAAAAAAGCAGCTTAGGCTGCTTTTTTTGTGCTTAAAATTACTTTTATAGTCTTTATTCATGTAAGACATTGACCATGCATAGCTGTGAGATAAGTCTTATTTTAAAAAACATTAAATTGTTAACTTGATGTAATGTAATGGTTTTTGTGTTTTTTGTTATAATCCTTTTAATAAAAGATATATAAATTAGTTGTAACAAAATTATTAACAGGTACATTAACCCCTGTCGCAAAAAACAATAACAAAATGGAATAAGCTATAAGGACAGTAGCGCGACACGACTACATAGCACAAATTGGTGCTAGCAAAGGAAATAACAAAAAAGCGTTAGGAAGACCGAAAATAATAAAAACTCATGGAAGTTTAATAATAAAAACAAAATGGAATGCTACACGGAAGGTAAAAATAATAATAATAGGGATAGGTAAAAATAATAACAATAATAAAGACTAAAAAGTCGAAGGGAGAAGTGTCCAGATAATGGCGCTCAGATTAGTAGGCGGTAGAGATGTTTTCTCTACCGCCTTTTTATTTGTCCTGTTACAATAGCCACCGTTTAAAAACGAGCAGTAAGCTGTTTTAAGCGCTAAATAGAGAAACCCAGCCTCTAAAAGCGCAAACTGAATTCTTCTGGCTAGGCCAGCATTGCGATGCCCATTGATTTGCGCCTCGCCCAAAACCTCTTAAGTGAGATGATCAAGATATGAGTAGAACTAAAAAGTCACGCAAAAGCCCAGCAAATGGACCAGTACGTTTAAGCCAAGATAAGCTTAAAGAAATGCGTGCATTAAAAGAGCAACGTGTTAAAAAAACCAAAGGTGCTAAGCCTGGATCTCGTAATACCCCTGAGCTATTAAATGATGATAGCCAAAAAAGTAACACGGGAACTAAAGATAAACGCATTGGCAGTAAAAAACCTGTGCCATTAATAGCTGTTGCAGCTGCACCTAAAGTAGAAATAAAACGTAACTTAAAGCCAACTGTTGAGCTTAAAAAGTCAGCAGAGCCAGAGTTTACGCCTGAGCAAGAGCTAGAAGCACTTGAAAATGATGAGCGCTTACTTAAATTAGTAGAGCGTCATGAAAATGGCGAAATGCTAACGGGTAAAGATGCTAAGTACTTTAATAGTCGTATTGCTCGTCATCAAGCATTGTGTAAATTGCTTGGTATCGAGGATGAAGATGAAGAAGAGTTTGAAGATGACTTTAGCGAAGAAAGTAATTCAGACTTCGATCAGTATTTATCGAACGATCTTGCTAACGAATGGTTAGACGAAGAAGACAAGTAATAAGGGTTATTAAATGAGTACAGCGGTGATCTTAGCCTTATTTGTAGGTGCTGCTATTATAGTGGGCTTAGCATTTTATGCGGGTCAGTTGCTTTATAAGTTAAGCGCGCAAAAAAAACTGATTGTTAAAAAGCAGGCTGAGCAACAGCAAAAGCTTAAGCAGTCGCGTTTAAAGCGTAACGCCAAATTAGCCGACAGCATTCATTTAATCGCGCGTGCAATGCATGAACAGCAGTGTGAGTTTTCAGAAGGCTGTTTACGTATTTGGGTACTTATGTCGCAATATGGTTTTGAAGACGAGCAAGATTTAACGACAAAATACTCGGGCATTTATAAAATGTACCAAGTAGTTAAAGAAATGCCGACTCATGATGCGCGTAAAAAATATACCAAAAAAGAAATATTTAAGTTAGATACAGCTCGCTGGCGTGCCGAAGAGACACATAAAGATGAGATTATAGCTGACTGCGCTAAAATTATTATTGAGTTTAAAGCCGCCCCTGGCAGCGAAAACGTGGTATTTAATTAATCAGCGTTTAAATAATTTAAAGCACAAAATACAAAAGCAGACCTCAGGTCTGCTTTTTCGTTTTAAATTTTCTACTCGGGCTGAGGGTTAAATAACCCGAGAAAAACGCGTTGCATTTAGCTGTTTTTGTAAGTGAGCGTCAAAGCACATACAAATAATACGAATAAATAAATTACCTCTAGCAGTGACACTAATCATATTATTTTCAATAGTGACCATCCCATCAGCAATTAAAGGCTCAATTGCCGTTAGTGCATCAGCAAAGTAGTGGTTAAAGTTAAGTGCATGTTTGGCACTAAATGCCTCCATATCTAACTCAAACTGGCATATAAGCTGTTTAATTGCATCGGCGCGTATTACATCATCGGCACTTAAGTACATGCCTTTGGTGATGGCACAGCCGCTTTGCGTTTCTACACTATGATAATAATGCTTTAACTCTTTTTGATTTTGTAAAATGGCAGTGCCAATTTGCGATATAGATGAAACCCCTAAACCTAATAAATCGCAGTTTCCGTGGGTAGTATACCCTTGAAAGTTACGGTGTAATTGCCCCGTATTTTGTGCCACAGCGAGTTCGTTATTAACTTTAGCAAAGTGGTCCATACCAATAAATTGATAACCGGCTTGAGTCATTTGCTCTAAGGTGTTTTTAAACATAGTTAGCTTATTGTGTGCACTGGGTAAGTCGGCATCTTTAATTTTACGTTGTGCTGCAAAACGCTCTGGAAGGTGAGCGTAATTAAATACCGAAACACGATCAGGGCTAAGCTCAAGCAACTGCTCTATGGTTTGTTTAAAGCTTTGTGGCGTTTGCAATGGGAGGCCGTAAATCATGTCGGCATTAATCGATTTAAACCCTAATTCACGGGCTTGGGTGATTAACTGCTTTACTGTATCGGCATTTTGCGGACGGTTTACTGCTAGCTGCACTTCATCATTAAAGTCTTGAATACCAAATGATACGCGGTTAAAACCTAAGTTACTTAAATCAACCAACATGTTATCGGCAAGCGATCGAGGGTCAATTTCAATACCACGCTCAGTGGCGTCGGTAAAATTAAAGTGCTGCTCCAAAAGTTTAACTAAACGGCTCATTTGCTGCGTAGTTAAAAAGGTAGGAGTACCACCGCCTAAATGTAGTTGCTCTAGGGTGTAGTCTTTAAATAGAGGTGCTTGGGCTGCAATTTCTTTGGCTAAAAAATCAAGGTAGGTGTCGGCTTTTGACTGATGGCGAGTAATAATTTTATTGCAGCCACAGTAATAACAAAGCTGACTACAAAACGGAATATGTATATATAAAGACAATGCACGGCTGTTTGATGACTCAATCGCACTGAGTAAGTCTTGCTGTTGATAGCCCTCAGTTAGCGATAGTGCCGTGGGGTACGATGTATAACGTGGGCCAGACACATTATATTTATTTATTAGGGTTTGATCCCATTTTGGAAGTTTAATCATCACGCGCACCTTGGTATATTATTTAGGTGCTGATTATAAAAAAATGTTTAGCAGGGCGGGTTGATCTACAACAAAAAAAGGTGCCGTAGCACCTTTTTAAAGTATATTTTTTAATCTGTTAGTAAGTAACTTGATGGGCATCTTTCAAATATTGAAATAGCTCTTTGTAACCTCTACCAGGTTTTTCATCTTTCGCTTCTTTAGCTGCATTACGAACTAGCTGGCGCATTTGTTGACGATCAAGCGATGGGAACTGCTCTATAGTCTCATTGATTAGGTCATCACCTTGTTCAATTAGGTCTGCACGTAATTGCTCAATTTTTTTGACCAACACTTCAGCTTGGTTATTTTTATTAAGCATAACATCGATAATTGATCTTATAGCATCGATGTTCTCTACGGTGCGCAGTGTTTTAGCTATGTAGTTTAAATGACGACGATAAGCATCGCTTTTATTGCTAATTTTATCGGCAACAACCATTGCGGCTTTTAAATCATCATTTAATGGCAAGCGCTCACGCTGCTTTTTACCCATTTTGGCAATTTCAGTCCCTAACTGATGAAATTCTTGTGCTTCACGCTTCAGTTCGGTTTTTGAGACATATTCAATTTCTTCTTCAATATCAGCAGGCTTGCTTTTTTTCTTCGCCATGGGGTGCTCTTAAATAAAAATAACTTCTGCCATTATACATGATTATCATACAGAGGAATATTAGCTGATGTGATGCATTGAGTGTGTTAGCATTTAAATATAAAAAATGTGTGCAACATTGCCTTCAAGGCTCAGGACTTAATTTATGAAAAGCCAACAACACGATCCAATTTATTCTCAAATATCTCAAGTAAAAGATGCGGTAGCAGCAGTGCTCGAGCATGCGAAAAAACTCGGTGCCACAGCGGCAGAAGCGGCTATGTCTAGCACTTCAGGGCTGTCGGTTAGCACTCGCATGGGCGAAGTAGAAACCATTGAGTTTAACCAAGATGGCGGTTTAGGCATTAGTGTGTATGTAGGTAATAATAAAGGCTCTGCGTCTACCGCAGATTTAAGCCCTAAAACGCTACGCACTGTGGTTGAAAAAGCCATTGATATTGCAAAATTCACCTCAGACGACCCTTTTAACGGTGTTGCAGATAAAGAGCTACTTGAGTTTGCACCCAAAGATCTCGATTTATACCATCCATGGGATGTAAGCCCAGAGCAAGGTATTGAGTTTTGTCATGCTGCAGAGCAAGCAGCGTTAAATGCGGATGAGCGCATTGTTAACTCAGACGGCGCAAGTTTTTCATCGCACCAAGGTTTGCGTGTTTATGGCAATAGCCATGGTTTAATTGCCGGTTTTCCGCGTACTCGCCACAGCATAAGTACTATGGTAATTGGTAAAGATGGCGAGCAAATGCAACGCGACTCTGCTTACACCGTAGCACGCGATCAAGCTGGTTTAAATGATGCCGCAGCAGTGGGGCTTGAAGCCGCAGCCGAAACTTTAGCTAAATTAAATAGCCAAAAATTAGGCACCATGAAAGTACCAGTAATATTTAGAGCTGACATTGCTAATTCATTATTTGGCCATTTAGTGTCGGCCATTGGTGGTGGTGCGCTGTATCGTAAATCGAGTTTTTTACTCGATAGCCTAGGTACACAAGTATTTAGCAATTGCGTAAATATTGCCGAGCGTCCGCATATACTCAAAGGGCTCGCATCGTCGCCGTTTGACAGCGAAGGTGTTAAAACCTTTGATAGAGAAATCATTCAAGGTGGCGAGTTACAAACTTACCTACTTGCAAGCTATGCTGCGCGTAAAATGAATATGACACCAACAGGGCACGCTGGCGGTATACATAACTGGTTAGTTGAGCAAACACATAACGATTTAACCGCGCTACTTAAAACCATGGGTACAGGCTTATTAGTAACAGAGCTAATGGGGCAGGGCGTAAATACAGTAACTGGTGATTACTCGCGTGGTGCGGCTGGTTTTTGGGTAGAAAATGGCGAAATCCAATATCCAGTAAGCGAAATTACCATTGCCGGTAACTTAAAAGATATGTTTAAAGGAATATCAGCTATTGGTGGCGACATAGAGCGCCGTGGTGGCATTCAAACTGGCTCTGTGTTAATTGAACAAATGCAAATAGCGGGCGCTTAGTCACTGCGCTCAGTGTATACTCAAGTCGAGGGTTATTTCGATTTGAGTAACCGCATTATTGAGTTTTTACGAGGTGTTAAATGGCTAAAGACAGGTATGCGCCAAAACCATTAACTGACATTATGGCTGGACTGAATAACCGCTTGTCGGCTTATGCAGGTAAAAGCCAAGCACTCGATACCCAGCAAACCTTACTTAAAGACTTTTTAGGCCCCAAACTGGGTGATAAATGCCGCGTGAGTAACTACCGCGATGGTACTTTAATGATCGAAGCGGTATCTGCGCCTATTGCGCTTAGACTAAATTACTTAAAAATGGATATGCTCTCGCATTTTAGAGCCGCGGGCATGGCAGAGCTTGGGCAAATAAAAATTACCGCTAATCCACAAGCAACACAACGCTTGGGCGCAGTAAGTAAAACCATTAATACCCCAATAACTAATTCTCGTAAAATGAGCGAACAAACAGCCGATTATTTAAATGCCATAGCCGCCTCAGCCCCCCCTTCGCTAAAAGAAAAGTTAGAGCGTTTAGCGCTGCACGCAAAGCGTAAAACCTAGCTGCTAATAACTCGTTTATAAGCTCACATAGTTATTGATAGCACTATGTGGGTCACTCATCGCATTAAAATACTTTGTTACATATTCAATTTTATTGTTACCCCAATGGGGTTTATGATAGCTACTTAATACGCCTATTAATTAGGTTGCAGTTGATGCTTATTTCATTAAGTAAAAGTACATAAAATGTCATTACGCAGCTTTATGCTGCTGGTATTTGAATATTAATGAAATAGGTATTTATTTTAACTAACAAACGGAATCCTTATGATTAAAATAACAATGACCGCCGCAGGTATTGCGCTGGCACTTGGGTTGGTTGGTTGTGGTGAACAACAAGAAATTAAAGTAAACGAAACTCCCGCGGTTAGCGCTCCAGTTCCAGCTCCTTTTGCCTTAGGTATTGAGCTGGAAAATATGGATAAATCGGTACGTGCTCAAGATGACTTTTATTACCATGTAAATGGTCAATGGCTAGCTAAAACCGAAATTCCTGGCGATAAATCTAACTATGGTTCGTTTTCGCAATTATATGACGAGTCGCAAAAGGCGATGAAAACAGTACTTGAAAGTGCGGCAGCAAATAGCAATGTTGAAAAAGGCAGTGATGAAGCTAAGTTAGCGGCATTTTATAATAGCTACATGGCAGAAGAAGCGCGCGAAGAACTTGGCATCCAGCCACTTGAGCCATCATTGGCAAGTATTGACGCCGTTAAAGGTAAAAAAGATTTAGTTACTTTAATGGCGCAATTACAGATTAAAGGCGGCGACTTGCCATTTGGTTGGTATGTAAATAATGACGCTAAAAACTCCAGCGAAAATGCATTGTATGCGTATCAAGCTGGGTTAGGTTTACCCGATCGTGATTATTATTTAAAAGATGATGAAAAGTTCACTAAAATTCGTGCTTCTTATCAAGCTTACATTGCTAAAATTTTAGCCAAGTCAGGGGTTGAAAATACAGAGGCTGTGGCTAAAAATGTATTGGCGCTGGAAAAAAACCTTGCTGAGGCGCAGTGGAGTCGAGTAGAGAGCCGTGATGCAACCAAGTCTTATAATAAAATGAGCCTTGCACAAGCAAATAAACTAATGGGTGACTTTGATCTTGCTAGTTACTTTAAAGCGATAGGCATAAACACCGAAGAGTTAATTATTAGCCAGCCGAGCTACTTTGAAAAATTTGCGACTATTTATAAAAACACCGATTTAGCAACATGGCAAAATTACCTTAAGTTTCACTTTGTAAGTAACTACGCTCAGTTACTCGATAAAGAGTTAGTGGACCTTAAGTTTAACTTTTACAGTACAACTTTACGTGGTGTAGAAGAACAAGCGCCACTTTGGAAGCAAGCGGTTGATGCTTCAAACAGTGTGCTAGGTGAGATTTTAGGTAAAGTGTACGTTAAAGAGAACTTTCCACCAGAAGCGAAAGCGCGTATGGAAGAGTTGGTTGATAACGTAATTAAAGGCTACGGTGTTGCGATTGAAAATTTAGAGTGGATGAGCCCGGAAACTAAAATTGCCGCTCAACAAAAGCTAGACAAGTTTACACCTAAAATTGGCTACCCAGATAAGTGGAAAGACTACTCAGCACTAGAGATTAACCCTGATGAATTAGTCGGTAACTACATTCGTTATAGCGAATGGGCTTACAGCGATATGATTGCCAAATTGGGTAAACCAGTAGACCGCTCAGAGTGGCACATGACACCACAAACTGTGAATGCATACTACAACCCAGTAAATAACGAAATTGTGTTTCCAGCAGCTATTTTACAGCCGCCATTTTTTAACTTAGAAGCAGATGATGCAGTAAATTACGGTGCTATTGGCGCGGTAATTGGTCATGAGTTAGGCCATGGTTTTGACGACCAAGGTGCTAAATACGACGGCGACGGTAATTTACGTAACTGGTGGAGCGAGTCAGACCTTAAACAGTTTGAACAGCGTACTGCGGCTTTAGTTGCTCAGTATAATGAATACAAACCTTTTACTGATGCTGGCGTAAATGGTGAATTGACGTTAGGTGAAAATATTGGTGATTTAGGCGGCCTTACGGTTGCGCATAAAGCGTATATGCTATCTTTAGGTAACTCTAAGGCTCCAGTGATTGATGGCTACACTGGCGATCAGCGCTTCTTTATGGGCTGGTCACAAATTTGGCGTCGTAAGTATCGTGATGAAGCGTTGCGTAACCGCTTAATGACCGACCCGCATTCGCCTAGTCATTACCGCGTAATTGGTATTTTATCGAATATGCCTGAGTTTTATAAAGCATTTGACGTCAAAGAAGGCGACAAAATGTATATTAAACCAGAGGACCGCGTAAAAATTTGGTAATTTAATTACCTAACTAAAAAGTACCTAACTAGAAAGTACCTAACTAGAAAGTACCTAACTAGAAAGTATCTAACTAAAAAGGCCAGCAAGTGTTAACTTGCTGGCCTTTTTGTAGCTGCCTAATAATGGCGGTTTATTGTTATTATTATTTTACTAAAAGAGTATAGCCAAATATTAAGCGTTAAATATATTTCGCTTTTATAGCGCTAATAATATCGACGTTAGCTGCTGGAAACTCGTAGTTATCTAGCTCGTCAATACTTACCCAAGCATTATCTTGCCCTTCTGCGCCATGTGCTTCACCACTAAAGTTACTCACCACATGTACGTTCAGCTTTACCGTTTTATCATCGTAATCGTGTTTTATTGTTAGCAACTCACTGGAACTAAAAATAGTGATGCCAATCTCTTCTTGAAGTTCACGCTTAAGTGCTCTAAATACACTTTCACCGGCTTCAATTTTACCACCAGGAAACTCCCACAAACCTCCTTGATGTTGATCATTTGCCCGCTTGCAAATAAACAGAGCGTTATTTTTTTTAATTACGCCAACAGCCACATTTACAATTATACTAGTCATTTTATCTCCCTTAAACACCATAAAAAAAGCGACGCAAGCGCCGCTTTTTACGAAATTTATTACACTATTGGATTATTTTAATTTACCACAACATTGCTTAAATTTTTGACCTGAGCCACAAGGACAAGGATCGTTACGGCCTACTTTTGGCTCGCTACGTGCCATTACAGTTGCGCTTTGTGGTGCTTCGCCGCCTACATGCTCAACTTCTTCATGCTGATATTCGCGAGGAGCGTTTTCACTTTTACGGTGTTGCTCTTCTACTTTTTCAACATCTTCTTCGGCGCGTACTTGTACTTTGCTTAAAATACTTACTACATCTATTTTTAAGTTTTCTAGCATTTCAGCGAATAGCTCAAACGATTCACGCTTGTACTCTTGCTTTGGATTTTTTTGCGCATAACCACGTAAATGAATACCTTGGCGTAAATGATCCATTGCTGCCAGGTGATCTTTCCAATGCTGATCTAGGCTTTGTAACATAATCGCTTTTTCGAATTGACGTAGTACTGAATCGCCTACCATCTCTTCTTTTTGCTTATATGCTTGCCCAACCGACTCTTCAATGCGCTCACGAAGTTTTTCTTCATAGAGTTTATTGTCATCAGCTAGCCACTGAGTAATTGGCAATTCAATTAAGAAGTCTTGTTTTAAGCGCTCTTCAAGGCCAGGTACATCCCACATTTCAGCCAAGCTTTGCGGTGCAATGTACTGATCAATAATATTACTCAGCACATCACCACGAATAACCGTGATAGTTTCTGAAATATCGCCTTCTTCAAGTAGTTCGTTACGCTGTGAGTAAACCACACGGCGTTGATCGTTTGCTACGTCATCGTACTCAAGTAATTGCTTACGCACATCAAAGTTACGTGCTTCTACTTTACGCTGTGCATTTTCAATCGCACGGTTAACCCATGGATGTTCTATCGCTTCACCGCGTTGCATACCTAGTTTACGCATCATGTTAGTCATGCGCTCGCCAGCAAAAATACGCATTAACGCATCGTCCATCGACAAGTAAAAACGGCTTGAACCGGCATCACCTTGACGACCAGAACGACCACGTAATTGGTTATCTATACGACGAGATTCATGGCGTTCAGTACCAATAATGTGTAAACCACCTGCATCAATTACTGCGTCATGGCGTATTTTCCATGCAGCTTTAATTTCAGCAATTTGTTCATCAGTTGGGTTTTCAAGCTTTTCAACTTCGCTGTGCCAGTTACCACCAAGTACAATATCGGTACCACGGCCAGCCATGTTAGTGGCAATCGTTACTGTGCCTGGTAGGCCAGCGTCTGATACGATATCAGCCTCTTGCGCATGAAATTTAGCATTAAGTACGTTGTGCTTAATTTTTTCTTTGCGTAAAAATTGCGATAAATACTCAGAGCTTTCAATTGAAATAGTACCTACAAGTACAGGTTGTCCGCGTTCTTGGCAGTCTTTAATATCAACTAAAATAGCTTCGTATTTTTCTTCTTGCGTTAGGTACACTAAGTCGGCGCGATCATCACGAACCATCGGCTTATTAGTTGGCATAACAACAGTGTCTAGGCCGTAAATAGACTGGAACTCAAATGCTTCTGTATCGGCTGTACCTGTCATGCCCGCAAGTGTTTCGTATAAACGGAAATAGTTTTGAAAGGTAATAGATGCAAGCGTTTGGTTTTCGTTTTGAATATTTACGCCTTCTTTAGCTTCAACAGCTTGGTGTAAACCTTCTGACCAACGACGACCTTCCATTGAACGACCAGTGTGCTCATCAATAATGATAACTTCGTTTTCTTTTACAACGTAATCAACATCTTTTTGATAAAGCTTATGAGCACGAAGCGCTGCATAAACATGGCTTAGTAGCGTAATGCTGGCTGCAGAATAAAGCGAATCGCCTTCTGCAATTAAGCCGCGCTCAGTAAGTAGCTCTTCAACTTTAATTTGGCCACGTTCAGTTAAATGAACTTGCTTAGACTTTTCATCAATAGTGAAATCGCCATCGCCTTCAATACCTTCTTCGTCTTCTTTTTCTTGTAGTTCAAGTAAAGGCACCATGGTATTAATTTCAGTGTATAGCTCTGAACTGTCCTCAGCAGGGCCTGAAATAATAAGGGGCGTACGGGCTTCATCAATTAAGATAGAATCCACTTCATCGACAACAGCATAAAATAATGGACGTTGTACACGCTCATCTATGCTAAATGCCATGTTGTCACGCAGGTAGTCAAAACCAAACTCATTATTAGTACCGTACGTAATATCGGCAACATAAGCTTGTTTTTTCTGCTGTGGCATCATACCCGGTACGTTACAGCCTACTGTTAAACCTAAAAACTCAAATAACGGACGGTTAGTTTCCGCATCGCGTTTAGCTAGGTAGTCGTTCACGGTAATTACGTGTACGCCCTTACCAGTTAAACCATTTAAGTAAGCAGGTAATGTAGCTGTGAGTGTTTTACCTTCACCGGTACGCATTTCTGCAATACGGCCTTGGTGCAGTACCATGCCACCGAGTAGCTGTACGTCAAAGTGACGCATGCCATTTACACGTTTAGATGCTTCACGTACCACAGCAAATGCTTCAGGCAGTAAGTCGTCAAGGCTTTGTCCGTTATCGTAACGTTCTCTAAACTCTGCTGTTTTCGCTTTTAAGTCGTCATCAGAAAGCGCTTCTAATTGCGTTTCAAGTGCATTGATCAGTGCGACCGTCTTTCTTAGGTTTTTAATAGTGCGGTCATTGCGACTACCAAAAATCTTGGTAAATAAATTAGATATCATGATAAAACCGTTACAATGTATTTTTTTGCCAGCCGTACATCGGCTAACCCATTTTTAACAATTGATAATTAATGTATTCTTTAAAGTAACACCGAGGACACATTAATTAGCAATTTTGTATTAAACCGTTCAAAAAGCACTGTTTATTACGTGTGCTACTATACCAGACTCTGCTAAACAACAAACCATCTCACTAAAAAGATATGGATTAAAAACAGAAAAACTTAATCTAGTACATAAAATTGCTATATATTTTTATACGAGGTGAAAACTGTTAGCAAAGCTAGTGATATTAAGTAAGTTTCCACTTTGAAATATCAACAGTCACTCAAAGATATGGTGCTGAATAAATTAAAAACAAGGGGGTAATAAGCGCTTAAAGTTTATCCTCAAGCGCTTAAATATAAGTAGCCGGCGTTTATAGTTTAAACTGGTTTACCGTTTTATTTAATGCCCCTGCAAGGTCACTTAAATCATGTGCTTCATTGGCAAGTGTGTGTGCATGCTCTGCGGTACTATTAACTAAACTATTAATAGCACTAAGGCTGGTATTAATATCTTCTGCTACTACCGTTTGTTGCTCGGTAGAGGTGGCAATTTGATGACTTTGATCTTGTACTTTAGTTACCGACAGGGCAATGCTTTGTAGTGAGCTAAGTACTTCTTTTGTTTGCAACACAGAGTCCTCGGTTTGTTTTTGCCCTTGTAGCATCATACTAGAGGCTTGCTGAGCAATTTGCTGTAAACGGGTAATCATATTGCGAATATCGTCGGTTGACTCTTGTGTACGACTCGCCAACGAGCGAACTTCATCGGCAACAACGGCAAAGCCGCGGCCATGTTCTCCGGCGCGGGCCGCTTCTATGGCTGCATTAAGCGCGAGTAAGTTGGTTTGATCGGCAATTGAGTTAATTACATCAACCAATGCGCCTATGTTATTACTTTCTTGCTCAAGCCCGGCAACCACCTTAGAGGCTTCGCCAATATGTTCAGCCAGCGCACTCATTACACTTTGTGCTTGGCTTGAGCGGCTTGCACCATCGGCAGTAATTGCTTGTACTTCTTCTGCCGCGGTATTTGTTTGCTGTGCGTTACGTGATATTTCTTGCACGGTAGTGGCCATTTCTGTCACTGCGGCACTAACACTATCTACTTGTTGTTTTTCTTGCTGAATTTCTGAATTCGTTTGTTGCGATACCGTTTTAAGCTGATCGGCAGCGGCACTTAATTGCTCAGCTTGTGCTGCGGTGTCTAGCATCATCGCTCGCAACTTATCAATAAAGGTATTCATATGATTAGCCAGTTGGCCTACTTCGTCTTGGCTATCAATATTAATTTTTTGGGTTAAATCACCCTCGCCAGAAGCAATGTCGCGCATAATATGCGTGAGTGTAGTGATTGGTTTTGAAATCATATGGGTGGCCCATAAAATCATTGCTAAAATAATCACTAAAATAATGATAACGGCGGTTGTAGTGGTTGTAACCGCAGCATTTACCGGGGCTTCAATCATACTGGTTGGAATTAATAAACCCACATACCAATCTAAATGAGGCTGCTCTAATTGTAGGCGGTTATAAACCACATAAAATTGCTCGCCTTTAAGCATAACAGTTTGGCTACCCGCGAGGTTATTTTGCATTGCACTGTTAAGTGTTTTAAACCCTGAGGTATTATTAAATTGTTGTTCAAGCGCATCGAGTCCGTCTTTACCGTTAGGGCCTTCGTCGGTGACAGAGAGTTTATGTCCAGATGCTTTTGAAAAGTGCACAACTTTTTGTTGATCATCTAATAAAAAGCCATAGCCTTGGCCGTTAAAGCGAATGTTTTCGACCATGTCGTTAATTTTATTAAGTTGTAAGTCAACGCCGCCCACACCAATTAATTTGCCTTGTGGGTTATAAACAGGTTGTTGTACAACTGCTGAGGCATCGCCTGTGGTTAAGTCTACCGAAATAGGGCCTACGTAAAGCTTATTAATTTGCATTGCTTCTTGCCACCAACCTCGTTTGTACGCGTAGTAAGGTTCGCCATTATAATATGCAGTACGTTCGTTTTCTTTAAAGTACTCGCCGGTAGTGGCTGAGGCAAAAAAAGCAGATAAAATATTTTCATCATTTGCACTTATGCGTACAAAGTCTTGATTTATAGCCAAGTAGCCGTTGGCATTTTCTAGGGCTTGATCGCGCTTATCCCACGCGGTAAAAAAATTCACCAAATGCGGATTATTAATAAAGGTGGCAACTACTTTACCGTATGTAGCAAAGTAACTTTGCATTGATAATTGCTCGCTTTGTAAGTAGCTTTGAGCCTCACGCTCTATATTAACTCTGGATAGTTTGGCAATATGGTTAACAAAAAAAGTAGAGGCAATGAGCAGTAAAATAGTAATTGTTCCGCCAATCAATAATAATATTTTTTTTCTTAATGATAAGTTATTTAGCATAAGTGCACATGTTGTTATTGTTTTTGTAACAGATATCTAAGCATATTTAATTTTAGAACTCTATGAAATGAGTTAAGAATTATACATTTAAATAAACGGGGTCATATAAATTGAATCATCAGAGTAACAACTTAGTGGTACTAGGCGCGGGCTGGCTAGGCAGTGCTTTATGCGTTAATGCGCAGCAAGCAGGTTGGCAAGTGCAGGGTACACACCGCTCAGCAGTGCATGAGCATGATTTTGAACGTCAGTTTTTGCTAGAAAATGGCCAGTTAACGCATCAAATTGATTTACAAAATGCCTACTGGGTGTGCGCTATTCCTCCACGTAGTCGCCATAGTGAAAACAATTATGCGCAAACATTAACGGCAGCACTTACACTGGCAAAAAAACTGAATGCTAAGGGCTTTTTACTTTGCTCATCAACGGGAGTGTACGATCAAGAACCAGGTGTATATAGCGAAAGCAGCGATATTTCGTGTACAAACGAGCGACAAATAAAGCTATATGAAGCTGAAGAGCAAGTACTAGAGCAAAACGGTAAAGTGCTGCGCTTAGCCGGTTTAGTTGGACCCAATAGAGAGCCGGGGCGTTTTATTGCAGGTAAAGAGCTAAATACCTCTGCCGAGCAAGTCGTTAATATGGTGCATCAGCAAGATGTGATTAACGCTATTTTTGCGGTGCTTGAGCATTGGCATCAAGGGCAGAGTATTTATAATGTGGTTAACCCGTCGCATCCTTGTAAGCGCGATTACTATGCGCAAAAGTGCCAACAACATGGCGGCGAAATGCCACGCTTTACGGGAACAGATACGGCTGAGCGCAAAGTGCTTGGCTCAGCCATTGAGGCGTTAGGGTTTAGTTACCAATACGCAATTTAATAAGATACTAAGCAGTCACCCTCAATAAAGTTGCATAACTTGCCTGCGTTTAATAACGCATTTGCAGCTTCAATATCGGGGGCAAAGTAACGGTCTTTATCGTAGTAGCTTACATGCTCGCGCAGTAAGCTTTTAGCACGCTCTACTTTAGCAGCAGCTGTAAGCGGCTTTCTAAACTCTAACCCCTGCGCGGCCGCTAACCATTCAACAGCAAGTACGCCCTGGGTGTTATCGGCCATTTCCTTCAAGCGCCTTGCCGCAAAAGTGGCCATAGACACATGATCTTCTTGATTCGCCGAGGTTGGCAAACTATCTACAGAAGCTGGGTGGGCAAGTGATTTGTTTTCAGATGCCAGGGCTGCGGCAGTTACTTGGGCGATCATAAAGCCTGAGTTTACGCCGCCATTTTCAACTAAAAAAGGCGGCAATTTAGATAGGCTAGAGTCAATTAGTAAAGCAATTCGGCGCTCGGCAAGTGCGCCAATTTCAGCAATGGCAATTGCTAAGTTATCGGCGGCCATTGCCACCGGCTCTGCATGAAAATTACCGCCAGAAATAATATCACCCACATCAGCAAATACCAGCGGGTTGTCGGTTACGCCGTTAGACTCACATAATAAAACTTCTGCCGCCTGGCGAATTTGGGTTAAGCAAGCACCAAGCACTTGTGGCTGACAGCGTAAAGAGTAGGGGTCTTGTACTTTTTCGCAATTTACGTGTGATTCACTAATTTGTGATTGTGGACCTAACAAGGCTCTAAATATAGCTGCAGTATCTATTTGCCCTTGTTGGCCTCGAATTTCATGAATACGCGCATCAAATGGTGCTCGGCTGCCCATGGCCGCTTCAATACTCATAGCGCCAATTACGCAGCTTTGTGCGTATAAATCTTCTGCTCTAAATAGCCCTTGTAATGCAAAAGCAGTCGAGGCTTGGGTGCCGTTTAAAAGGGCTAAGCCTTCTTTAGCGGCTAAGGTAAGTGGTTTTAGCCCCGCAATTTTAAGCCCTTGCTCGGCACTGATTATTTGCCCTTGGTGGCGCATGTGGCCTTCGGCTAGTAACGGCAAGCACATATGAGCAAGCGGTGCTAAATCGCCCGATGCACCCACCGAGCCTTTTTTAGGCACGCAAGGGTATACTTGGCTATTAAGCAACTGGATAAAAAATTCAATGACCTGCAAACGAATACCAGAATAGCCACGCGACAGTGAATTAATTTTTAAGATGATCATTAAGCGTACGGTACTGTCATCCATATACTCGCCAATACCTGCCGCATGCGAAAGCACAATAGAGCGTTGTAATAGCTCTAGTTCGTTATCGGCAATTTTGGTGTTAGCTAATAAGCCAAAACCGGTATTAATACCATATACAGTACGGTGCTCGTTAATTACGTTTTGTACTGTTTGTGCGCTGGCAGCTATTTGTGACTCGGCATGCTTTATAAGGCTCAATTTTACCGGTGAATTATTAATTTTTCTTAGCGTGTTTAAATCAAGCGATCCGGGGGTGAGAGTAAGTTCAAGCATGATCATTCCTCGTTTAACATTGGTAAGTCTAGGTTTTGCTCTTTTGCACAATTTTTTGCTATATCGTAGCCTGCATCTGCGTGGCGCATAACTCCAGTTGCAGGGTCGTTCCACAGTACGCGGGCAATACGCTGTTTTGCTTCGTCGCTGCCATCAGCCACAATAACTACGCCTGCATGTTGGCTAAAGCCCATACCTACACCGCCGCCGTGGTGTAGCGATACCCAAGTAGCACCACTGGCAGTGTTAAGGAGTGCATTGAGTAATGGCCAATCAGATACCGCATCAGAGCCATCTTTCATAGCTTCGGTTTCGCGGTTAGGGCTAGCAACCGAGCCTGAGTCGAGGTGGTCGCGACCAATAACAACTGGGGCTTTAAGCTCGCCATTTTTAACCATGTTGTTAAAAGCGAGCGCAAGACGGGCTCTGTCTTTTAATCCTACCCAGCAAATACGCGCCGGTAAGCCTTGAAACTGAATGCGTTCACGCGCCATATCAAGCCAGTTATGTAAGTGTGCGTCATCGGGGATTAACTCTTTAACTTTGGCATCGGTTTTATAAATATCTTCGGGGTCGCCCGACAGTGCCACCCATCTAAATGGGCCAATGCCTTCGCAAAATAAAGGACGAATATACGCAGGGACAAACCCCGGAAAATCAAACGCGTTACTTACTCCTTCATCAAATGCCATTTGCCGAATATTGTTGCCATAATCAGTGGTAGCAGCGCCCGCTTGTTGCAGCGCGAGCATAGCGCTTACTTGCACCGCCATTGATTGCTTAGCTGCTGTTACAACCGCTTTTGGGTCTTGTTCGCGCATTTTAGCTGCATGTTCCATGCTCCAGCCTTGCGGTAAATAGCCATTTAGCGGATCGTGTGCTGAGGTTTGATCGGTGACCACATCGGGAGTAACGCTACTTTTAACTAAAGTGCTAAACACATCGGCAGCATTACCAAGTAACCCGACCGAAAGAGCGTCACCTTTTACGCACGCATCAGTTATAAGTTGTAGTGCGTGTTCGAGGTTATTGGCTTTAATATCTACGTAACCGGTTTTTATTCTAAAATCGATACGGGTTTCATCGCATTCCACCACTAATGCACAAAAGCCTGCCATAGTTGCAGCAAGAGGTTGTGCGCCGCCCATGCCACCAAGCCCGCCAGTTAATACCCATTTACCTTTAGCACTGCCAGCAAAATGTTGTTTAGCCATGGCCACAAAAGTTTCGTAAGTGCCTTGCACTATGCCTTGTGAGCCAATGTAAATCCAAGATCCCGCGGTCATTTGCCCGTACATCATCAAGCCCTTTTTATCGAGCTCGTTAAAGTGCTCCCAATTAGCCCAGTGCGGTACTAAGTTAGAATTAGCTATGAGTACTCGCGGCGCATTACTGTGGGTTTTAAATACCCCTACAGGTTTACCCGATTGTACGAGTAGCGTTTCGTCATCTTCGAGTCTATCGAGAGTTGCTATAATTTTGTCGTAACTGGGCCAGTCACGTGCAGCGCGACCAATGCCGCCATAAACAACTAATGCATGGGGATGCTCTGCAACGTCAGGGTCTAAGTTATTCATTAACATGCGTTTAGCGGCTTCGGTTTGCCAACTTTTAGCGCTAATTTTATCGCCGTGGGGGGCGCGTATTGTGCGGTTGTTGTCGAGTCGATTGTTCATATTTACTCCTGTTGTAGTTTTTAATTATTATTTTTAAAAGTTAAGTGACCACCTAAACGATACTTACTCCCTGGTGAAACAAGTCGGGCATAACTCACAATGCCGTTGCTTGACCAAGTACGGCGAATGAGTTGCAGGCAAGGTTCTTGACTCGATAAGTTAAGCCACTGGCACATTTGTTTATTGGGCATAATGGCTTCCACTGTATGCGTTGCTTGGGTAAGCGGGGCTACATTCGATAAGTACTCATGTGGAGTAAGTAGCGTAAAATTTTGTTGTAAGTACTGCGTGGCAAAAGTGGGATTTACAAAGCGCTCCTCTATTTGCAGTGGTTTAGTATTTTCGTTATGCAGCAATACACTGCGATACACAGTGCTGTTAACTTTAATACCCAGTGCAATGGCAATACTAGTGATTGCGGGTAGCGACTCAAGGGCCAATACCGTACAGCTATAATTACCATTGCGTTCTTTTACTTCATCGGCAATATTTTTAATTTCAAGCAATGACGACTGCGATTTAAAGCTAGCAACAAAGGTGCCTAACCCTTGGCTGCGAGTTAAAATTCCCGCCTCGGTTAGCTCGCTTAATGCGCGTCGAGCGGTCATACGGCTTACAGAAAATTGATTGCTTAGCTCGTTTTCAGAAGGCACACGCTGGTTTTCTTGCCATGTAGCACTGCTAATTTTATCAACTATAAACTGTTTTATTTGTGCAAATTTAGGCGTTGTCATGGTGTATTTAATTGTATTAAAAATAAACTATAAGATTAAGATGGCATAATTACCTTGTATATACAAGATGGGTTGTTAGACTATATTTTAGTCATTATAAAAAACACAAGGGCGCGCAATATGCAAAGTGCAACACCAGGTTATGAATTAGAAGATATTGATTTACTGCTTACCGATGCCAACATTGCCACTATGGATAGTGCTGTAGAGGCGCCTTATGGCGCGATAGAAAATGCAGCCTTAGCAATCAAAAATGGAAAAATTATGTGGCTAGGTGAGCAAAAAAACTTACCTAGTTTTGATGTGTTTGCAACGCCTACCTTGAGTATAAAAGGGCAATGGTTAACCCCAGGGTTAATAGATTGCCACACGCATTTAGTATTTGCAGGCTCTAGATCAGAGGAGTTTGAGCAGCGCTTACAAGGGGTGAGTTATGAGCAAATTGCTGCCCAAGGTGGCGGTATAACTAGTACAGTTAAAGCCACCCGCGCTGCCGATCATGAGCAGTTATTTGTAGCCGCCAAAGATAGGTTAAATACGTTACTGGCAGAGGGCGTGACAACTGTTGAAATAAAGTCGGGTTATGGACTCGATACTGCCAACGAAGTAAAAATATTAGAAGTGGCGCGCTTACTTGATGAGCATCACCCTATTAATATTAAAACCACCTTCTTAGGGGCGCATGCGCTACCACCAGAGTACAAAGGGCGTAGCGATGACTATATTGATTTAGTATGTAACGATATGCTTGATCAGGTAGTGGCTAATAACCTTGCTGATGCGGTTGATGTTTTTTGTGAGAATGTAGGCTTTAGCTATACCCAAACTAAGAGGGTGTTCGAGGCGGCAAAAAAACATAACTTGCCAGTAAAATGCCATGCCGAGCAGCTCTCTAATCAACACGGTGCTGAGCTGGTGGCGCAATTTAACGGGCTATCGGCTGATCATATTGAATACCTAGATGAAGATGGCGTAAAAGCGATGGCACAGGCCGGCACAGTAGCAGTATTGTTGCCTGGCGCATTTTACTTTTTAAGAGAAACACAACTTCCGCCAATAGCTTTGCTTAATCAATATAAAGTGCCTATAGCGATTGCTAGCGACTTTAATCCGGGCACCTCACCGCTGTGTTCGCTACAATTAATGATGAATATGGCATGCACATTATTTAGATTAACACCCGAGCAGTCACTTGCTGGAGTAACTCGTAATGCTGCTAAAGCTTTAGGATTAACAGACCGCGGAGTTTTAAAAGTAGGTGCGAGGGCCGACATTGCACATTGGCAAATAAGCCATCCAGCACAATTAAGTTACCAGTTTGGGGTAAATAAACTGTTAAACTTATGGATTATGGGTAAACTTATTTAGTCACACCTTTACCCCAGACCGATAAGTAGGCCTTAATATTTATGCTTTTATTTAATTTTTTAGCCAGTACCAGTAGTGCTAATTTGAGCTTGCTTAGCGACAGTGGCTTGCCGGTTTTTTTTAGTGGCGCCTTACTTATGGCGATGATCGCTACCTTGCTGAGCGTAAAAAATACAGCATCTAGATTAAGCTACTTATGCACAGGGTTAATAGGGTTGGCTATTTTAAGCAGTGGTGCTGCATGGCTTAGCGCTTTACTCGCATTAGGTTTTGGCTTTAATTTGTGGCATGCAATTGTACATAAAAACAAGCTGTTAATTATATTAAGTGCACTTGCTGCGGTGTTGTTTATAGCATTACTTATAGCCATTGCAGCGTTTGGCATTGCACTGTTTTGGATTGTTAGTGCGGTGTTGTTATTATCATTAACTGGGTTTATTACTAATAATGAGACACTTAATCAAGCGCCCTTGAAGCAGCAGCAAGCAGCACCTGAACATTACATCGAAAGCTCTCCGCTGGCCTCTTTTGCCGATAAACAAAAATTACGTCAAGGTTATAATACGTGGCGTAATAAAGCACCGTCACTAGGGGCGTTGGTAATTCTTCGTTTAGAAGGTTTTGAGCAAGTTAATCAGCATATTGGGCGTGATTTTGGTGATTTACTGCTTGCTCAGTCGGCGAATAGAATAAAAGAATTACTCAATAATGATGGCATTGTATCGTTAGAGGACGATGAAAAACTAGCCCATTTAGGAGGGCTTAATTTTGCTTTTATTTGTAACTTAGCCAGCCATAAACACTTGCATGAAAAAATAATTACCGAAATATTTGGCGCTACACTTAAACCTTTTAATGTGGCTAACTGCACTATAGAAGTGACCGCAAGAGCAAGCTATGTGCATTGTAATGAGCAAGATGAAGACTTTGATAATTTAATTAAATCGGCTTATTTAGCACTTGATAGCCAGCCAAAACAACAGGTGGTTGCTTATCATCAACAAATGATGATCGAGCAGTTAGAGCAGCAAGCACGATTAAAAGAGCTTGCAGAAATTGATTTCACCAATGAGTTCGAGCTGTATTTTCAGCCGGTTATTGTAAATGATAATGGCCAAATTGAATTTTTAGAACTATTACTGCGTTGGCAGCATCCTAAGCAAGGCATACTTTCAGCGAGTCGTTTTATTGATGATATTAGAATTGCAGGGCTTGCTTACCCACTGGCTATATTTGTTATAGAGCGCGCTGCTGAACTTGCAATGGCATTGCGTATGGAGGGCTTTGCAGTGCCATTGAGCATTAATGTATTTGGCCCTGAAATGCTCAATGAAGAGTTTGTAGAATTTGTAACGAGTGCTATGAAAGAGCATAACTTAAGGCCTGGCGATTTAATTGTTGAGTGCCCGCTACATATTTTTACTAACCTAGATGACAAAGGGCGAGCCATGATTGCGCGGCTTAATAATATAGGCTTAAAAGTGTGTGTTGATGGTTTGGGCGATAACCCCGTTTCGCTCTCTAAGTTACCTAGTTTAGCGGTAGAATACATTAAAGTCGCGCCAGCATTAACTGCTGATTTTAGTAATCAAAACAATATTCGCAGCCTAGTTGTTGGTATGGTACAAATGCATAATCAACAAAGTACTAAGGTTATTTTTGAAGGGGTTGAAACCCTAGATCAGCTTAAATTTGTAAAAAGCCTAAAAGGCTATGCTGCACAAGGCTATTATTTTGGCCACCCATTAAGCAGTGTTGGTTTAATGAGCTGGTTAAAGCAGTGGCAATTAGCGCAGCAGCAAAGTAATTAAGCACACTCTTTGGCTTGCAGGTAACTATTCACTAGTGCGCTAATAACTTGTCCGCAATGCACTTTACCGGCTTTAATCCCGCTGGGATGTTGAATGGGAGCTGCTTCGCATAAGTGTAAGTAGTGAGAGTGGCGGTTGCTTGCAGCTAAATGCACAAAGTGCTCAGCGTCACTTACGCTAAAACCACTACAGGTATAAGCACTTACAGGCATAAATGCAATGCTATCTAAATCAACCTCAACACCTAGAGGCGCTGCATCAAAACTCTTCAGCGCATTGCTCACTGCTTGAGTTAGATTAATTTCACGTTTAACGGCGATTGACTGATAGCTATTAAAAGTAAAATTAGCAGCGGCTAACGCATCTATAATAGCTTGATTGTTTTTTAGCTCGTGCAAGCCAATAACATGGTAACTTTTTAAACACTGCGCGCTGTACGCATAGCTAAAGCCATTACCACTGTGGCGGCCTTCGCATTCTCGAAAGTCGGCGTGGGGATCAAAATTTATAGCGTTAATAGCGGTGTTTTTATACTTAGCTAACGCTTTTATAATACCTAAGCAATTATTATGGCCACCACCAATAACAATGGGTTCAAGCCCCGCTTTAAATATTAAACTTAATATAGCTTCTACGCGTTGATCAAGTTGCTCACATAACTCACGCAACTGTGTTAAATGGGCAGGTTTTTGGTTGTCGAGTAGAGCGCTTTGCGCCATTAAATCAGCTGTGTGCACTTCGCCAAGTAACAGTACTTTTTGCGTGGCAATAAATTGATTATAAGGCTGGTTTAAAAAACGTTGTAAAAAAGCCGGCCATGCTTGCTCTGCACCCCCGGCTCCTAAGTTTGCTTTTGGGCCAATATCTTCACAAATACCCAGTAACACGTAGCGCATGCCAAATTGTGCGGCATCGCTAAGCGCTTGTTGTATATTTACGTCGGTATCGAGTAATGACATTGACTGCCATACTTTGGTTTCGTTAGCGCGACTAGTGCAAAACGACTTAACCGCGCTTTCATCGTAAACGTTTAAATAGTGCGCCACGTTATATTTCTACGATTTCCAGTTCTAGCTCTTCTGCAGATAATACAATGCCGGTGCTGTCGGCATAAATAAAGTCATCATCAAAAAACGATACGCCAGCAAAGTTAACCCCAATGCCGTCTTCGCCTGCGCCTTGGCTATCTGCTGCAACCGGAATAGAGGCAATAGCTTGAATGCCTAAATCAAGCTCTTCAATTTCGTCTACGTGGCGTACAGCCCCGTAAACAATAATACCTTGCCAGTTGTTTTCAAGTGCAAGTTCGGCCAGTTCAATATCGATAAGCGCACGACGAGTAGAGCCACCACCGTCAATAAGTAGCACTAGGTCTGTACCATCTTGAGAAAGTAATTCACGGATAAGTTCATTATTTTCAAAACATTTAACCGTTTTAATGCGGCCACCAAAGCTGTGTCGGCCACCAAAGTTGATGAACATAGGTTCAAGCACGTCAACCACATCGGCAAAGTGGTCACATAAGTCAGAAGTGCTGTAATCCATTATTTTATCCTCAAAAGATACATTAGTTTATGCTTCAGTATACCCTCCTTATATGCAATAACAACGACTTAATCGCAGTAAATTTAGGCAAAATAGGCGGCTAATAAATAATTTGTAATCATTGGCCTATACAATGTATAGGCCTTAAGTTATTGCTGGCATATAATCCGCAACTAAATAATTGCGCGGTTAATTAAGCTAAATAACGTCACTTTAAAAAGTGCTCAGCAGTGCAGGTGTTTTAGTGTTTTTCGGTATTTCTTTCTTTGTTAAAAGCTTAAGTTATTTAAGTGTAAGTAACAGAGTTGCTCATTAAATTTTTAAAGGTGTAACAATGATTGTTTTGCAAAACTTGACCATTAAGCGGCGTTTACAGCTAAATGCTTTAACTGTTGCTTTGGCCATGCTAGCTTTTTTATATGTAATTATCACAGGTTCACAAACCACGTTAAAGTTAACGAACATCACGCAACAGGCCGAGCAGTTAAACATTCATCAGTTGCAGTTAAGTGCACATGAAAAAACCTTTTTGTTTTATAAACAGCCACAAGCACTCTCATTATTTGAACAAGAATACGCACAATTAAATAAACAAATAATTCAATTACAATCGCAAATGCAAGATTCAGAGATTGATACACAGCAGATAACCCTCTATATGCGTTTAATAAAAAGCTTTTATAGTGATTTTAATGAGGTTGTGCGACTGCAAAAAAGTATTGGCTTACATCAAGACGATGGGCTTTATGGGCAACTGCGAAGTGCTGTGCATGAAGTAGAAAGTTTGCTCAATCAACAAGATGAATACCAGCTATTGACCCTAATGCTACAGCTAAGACGTGCCGAAAAAGACTTTATGTTACGTTTGGATGAAAAATATTTAGCAAGTTTTCAAGATCATGTTGATACGTTACAGCAAAAAATAACGAGCTCATCACTAAGTCAAAACATTAAAAGTAATTTAAAAAACCTACTGTCTAATTATCAAAGTGCTTTTCAAACATTGGTAAAAGCGCAGCTTGAATTAGGTGTTGATCTAGACTCTGGCGCACTTGGGCGCATGCAACAAAGTGTAGAGCAAAGTGATCAGTTGGTAATGCAGCTAGTAGCAGATACTAAATTGCAAGTTGAAGCCAGTATAGCTAAAGCACAGTCGGTCGCTATTATGGTGTTTATTATATCGGGTATTATAGTTTTAACCCTGGTTTACTTAACCAGTCGCTCTATCATTGTACCTGTAGAGCGTATTTACCAATCTATAAACAAGATTCGACGCAATAATGATTTAACAGTAACCATTGAGCAAATTGGCAATGACGAAATTACGATTATGTCGAAAGATTTTAATAGTTTAATTGGTGACTTTAATAACCTTATAAATGAGGTGAGTGGGGCTTTAAATGCGTTAAATATCGCGACTGAAAATTTATCAGAAAGTACCGCCGCAACCAGCTCGGGTATGCAAGATCAATTACATGAAGCCGATATGGTGGCCACTGCGGCGACCGAAATGCAGGCGACCATTCAAGATATTTCACATAATACCGAAGCTGCTGCTAAAAAAGCAGAATCAACTAATTTAAGTGCGCAACAAGGTCGTAGTGAGGTTGAGTCAACCGTCGCGCATATTAGAGGGTTGTCTGACTCTTTAGAGCATGCGTCAAGTGTCGTTTCTTTATTAGAAAAAGACGGTGAAACAATAGGCTCTGTGCTTGATGTTATTCGTGCGATTGCCGATCAAACTAACTTGTTAGCGTTAAACGCTGCTATTGAAGCCGCTAGAGCGGGTGAGCAAGGCAGAGGGTTTGCTGTGGTTGCAGATGAAGTGCGCTCATTGGCTCAACGAACACAAGAATCTACAAGTGAAATAGAAGGTATAATAAATACTCTACAACAGCGCACTCAAGAAGTGGTGAGTATTATGCATCAGTGTCGCTCACAAGGTGATGAAAGTGCATCGCAAGCAAATAGAGCTGGTGAGTTACTCGGAGCAATAACCGAAGATGTGCAAACGATTATGGAAATGAGCACACAAATTGCTGTGGCAATTGATCAACAAAGCCAAGTAGCATCTGAAGTAAATAAAAATGTGGTGAGTATTCGTGATATTGCCAGAAACACCTCAGGGCACGCTGCTAACAATGCGCAAACAAGCGAAGAAGTATCAGCGCAAGCACGAGTGCTTTTTGCTGCAATTGACAAATTTAAGGTTTAAAACTTAGCAATAAAGTACCCGTATAGTTTAAGGAATAAACTTTATGGGTACGCTGTCTTTAGAGTTATTGTGCTCACTAACCCGCTTTAAATACTCATCCCATAGAGTCGCTTGCTGCGCCTGTAGTTTTGCAAAATATTGCCAGCTAAATAACCCGCTATTGTGGCCATCGTCAAAATCTAAACGCAGTGCGTAATGACCAACATGAGCAATGTTTTTAATACCAACGGATTGTTTATTGAATACTAATTTCATTGGCCCTGAACCATGTCCTTGCACTTCTGCAGAAGGAGAGTGCACACGTAAAAATTCACAACTAAATACGGCTTGGCTGTCATCATCAAAGTAAACATCTAAATTTTTGCTAACGCTGTGGTAATGTACTTTTGTTACGTGTTTCATTTTTATCTCATTAAAAAGCCCCCAGTGCGGAGGCTTTTAGTATAACTGTTTATGCAGCTAATTTTAATTAAAGAATGTAGCGGCTTAAATCTTCATCTTCAACTAGCGCACCTAAGTGTTTTTCAACATAAGCGGCGTCAACTACCAGTGATGTTCCGGCTTGCTCTGAAGCGTCATATGAAATTTCTTCCATTAGTTTTTCCATTACCGTATGTAAGCGACGAGCACCGATGTTTTCGGTTTTTTCGTTAACTTGCCAAGCGGCTTTAGCAATGCGCTCAATTGCATCATCACTAAATTCAATAGTAACTTGCTCAGTTTTAAGCAGTTCACGCTGCTGCTCGGTAAGCGATGCATGCGGCTCTGTTAAAATACGTTTAAAGTCATCAGCAGTAAGTGCTTCAAGCTCTACACGAATAGGAAGGCGACCTTGTAGCTCAGGGATCATGTCTGATGGCTTAGCCATTTGAAATGCGCCCGAAGCAATAAATAGCATATGGTCAGTTTTAACCATGCCGTGCTTAGTGCTAACCGTACAACCTTCAATTAATGGTAGTAAGTCGCGCTGTACGCCTTCACGACTAACGTCTGGACCTGATGAGTCACCGCGTTTACAAATTTTGTCTATTTCATCAATAAATACAATACCATTTTGTTCAACTGCAAAAATAGCCTGCTCTTTTAGTTCTTCAGGATTAACTAGCTTAGCGGCTTCTTCTTCACTTAATAATTTAAAGGCTTCTTTAATTTTTAACTTACGCTTAGTGCGCTTATCGCCACCCATGTTTTGAAACATGCTTTGCAACTGGTTGGTCATATCTTCCATACCAGGGGGGGCCATAATTTCTACGTTTGGTTGTGCTTGAGCTAAATCAATTTCGATTTCTTTGTCATCTAATTGGCCTTCACGTAGCTTTTTACGAAACGTTTGACGAGTTGAAGAGCTGTCATCGCGTTGGCTTTCGCCATATTGATCTTTAGCTGGTGGTAAAAGCGCATCTAAAATACGCTCTTCGGCTGCTTCTTCAGCGCGATGCTTAAACTTTTTAGTTTGTTGCTCACGCGTCATTTTAATCGCAACATCGACTAAATCGCGGATGATGGTTTCAACTTCCTTACCAACATAGCCAATTTCGGTGAATTTAGTTGCTTCTACTTTAATAAATGGCGCGTTAGCAAGCTTAGCTAAACGGCGCGCAATTTCGGTTTTACCAACACCCGTTGGGCCAATCATTAAAATATTTTTAGGTGTTACTTCATTACGTAAATCATCACTTAGCTGCATCCGGCGCCAGCGGTTACGCAGTGCAATAGCAACGGCTTTTTTAGCTTTTGCTTGACCAATAATGTGCTGATCTAGCTCGTGAACAATTTCTCTTGGGGTCATAGCAGACATAGCGGTTCCTGTTACAATTCTTCGATAGTTTGAAAGTCGTTAGTGAATACGCAGATATTGCCTGCAATGGTTAGGCTTTTTTCTACTATTTCGCGAGCACTTAAATCGGTGTTTTCCAGTAAGGCAGTTGCTGCCGATTGGGCAAAGTTACCGCCACTGCCAATGGCAATTAAGTCATTTTCTGGCTGTACTACATCACCATTACCGGTAATGATTAAAGAGGCTGTTTCGTCGGCTACAGCAAGCAGTGCTTCGAGCTTGCGCAAAGCGCGATCGCTGCGCCAGTCTTTGGCCATTTCAACCGCGGCTTTAGTGAGGTTACCTTGGTGCATTTCTAGTTTGCTTTCAAAGCGTTCGAAAAGGGTGAAGGCATCAGCAGTACCGCCGGCAAAGCCAGCAATTACTTTGCCATTATAGAGGCGTCGAACTTTACGGGCATTGCCCTTCATTACTGTGTTACCAAGCGAAACTTGGCCGTCGCCGCCAATTACAACATTGTTGCCGCGGCGTACACTTACGATAGTAGTCATATTATTCCTCATCATCGAGCTGCAGGGGCAACTCGTAAAAAACGATTATGAAGAGGTTATATGGGTGAATGGTTTATTTTCAAGTCCAGCCCCAAATTCCGCAGCCGACTATTTTTACACGTTTAAGTTTATTTTTATCGCTCTCAGCTTGGCGCTTGGTTTTATAGGGGCCTAAGCGTACTTTATACCAAATGCCACTGCTGCCTGTGGTCTCTTTTATTTCAGAAATAAGCCCTGCAAAGGCTATTTTAGCTTTTAGCAATTCAGCCTGCGGGTAGGTTCTAAACGAACCGCATTGCATAACGTAAGGGCCTTTTTGTTCAAGTTCTTTTACTTCAACCTGAATTTCGTGGTTTCTAATTTCTTTAATAAACGCAGGCGTACGTGGTACAACAACTTCTACAGGAGTTGTAGGTACAGGGTTAGCTTGTTTTTCAACTAGCTCAGGATCGGCGTTATTTTTAATAAACCATAAGCCATAAGCAAAACCTGCCACCAATAAAGTAACAATTAAAACTAACAGTATTGGAAAGGGTTTTTTAGCGGGCGCTGATTTCGCTTTTTTGCGGTTTGCTGGTTTTTTGTTAATGTAATCGTGCTGTGCCATAGCTTTATTTTGGCCTTAACCTAAATCATGTCTATAGGGTCTACGTCTAGGCTCCAGCGTACTTTTTGTGCAAGTTTGCTAGTGCTTAGATAATCAACCATTTGCGCAAGATATTGGTGCAATACGCGGCGATCTTGCGCTTGAATGTGTAATTGAAAACGATACATACCTGCTACTTTTTCAAGAGGAGCAGGTATTGGACCGAGCAATTGTATACCAGTTACCCCGCTTACTGGAACCAAATCTGTCAAAAAGTCGACGACTTGTTTTATATTGTGTCCTTGGGCGCGAACAATGGCCATATTTGTGATTGGTGGTAGGTCTGCATCTTCACGTTCACGCAGTGCAAAGCGAGCAAAATCCTGATAACCATTATTAACCAAATCTTGTAATAGTGGGTGCTCAGGAAAATGTGTTTGCAATAACACTTGGCCTGCCTCACCTGAGCGCCCAGCACGCCCGGCCACTTGCGTAACAAGTTGGGCTAAATGCTCAGTTGCTCTAAAATCACAGGAGTATAAGCCGCTGTCTACGTCTAAAATAACCACTAAACTTACATCGGCAAAGTGATGCCCTTTAGCCAACATTTGCGTGCCCACTAAAATGCGCGCGCCGCCTAGGTTTATTTCATCCAGTGCTTTTTCAAGGCTGCCTTTACGACGAGTAGAGTCGCGGTCGATACGTGTAACAGGGGTTTGTGGAAATTCACTCGATAAAAACTCTTCTATTTGCTCAGTGCCTTTACCATTAGGAAAAATTTGCGTGCTACCGCAGTCGGGGCATTGGTGTGGAACATGATATTGATCGCCACAGTGATGGCAAATCATTTGCCCAATAGCTTTATGAAAAGTGGCACTGGTGCTGCAACGCTTGCATTCGCTTAACCAGCCACATTCATGGCAAATTAACGTGGGCGAAAATCCACGACGATTTAAAAACACCATCACTTGTTTGCCACGTTTTAAATGTTGGCGCATGGTAGCAAGGCTGGCATGGGCAATGCCTGCTTGGTCGGGCTGGCCTTTCATATCGAGTAATTTAAATTGGTTATCGGTAGCGGTTTGCGCGCGCTCAGTAAGGCTCAGTAGTTGGTATTTATTATTAATTGCTTTGTGCAGGGTTTCGAGTGCCGGTGTTGCACTGCCTAATATAAGCGGAATTTTATGCTGATATGCACGATACGCAGCTAAATCACGGGCATGGTAGCGCAGCGTGTCTTGCTGTTTAAAAGACGAGTCATGTTCTTCATCAACCACTATCATGCCGAGCTTTAAAAATGGCAGAAAAATACTCGAACGTGTGCCTATTACTATGGCGCAGCTGGCTTTTTCGCAAAAACGCCAGGTTTGTAAGCGTTCATTATCGGTTAAAGCTGAATGCCAAAGCATAATGGGGGTGTCGGGAAAGCGGCGGCGAAAGCGGTTAACGGTTTGCGGGGTTAAGCCTATTTCGGGCACTAATATTAGTGCTTGTTCGCCGCGCTTTAGTACTTCTTCTAAACATTGTAAGTACACTTCTGTTTTGCCGCTACCGGTTACACCTTCTAATAAAAAGCTGCTAAAACCGCTGCTTTGATTAATTGTGGTGCAGGCAATCGCTTGCTCTTTGTTAAGTGTTGGTTTGCTACCCACTGTTGGGGCTACACTTTGCCAGTGGTTATCATGCTCAATTGACTGCGTTATGAGTGCCTTATCTATTAAGCTATCAATGGTTTTTTTACTAAAGCCCAAAGCTTTTAACTCGGTTAATGACGACTTGCCTGATTGCGATAGCTGCTTTAGTAAATTAAGTTGAGTCTTAGCTTTTAATGACGGCAGCAGCGCGCCTTTTTCCGTTAGGGCTACCATATTAATGCTGGTTTTATCAGGCGATTCGCCTTGGCGTAGTGCGCTTGGCAATGCAATATGAATGGTTTCACCCAGCGGGTAGCAATAATAACGGGCAGTAAAGCGCAGTAACTCTATGTGCTCTGCAGATAAAATTGGCGTATCGTCGATAATTTCAAAAATTGCCTTTATTTTGTTTTCAGGCACTTCGGTTGTTGTTTTAAGCGCTAAAACCACGGCTACTTTACGTTGATTACCAAAGGGTACTAACACCCGCATTCCGGGTTTTAATGGCGCAGAAGCTTCACCAAGCTGGCTATCTACTTTATAATCAAAGGTGCGCGGTAGTGGAACTTTTATAGCAACTTCAACAAAATACATAGTAACTCAACTGTTAAAAAAATAATGGGGGAGGGCGTGCTAATACTTGGCCCTAATGTACTAAAAATACAGCTAAAAACCTACTACCAAATAACCTTGTTTACTCAAAATGGTTATTTTTTTAGCAAAAATACTAATTAATGCTTGTGTGCTTGATGGTTGTTGGATAAAATCCGCCACCAATAAATTTGTTTTAACGACGTATGGTGCCAGACTCCGGGTTTGGAGAGCGATGCGGCCTTAACTAGAGGTTTCTATGAAAGAAGGTATTCACCCTAAGTACGAAGTAATTTCTGCAACTTGTTCATGTGGAAACGAATTCGAAACTAGCTCTACTCTGTGTAAAAATATTCACCTAGACGTTTGTTCTGCGTGTCACCCGTTTTACACTGGTAAGCAAAAGATTTTAGACACTGGCGGACGTGTTGATCGTTTCAACAAGCGTTTCGGTGCACTTGGTAGCAAAAAGTAATTATTGCTATTTAGTTAAAAAAAGCATCTTAGGATGCTTTTTTTATGCCTAAAAATCCTCTAACTTCCCCCTAACCTCGCTAGTTTTAAGTTTATTGCTTTTGCATAACTATTTCCTGTTCTTATTCTCGGTATGCATAAACCTTTGCAGACAAATGACCTAATATTCTCTATATTTTTAATAGCTTAATTTTAAACTCGGTTTCTAAAAGTAGCCAACATGAAGCTATGTGTTGTTAAAGCAGAATAAATAATCGCTTTTAGCTGATTTTATTCACATTTTAAAAACGCTGTTTTGTGAATAATACTTTTAACTAAAATAAGCTTGAAAAGTGCCTTTTAGCACAATTTATATTTATGAAAAGTAGCGATGTTTTTATCGAAGTTGCTGAAAATTCGCTTAAAATTAACAGATCTAGCATATAACAGGATAGACCTGATATTGCTTGGAATTTAAAAATAATAAGGGTATCGTACTTTAAGGCATGTTAAGTGTCGCTTTACTCCCTCTCACTTTAACTTAAATTGCAGGATATAATCGCGTTATGTCGGACTTTCGTGAACAAGCACTACATTATCACTCTCACCCCGTTCCAGGTAAAATCAGCATTGAGCTAACCAAGCCTGCAGAAACGGCTCATGATCTCGCTTTAGCTTATAGCCCCGGTGTAGCTGAGCCGGTGCGTGAAATTGCTGCTGACCCTGTAAATGCCTATAAGTACACAGGTAAAGGTAATTTGGTTGCAGTGATCACCAATGGTACTGCTATTTTAGGTTTAGGAAATTTAGGGCCTTTAGCGTCAAAACCGGTAATGGAAGGCAAGGCGTTGTTGTTTAAACGTTTTGCAGGCATTGACTCAATTGATATTGAAGTAAAACACCGCACCACCGAAGACTTTATAAATACTGTGGCTAATATTGCTGATACTTTTGGCGGTATTAACCTTGAAGATATTAAAGCACCAGAGTGTTTTGAAATTGAAAAGGCGCTTATTGAACGCTGTAGTATTCCTGTTTTTCATGATGATCAGCACGGCACGGCTATTGTAACGGCTGCAGGCATGATAAATGCGCTGGAAGTGCAAGGCAAAGATATTGAAGATGCAGTTATTGTATGTTTAGGTGCCGGCGCTGCAGCGATTGCTTGTATGGAGTTATTAATTAAGTGTGGTGCACTGCGTGAACATATTTATATGCTTGATCGTAAAGGTGTTATTCACACTCGCCGTGATGATTTAAACGAGTACAAACAGTTATTTGCTAACAATACCGATAAGCGTACATTACAAGATGTAATTGAAGATGCTGACGTATTTGTTGGTGTGTCGGGCCCTAACTTATTATCGGCCGATGATTTAAAATTAATGGCAGCAAAGCCAGTCGTATTTGCTTGTTCGAACCCAGACCCTGAGATTGATCCGGCACTGGCACACGGCGCACGTAGCGATTTAATTATGGCAACAGGGCGCTCAGATTACCCTAACCAAGTTAATAACGTGTTGTGTTTTCCGTTTATTTTCCGTGGTGCACTTGATGTGCGTGCCAGTGAAATTAACGATGAAATGAAAATTGCAGCAGTTGAAGCTATTCGTAGTATTGCCAAAGAGCCGGTTCCACCAGAAGTACTAAAAGCTGCCGGTGTAGATAAGCTAGCGTTTGGTGCAGAGTATATTATTCCTAAGCCTATGGACCCGCGTTTATTGCCGCGTATTGCTAAAGCAGTTGCATTAGCAGCCATTGCTTCAGGCGTAGCGCAAATAGAGCTGCCAGCAAACTATATGGAATAAGCAGCATTATGTTGCTCGGTATTAAGTTACTTCAGTGTAATTTATAGCCATAAAAAAACCTCAGCATGGCTGAGGTTTTTTTGTTTAAAAGCCGCTGTTTAGTCTTCGTTTAAAACAGGAACTTCTAAGCCCATTTCTTGCATTATTTTTTTCACTTCTTCAGGCACTTTTTCGGCGTTATCTTTACGTAAATCATCATCGTTAGGTAACGGTTGCCCAGTAAACGCATGCAAAAATGCTTCACATAATAGCTCGCTATTAGTTGCATGGCGTAAGTTATTAATTTGCCTACGGGTGCGTTCATCGGTTAGTACTTTTAATACATTTAGCGGGATCGAAACGGTGATCTTTTTAACTTGCTCTGATTTTTTCCCGTGTTCTGCGTATGGGTGAATATACTCGCCATTCCATTTTGCCATAAGATGTATCGTTGCCTCAGATTATTAATTGCTCACCCTACTAAAAAATAGCGCGCATATGCGTGAAATTCTATCGATTTAAACAAATTAGTCAAATACTTGTTGCACAGATGGCTAGGTGTTTAAATGTTTTGACTTCTTAAGTTGAATGAATTACTGTTTTAGACGTCTAAACATCTAAATAAAGCAGGTAATAAATATGAGTGAAAAAAATAAAGCGACAATTGCAGTTCGCAGTGGTGTCGATGCTGATAAGCACCATGGCGCGGTTGTGCCTCCGCTGTATTTATCAACCACTTATTCGTTTGCCGACTTTGATACAAAACGTCAATATGACTATGGCCGCAGTGGTAATCCAAATCGTGATACTTTAGCCCAAGCACTCAGCGAACTCGAAGGCGGTGCTCGCGGCATTATTACTGCAACAGGAATGGCTGCCGTACATTTAGCCACTCAGCTGCTTAATAGTGACGATACGTTAGTGATCCCCCATGATTGTTATGGCGGCAGCTATCGCTTATTTACCTCATTACAAAAGCGCGGCCTATTAAAACTCGAAGTGTTAGATTTAACTAAACCAGAAAGTTTGCAGCAAATTTTAGTAATCAAACCTAAGTTAATTTGGATAGAAACCCCTAGTAACCCTATTTTACGTTTAACTGATATTAAAGCAGTAACCGATATTGCGAAACAATGCGGTGCTTTGGTAGCCGCAGATAACACTTTTTTATCGCCTGCATTACAAAACCCGATTAAATTTGGCGTTGATATTGTGGTGCACTCAACCACTAAGTACATAAATGGCCACTCAGACGTGGTTGGCGGTGCGGTTATTGCTGCAACTGACGAACTAGGTGAAGAACTGGCTTGGTGGGCAAATAATATTGGTATAACGGGGGCACCGTTTGATAGTTACTTAACTTTGCGTGGCTTGCGTACTTTAAATGTACGCTTACGGCAGCATCAAGAAAATGCCTTAGCTATTGCTAAGTACCTTGAAAGCTCAAAATTTGTTAGCCAAGTATATTACCCGGGGCTAGAGTCGCATCCACAACATGAATTGGCTAAAGCACAGCAACTTGGTTTTGGTGGCATGGTTAGTTTTGACATTAAAGGTGATGTAAATGACGCAGCTGCATTTTTAACAAACCTTAAAACATTTAGCTTAGCTGAATCTTTAGGTGGCGTAGAGAGCTTAATATGCCACCCAGCAACAATGACGCATGCAGGAATGGAAGCCGAGGCTCGTTTAGCCGCTGGCGTTGGCGATACGCTTATTCGTGTGTCGGTAGGTATTGAAGATGTAGCAGATTTATTAGCAGACTTTGATCGGGTATTTAATTTAGTGCAACCAGGTCAGCACAATAACGCAGGTAAAGCAGGTGCTAGCGCAAGTAGTAATGTTAAATTGAGCGCTGCTCACCCGGCGTTGTGGTAATTAATATGACTAATAATATTCATAAATTTGGTGGTTCGAGTTTAAGCTCAGCCGAGCGCTATAAAAGCGTTGCAAAAATAATTTTAGGGCAAGCTCAGCCCGGTGATTGTGTAGTGGTATCGGCTGCAGGAAAAACCACAGATACATTAGTAAAACTGTGGCAAAGTTATCAGCAGCACGATACTCAAGCGCTCGCTGATATTGTATTGCAATTAAACAATCATCAAAGTGATTTAATAACGCAGCTACTGCAGGGCGATTTAAAGCGCAGCGCCTTAACCACTCTAAATGAAGAGCTAAGTTTAGTTGCTAAATTAGCGAGTACTGAGCAGTTGCAAGAAGCGGCGCTACTCGCCCATGGTGAGTTGTGGTCAGCTCGTTTGCTCGCAGCGTATTTACAGCAACTTAATGTTGCTGCATGCATGCAAGACGCAAGAGGCTTGTTTACGCTAAGTGATGGACAATTATTGCATAGCCAAAATACGCAGCAGTGTAGTGAGCTTATTAGCCAGCACAAAATTAACGTGGTAACAGGGTTTATTGCGGCTAATACCCAAGGCGATACGGTCACTCTTGGTCGCAATGGTAGTGATTACAGTGCAACCTTATTGGCAAGTTATTGCAATGCTAAACAAGTATATATTTGGACCGATACACAAGGGATATTTAGTACCGACCCACGTAAAGTTAACAAGGCCATTAAATACGCTAAGGTATGTAGAGCGCAAGCTAACTTATTGGCAAGATTAGGTAACCCCGTTTTACACGCTAAAACATTATCGCCACTTAAAAATACCGATATAAAGCTTGCGGTGCGCAGTAGTTTTGACGTGCAAGCAAGCTCAACAAATGTAGTGAAAGAGGGCTGTGTAAAACAAAAACGCTTTATTACTACATTAGAAAATATAGATTTACTTAGTGTTGAAGGGCTAGTTGAGGGTGAGGTAACTCAGGTTAGCCAGCTTATTCAACATAGTTTGCATCATTTTAGTAGCGCAGGTGAAACTTACCTAATAGTACCGGCAGTAGCGACCCATCAAGTAGTTAGTTACTTTGCAGGAAGAGCCAATATTAGCGAGTCTAACCTACATGGTTGCGCGCTAGTTGCTCCTGAGCAAGATATAAACTTATTGAGCACTCAGGCACGCGAGTTGCTCAATTTGCATAATATTGAACCTCGCTTTGTGCATCAAGATAGTGGTTATGTATTGCTACTGACGGATCAGCTTATTGATAGTGATGTGCTTAATGTGCTGCACGATAAACTGATCACTAAAGGCCAAGAAATTGCCTTAATAGTGGCAGGGCTTGGTAACGTAGGGGATGTATTTGTTAGCCAACTATCGGCGCAGCTAGCACGCTTATCAACCGACTTTAATATTAAGTTAGTGGGATTAGCACGTTCGCAAAAACTGCTATTTAATCCCAGCGGCATAAATGTACAGCACTGGAAGAACCAATGGCAGTTAGAGGCTGTTGACTATAGCAGCCAAGATTTATTAACCGCTATTGGCCAGCTTGATTACGAGCATAAAGTGGTTATAGATATAACCGCCAGCGAGCAATTTAGTCAGTTATACCCAGATTTTGTTGCGCTTGATTGTCATTTAATTAGTGCTAATAAGTATGCTGGTACCGCGCCAACTCCTTGGTATAAAGCGTTGCAGCACAATATTGCGCAGCGCAATTTATATTGGCGCTATAACGCTAGTGTGGGTGCCGGTTTACCAATTAATTTTGCCCTTGCAGATTTACAAAACAGTGGCGATAAAATAACACGTATAGAAGGTGTTTTTTCGGGTACGTTATCGTGGTTATGTAGTATGTATAATGGCGCAACTGCATTTTCTGAGTTATTACTTGAAGCGCAACAAATGGGTTTTACTGAACCCGATCCGCGCGAAGATTTATCGGGGCGAGATATGCAGCGTAAGCTACTTATTTTAGCGCGAGAGTTAGGGGTTGAATTAGACCTTAACGACATTGCCTTAGCGCCGTTAATGCCCGGTGAGCTAGCACTAGGTAGCTGGGATGACTTTTTAGCTAATAAACATAAGCTCGACACTTTTATTGAAGAGCATGCACGCAATGCAAAATTACAAAACGCGGTACTTCGTTATACAGGTTTACTGAGTATTGGGCCCGATAGCGTAACGGCCAAAGTAGGGTTAGCGTATGTTACGCCCAATGACGCATTAGCAAACTTAACCCCGGGTGATAATATTTTTGTTATTAACAGCCAGTGGTACAGCAATAATGCCTTGATTATACAAGGCCCAGGTGCTGGTAAGGAAGTGACTGCAGCAGGCGTTCATTCTGACTTATATTGGCTGATAAAAAACTTAAAGTAATAATTAAATAAAACAAAAAACGGCAACCTAAAGAGGTTGCCGTTCTTTTAGCGTAATTAACCATTTAGCTAATGAGAGATGTGCTTATGGTTAAAATAGCTCTTCTTCTGTTTTGGTGTTTTCTTCAAAAATATCGCTTGGCTGCGAAAGCACATAACTAGTTGGGGTAGTGCCTTTTTCAAAGTATTCAAAGCGGCTAGTGTAATCATTTTTGTGGCTTAATAAGCCAGTCGCTAAATCAATACGAATAGAAACTAATCCTTCAGGTGGTTCAATTGGCGCTTCTGGTTGCCCATCAAGAGCTGCCCTCATAAATTCATTCCATGCCGGTTGAGCTGTTTTAGCGCCCGATTCAGCCCCTGTTATTTGACCACTATCAAGGTTGTTGTTATAAGCAGAACGACCTAGAGTATTGCCAGGGTTGTCAAAGCCAACCCATACTGAGGTGAGTACATTGCGGTTAAAACCACTAAACCAAGTGTCAACAGAATCGTTTGTGGTACCTGTTTTACCCGATAAATCACGACGCCCTAAACGCTGTGCTCGCCATGCAGTCCCCGTCCAGCCTGTTTTATTGCTCCAGCTTCCGCCGCCCCAAATTGCACTGTTCATAGCGTCTGCAATTAAAAAAGCATTTTGTTTAGAAATAATACGTGGGGCACATTGCACTGTTTGCTGCGCTTTTTCACCTTGCTCAGTATTTTCTATCGTTAGGCTGCTGTTATTTTCGATAGCGAGGGGCTGCGTGTTCTCATCGCAGGCTAGGGCTGGGTTTGCTTTAAATAACACTGTACCAAAGGCATCTTGAATTTCAGATATAAAATACGGTTCTATTAAATGCCCGCCATTAGCAAACGCGCTCATACCACGAGCAAGTTCTAATGGAGAAATGGAAGCACTACCAAGCGCTAAAGATTCACTGCGGTTAATGTCTTTATTATCAAAACCAAATTTGAGTAAATGATCGGCAGTACGTTGCAAGCCTACACCACGTAGAAGACGAACCGAAATAACGTTTTTAGATTGCGCCAATGCGCGGCGAATACGAATTGGGCCATTATAAACTGCAGGGCTGTTTTTTGGGCGCCATGCAATACCTTGGCTTTTATCCCATTGATTAATTGGAGCGTCGTTTAAAATGGATGCTAAAGTGTAGCCTTTTTCCAGAGCTGCAGAGTAAATAAAGGGTTTAATGTTTGAGCCAACTTGGCGTTTAGCTTGCACTGCACGGTTGTACTGGCTTTGCTCAAAACTATAACCACCAACAATTGCTTTAATACGGCCATCTTGAGGGTCTAAAGACACAATGGCACTAGAGGCTTCAGGAATTTGACTCAATAAATAATTATTATCGTCGTTTTTACGTAGCCATATTTGTGCACCTGGTACTAATATTTCAGTTGCAGCTTTAGGAGCAAAACTTTGGCGGTAACGCGTAATATATTTACGTGCCCACTTTAAGTTATCCCATGTAAGTGTTGCCAGCTCACCATTTTTTAGTAAAACGTCGGCTGTTTTTTCGTTAACTGCCAATACCACTGCTGCTTGTAAGTCGCCAAGCTGTTTTACGTCTTTTAGCTGGTTAAGAATTTGCGCTTGGCTTAATGCTGGTTGTGTTTGCGCATCCCATAATAAACGCTCTGGACCTCTAAAACCGTGGCGCATATCGTAACTATGTAAGTTATTTACTAAAGCCGTTTGCGCAGCTTGTTGAACGTGGGACTCTACCGAGGTAAATATTTTAAAGCCAGAGTTGTACGCTTTATCAATACCGTATTTAGCAACCATTTCTGCACGCACCATTTCAGATATATAAGGTGCGTATAAATCTATTTCAGCGCCATGAAAAACAGCCGTTATAGGTTGATTAATAGTCTCTTCATATTCGCTTTGGGTTATATAACGTTCAGACAACATTCTACCAAGTACGACATTACGACGCGCTTTAGCACGCACTGGATTGCGAATAGGATTAAGCGCTGAAGGTGCTTTTGGCAGGCCGGCAATCATTGCCATTTGCGCAAGGGTTAAGTCTTTTAGTTCTTTACCGTAATAAACTTGCGCTGCTGCACCAATACCAAACGCCCTATTACCTAATTCAATTTTATTTAAATACAGCTCAAGAATTTCGTTTTTGCTTAATAAGTTTTCAATATGTATCGCGATAAAAATTTCTTTTACTTTACGAATGTAGGCTTTTTCGCGGGTTAAGAAAAAATTACGTGCTAGCTGCATAGTAATAGTACTAGCGCCTTGTTTTTTCTCTCCGGTAGATATAAGTACAAGCGCAGAGCGGACTATACCTATTGGGTCAATACCAAGGTGATCATAAAAGCGGCTGTCTTCGGTGGCTAAAAATGCATTAATGAGAGGTTGTGGTATTTGGTCTATTGTGACCGGAATTCGTCGTTTTTCACCAAATTGATTGATCAACAGACCATCTTTAGTGAATACTTGCATAGGAGTTTGTAATTGCACGTCTTTTAAAACTTGCACACTTGGGATATCAGGTTTAACGTAATAATAAAGGCTGAACAAAGTGATCAGTCCAAATAATGTGCAAATGATAAAAAATTGTAAAGTTCTTTTTAATAAAATCACTGATATTTCCCTAAATGGACTCCCAATTACAAGTTGAGGCTGCTAGTATATATTGATTAAAAAATGAATAGTATTTTTTCAGATAATAATTATAACTTGTTTATTATTAAAACAAAGGCAAAGTTGCAAACATGCTAAGTCAACTATTTAAAAAGCCATCGCCGATGATGGTAGGCATTGATATAGGATCGCACTCTATCAAAGCTGTACTGTTAAGTGAAACAGACACTGGGCTTCGATTAGAAGCACTTGCAATTGAACCTATGCCAAAAGGCGCCATGAGTGAGCGTACTATTCAAGATATTGAAGCAATTGGTAATGTAATAACTAAATTAAAACGAAAATTACCTAAATCACTAAAAGAAGCTGCGGTGGCTGTTTCAGGCCAGACCGTGATCACCAAGGTGATTTTCATGGATGTCACCTTAAGTGACGCTGAATTAGAATCGCAAATTGAAATTGAAGCAGACAGCTTAATTCCTTATCCATTAGATGAAGTTAATCTTGATTTTGAAAAGCTATCAACCAATGCCGCCGATCCTAGTAAAATGAATGTATTGCTTTCGGCTGCGCGTACTGAAAGCGTTGAAGCACGTGTTGGCGCGTTAGAAGCGGCTAACTTGGTTGCTAAAGTGGTTGACGTAGAAAGCTACGCATTAAGCCGAGCAATGGATGTGTACTATCAACAGTTACCAAGTGATGCATTTAATAAGTGCGTTGCAATTGTCGATATTGGCGCGGTATTAACACTCGTAAGTGTAGTGCAAGCGGGTGATACAATTTATACCCGCGACCAAGTGTTTGGTGGCGATCAATACACTAATAGTATTGTTACTTATTATAATAAAGGCTTTGATGAAGCTGAAATTGGTAAAGCAACCGGCGACTTACCGCCAAATTATACCTTTGAAGTACTTGCACCTTTTCAAACAGCCTTGCTACAACAAGTGCGCCGCGCGGTGCAAATGTTTTTAACCACCACGGGTAAAGATCAGCTAGATTATATTGTATTAACCGGTGGTACAGCTATGATTAGCGGTTTTGAGCGCTTATTAGTCGAAGAGTTAGGTATACACACAATTGTAGCCGAGCCATTTGTAAATATGGAAATATCTCCTAGAGTTGACCGTAATGTATTACAGCGTCATCGCACGCAATTTGCTATTGCAACAGGACTCGCTTTGAGGAGCTTTTCATCATGCCACATATAAATTTACTGCCTTGGCGTGAACAACAGCGTGAAGACTCAAAAAAGAAGTTTATTACTTCATTAATTGCAGTTGTTGTTTTGTGTTTTTTGAGTATGTATTTATTGAGCTCATTTTATGGCGCTTTAAAAGAGGGTCAAAATCTAAAAAACAATTACCTTAGTGCAGAAATAAGTATGCTAGATAAAGAAATAAGAGACATTAGAGAGCTAGATAAGAAAAAAGAAAACCTGCAGCAGCGTATGCGCTTAATTGAAAACCTGCAAAGGAGTCGTAATTTAGGCACGCAAATTATGGATGAAGTCGCAAAAATAGTACCTGCAGGGGTTTATTTAACTAAGCTAGAGCGACGCGGTAATCAAATTCATGTACTTGGAAAAAGCGAATCGAATAATCGCCTTTCAACCTTGTTACGTGAAGTGCAAGGTTCTTATTTATTAGAGCGCCCAGTAATGCAAGGTATTGTTGCTGGCGATAAATCTTCGCGTTTGTTGAGTGATTTTAATATGGAATTTTATGTAAAACCATTCGATAAAATTGGCGAGGTACATGATGAACCTTGATTTTAAAGCATTTAAAGATGTAGATTGGAATGAAATAGAACTTGATAATATAGGTGAATGGCCGGTTATTGTTAAAGTTATTTGCGGTGCTTTTATTGCGGGTTTAGTGTTGTTTTTTAGCTATAGCTTATTAGTTTCAGATGAAATAGACAGTTATCACAACGCGGTAGCCAAAGAGGTGGAGCTGCGCACTACTTATCGCACCAAATATGCGATAGCCAGTAAACTAGATATTTATCGACTGCAAATGATTGAAATGGAAGATAAGTTTTCTCAGCTATTAAAACGCCTACCAACCTCTAATGAAACCCCAGGCTTATTAGATGACTTATCTTATGTGGGTACTACCAGTGGCTTAACCTTTTTAAAAATTGGTTGGTTGCCTGAAGTTGAAAAAGAATTTTATACCGAACTGCCAATAAAAATAGAAGTGGTAGGGACCTACCATGAATTTGGTCAGTTTGTAGGTAAAGTGGCTCAATTACCGCGAATTGTTAGTTTACATGACTTTTCTATTTTATCATCTGGAGAAAAGCAGTTAACATTTAGTGTGATTGCAAAAACTTATCGCTACGAAGAGGGGACTAAATAATGAATAAACTCCCTTTAGTGGCTATTTTTACAACGTTATTGAGTGGCTGTAATAGTGACACTTCTGAACAAAAAGAATTTATTGATCAGGTAAAAGCAAGTACAACCCCCAGAGTGGAGAAAATACCAGAGCTCATTCAGTTTGAGTATTTTGAATACAATGCAGGTCAATTGCGCAGCCCATTTGTAGCTCCACAACCTGAAATTATACAAAATAAGTTAACGCAAATTAAAAATTGTTTGCACCCAGATCCAGATAGAGTTCGTGAGCCATTAGAAAAATATCCGCTAGATAACCTAGCGATGAAAGGCACATTAGGCTCTAATAGCCAAACATGGGCACTTATTACTGCTGCTGATGCAACGCTGCATAGAGTAACCGTAGGGAGTTACTTGGGCACTTACGACGGAAAAGTAAAAAAAGTGAGTAGTGACTATATTGAGTTAATAGAATTAATCCCTGATGGATCTGGCTGTTGGAAAGAGCGTCAGACTAAATTAGAAATGTTAGAGGCGACAATTGATGGCGCAAATTAATAACAAAAAAGGTCATACAAATATGTATAAGGATGTAGGTTCGCTTCATCGTGTATTGTCAGCTTTATTAGTGATTTTTGCACTATTAATAGCCAAAACTGCGGTAGCTGAGCCGCTACTTTATGACGTGCGCTATAATCCATTATTAAAAGGCGAAACCGAACTACAACTGGTATTTGATGAAGAATTAACCCTGCAACCAAGTATTCAAGTGTTCAATAGCCCAGCGCGTATAGAAATGCTTTTTACCAATGCACAGTTAGATCAAGGGTTAGCCGATGTTGCTGTTAATTTGGCTGGAATAAATAATGTAACCAGCGTAATGACAAGTAACGGTTTAAAAGTAACGGTACATCTTGAGCGTTTGAAAATTTATGAAACTCAGGTTAATAATAATTTGGTCTCGCTGCGTATCTCTGATAATCCATTAACCGAGCAAGCGCTAACGACTGAAGATGCTGCAGATAGTATTGGCGGTAGCTACATTAATCGTATTCAATCTATTGATTTTCGCCGTGGTGAAAAGGGCGAAGCTAAAGTGTTGGTATTTTTGCAAGATACTCAAGCCGCAATAGAAGTACATGAAAGTGGCGGTAAAATTATTGCAGAGTTTCATCACACTGATATTTTAGATGATTTATTATACGAATTAGATGTACTTGATTTTGGTACTATCGTAAGCAATATAGAAACCTTTAAAGAAGATAACCTGAGCCGAATTGTTATTGAGCCAAACGCAGCATTTACGTTTACTTATCAGCAAATAGATAATATTTTTACCTTAAATGTTGAGAAAGACGAAACCCAAAATGCTTACCTTGATGGTGGTAAAGAATATCAAGGTCGACCAATGACCCTGAACTTTCAAGACATTTCGGTACGTGCAGTCTTGCAAATTATAGCCGGATACAACGACTTTAACTTAGTAACCAGTGATTCTGTAACGGGCAATATAACGCTACGCTTAGATGGCGTGCCATGGGATCAAGCGCTTGATGTGGTACTCAGAATAAAAGGCCTTGATAAGCGTATGGATGGCTCTATTTTAATGGTAGCCCCATCAGAAGAGCTTGCAGCACGTGAAGCAAAAGACTTAAAAGCAAAGCAACAAGTAGAAGATTTAGAGCCTTTGTACAGCGAGTACATTCGCTTAAATTATGCAAAGGCCGAAGATTTTGCAGATTTACTAAAAACGGACACTAACAGCATTATAACCCCAAGAGGGAGTGTGTCGGTTGATCAGCGTACCAATACATTATTAATGAAAGATACGGCAAAAAGTATCGAAAGCGTACGCCGCATGGTCGAAACGCTAGATATACCCGTAAAGCAGGTTGTAATTGAAGCGCGCATGGTAACCGTACGCGACAACGTTACAGAAGATTTAGGGGTACGTTGGGGCTTTAGTGATCAGCAAGGAACCGATGGTATTTCAGGCACCCTAGAGGGGGCTGAAAACATCTCTAATGGTAATATTCCAAGTTTGTCTGATAGATTAAATGTAAACCTGCCGGTTGCTAATCCTTCAGCTAGCATAGGTATGCATATTGCTAAACTAGCTAATGGTACGTTAATTGATTTAGAGCTAACTGCGCTTGAAGAAGAAAATAAAGGTGAAATTATTGCCAGTCCGCGAATTACTGCGGCTAACCAGCAAAAGGCGAGGATTGAACAAGGTACCGAAATACCTTATGTTGAATCAGCCTCTAGTGGTGCGACAACAGTAAGCTTTAAAAAAGCAGTACTTAGCTTAGAAGTAACACCGCATATAACACCTGATAACAAAGTTATTTTGAATTTAATTATCACTCAAGATACCCGAGGTGATACAGTACAGACCGGAACAGGCCCTGCGGTTGCAATTGATACGCAACAAATTGAAACGCAGGTACTGGTAGAAAATGGCCAAACAGTTGTTTTGGGTGGTATTTTTCAACAGCAAATTATTAATTCGACCAAAAAAGTTCCTTTATTGGGCGACATTCCATACATTGGAAGACTGTTTAAAAGTACCAGTGAGTTTAACGAAAAGCGTGAACTACTGATTTTCGTCACTCCTAAGATACAAGTTGATTAGGGCGTGATTATATTTGAATATTGATTTTGCAGCACTCTACTTAGTTTACTAAGTAGAGAATATGCAGTGTGGTTACTTCCCAAAATATGCGATAGCAGCATAAAACCAACATGCGCTGCCCTTCGGGTGCACTCTAGTGTTATTTTGCGCTTTACTGTGTGAGTTTTACATAACATTACGTAGTAAAGTTATCAGTAATTTGATAAATACAACTTTGGATTGCACAAATTTTAACCATGAAAAATAAATACTCCCTAAAATAAGCTAATGTTTTGTTAACTAATGGATGATTATTTAGATTAATTGCTCGTTATATGGCTTTTTATGCTAATTGACTTGAAATACCCAACCGATTACTGAGATAATCCTCTCCTTAATTTTGGGGCCAGGTCGTTAGGCGGGGTTTTATTTCAAATTTTAGAGTTCGTTTGTACTAAAAGATATGGCTGAGAAACGTAATATATTTCTAGTTGGCCCCATGGGGGCTGGCAAAAGTACGATTGGTCGTCACATCGCTGACCAATTACACCTTGAATTTGTTGATTCTGATCAAGAAATCGAACGCCGTACCGGTGCAGATATTGCCTGGGTGTTTGATCTTGAAGGTGAAGAAGGCTTTAGACTTCGTGAAGAATCTGTTATTGGCGATCTAACCGAAATGCAGGGTATTGTACTTGCAACCGGTGGTGGTTCAGTAATGAGTAAAGAAGTTAGAAACAAGCTTTCGGCTCGCGGTATTGTAGTATACCTAGAGACACCGATTGAAAAACAAGTTGCACGCACACAACGCGACAAGCGTCGCCCATTACTGCAAACAGAAGAAGCACCTCGTGATGTATTAGAACGTTTAGCAGAAGAACGCGAACCGTTATATAAAGAAGTGGCTGATTTTGTTGTACGCACTGATGAGCAAAGCGCTAAAGTTGTTGCTAACCAAATCATCGAGAAATTGGATTTTTAATTACTAATATTAAAGGAAATAGCTAAGCATGCTTGAATTATCTGTTAATTTAGACGAGCGAAGTTACCCTATTTATATTGGTCAATCTACACTTCAAGATAATGGCCGCCTAGTTCATCACATTGGTGATTGTCGGCCTATCATCATTACTAACGACACTATTGCGCCTTTGTATTTACAAGGCTTATTAGCGCAGTTAGCAACATTGAATCCACTGCACTTTATTATTCCTGATGGCGAGCAATATAAATCGCTTACCTGGTTTGAAAAAATATCGGCATTTTTACTCGAAAATAACTGTGGTCGTGACACCTGCTTAATTGCATTAGGTGGCGGCGTTGTTGGTGATTTAACTGGTTTTGTTGCTGCATGTTATCAGCGTGGCATTCCCTTTATTCAAATGCCAACGACACTATTATCACAAGTTGATTCGTCGGTAGGTGGAAAAACAGCGGTAAATCATCCACTAGGTAAAAATATGATTGGGGCATTTTATCAGCCACAAGCCGTTTTTATCGACACACAATCATTACATACTTTACCTGCGCGCGAGTTTGCAGCCGGTATGGCTGAAGTGATTAAATACGGTTTGATTTACGATACTGAGCTATTTGCTTACTTAGAGCAAAATGTTGAGCGTTTACAGCAATTAGATGAAGCCTGTTTACAGCATATAATTTATAGGTGCTGTGAAATTAAAGCGCTAATTGTAGCTCAAGACGAAAAAGAGCAAGGCCTAAGAGCACTATTAAACTTAGGTCATACCTTTGCGCACGCAATTGAAGCGCAAATGGGGTACGGTGTTTGGCTACATGGCGAAGCAGTAGCAACAGGTATGGTACTTGCTGCAAAACTAGCATATACACGCCAAGATTTAACCGCTGAGGACGTTACTCGTATCTCTGGTTTAATTGCGCAATATAGCTTACCCACGCAGATCCCGCCGGTAATGACCAGCGAGCATTTTTTGCAGCATATGCGTAAAGACAAAAAGAATAAAAAGGGTACTATCCGCTTTATTCTGCCCACCCAATTTGGACAATGTGCATTAGTGGATGATGTTTCAGATGACCAAGTTCGAGCGTTAATCGAGCAATAATGCAGCCACAAATTTTACCAAGCCGTGCGGCGTTGGTGGATAGAATCGCACTGCAATTTGAGTACGGACAAAACCTGATTGTTTTACTAGGCACCTCTGGCCTAGGTAAAAGCTACCTACTCGAAACTTTTATTACTGATAAATATAACGATTTTAATAAAGCATTTGTGCAAGTAACAGCGCAAATGACTGACATTCAATTAATGAGCGAGCTATTAGAGCAAAGCTTTAATGCACCTTTAATTGATCATAGCTTGAGCCTATCCGAAAACTTTTATCAATTATTACAACAGCAAGCTTGTGGCCCTTGTTTATGGGTGCTAGATAACGCCAGGCACTTATCAGAAGAATTACAGGTAGAGTTAGAACTACTGGCTAAAAACTCCCCCAGTACGCTTTATATTATGCTTGCTGCGCAGTCAAAACTGGCCTTTGCAGCGGCAATAAACATTCACTTAGAGCCATTAAACCAAAGTGAAAGTAAGCAGTTAATGCGTTGGTATTTTAGCGACCTGCCTTATGATGAAGACCCAGTTTATCAAGCTTTTATAGCTGCGGCTCAGGGTAATCCTAATTTATTACTGAGCTGGCAAGCAACAGAACATATAGCGGATGTTGTTGTAAAAGATAAAGTATCTTGGCGTTTACACTTATTAATTTTGATGTTAATTATTCTGTTTTTAATAATTGGCTTGTTATATAAATCAGACATGACCCAATGGTGGCAACAATATTATCAGCAAGCTGAGCCTGAAGTGCTCACAACGGCAATTTCGGTTAAGCAAATACAGCAGCCATTAGCGAATAGCGAAAATAGCGTTATTGCAGCGCCACCTAACTTACCTGCAAGCACAGTTGAGCTACAAACACCGCATAATGATGTGCCTGCAATTATGCAAAGTCTGACTGCGAAGCAAACAACTCCCAGCTCTAAAAATACACCATCGGTAGAGCCAAAGATATTAGCAGCGCAGCCACACAGTAATATTTCAGCTCAGGTTGAGAGCAAAATACTCACAGGTAATGCATGGTACTTACAACAGCCAGACACAAATACAGTTATTCAATTATTAGCGATTACTCAGCAACAAGTCAGTGCTGAATTTATTAACCAGCATAAACTACAAAAAGTAGCGCATACCTATCAAACTAAAAGAAACAATAAAACTTGGTGGGTGGTAACAGTGGGTAGTTTTACTGATATGAATGCTGCAAAGTTAGCTATGAGCGCTTTGCCTGCAGAGGTTAAAATAAATAAGCCTTTCTATAAAAAAATAAGCAAAATAAAACAAGAAATTGTATTAGTTGATCAGTAAACTAAGCAACTTTAGTGTAAAATCGCGCAACACCAGATTGAAGTAAAGAGCCAATGCAGCAAAAGAGTAGAGCCTTCCTTAAATGGGCTGGCGGAAAATACAGTCTAGTTGAAGATATTAACGCGCGACTAAAGCAAGCTAGCCAGCAGGCTGATACTTTGGTTGAACCTTTTGTTGGTGCCGGCTCAGTGTTTTTAAATAGCGACTTTAAACACTATATTCTTAATGATATTAATGCCGATTTAATTAATTTATACAAAGAACTTAAAAACTCGCCCGATGAGTTTATAAGTGATGCTAAAAAGCTGTTTGTGGATTTAAATAATCATCCCGACGCTTACTACGAATACCGCGTGCAATTTAATCAAAGTAGCGATATATACGAACGCGCAATGCTGTTTTTATATATGAATAGACACGGTTATAACGGGCTTTGTAGGTATAACTTAAAGGGTATTTTTAATGTACCTTTTGGTAAATACAAAAAGCCGTATTTTCCCGAAAAAGAAATGTACTTTTTTGCTAAAAAAGCGCAACAGGCTACGTTTACCTGCCTTGATTACGATGACATTTTTAAACTAGTACCTAAAAATGCAGTTATTTATTGTGATCCACCGTATGTGCCTTTAAGTAAAACAGCCTCGTTTACCTCGTATGCGAAGGGCGGTTTTAATTTAGATGATCAAGCAAATCTAGCAAATTTAGCCGAGCAAGCGGCGTTTGAAAACGATACTCCAGTGCTTATCTCTAACCATGATACGGTATGGACGCGTAAAATTTATAGCCAAGCCACATTAGATCAAATTCAGGTAAAGCGTACTATTAGCCCAAAAGGCGGATCGCGTAATAAAGTGAGCGAGCTAATGGCTATGTACTTAGCAC